>Ga0307374_10001816_pt1 | contig 39034 bp, 38 predicted proteins | sample OX3MG_FD_202532 | JGI IMG/M metagenome (GOLD analysis project Ga0307374, IMG submission 202532) | Soil microbial communities from Risofladan, Vaasa, Finland - OX-3 | ecosystem: Environmental > Terrestrial > Soil > Coastal area > Acid sulfate soil | place: Finland: Risofladan, Vaasa | collected... | reverse complement strand
TCTCACCGCAGTCCAGGGCACGGTGTCGACGTATCTCAGCGTCTTCCCGCCGCAAGCGAACGGCGCGTGTCCAACATCTGCGGCGACGTCCACCATCAACCTCCTCCCCGGCGCCGTCGAGGCGAACCGAGTCATCGTGAGTCTTGGGCCGGGTGCGACCGGTGGGCCCACGACCGATGTGTGTGTCCTCAATTCCGTTGGATCGATTGATTTCGTCCTCGACGCCGGTGGTTGGTTCGGATCAGCGACGGCGCCGCTTGGCACACAATTCCAGGCCATTGGGCCGACGCGGGTATGCGATACGCGAGTCGGTTCTGGAACGCCGTGCGCGGGTCACGCGCTCGCGTCGGGTGGCACGTTGCTCGTAGCGGTTGCCGGCGTCCACGGCGTTCCGGGCAACGGCCCCGTCGCCATCATCGGCAACCTCACGGCGATAACCCTTGGGTCGGCGGGGACGTATCTCACCGCCTATCCAGCGGACGTTTCCCCGCGGCCGAATGCATCTGATTTGAACGTTGTGAGCTCGGTGCTGCCCAACCTCGTGGCGGTCGGTCTCTCGAAGGCGTCGCCTGCGGGGGGCGTGCGGCTGTTCAATGCTATCGGTAGTGTCAATGCGCTATTGGACGTTGAGGGTTGGTTCCAATAGCGGCTACCGCGCACCCAGGGAGATCGTGAACGGATACGTAGCCGGTGGAAATCCTCGCGGTCTCTTGCAATTGGGATGGCGAACTGATCCAGAGCTACTCGTGCCCTATGACACCTTCTGAGGTCGAGCGCCACGCGGGAATATCGTTACCAGACAACGTGCTTCCCCTTGCTCCAGAGCGACTGATCGATTCTCGGAGTGACTGATCACCTGGGCTATCATCCGGCCAGAATCGTCACGGTGTCGGGTGGTGTTGCTGCGGCCAACCCCGGAATGAGTGCGACGACGCGGGATGTGGTTCGAACGGCACGAAGTTCAGCATCGTTCGCTCACCAAGAACCGGCTGAAAGCCGAGCCCGGGTATGACTCCGCGGGGGCTGCAGGGCGGATTCTGCGCCGCGGGTGCGCATACCCAGCCCGACGCGTCCCCGGACGTCGCAGAAGCTGTGGCACCGCCATGCCCCAGCGCGCCACGCATCCGCACCGAAACGTCACCTCCGCCTCAAGACAAATCGCACAGCCTTGAGTAAGCTCCCTCTCCATGGGAGACGTGGGGCCGCCTCATCCGCCTGCTCTGCCGGAGCCGCCGCCCCTCCCCGCGTCGCCGCGTCCCCACGGCGGCCCGAACCGCAAGCAGATGGCCATCGCCGGCGCGACCATCGCGGCGGTTGTCATCGCCGCGACCGCGGCCGTGATCCTCGTGAACCGGCACAGCAATGCCACGCCGGGAACCACCCCCTCGCCGGGCTCAACCACAACCCAGCGCAGCATTACCAACGAGGGCCAGCTCCTCGATGCGATCAGGACGCAGGGCTGGACGCCGGTGCGCGCCGAGCAACTCTTCGCGCTCGATGTCGGGCCGCTGCCCGGCGTCTTGGTCAAGGGGATCACGCCCACGGGCGGCTTCGACGCATCCATGGCGGTGACCGGCCTCTACGGTCAGTGGGACCACCTGACGCCGGCCCAGCGCGCAACGGCGAGCAAGTACCTCGCCGGAACGACGACTCAGTCGCACAGAACCACGGCACCGGCAACCCACAGTGGCGACGCGGTGCTCCTCGGAGTCCCCAACAACCCCGCGTTCGACTACCAGAAGCTCGCCGACCAGGCAAACCATGACGAGGCACTGAAAACCGGCACCTCGCTCGTCCAGCTCAAGGTCGAGGTGACGGACAACCCGCCGAAAACCCCGACGACGTACGCGGAGACGTGGCTCTTCGTGCGGAACGGCACCGGACCGTGGACGCCCCTTGCCAACGGCTGCATCTCCCTCGTCTACGACTCGAAGTTCGTCGGGCTCGATGCGCTGAGCGCAGCGGCGATCATGGCGCACGAGGTGTGGCACTGCTTCGAATACCGACAGGAGGTATCGGGGGCGAACTGGGAGACGGTCGGTGCCTGGATCAACGAAGGTGAGGCAGACTGGGTGATGGACGCGCTCGACCCGGGCGCAGTGGTTGAGCAAAAGGCGTGGGATCTCTACACGAACACACCCGGCACGCCCTACTCGCAGCGCGACTATGACGGCGTCGGCGTGTTCGGCCACCAGGGTGACATTGCGGGGGACCAGACGACGATCTGGTCGCAGCTGCTCCCGGTGGTTGCCGCCGACATCGGCCACCACGACACGGCCGCGCTGACGCTGCTCATGGGGAGTGGCAGCGACCACTACTACAGCGCGTGGGGATCGAGCTATTACGAGGATGCGACGCACGGCGACTGGCGGATGGCCGGCCCGAGCAGCCCGCCAACCACCGGCCCTGCACCCGATAGCCAGCACATCAACGACGGCGACATCAAGGACATCGCAAGCGACGCCGCATACAAGGCGCATCCGATCACCATCGACGGCAGCGCAGACGTCCTCATCATCGTGCTCGCGGCGGGCTATGGCCAGGCGCACGACGAGGATTACGGGATGGAGAAGACGCTCACCAACACGGCACCACTTGCGCTCTGCCAGAAGTCGGGCGGCTGCAAGTGCCCCGATGGCAGTGCCGGCGCCTCTGAGTTCACGATCCCTTCCCAAGGTCTTGTCTCACTCGGACTCGAGGGTGGTGATACTGGCATCGCCTCCTACGCGGCCGGCCTCTCGCTCGACAAGTACTGCGACAAGCCGGATCCAGGCCCTCCGCCGCAGGGTCCGCCGCCCAACGATGGCGGAGGCGGGGGCGGCGGTGGCGGCAGCGATGATCAGCCAACACCGCCGCCACAGGGCATCTCGGAGGGAGATCCGCACCTCCTGACATTCGACGATCGCCCCTACGACCTGCAGGCGGCTGGAGAGTTCACGTTGGTGAAATCAACCATCGACGACATGCTCGTTCAGGTGCGCCAAGCGGCGCTCCCCGGTCGCTACCCCGTGGCGGTGACCTCGGCGGTCGCAGCAAAGCTGAGCGGCCATCGTGTGTCGCTCACGCTGGACAACGGCGTGCTCGTGGCGCGCGTTGACGGGGTCGCTGACAACACCGGTGGCGTCATGAACGTCGGCACCGGCACGCTGGAGCGTCTCGGGACCGACGCGGGCGTGGGCTTCCTGCTCGAGTGGCAGGACGGGACGACCCTGGAGGTGGGCGAGATGGGTGTCGTCGGCCTCAACATCACCATCAAGCCGGCCGCGGGGCGAGCAGGAACGCTGACCGGCTTGCTCGGCAACGACAACGGCCAACCCGGCGATGACCTGACCACAAGCGACGGGGTCATGCTCACCGCACCCACGGCGCAGACCGTGCACCAGCAGTTCGCCAATTCGTGGCGCATCACGCAAGCACAATCCCTCTTCGACTACAAGCCCGGTCAAACCACCGCGACCTTCACCAACGCTTCGTTCCCGTCCAGTTATGTCAACGGCAGCAACGTTCCGGGTGCGGCGACGGCGACGCAGGAATGCCAGGCCGACGGCGTCACCGATCCGACACTCCTTGCCGATTGCGTGCTCGACGCGACCGCGGTGAAGTCCGCGGCGGTGGTGAGCCATTACGCGCAGGCGCAGGTCGTGCAGACGGTCGCATCCAACCTGGCACATCACCTGCCGGCATTCGGGCCGCCATCGACGTTGGGCGGTGGGTCAACCCCGCCGCCAGGCACCGCAACACCGACACCGAATCTCCAGGGCGTCACCATCGACAGCGGCCGGGTGGGCAGCCCCTCTGAGGAGCAGGTGTTCACCTTCGCTGCGCAGGCCGGCGACATCCTGTGGTTCGGGCAACCGGCCTGCGACGACGGGGGGCTGACCTTTGCGGTCATCGACCCCCAGGGCAACACGCTCAACGCCGACGATGTCTCGCTCGGCTTGTCCGGCTGCCAGATCGGCCGGATCGCCGCCACCACGTCCGGCACCTACCAACTCGTCGCCAATGAAGACAAGAAGAGGACGGGGAGCTACGGGGTGCCAATCCGCTTCGACCGTCACGACGTCCTCAGCCAGACGAGTTACGGGCAGACACTTTCAGGCTCCATTCCCGACCAGGCCACACACGACGTGTACGAATTCACCGGGCAGGCCGGTGATTCCATTCACATCTTCGGCAGCGGTTGCACCATAGGTCCCGATAACTCGATCATCGGATTCGCTGACGCCACAGGGAAGCCGGTGGGTCCCGCGTTGGACTGCACTCCCAACTCGGGGTACGTCCTGCAGCAGTCAGGGACGTACGAGCTCATCGTGAACTTCTCGGACGTCGGACCGTTCATGTATCAGTTCGTGCTGCAGAAGTAGCGCCGCCGTACGCGCCGACGCATTATTCGAACGACTTCAGCCTTGGCCAGAGTTGATCGAGCGGGAGCTTGCGCTGCGCGCACACGACGATGGGAGCGCCGAACTCCTGGTTGTTCAAACCGTAGGAGTTGGAGACCGTCCCGACTGTCGCGCAGTCGTTGAAGAGCGTCGAGAGGAAGCCCACGTCGATGCCGACGGCGATGACCGGACCGCTCATGCGCGCGGGCTTCCAGTAGTAGTAGGTCAATTCCCCGGATACGGCCGTCGGCAAGCCGATGGCTTTTCCATAAGCGTTCACTGCGCCGGCTTCGCCGTAGTTGTCGGTGAGAATCACGGTGCGGGATCGCTCGCTCGCCGGCATCCGGTCGAAGAGGGCGGCAACCTGGGCGACGAGGTCCTGCCAGCCGACGGTGTCGGCAAAGTCGGTGCGGATCGAGGGAAGTGCTGATCGCGCCATGATCGACTCTGGAAAGAGTGGTATGGCGATCGGCGCGAGCATGACCGCCTGCACGACCAACGCAACCGCTGTGGTCGTTCGGAGCCATCGCCGGCGCGGTTGTGTCCAGGACTCCACGGCGCAGGCACCCGCCGCGAGGAGGACGGGATGCAGCGGTCCGATGTAATAGCCCTTGCCCACGAGGAGGAAGACAACGAAGGCCACCACGGCTGCCACGCCGAGAGCACGGCCTCTGCCGGAAAGCAGCCAGGAGAACCCCGCAACCCATAACGGGATGGCGAGCGGGCCGATCAGGGCGAGCTGTTCCGAGAGGAACGACAGCGGTCCGAAATCGCCGGACTGAGCAACAGGATGCGCGAGCGTGAACGCAACCGAAGGCCATCCGTTGGCGATCTGCCAGACGACGTTGGGGAGGATGATCAGACCCGCAACGGAGAGTCCGAGCCACGGCCAGGGTGTGCGCAGGTGCCGGCGCAGCGGAGTCACGGCGACAGCAACCATCAACCCTGCGATGAGCGCGACGATCGTGTACTTGGTTTCCAGTCCGATGCCAACGGCCGCACCGAGTGCGAGCCAGAGCCGTCGATCTCCAGTTCTCACGAGCCGTGCAGTGACCCACACGCAGACGAGCCACGTCAGCTGGTCGAAGGTCACCGTCTGAAAGAGCCAGTTCGCGCCGAGCAGCACCGGGCTGGCGCCGGCAGCGATGGCGGCGAGGATGCGCGCCGTCCGGCCGCCACCGAGCTCGTACGCGATCTGTGCACTGAGCACGACCATCACTGCCCCGGCGAGACTCGGCCATAGGCGGAGCCCCCAGACATTGGTGGGGCCGAAGAGCAGCAGGCTCAACCTGCCAATCGCCGGCGTCACCGGCGGGTAGTCGACAAATCCCCACGCGAGGTGACGCGCGCTGTCGAGATAGTAGAGCTCGTCACGCTGGAATCCATAGAGCGCATTGGTGGCCAGGTGCAGGGCCAGAACCGCCAGCGCAATGCCACCGACAATCCGACACTCCGTGATCCTGTGTGACCGATCGTGTGCCATCGACGGCTGAGGCGAGACATCAGGGGAGGAAGCGCGGACGGGTCTCGCGAGCGTGGTGGATTCAGTGCTCGTGCGCATCGCGAACGGCGGGTGCTCGCTCATGCTCTCGCTCCTCGATGACCGTTCCCGGTAATGCCGGTACCACGGATGGTCCGATCGCGATCGGTCGCCCAGCGTCAGCCGCAGGAGTGAATGATCGTCATCCTCACGGATGAGATTGCCGCTCCCCTACTGCAACGAAGGCGCCACCAAACCGCATTCGTAAGCGAGCACGACGGCCTGCACGCGGTCGCGGACCTCGAGCTTGTCCAGGATGTGTGCGACGTGTGTCTTGACCGTCGTCTCCCCGAGGAAGAGACGTTGCGCGATCTCGAGGTTGCTGAAGCCGCGCGCCACGAGCAGCAAGACTTCGCGCTCACGTTCCGTGAGCTCGCGAAGGCGCGATGCCTCGGCACGCGGCGTGTGCCCGCTGAACCGCTCGATCAAGCGCCGGGTGACCGATGGTGCGAGCAGTGCGTCACCAGCAGCCGCGATGCGCACAGCTCGAACGATCTCATCGCTCGGCGCATCCTTCAATAGGAATCCGGATGCTCCCGCGCGCAGCGCCTCGAAGACGTACGCATCCAGGTCGAACGTCGTCAGGATCACAATCCGCGCCGCGGATCCGCTGGTCATGATCCGTCGCGTTGCCTCGAGCCCGTCGAGCACCGGCATGCGAATGTCCATGAGCACGACATCGGGCACAAGCTCAGCAACAGCACGCACCGCCTGGTCGCCGTCAGCTGCATCACCCACCACCGTTATGTCTGCTTCCTCCTCGAGGAGCGTGCGAAGTCCCGTGCGCACGAGCGGCTGATCGTCGACCAGCACGACACGGATCATGTGTGTCGTGCCTCCAGCGGGAGTCGGGCGGATACCCTGAAGCCCTGGGTGGTCTCGCAGGCATCAAAGTCGCCGTGCAGCAACGCGACACGCTCGCGCATCCCGGCGAGCCCGTTTCCCTCTGTCTTCTGAGTGGCGTTCTTCCGCCCGTTGTCGGTGACCTCGACTGTGACGTCGTTGCCTCCATAGCGGATGGCGACCGCGGCGTCACTGGCGCCCGAATGTCGCAGCACGTTCGTCAATGATTCCTGCACGATGCGATACGCTGACAGTTCGACTCCCGGGGCAAGTGGACGCTGCGCCCCATCGATACTGACCCGAACGTTGACGCCCGCCTGCCGCACCTGCTCGACCAGCGCATCCAACTGAAGCAAGCTGGGCTGCGGCGACAACACCATCTCCTCGGCGGCGTCATCCTTGAGCACGCCAACGACGCGACGCATGTCGGCGAGCGCGTCACGACCTGCCTGCTCGATGACCCCGAATGTCGCCGCCGCGCCGGCGGGATCACGGCGCGCGAGCCGTCCGCCCGCCGCGGCCTGCAGCACCATGACGCTGACGCTGTGGGCGATCACGTCGTGCAGCTCGCGAGCAATGGCAGTGCGCTCGTGGGCTGCGGCCTCGCGCGCGAGGAGTCGCGACTGCTCGTGCAGTTGCGCGGCGTATGCCCGCCGCGTGCGGACGCCGAAGCCGAGCATGACGGGCAGCGCGAAAATGATGGCGTTGTAGCCGATGTCCGAGAGATACACCTGGTGCTGGTTGCGCCAACCCAGAGCAACGCCCAGCGGTAGACCGATCACGAGCAGTCCGCCGCCGACAGCGAGTCGCCATTCGGCGCCGACTGACGCGAACAACGTGTACAGCGCAACAAGGACGGCGAAGTTCTCGATGAACGAGTTCGTGAAGCCGAGGAGCAGGTTGACGATCAGCGCGGCACCGACCACGGCGGTGACCGTTGCGGGGAGCCGACGACGCGCCGCCACCGGCAGCGTGATGAGCGCGATCAGCACCACCCGGAGCGCCGTGAGCTTCCCTGCATCCTGATACGACGCGACATCGGCGCTGATCATCAGCAGGAGCGCGAGCGCCCCGTCGGTCAGGATCGGAGGGAGCGCCTGGAAGCGCTTGATCCAGTCTGTCAGCATCGTCCTGGCTCCGAGCGTACCGGAGTCATGACGTCGTGACGTCATTCTCGAGGACGAGGTTGTGGAGCTGGCGCCGCTTCAGGTCAGGGAGGCGCCTACCGAACTTCGTGCATACGTACGAGGCTGCCGTCCAGAACACGGAGCGACGCCCGGGCGCTTCGGCTCGGCGTGCGCCGGTTCGGAACGACCAGGACAGCACACCTCGCGAGCTGCATCAGACGCCGTACGACGCCGCCCCCGAGCGCGCCCCTCACGACGCCCTCCTCAACCTGGCTGAGCATGATGAGATCGGCGTCGACAGCAGTTGCGGCACCGGCGATCGCATGCGCGGGACTCTTGGCGACGACCCGGCGTATCTCAAAGTCGGCATCCAGACCATCGTCCTGCAGGTCCGACACCTGCTCTCTGATCTTCGCCCGAATCTCCGGCTCCAGCGCGAGGTCACGGCCGTATGCGACCGCCGCGTCCCCCGCCTCCATGCCGTCGGTGGCGATCAGGATGGTTCGGAACACTGCAGTGCCTTCATCGCACCCCCTCGAGCCGGCGCTGCGTCGCGAACCCATCCAGCAGCCCATCGACCGCTTTGCTGATCTTGCCCCAGCGGAAGGCGCGCGGATCGAGCGCGTAATGCAACACAAGTCCGTCACTGATGGCAAGGAGCAACGCCGCCAAAGCGTTCGGCGGGAAGTCAATCGACATCTCGCCGATTCGCACCGCCTCGTCGATCCACTCGCGGAACACGCGCTGCCGCTCCGCGACCGCCGCCGTAACCGCCGCACGCACGTCCGGGTAGGTCTGCATCGCACCCCACACGTCGGCACGCAACTGCACGCGTGCCGGGTCGGCTCCCTGCATCAGCATCGACTCCGTCACCTTGCGAATGCGTTGCACCGGACTGAGACGGAGTGTCGCCGGATCCTCCGCGATCTGCGCAATCGATGCGGCGTCGTCGGCGAGCAAGCCCATGAGCAGTGTGTCTTTCGACACGAAGTGGCTGTAGAAGGCGCCTTTACTCAACCCTGCGTCGGCGCAGACGTCGTCGACGGTCAGGTCCCGAAATCCCTGCCTCGCTATGCAGCGCCACGCAGCGTCGAGGATCTGCCGGCGGCGCTGCTCTCGAGTGCTCTCCAGCAGCTTTGGCACGCTCTCAGGCTATCACGAACCGTACCCGCCAGTTCGTTTGTGCATTCGACGTTGTTCGCTCAGGCGCGTGCAATCGCTACGCCATAGAGCGCAGCGAGCAGTGCCGCCACAAGGCTGATGGATCCGAGCACCGCCGACCACCCGACGGCGGAACTGCCTGCGTCCCGACGCCGTGGCGCCTGTACCACCACGTGCACACCTGCCGCGACTCCCGAGAGTGCCACGAAGGCGAGTTTGATGACGAGCGTCCTGCCGGCAGGACTGTCGAACAGTAGTGACCAGCGCAGCCCCGCGTTCGCGACATTCAGCAGCCCGGTGACGATGAGTGCCGCGAACGCCGGCCATGCGATGGCCTGATACCGGCGTCCCACTCGCCGTGCGAGGTCTCGCTGGTCGCGCAGCATGGGGATGATCGCGGCGACCGTGACCTGACCGCCAATCCAGATGCATGCCGCAACGATGTGCAGCCAGAGCGCGACCGTCACCCACGAAATGCCGACCACGCCTTACCGCAGCACGAGAGTGCCGGGCTCCCGACAATACGTGCCATCAGACACGAACGACGCGGTCAAGGTTGAGTGCGCGTATGGCGTCGACGGCCATCTCGAACCGACCCTCGGCGCACAGCCCGCTGAATCCTCCCGCCTCATATGCATCGATGGCCGCGCGCACACAGGCGTCGCGGACGGCTTGCGCGGTCCGACCAGCATCGTCAGTCGACGTCGAGGTGGGCATGTCGCTGTGCCTCATGGCTGCATCCTGGACGGGACCGACGTTGCCTGGTCGTCCCCCAGCGCCGACCAGCCAGCATAGATCGAGGCCAGCGCTGCGATGCGGGCGTAGCGGCGGAGCGCACCGTCCGCGGCCCCGACCGTTCGGAATTCCTCGTAGACATGCATGACACGATCAGCGGCATCGTGAGCTGCTGCGGCACCACCGGCCCGCTCAGCATCCCCCTCCGTGACGTCCCGCAAGGTCAGGCGTGTGCCGAGACAGGCGATGACATCCCGCCAGGCCGGGGGAAACCGGTTGTGCAGCGACTCGGAGGGACGCATCTTGTTGCGCATGTCACGTCCGACGCTGCGCACACTGAGTGCGTCGGCAACCTGGTGGGTCGCATGCGCCGCGGCATGAGCCAGCTTGAGACGGAGTTCGGTTGAAGCCCGCAGCTTCAACGCCCGAACGCCGAGGCGGGCACTTCGGGACGTCTCCTCGACCGCAGCGGTCAGCGCAGCAACCCGAGGCACATCGTCGAAGGTGAGCGAGAGTTCGAGGGCGAGCCCCGCCGCAGCGTTGCACGTCGCCAGCATCGCCACGGCGGACTCCAGCGCCGCGCGTGGCGGTCCCACAGCGATGAGCGGAATGCGGTCCGTCCGCGCCGATGAGCGTTGTTCCGGTGGGAGTGTCATCTGGTATGCAAGGCACGCATCCGAAGAGGTTGTGCGTGCGTCGCGCATGGCCGTCACCGCGGTCGCAACAACATCTTCGGAGGTACTGCCGGTCAGCGAAGGTCCCATGCTCATGTGAGCGCCTCCTGCACACTGGGCGCGAAAGCGCGACCGTTCATCGACGACGCCCGAATCCACGCCCCGACCGCGGGCCAGGAGATGGCGCGTACCACGTTGGCCCAAACAGCGTGATCAGTCTCCATGAGAAGGAGCCGGAGCGCGCAGGGACAGGACGCCAAGTCATCCCTTATCACCAATTTCCGAATTCGCTTTTGCTTGCCGTCCGTGCGGCCTGTGCGCTGCGGCTTGATACGGTAAGTATACGACTATATAGTCTGTTTGAACGATCCGAGGCCGGCCTCACCGTCAGACGATCGCAGCACCGCCAACATCACGATCACGGCGACGGGGTCGGCGTGGGTGGTACAGGCGTCGGCGTGGGAGTCGGGCCGGGGGTCGGAGTCGGGCCCGGCGTTGGCGAAGCCGTCGGCGAAGCGCCCGGCGACGGCGAGGCGCTCGCACTGGGCGATGGCGAGCTCGACGGCACTGGCGAAGGAGTCACGGCGGGAATCGGCCCCAATTTGACATTGGGGACGAGGTTGCCGATCCGCGGCAGGTCTGCCTGCGGACCGCCGAACGGCGTGTTCTGGCTGGGCGAAACGAGAATGAGCGCAACAGCCGCGGCAGCTGTCGCGATCCCGACGGCCGCAAGCGGCACGGCGACCGTTCGCCGGCGCACCGGCCGGTCCCCCGTGTTCTGCGGGGATCGAGCATAGGCGCGACGTTCCGGCGTCAGGATGATCCCCTCCGCAGCGAGGCTCGCCCACGGGGCGTTCGAGTACACGAAGGCCTCGAACACGAGCAGCACCGCGAGGACGATCGTCGACGCACTCGGTGAGCGGATCAGCATCGCGGATGCGCCCGCGACACCCGCGACCATCAACACCGTCTCCGCGCGCGACGCCCGGAGAGCTCCGAGCAGCGAGCGGCCCTCCTTGCTCTTCGCGGTGCGGAGAAACTCCGCGTGGTTTTGCACGAGCCCGCGCACGCATGCCAGCGTGACCACCCACGACAGCGCGAACCACACGCGGAGCGCGCTCAGCGCATCCCGGGTACTGGCATGGCAGGCGCGTCGCATGGCCCAGACCGCGCGCAGGATGCCTGTCCCCGCAAACGCCAGAGGAACGACGAGCACCGCGCCCGTCAACTGCCGCACCGGAAGCCGTTCATGCAGCGAGACCGCGAGCGCGGTTGCGAGGAGCAGCACGGTGAACGTGGCCGTGAGCGCCTCCGCGAACCACTGCACACTCCCGAGCAGGTAGTGGATGCGCTGCGCGACGGTGAGACGCATGCGGTGCTTCGCGAAGGGCGCCATCTCGCGCCAGTGGAACTTGAGAATCTGAATGCCACCGAGCGCCCACCGGAAGCGCTGCTTCTTGAGGCCGTCAAAGTCAAGCGGCATCAGCCCTTCGCCGTATGCGGCCGCGTTGTAGACGCCGCGATAGCCGGCGCCGAGCATGCGCAGCGAGGCCTCGGCGTCCTCCGTGATGCACTCCTGGTTCCAGCCGCCGATCTCGTTGAACGCCGAGCGCCGGATCAGCCCCATCGTGCCGCAGAAGATGATCGCGTTGCGATGACTGCGCGCGATCATCGTGATGTCGAAGAAGTAGCGAAAGCTGTAGAAGAGGCCGCGCAGGTACGCGTTGTCGCGCCATTCGCGATAGTGCTGCGACGTCTGCACGAACCCGACGGTTGGATCGTCGAAATACCCGATCGTGTTCCGCAGCCACTGGGGATGCACCTGGTAGTCGGCGTCGACGATGCCGAGAATCTCAACCTCCTCGGGCAACCGCGGTGTCGCTTCGTTCAGCGCCCCGGCCTTGAATCCCGGCCAGTTCTCGAGGTGGACGAACGAGAACCGCGGCCCGAGTTGCGCGCAGAGTTGTTCGAGCGGTTGCCAGAGTGCCGGGTCGGTCGTGTTGTTGTCGACGACCTGCACCAGTACGTTCTGATAGTCGAGTTGGGCCAGTGACATGAGCGTAGGCCCAACCACCTCGACGGGCTCGTTGTACGTCGGCACCTGCAGGGCGACCCACGGTTCCCGCGTCAACGATGGGATCGCTCGCGGGCGCTCGCGTCGTGCCAGGACGTCGCAGATCTCGAACGTGAAGGACACCGACAAGCCCAGCGCAAGGATCTCGAGCAGCAGCAGCGGAATGGACAGGATCACCGCGAGCAGGGGCAGCCCGCCGAAGAAAGTCTGCAGGAACGCGTACGCGAGGTAGCAGAGCGCAGCTGCGGTGACGGCGACAAACAGCTGAACACCGACGAAGCTCCAACGTCGTTGGGCGATCCGCATCACGAGTACGAGGAAGATGGCCACGGTGCCGAGCGTGATCACGCCCGGCTCATCACGCTCGAGCGGGAGGAACGCTGCGCCCGCCCCCACGAGTGCGAGCGCGCAGCACGGAAGCGCCAACCACGCGTGAGCCGTCATCGTCCTTGGCAGCACCGCGAGAACGAGCGTCGTCGCAAGAAGCAGCGCGAAAAAGACGACGCTCTCGAGGATCACTCGCGGTCGCCGGTCGAGCCCAGCATCTGTGCCGTTGCGAGCAACTAGCTGCCGTGTCGGGTCAGGGCAGCCGCACGGTCTCGCCAGAAGTCATATCTCGTCTCGTACTGCTGCCGCTGGGCGCGCAGGAGCCGCTGGGTCTCGCGTGCCTCGTTGGCGGCCTCCTGGTGCATGCCCCGCACGGTTGGCTCGGCGCGCTCCAGCAGCGAGCTGGTCATCCCGATCAACTCGCCGTATATCTGGATCCAATGAATGGCGTCACGAATCTCGCCGGACGCCGCATCCTCGCCGGGAAGCAGCAGCTCGGGGTCGGTCACCCACGTGAGCTCGCTGCGATGTATAAGCCCTTCGTCTAACACGTCCATCTCCTGCATCGACCCTCTCGTGGGGTGAGGCGGTGCCAGTCGCCGCCCTGTTGACTATCAATACTAGTGATAGTATCAGTATAAGTACCGCGGTTGGGTGTCATCCGGTCTTCCGCGCCCTGCGCTTCCCCTCGTGCATCGCCTGAACGCGTGCGACCGGAATGGCACGGCCCTCCTCGACGAGCTCGGTGCTCAGCGCCTGCGGCTCCGGCATTCGACCCGCCCATCGGTCGCCATCCTCGAGGTGACGCACGGCAGTGAGCACCGTGAAGTCGCCGGGGACGATGTCATCCAGCGCCTCCCAGTCCACCGGAAAGGACACGGGAGCGCCCGGCCGCACTCGCGGGCTGTATGCGGCCGCGACGGTTGCACCGCCGACCCGCGTCGAATCGACGAACACCTTGCCCGCGCGGTCTTCCTTCATGAAGGCGCTGGTGACGGTGTCTGGATCCAGTCGCTCGGCCCGTGCGGCAATGGCCCGGGTGGCCGCGGCAGTGGCGTCGATGGACACACTCGTGTCGACCGGAACGAAGATGTGCAGGCCCTTTGCACCGCTCGTCTTGATGACGGCGTCGAGGCCTTCATCGGAGAGTACCTGCCGCACAACACGCGCGGCGCGGACAGCCTCCGCAAACGTATCTCCCTGCGGTGGATCGATGTCGAGCACCAGATGTGTCATGTGCTCAGGGTTGTCGACGCGCACCAGCGCCGGGTGATACTCGACAGCACGCTGGTTCCCAAACCACACCAATGTCCGCCGCTCGTTGCAGAGCGCGTAGGTCACTTCCCGCCTCGACGATTCCGCCCACATCGTCACCCGCTGCACCCACACCGGCGCATACGAGGGCAGGTTCTTCTGCATGAAGGACTCCTGACCGCGGTGAACACGGATGACGGAGAGCGGCCGATCCGCGAGCTCCGGGATCATCCGGTCCGCGACGGCCTCCAGATATTCGATGAGGTCCCGCTTGGTTGCCCCCGCCCCGTCAAACAGCGGCGTGTCGAGGTTGGTCAGCTCAACACTCTCCTGATCGGCTGGAACTGACACCCGTTCTCGCTAGTTCGAGGGCATCCGCACCCAGCGGGCATTCGCCCATGAGTGCAGCCAGAGCGCGATGAAGCCAAGGGCCACGATCGCCAGCAGGGCGTGACCGAGCGGTTCGCGGGCGACTGCCGCGAACGCCGGCCCAAAGCTGTGCGCATCGTGGGCGTCGCGATGCAGTCCCGCAACGAGCACGAAGATCCCGACGATGCCGAAGATCACGCCACGCGCCACCATGCCAAAACGCCCGAGGGCATCAACAGTGATCCGTTGCACACGTGTCATTTGATTGCGCTTCAAATCCTTGCGGAATCCAGCCTTGTACGCGTCGAGGAACTGCCCAAGTCCGCCGAAGACCCCGATGACGCCCGCGATGATGACGATGGCTGTCCCCGCCGGCATGGTCAGCGCCCACGCCACCGTCTTCTGCACCGAGTCGCCGCCGGCGCCCTTCGCCCCGCCGACCAGAATCCCGGCTGCAAAGATCGCGAGCGCGGCGTAGTTCAGGCCACTCCAGGCGAAGCCGATGCGCGATGCGATGCCCGGGGGATCGCTGCCGCGGTGGAGCGGGTCATAGATGGCCCGGATCAATCCCCATCCCGCGTAGGCGATGAGCGAAAAGACCACGACCAGCAGGAACAGTCGGCCCACGATATTCTCGCCAATGAGTGCGAGCGAGCCGCGCTGATCGGTGGTGCTCGAATCGACGCCGATCGCAAGTCCGAGAGCAAGCACCCCCATGGTCCCGTAGACAATCCCGCGCACGACATACCCAAGACGCGCCGTACGCTCCACCCATGGGTTGGTGACGACCTTCTTGGCTTCCTGATGTGCTCGATGCACGGTCTGCTTCGCCGCGTTCGTGCGTCGCGGGTTGGGACGACGACCCGGTGCGGTGACCTTGGCGGTCATGCAGGCACGATCACGCGGAGCGCGCGGGGTACCGCTTCGATCGTCGCGGGCGTCCGGCCGACGCGCTCGTTGTCCGCAACCACCGCGATCCGCGGCTTCGTCGTGATTGTCAGCGAGCGGAACTGAAAGGTGACTCCATCTTCCTGCGGATGCCGGCCTCCGAGAGTCGATGCGACGACGCGACGCACGATGTCGGAGCGCGTTGCGCCGACATCAATGCTGAGCTCGAGAAACGGGTCGGTCGGGTCGGTATCGCCGATGGAGAGGCGCGCGCCCGTGGTGGGCGTGTTGGTGAATACCAACGAGCGGCTCCGCCCGTGCGCGGTGAAGGCGCCGCTTGCCTCGAACAAGAAGGACTCGGCTTTGGCCAGCGCCGCGATTTCGCGGGAGAGCTCACCGAAGGCTCGGTCCTTGGCTTTCTCGCCAAGCACGATCGCCTCACCAAAGATGCCGATTGCCGCTGCCTCCAGGAAGTATTTCCCGTTGATGCGACCGAGCGTCACCGGTCGGGTCGCGCCCGCTCGGATCACCGCGATTGCTCGATCGAGTCCAGACGGGATCGCAAGGCCACGCGCGAAGTTGTTGTACGTGCCGAGTGGGAGGATGCCGAGCCGGCGACGGCTCCCCGCCAGGGCCCGCGCGACCGTGCCCACGGTACCGTCGCCTCCCGCCACGATGACTGTCGCGTTGCTCGTCAGGGACGTGCGGAAATCGCGTCGTGGTTCGAAATCAATGTGCACGTGGTCAGGGAAGGCAGTCGCCAACTTGCGCTGCACCGCGTCGGTCAAGCCCTTGGCACCCCCACTGACGATCAGGAGACGTGCGATGCCGCGCCCGGCTGCGCTCATACGTGGGACCTCCGTGACGCGCGCCGTCGCTTGGGGATCCAATGCGCGCTCGGGGTCGGTAGCCAGCGCTCCGGAAGCCACAGGAGGAACGCCAACCAGCCCACGCCAAGCAGGAATCCTCCGATCACATCCGACGGCCAGTGCGCGCCTGCCCAGATGCGACCGATGCAGGCGAACAGGATGAGCAGTCCCGCGGCGATCCAGATGCCGACGCGCCAGCGCGGGCCGACATGCGGCGCGATCGCGACAGCCAGCATGAAGCCGAGCCACGTGAAGAACAGGGCGTGTCCGCTTGGATAGCTGTAGCCGCTCGATGGATTGAGGATGGTCACCAGGTCCGCGGTGGGTCGATGCCGCGCCACCGACACCTTGACGACCTGCCCGAGCAGGCTGCCGATCGCACCGAGTGCCATCAACCACCCGGCCCGGCGATCCCAGAGAAACAGGCCGATGACCACGGCGACTCCAACGAGGTCCTGGATCAGGCCTCCCGTCACGTTGGTCACGGTCATCCAGTACGTCAGGGGACCCCAGGGCACGTGCTGGATGAAACGCTCGACAGGAAGATCGAATCCCGCTCGGGTGACGCCGCTCACGACCAGGATCGTCACCACCCCGAACAGAAGGAACGAGATCAGGGAGAGTGGTCCGAGCCAGCGGCGGGCAGACGGCCCCGGTGCTCCCGCCAGAACCTCGTGCGCCGCCTGGGATCCGTCCGTGAGGGTGGATTCAACCGCGCCCGTGCTCACGACCGGTGCCTCGGTGGTCTGGACATGATAATGACGGTATAATATTTGGTTATGGCCCGTGACGCTGTTGATCCGCGCCGGTTGCATCCGACCAGCGCTTCTTCGAGGCTGCACTGGCTCACGGGTGACATCAACTGGACACTGATGACCGTGGCGATCGTCGCCGGAGTTCTCTTTACCCTGCTCACGCTACTCGTGCTCGCCCATCCAGCTCCATTCTTCTTCGACCGTCCGATCGAGGTGGCCGTGCAATCGGCCAACGTCGGTCCGTTTGCCTGGTTCAACACGTTCGTCTCCGCGTTCGCAGGCTTTGTCGGGGTCGGTGTGGGCGCAGCGGTGATCGTGCTCACATTCCTTTTCCGGCGTCGCGCAACGCCCCTGGTCGCCTTCTCTGCGATGTACGCCGCTGTGTACAACATCGTGAACATCATCGTCAGCCGGCCGCGCCCAAGCGGTGTGGCACACACGACGTCGAATCTGATCGGCTACAGCTACCCCAGCGGACACGTGGGATTCTTTGTCTGGTTGAGCGTCCTCGCGGTGGTGCTCCTCGCCCGCAACCGGTTACCTCGAGCCCTCTACATCGCGTCCTGGTTGCTGGCGATGGTGCTCGTCGCCGCTTCGGCACTGAGTCGCGTCTATGTGGGCGCGCACTGGCCCAGCGACGTTGTCGGCGGATTCCTGGTCGGGGTCGCCTGGACCTGTTTGAGCTTCTCGCTGGGCCGGCTGACGAAACCCGTGTTCGGCAACGAGCGAAAGGTACGGATGTGATCAGCGAATTGGTCGCCAACGCCGATGGCAAATTCGGCGAGATAATCGAAACCGCCAATCGCCGGCATCACATCCGTCGTCTGGGGCGCCTCGGTTGGTATCACGCCCTCCGGGGCAACACCGGGTGGGGCAGCGGGACGGCGCCACGCGACGGCAACCGTGTTGCTGTGCACGTTGACGGGGCATCGGCCCTGCCGGCCATCGTGATGGCAGTTCGCGGCGCTCGTTCGTTCGTCCATGTTGCGGGGTGGACAGTCGATCCCGACTTCGCGATAGAACGCATTCCCGCGGTGGTGACGCTGCGAGAGTTGCTCGCCGAGGCTGCCACGCGAGTCGATGTGCGTGTGCTTGCCTGGGCCGGACCGCCAGTCCCCGTCATGCACCCGACGCGTGCGGAAGCGAAACAGCTCATGACACGGCTGACGCACGGCACACGCATTCGCGGTGCGCTCGACAAGCGCAACCGTCCGATGCACTGCCATCACGAAAAGTTGGTCATCATCGACGGGATCCTGGCGTTCGTGGGTGGCATCGATCTGACCGACATGTCCGGTGATCGGTTCGACGGCCCGCCGCACGACAAGGTGACGCAGATTGGCTGGCACGACGTGGCGGCATCGCTCTCCGGGCCCGCAGTTGCGGACGTCGCAGCGCATTTCGCCATGCGATGGACGGCGACGACGGGAGAGCCCTTGCCAAGGCCGATCGTCCCAGCCGAGGCGGGCTCCAGCCGCGTGCAAGTCATCCGTACCGTCCCGGACAAGACGTATACCGCGCTTCCCAAGGGCGACTTCAGCATCCTCGAGGCATACGTGGGCGCCATTCGACGGGCACAGCGGTTGATCTATCTCGAGAATCAGTTTCTCTGGAGTGCGGAGATCGTCGCTCTGCTCGAGGAGAAACTGCTGCGGCCACCCACCAAGGAATTCCGTCTGGTCTTGCTGCTGCCGCAGCGGCCGAACAACGGCAATGACGACACGCGCGGCCAGCTGAGCGTCTTGAAAGCGGCGGACCGGCACAACCGGCTGCTCTTCGGCACCGTGGGCACGGCCGGGCGGGAGCGCCCCGGCGTCTACGTCCACGCGAAAGTGGGGATCGTCGATGACGAGTGGCTCACTGTTGGGTCAGCAAATCTCAACGAGCATTCGCTTTTCAACGACACCGAGGTGAATCTCGTCACGGACGACGCAGCACTCGCCCGGAGCGTCCGCGAACGGCTGTGGAGCGAGCATCTGGCGCTGGATTGCACGGGTCGCGATCCACTCGACGTCATCGAGACCGACTGGCGTCGTGTGCTCGCCGCCTCGGCTCCGCATCAGCAACCACTGCGTCGCCTGCCGGCCGTTTCCCGGCGGTCTGCACGCTTGCTCGGCCCAATCAAGGGGTTGCTGGTCGACGGGTAGGCGATTGCATCCATGGCCCAACGCCCGCATGTCGTGATCGTCGGCGCCGGCTTCGGCGGACTCGCCGCCACACGCGCCCTGCGTCAGGTGAACGTCGATGTGACCATCGTCGATCGCAACAATTACCACCTCTTTCAGCCACTCCTGTACCAGGTGGCATCGGGACTGCTCGACCCTTCCGCCATCGCAAGTCCGGTCCGCACCATCGTCCGGCGCAATCGCAACGTCAACGTCCTCCGTGCCGAGGTCACCGGCGTGGATCTGGCAAAACGGCGGGTCACCACCTCCGTTGAGACGCTCGAGTACGACTATTTGGTGATCGCGTCCGGCAGCGTGACGGACTACTTCGGGAGCGAGGACGCGCGGCAGAGGAGCACCGGCCTCAAAGATCTCAGCGAGGCGCTGTCACTGCGCTCACGCCTTCTCGGCTGCTTCGAACGCGCGACTCTCACAACCGACGCAGATGCTCGACGGCGTCTCCTGACGTTCGCCGTCGTCGGGGCTGGACCAACCGGCGTCGAGTACTCGGGTGCGTTGGGTGAGCTGATCAAGCACGTGTTGCCGAAGGACTACCGGAGCATCGACTTCGCGGACGTCTCCGTCGTGCTGATCGAAGCCGGGGATCGCATTCTCGCGAGCTTCGCTCCGCGTCTCAGCCGCCTCGCCGCGCATACGTTGGAGCAGAAGGGAGTGCGCATCGTGCTCCGCAAATCCGTGCGCAGCATCGACGACAACGGCATCGTGCTCGACGGGGGAGAACGCATCGAGACACATACCGTGGTCTGGACTGCCGGCGTCCGCGCAGCGACGCCGCTCGACATGGACCGTGATGCGCTGGGCCGTTCCGGGCGTGTCAAGGTCACGCCGAGCCTCACTATCGCCGACCACCCCGAGGTGTTCGTCATCGGTGACGCCGCGGCATTCGAACAAGCAGGAGCCGTGATCCCCATGCTGGCCCCGGTTGCGATCCAGGGCGGCAAGTACGTCGGAGCGGTGATCGCGGCTCGCCTCAAAGGCGAGAGCAGCCCAGCATTCCGCTACCACGACAAGGGGACGATGGCGACGGTTGGACGGGGTGCGGCCGTGGCACAGATTGGACCCATACATATCAACGGACTCATCGGCTGGTTCATCTGGATCTTCGTCCACCTGCTCTACCTGGTCGGTTTCCGCAACCGCGCCCTGGCGCTCTGGTCGTGGGCGTGGAACTACGTCTTCTGGGACCGTCCGGTGCGCCTCATCATCACTCCCTCCGGCGACCGCTGAATCCCTCACCACGGGTGGATCCCCCCACCCTTATGGGTGCATGATATGATAGTCTGACTATCAAATCAGGCTTCACGCTGGAGCCCTCATCGATAGAAGGAGATGCGCATGTCGACAGTCGCCATCATCGTCATTGCCGTCGTCGTCGTGATCGTCGTGATCGCCGCGGGCATGGCCGCCTCCCGACGCAACTCCGGCCGGCTGCAGGGCACGTTTGGCCCGGAGTACGACAGGACCGTGCAGCAAACCGGGGACCGGCGTCTGGCTGAGCGCGAGCTGGCCGGTCGCGTGGACCGCCGCAAGCAGCTGGCCATCGTGCCGCTGCCCCAGCAGGCTCGCGAGCAGTACATCGCCCAGTGGCAGCGTGTGCAGGCAGCATTCGTCGATGCGCCGGTCGAGAGCGTGCGTCAGGCTGATGCGCTCGTTTCCCAGGTCATGACCGATCGCGGCTACCCCGTCGCCGAATTCGAGCAGCGAGCCGACGACGTTTCGGTGGATCACGCAGCGGTCGTCGAGAACTACCGCAGCGCCCACGCGATCGTCCTGGCGAGCGGCCAGGGCACGGTGGACACCGAGGCCCTGCGGACAGCGATGACACAGTACCGAGCCCTGTTCGCCGACCTGCTTGACGGTGCTCCTCAGCAGACGGCTGCCCCAGCGATGCCGGTCGCGGCGGCGCCGCCGGCAGCACCGCCTGCCCAACCAGTTGCGCCAATCGCGGGTCCGCGGCAATGACCGAGTCCATCGCCAGCCCCCAATGGAGCACAGAGCAGCCTGCCGGCACCTATGCGGGCAGGGCTGCTCCGCCTGCAGCAAGCCCGGACGTGGCCATCCAGGGTCAGTCCTCGCGGCCGCCGTATGGCACGAGCGGCGAGGGTGCTCCTCTGCTGGCGAACAATGCCGACTTCATGGCGCGCTGGACCGCGATCCAGACGACGTTCGTCGACGAGCCGCGCATGGCCGTGGAGCAGGCGGACACCCTCGTCGCCGAGGTCGTGCGGGAGCTCGCCCGGGTCTTTGCTGCGGAGCGCGGCCGGCTCGAGGGCGCATGGTCGCGGGGAACCGACGTCTCCACCGAGGATCTGCGCCAGGCGCTGCAGCGCTATCGGGACTTCTTCCACCTGTTGCTGCGTGGCTGAGTCGCTGCCGCTCGACGGCAGCCCATCCCGCGAACACAGGCCGGTGCCGGCCTTCAGATTCGACCCGGTCGTCCATCGTTTGGAGCGCGAATAAGGGCAGTGAGCATGAGTCAGAACGCAACCGTCTCCAATCCCCCCGCCGTTGGATCGATCGCGACGGCAGGAGCCGGTGTCGTGCGTACGGCGCGCCATAGTCGCGCTGTGGAAGCGATGGCCCGAGCGGGTCTGGGCGCTCGCGGCCTCACCTACCTGACCATTGCGTGGATCGCGGCACAGATTGCATTTGGTGGTACGGCACAGAGCGCCGACCAGCGCGGGGCGTTCGAGGATGTCGCTTCCAAACCATTTGGCCGGGTGCTGCTGATTGCCATGGCGGTCGGCTTTGGCGCGTACGCACTCTGGCGGTGGTCCGTCGCCATCGCCGGCGGCCCGGATACCCAAGCAGAGTCTCACTTCAAGAGACTGCTGCAGCGGCTCGGCGCACTCGCGACCGGTGTGATCTACGCGGGCTTCTGCATCAGCACGGTCCTTGTGGTCACAGGTCGACCAACATCGTCGAGCACGCAGCAACAGCAAAGCGTCACTGCCCGCCTGCTCGCACTGCCTCTCGGGCGAGCCCTTGTGATCGCCATCGGTGTCGGCGTCGTGATCGGAGGAATCGTCGTGATCCGGGGGGCAGTCACCCGAAAGTTTGAGAGGAACCTGGCGTTGGAGAAGATGGGCCGGCGAGCGCGAAGCTGGGCCGTCGGTTCTGGCATCGCCGGCAATGGCGCAGGAGGGTTCGTGCTCGCGCTGGTGGGAATCTTCCTGGTCCAGGCGGCGGTTGCCAACAATCCCCACGCCTCCAAGGGCCTCGACCAGACGCTGCGCACCGTCGCGCACGCACCGTTCGGACAAGCGCTCCTGCTCATCGTGACCGCCGGTCTGGCGGCGTACGGTCTGTACTCATTTATGGAGATGCGATACCGACGGGTCTGACGGCGTTCCGATTGACCGCTGGTGGATGACGAACAGGCCCACGTGCCGGACACATCGAGCGGTGTCGAAACGGTAGAGCGGCACGCGCGGTGCGTCAATTCACATGACGCAATCCCGCGGCTGACACGGGATCTTTGGAGTGGGGCGTCCGGCAGTCGGGCGCTCCACTTTAGTATTTTCGGGACCAATGGCCCTGGTGCGGTGATCGCGGGACGATGAATATCAGAGCCATGGCGACGGCCACACCGACAGCATCCGAACGGGCACGGCGCGTGACCGTGAAGGTCGCCTACGGAACCACGGAGGTCGAGAAAGCGGCGGATTCGATGGACCTGCAGGTCAGTGGCGAGGAGGTGGAGGCCATCCTCGCCACTATCGACGATGAGCTCTCGACCCTGGCCACGACGGCGACGCGCGCGGCGATCATCGCAAGGATATTCGACGAATTGCTGATCGTTGCGCACGCACATTCCAGTGGCGACGACGACTGAAGCTCCCGAGCGAAACGGGCGCCCGGCCAGGCCCACGAGTGCCGACCCGCCGCTTTCCCCACCCCCTCTTTGCTGAGCCTTGCTCGTACCGCCTGTCCGACATTCGTTGTGCCCCGGCTACACCGTTCGACAGACACCCCTGACGCTACATGACCTCCGCGGGCTGGACTGTCTTATCCTCGTGCGGCCTTGGCCCTCACCAACACCGACTTCGCCATCGAGGTCTCTGCGCTGCACAAGTCGTTCGGCAAGGTGCATGCGCTGCGCGGGATCGACTTCGCGGTACCCCGCGGCAGCGTGCTCGGCATGCTTGGACCGAACGGCGCCGGCAAGACCACTGCGGTCCGGGTCCTCACCACGCTGCTGCATCCGGACTCGGGGCGGGTCGTGATCGAGGGATACGACGTGGTTCGGGATGCCGCCGCAGTCCGGCGCCGGATCGGCCTCGCCGGTCAGGCGACGGCGATCCAGCTCGAGCTGACCGGGCGCGAGAACCTCGAGATCATGGGGCGCCTCAACCACATGCCCCGTTCCAGCGTCAAGGGTCGCACCGCGGAGTTGCTCGAGCGCTTCGACATCGCCGATGCGGCCGATCGGCCGGCAAAGACGTACTCGGGAGGCATGCAACGACGCCTTGATCTCGCGGCAAGTCTGATCGCCGAGCCCTCCGTGCTCTTTCTCGACGAGCCGACCACCGGCCTCGATCCGTATGGACGTCTCGGCATGTGGGCAATCCTCCGTGAGCTGGTCGGCCGCGGTACCACGCTCCTGTTGACCACGCAATACCTCGAGGAAGCCGATGAGCTCGCGAACACGATCGTCGTGGTGGACCACGGCGAGGTCATTGCCTCGGGGACGCCGAATCAGCTCAAGGATCAGGTGGGCGGCGACCTCCTCGAATTCACCGTCCCCGACCGCGCCAAGCTCGACGACGCGTTGCGGGCCGTCGCCGGGCTGTCGGCATCGTCCCCGACTGTCGAGACCGATGCCAAGCGCATCAAGGTGCCCGTCGGGAGTGGCGGATCGACGGCGCTCGTTGAGGCGGTGCGTCGCCTGGACGCCGCCGGCATCGTGACCGAGGACCTGGCGCTGCACCGACCGTCTCTCGACGACGTGTTTCTCGCGGTCACCGGCCATGCAGCCGAGGTCGAGCCCGTCAACGCTCCGAACGGACACAGGAGTCCGGCCGCCGGAGTGGCATCGTGACGGCGATCGCAGAACAGATGGGCACCAGGGTGCGGCCCAGCGCCGCGCAGAACGCACGCTGGGCGATCAGTGATGCGCTCGTCATCACCCGGCGCAATCTCCTGGTGTGGATGCGCGTCCCCGCGTATCTGGTCTTCACGGTCGTGCAACCGGTGATCTTCGTGCTGCTCTTCCGCTACGTGTTTGGCGGGGCAATCCAGGCGCCGGGGGCGGGCGGATATGTGAGCTATCTGATGCCCGGGATCATCGGCCAGACAGCTGCCTTCGCAACCTTCGCGACGGCAATCGCGCTGGCGCAGGAGGCAAAGAAGGGAGTGATCGACCGGTTCCGCGCCATGCCCATGGCGCGATCGGCAGTGTTGGCCGGCCGGCTCATTGCGGACTCGATTCGGATGCTGATCGTGATCCTCGTGATCGTCGGTGTCGGCTACGCAGTCGGGTTCCGCTTCCAGAACGGCGTCGCCGGCGCCGTCGGCATGGTGCTCCTCGCCGAAGCCTTCGGCGTCACCGTCTGCGCCGTGTCAGCGTTCATCGGGCTTGCGATCAAGGACGAGGAATCGGTGCAGGCCTTCGGTCTGATCTGGCTCTTCCCGCTGACATTCGTCAGCTCCGCGTTCGTGCCGATCGCGACCATGCCCGGCTGGCTGCAGGCCTTCGCGAACAATCAGCCGGTGACCCTGGTGATCAACGCGATGCGGTCCATGGCACTGGGTGGCCCGGCGTTCCCCCTGAACCCGGCACTGTGGCAGAGCCTCCTGTGGCTTGCGGGCGTCCTCATCGTCTTTGTCCCCCTGGCGGTGTGGAGCTACCGGCGAGTCGGTTAGCGCGGAGGCGGCCTTGACCGACCTGTTTGACCGCGAGGCTTGGGCGCTCGCACCGGACGTGCTGCACCTCAATCACGGCTCCTTCGGCGCCGTTCCACATGTGGTCCGCTCAGCCCAGAATCGCTGGAGGGACGCCATCGATGCAAACCCGACAGGGTTTCTCTCACGCAGGCTGGTCGCCGAGCTCGATGTCGTCCGCAACGCAGCCGCGGCATTCCTTCAGGCCGACCCGAACGGGTTGGTGCTTCTTCCCAATGTGACATGGGCTACCGCCACTGTGCTGGCATCGGTATCGCTCGAACAGGACGACGAGGTATTGATCAGCGACGACACATATCGGGGTGTCCACGCGGCGGCCATGGATGCATGCGCGCGCACCGGGGCACGCCTCATCCAGGCGCGTCTTCCAGCAGGCGACTTCAGTGATGGAGATGCGGTCACGCGAGCGATCGAGCGAGCACTGACTCCCCGAACAAAACTCGCAATCATCGACCACATCACGTCCCCGACCGCGGCCTTGATCGATCCCACGGCGACGGTCGAGCGATGCCATGCCAACGGTACGGCCGTGCTCATTGATGGCGCCCATGCGCCCGGGATGCTGGCGGTCGATGTCGGGAGCTACGGGGCTGACTTCTATGCCGGCACGTTTCACAAATGGTGCTGCGCACCGCTCGGATCCGCATTTCTCGCCGTCGCTCCCGAATGGCGGCCCACGATGCGCTCTGCGGTGCCTGGCTCGGAGTCCGAGCAAGGGTTCCCGAACGGCCTTGAGTGGTGGGGTACCACCGACTATTCGGGACTGCTGGCAACGCCAACCGCGCTTGATCTGCTCCGGAGTGCCGGAGTCGACCGATTGCGCGAGCGCAACACGACTCTGGTCAACGCAGGTGCAGCGATGGTGTCGCAGGCGCTCGAGCAGGAGCCCATCGCGGACAGCCCGATTTCCATGGTCACACTCGAGTTACCGTCGCCAATGTCCACGGATGCGATCGGCTGTCGCGCGCTGCGTGGGCGAATCGCGACCGAGCTCGCAGCCGAAGTCCTGATCACGATGGCGCGGGGACGAACCGTGCTGCGCCTCTCGGCACAGGCGTACAACCGAGAGGACGACTACCGGCAGCTGGCGACGTACCTCGCCGCCCTTCGGTGATCAGCCGTGCCTGGTGAGTCCGGCTCCATGGCGAGGCCTCAGCGGGGTGGATTTCCGCGGAGCGCCGCGCTAGAATCCTGGGCTCGCGCTTGACGCGAGTCGCCCGGGTCGGAGGGTTGGAAGATGTCCTGGAAGGTCAGTGGGTCGTACTTCGAAACGTGCTCGTGCAACGTGGTCTGCGCGTGCACGGCCTCGCTCTCGCTTGGCGCCACGCTCGATCGCTGCAAGGTGACCCTGGTCTTCAATGTCCACAGTGGCGACGTCGAGGGAACCGATGTCGGAGGACTGACGGTGGCGGCCATCGTTGATACGCCGAAGGTCATGACCGAGGGTAATTGGCGCGTGGGGGTCTTCATCGATGCGGCCGCATCCGACCAGCAAGCGGCGAAACTTGGTGGCCTGTTCTCCGGAGCGCTCGGTGGACCAATGGCTGCGCTCGGGCCGCTCATCTCGGAGAATCTCGGTGTGCAGCGGGCTCCGATCGAGGTTCGTGAAGACGGCCTCCGCCACTCGATCCGGATCGGCGACGCCGTGGACTTCGAGATCGAAGATGTCGTTCCATTCGGTGTGGAGAATGGCCAGCCGGCGAGGCTCACGGGCATCTTCCATCCCGCCGGTTCGGAGTTGACGGTAGCTCATGCAACGCGGTCGAAGATCGACGCTTTCGGGATCGCGTATGAGGGCAAGGCCGCCTTCTCGACATCGAACTTCTCGTGGTCGGCCTAGAGACCGTCGACTCCGCTTCTGCCGCGCAGAAGGAGCGCGGCTCGGAGGGATTCGGCGAACTCTTCGCAGCCGTGCGATCGCGGCTCGGCCTCGTCGTACTGCTGCTCGTGCTTGCCGGTCTCGCCTGGTGGGTCACCGTCAATCAGATGGCGGGCATGGACGCAGGTCCCGGAACCGACCTCGGCGCTCTCGGATGGTTTATCGGCGTGTGGGTTGTGATGATGGCCGCGATGATGTTCCCGTCAGTCGCGCCGACGGTTGCACTGTATGCGCGGATGACGCGCCTGCGTAGCCCGATGCGCCCGCTCCTCTTCGCGGCCGCCTATCTGGTGGTCTGGGCTGCGGTCGGGCTGATCTCGTACGGACTCTTCGAGGTCGGCAAGACGTGGTTCGGGCCGCAACTGGCGTGGACCGCCGGCGGGCGATGGGTCGCGGCCGCTGTGCTTGCGATGGCAGCCGTCTATGAACTGACGCCGCTGAAGAACGTGTGCCTGGGGAAGTGCCGCAGCCCTCTCGGCTTCCTACTTGGCAATTGGCGTGACGGCGAAATTGGCGCCGTTGAGATGGGAGCGAAGCACGCCGCCTGGTGCGTCGGGTGCTGCTGGGCGCTGATGGCGGCGCTGTTCGCCCTCGGTGTGATGAGCCTTGTCTGGATGGCAGTGGTCGCAGCCCTCATCACGCTTGAGAAAACCATTCCGCGGCGGCGGCCTGTGGTGTGGGGGACGACCGCCGTTCTGCTGGTGCTGGCGGTGATGGTGGCGGTCGCCCCGCACTCCGTGCCTGGGCTCGTCGTGCCTGGCGGCGCGGGAGCGAGCACCATGGCGACGATGCGCTAACAAGTGGAGCCCGATATGCACTTCACACGCTTGAGCGAATCCGACGAATATCGGCGGCAGCGCGAGGAGCTTCGCGTCGCTGAACTGGATCTCGTTGATCAGATCGAACGCGTGGCCGCCTTGCGGCGCACGCTGCCAGCCGACACTGTTGTCGACGACTACGACTTCATCGATGTTGCGAGCGGCGAGCGCGTGCGGCTTGCAGACCTCTTCACGGGTCCGGGTCGGCCGCTGATCCTGTATCACTTCATGTACGGCAAGGCTAAGACTGATCCGTGCCCACTGTGCACGATGTGGATCGACGGATACAACGCAGCCGCGCCTCACCTCACACAGAACGCAGACTTCGTCGTGGTTGCCGCAGCTGATCCCGCTGACATCGCCGCCCACGCGGCGTCTCGCGGCTGGAGCAGCTTGCGTCTGCTGAGCGCCGGTAACAGTTCGTTCAAATACGACCTCGGTAGCGAGGAGGCGGACGGCGAGCAGATCGAGTCGATATCGGTGTTCACGCGCGGCGACGACGGGACCGTGCGTCATGTCTACTCCAAGGGTGCGCAGATGGCTGACGATCGACGCGAGCGGGGCATCGATCTGCTGACGCCGGTCTGGAATCTCCTTGACCTCACACCGAATGGCCGCCCGCTCGACTGGTACCCGTCGTTGCACTACTAGTCGGAAAGCGAGCGCATGGGCATCGCTCTATCGCGAGGCTCTCAGCATGAACGCGACCGCTGGACATGACCCGGCTTGTGCCTGGCCGGTGACAGCGAATCCGTGACGCTCGTAGAAGGAGATGTTGCGCGGATTCGGGGTCTCAAGGTACGCAGGCAGATGACTGTCGTCGACGACGGCGAGACAAGTCTTGAGCAGCTGTCCCCCGAGCCCCTTGCCCTGTTGGGCGGCGTCGACGCCGAACCAGGGAAGGTACCAGTGCGCGAACGCCGGATGGGCCGCAGTCATCTGCTCCAACACCGCGAACATATCCACATGTTTCTCTGCGGAGACGCTCTTGGTCAGGACCGAGATGATGTCATCGCCCTCCGGCTCGGTCCCGGGCGGTAGCCAGAGGGCGACCGCGCCGAACTGGGCGAGACTCCAGACGGTCTGTTCGTCGAACGCCTTGCCGCCGAGCGCCTCAAGGAACTCGGGGAAATGCGTCAGGTATTGCCGTGCATCCGGGTAGAGCCATCGCTCGACGGGGTCACTCACGAATGCCGACACGAGGGTGGCGAGCGCTTGAGCTCGTGCGTCGTCGCCTCGGTTCGTCAACCGTTTGACGGTCATGCTGCGTCTCCGATCACGATGCGAGCTTGGCTCCGTTTCCAATGGAGGAACGCGTTACGCTACGCTATCCAACGTGTGCGGGGCGTAGAGGGGAGGCGCAACTGGCCGCGTCGCGCACCACGTGGTGAGGCGCTGGCCTGTGCTCCGAGCACCGGGGGTTCCCCGGTGATTGTCATCGTCCAGAGCTAGCCGGCCAGCCTGGTAGCGAGCATGCCGGCGGTCCCGATCGACGCCCGCGATCCGTGTAACGCCCCGTAACCTTGGTGCGTATACGCGATGGACCATGGCGACCAGCTCGACGCATCTGGTCTCATTCCTCGCGAGCTGTTCTGAAGGTATGGAGGTGGGCATGGGCATCCATCAGCGTTGGATCTTTCCGGTTGCGGCTGCCGCGGCTTCGATCGCGCTGGGGTCGGTAGGCGCCTCGGGCGTGTCGGCCTCGTCCGCCACGGGTTCGAGCGGATCAGCGCACTCCAAGCACCCGGCGTCGATCGTCCCCCTCCGGGCCAAGGTGCCGTTCGACCAAGTCTTCACCAACATGGACTACAACGGCGGCCCGGTGATGCCGTCGAACACGGATTACATGCTGATGTGGAGCCCGGGCGGCCTGGGCGCCTATCCCGCTGGGTACGTCTCTGGGCTTGAGCAGTGGTTCACCGATCTCGCTCACGACAGCGGCGGCGTCCAGAACACCGACTCGGTTTCAGCACAGTACGCCGACCTGACCGGTGCCCACGCGCGCTACGCGACGAAGTTCGGAGGGGTCCTGGTCGACACCGACCCATATCCGGCGACCCAGTGCCCGGTCAATAGCCCGGTCGTCGCCTGCATCACCGACCCCCAGATCCAGCAGGAGTTGGTGCACTTCGTCACCGCGAAACACCTCAGGGCCGATCTGAGACATGAATACTTCCTGCTCACCCCGCCACACGTCGAATCCTGCTTCACCAACGATCCTACGACCAACTTCGGCGGATGTTCCGCGGGCATCGTGCCCTTCAACCAACTGGCCGCCTTCTGCGCGTACCACCAGAACACCTCGCTCTCCCAGTTCCTCATTTACGCCAACGATCCATTCGTCCCGGGCAATCCCGCATGCGATGACGGGAACCATCCAAACGGCATTGCTGATGGCGAGCTCTCTGGCGGGCTGAGTCACGAGCAGAACGAGTCGATCACGGATCCGATCCCGAACGACGCCTGGACCGACGGCGCCGGCGCCAGCCAGGGCGAGGAGGTCGGCGACCAGTGCGACGGCCAGATGGGAACCACGCTCGGGCACGCGACTGATGGCGCCGCGTACAACCAGGTGATCAACGGCCACTTCTACTGGTATCAGGAGGAATGGAGCAACGTTGGCCACACCTGCCTGCAGCGGCGTTCATCGTCGGCCGCCACTCCATCGGCGACGTTCAGTGTCAAAAAGGGTTCCGGGCTCACGTTGCACTTCGATGCCTCCGGGTCGATCGGATCGCCCGGCTTCATCCTTTATGTCTGGCAGTTCAACGACGCATTTGGTGCGCAGACCATCGAGCAATCGACTCCTAAGATCTCGCACACGTTCCCGTCGGCCGGTTCCTACTCGATCGGGCTGACAGTCTTCGCCGTTGACGGGTCGTCGGCCGGGACCGGTGCGATCGTCACCACCCGGCACAGCGGGTTCACCAACGGCTTCACCTTCTCACCGTCGCACCCCAGGTCGGGCCACACGATCGCCTTCAGCGGGCTGACGACGGTGAGCGCTCTGCCCGTGATCACGTACTTTTGGGACTTCGGTGACGGCACGACCGCTTCGGGCGCCAACCCCAAGCATGCGTACGCGGCACCAGGCACCTACAGGATCACGCTCGTGATGTTCAGCGGAGTGGGATCCGCCTTCCCTGGCGCTGGTGCCGGACCCATCACCCAACGGACGATCACGGTTAGTTGAGTTACCCGGCGGGCGGGTGACCGCGGCGAGTTCGTAACTCTGCCGCGGTCACGCGGCCGATAACCGGACGCGTCGAGTAATGCTCGGTCTCATGGGGGAGGTTCGTTTCGCCGGCGAATTGGTATGCCCACACTGGTGTTGGGAATATCGCTCGGAGCGATCACATCATCCTCGGTGCGTGCTTCGCCCCAGCTGGGGAACCCACCGCATGTCATGGTCGTGATGCTGGAGAACAAGGGCTACGGCGCACGGTTGCACGACTGACAACTGCAAAGCCGGATACACATCTGACCTCGGCCAGCAACTCGATAGCGCCGGCATCAGTTGGACGGCATACATGGAATCCATGCCGGCCGCGTGCTACCCCCATCTCACCTCTGCCAACTATGAGAAGTGGCGCAACGGTACGCTGCGGTCGATCGAAGAGGCGTTTGGACTGACTCCCCTTGGCGCCGCGAGCAAAGCCGCCAACGGGGGACCTCACGACGTATTTCTGGTGACGGCCACCAGGTCGTCGAATGTCAGCCGAACAAACCGTTCCGGTCGCTATTGGCAAGATCTGCCCCCGCGCCCAACATCGTCAAGCCGTAGCCCCCGATAGACCGCAAAAGGCCGTAGCGGTTGCCAGCCGGACGTATTACGGTGCCCTGCCCTGCGCGTCGCTCGAGGTGATAACCATGGGGATCTGGTTGGCTGGAGCTGCGGAGAGTCCCTTGTCCATCATGATGATCACGGTGGCGTTTCCTTCTGTGAACCAGGTTGACGACAACACTGCGGCGACGTTTGCCTGCAGCCATTCGTCGCCCTGCAGGACCGTGCCCGTCGACATGTCGTCGGTGAGGTCGGGCTTGATCCATACAAAGTCTGGAGGCTCCGGATATGGTGGGGGTCGCATGCACGCGATCGAATTCGTCTTCGCCATCGGGTGGGCAGTGTTCTGGGCCTACTGGCTCGTGGCAGCCCTCTCCATGAAACGGCAGCGAATCCCGTTGTCGCGTGAGCTGCGCATCAGATTGGCGCTCTTCGTTCTTGTGGTCATCTTGCTTCGTATCGGTGCGTTCCAAAGCAGCGTCCGCAAGGTGGATCCTTGGCTCTCTGCCATCGGGCTCACGCTCTTCGCAGCCGGGCTCGGCTTCGCCGTCTGGGCGCGCATCCACATCGGACGCAACTGGGGCACCCCGATGTCACAAAAAGCTGACCCAGAGCTGGTGACCAGCGGTCCCTATCAACTCGTCCGCCATCCCATCTACTCTGGCATTCTCGTGGCTGGTGTCGGCACCGCGGTTTCGCTGAGCTGGTCGTGGCTGATCGCCGTGGCGCTGGCCGGGATCTACTTCGTCTACAGCGCGACGATTGAGGAGCGCAATCTGACCCAGCAGTTCCCCGACGCCTATGCGGTGTACAAGCGCTCGACGAAGATGCTCGTGCCCTTCATCGTATAGAAGCCCGGAGGGCTGGAAAGCCCCACACTCGGCGTCAGCATGCGCCCACCATTCGCATGCCAACTAGCGTTTGTCACCTCGGTGTTCAGGTTCGCCCGTACGGCGATTGTGCTCCATCGCCGGCAACTCGAGTCAGCCTCCACCATGCGATGCCCGTCTACGCTGCCACCTCGCTGTACATGCCCACGCGGTCCTTGCCCTCGCGTTTTGCCGCGTACATGGCGACGTCGGCGCGACGCAGTAATTCATCAGGTGTGTCCGTGCTTCGTTCCGAGATGGCCGCGCCGACGGTGCCACGCGTGGAGCAGACCGTCTCGCCGATGAACAGCGGCTCGCGAAGCGACTGCAGAATGCGACGGCTGATTGTCTGCAACTGGTTGGCGTCCGGAGCACGCTCGAGAAGGATGGCGAACTCGTCACCACCGAGCCGAGCCGCCACGTCGCCCGGCCGCACCGACGCTTGGAGGCGACCGGCAGCGGCGATCAGCACACGGTCGCCGAAAGCGTGGCCGAGGGTGTCATTGACGCTCTTGAAATCGTCGAGGTCAATGAACAGCACAACGCAGGGGGTCCGGGTCGGCCGGTGGCGCTCGAGCGTGCGAGCGAGGCATTCGTGGAAGTGCTTGCGATTGGGCATGCCGGTAAGCGCATCGTGATTGGCCTGATGATCCAGCTCTCGTTCCCGGGCGGAGAGGCGGTTGAGCAGGTGCGTATTGTCGAGGCCCATCAGGTACTGACGGATGAGCACCAGGCCGACCAGGGTGAGTACGGCCCAGAAGGTGAAGTCATCGAGATTGCCCGTCGTCGTCTTCTGCGCGATTGTGACCCCAACCGCCGCGGCGGCCGGGATGTACGGCAGCAGTGCGCCGAAGCGTGATGGAAGCACGGCGGGCGGGCGCCCTCGCATCGGTCGCCGGACGGTTCGGAGCGCACTCAATCCGATGAGGAGGTAGCCGGCGACCCACCCGGCGTCGAGGACGTTGCCGCTTCCGTACGTATTGTTCGCGGTCAGGTACGCGAAGTTGCTATCGGCGACCGCCGCGGCCGCGAGGCCGGCCGCCATGAGCATCAGCGGTGTCCTGCCGGCGCGCGGCACGCGCGCGACACGCACCAGGATCATGGTCACGATGGCGACGTCGCTGATCGGGTACAGCAGGCTGAGCACCATGGCCATCGGGGTGTCGGCGCCCGCTCGGTACACCGCCCCAAGGCTGGTCGACCAGCTGACCACAAGCAGTCCCGACGCGATGAGCAGGCCATCGAGGAATGTCCGAACAAAGGTCCGAGCGCGTTCCGCGGCGACCGGGAAAGCGAGCACACCACCGATCGCGAAGGGGACAGCCAGCAGGTAGCCGGCGTCCGAGAATGACGGAAACGGCACCTCGACGTTCCGCACCACCTGGTACCAGTCCCAAACAGACTGACCCAGGCCCCATGACAGTGCCGAGGCGCCCATGAGAGTCCATGCGAGGCGGACCCGCCCGCCGTGGCGGAGGGCGGCCGCGCCACAGGCGGCCGCGGCCCCCAGGGCCGCGAGGGTCTCACCGATGTTGTCGAGGTAGAGGTAGGCCGATGCGCCGCCTGCGAGCAACCCGAGCACGAACAGCGCGAAGAGGCTGCTGACGACAACACATGTCGCCGCCCACCAGTGGATGCCAAGCTCAGATCGAGCACGCCGCAGGGCCATACGGCGACTCTTGCCGATCGCGGTCACAACTCCGTGGCGGGTCCGCCACAGCATTGGTCAGGTCCTCAGGAACCCGTCCCGCTGTCGCCGCTCGGCTCTGTCACGCGAGGACGCCGATTGACACGTCCCAGCATCCCGATATGCTCGTCCGGGGTCGCATCCCGGAGCGCAGTCAGCAGGTCCTGGAGCGCCTCGACGAGCGGTCGCGTGTCGTGCTCGGGAACCGATGCCCAGACCGTTTTCGTCTCACGCTGCATCCCCCGAGCGGACGACAGGCGGGGATCCCAGGCGCCCGCCCATGGCGGGGCATCCGCGCCTCGGTCCCACACGCCGGCCGGATCACCAGTCCGAAGGTTGAACCGGTATCGGTTTCCCACCGCGTCACCGCAAAACGCCATGAGGTTTGCCGACGGGTCGTCGCCGACGACGGCATCCCCGGGATCGAGATGGCCATGCTCCTGACCGACGTAGAGCATGTTTTGGAATGGGCCGGGTTCGAAGGTGTCACCCACGGCCAGGTGAAGATCCTGCGTGACGCCCTTGGCCTCGGCGCCCGCCGAGTGATAGAGGTTGCCGGCGACTCGCATCCACACGACGAAGTTCAGCGCCGAGCCATTTCCGACGTTGCGGACCCGGACGGCGGCCCACGGTTGATCGCGTATGCCGATCGGTGGCTCGTCAAGCAGGATGAGTACCGGCATCGTCGCCACCGTTGCCTCCCGCCGCAACTGCTCGATCAGATCGTGCGCAGCGTCAGCCTGCTGACTCGCGGCCGTTTCGAGGGCGGCGTTATTGTCGACGAGGCGGCGCATGTCCCGGGCGAACGCGCGATTGTGCCGCACCAAAAGCACGATCGCCACCATGATCGCAATCAATGCCAGACCGACACCGCCCGCGGTAATCGCCACGATGACCGTCGTCGTGTCCATTGCAGCAGTGTAGCCAGGACATATAGCCGAGAACCAGCGCACCCGGAGCGTTGCCGCGGGGACGCTCAAGGGGCTGGGTCGAGGAAGCGGGTGTGGTCATACCATCCCGTGCTGATAGGCGTAGCGGACGGCCTGTGCGCGGTCCCGCGCGCCGGTCTTCGAAAAGATGCGATTGATATGCGTCTTGACGGTGGCGCTGCTCAGGAACAGCGCGGCCGCTATCTCGGTGTTCGACAACCCGGCAGCGATCAGCTTGAGGACTTCGATCTCGCGTGGACTGAGGTCGTGAGCGAGCGACTCCGCGGGCGCTGCCCGGCTGGGCTGCACCTCCAACACCGCAGTCACCAACCTTTGCTGAATCGCCGGGTCGAGATGTGTTCTTCCGGAGGCGAGCGCCCGGATTGCCTGTTCGATCTCTTCCGCGCTGGCGTCCTTGGTGAGGTATCCGCGCGCGCCCGCCTGGAGGGCGGGGAAGAGTGACTGGTCGTCGGCATAGGTGGTGAGCACGAGCACCTGAATTTCGGGAAGGGTGGCTCGGATTCGCCGGGTGGCCTCGGCACCTTCCATCCCGGGCATGCGGAGATCCATGAGCACGACATGTGGACGCTCGGTCCTGGCGCGCTCCACCGCCTCGCCTCCGTCGCCCGCCGTTCCGACGACCTCGACGCCGTCGATCAAGCTGACCAGCATGCTGAGCCCGTCGCGGACGACGCGCTGGTCGTCGGCGATCAGCACCCGGATCGGCGGTTCGGTCATGCGGGTACGACCACCTCGACAAGCCATCCGTCGTCGGTAGGCCCCGCGTGCACGCTGCCGCCGACTCGCTCGACGCGCTCGCGAAGCCCAGCGAGCCCGCGGCCTCCGCCGACCCCCTGCAAGCCTTCGCCGCTCTGGGGACCGGTCGCCAGCCGGCTCCGATCTTCGACGCGCAGCGTCGTGTGATCGGGCTCGTAGCGAAGGGCGATGTCGACCACAGCGCCGTGCGCATAGCGGGCGACGTTCGTGAGCGCCTCCTGCGCTCCGCGGTACAACGCTAGCCCGGCATCTGCGGGAAGTGTCCGCGCGTTTCCTTCGATGCTGAGGTTGACGTTCGCCTGCATGTCATCGCGGAACCTCTGAACGAGCGAGTCGAGCTCCGACACGCCCGGCAACTCGTCGCCACGCAGGGCGCCGACGGCCTGGCGTGCGTTCGCGAGTCCCTCCTTCACCAACGCCCCGGCGCGGTCGATCGCGGCGTGCAGGGATGGTGTCGCATGTTCACGATCCGCAAGCTTTCGTGCCGCCTGCAGCTGGATCGCGGCCCCGGAGAGTGAATGTGCGAGCACGTCGTGCAGTTCACCTGCGATCCGTCCGCGCTCCGCGACGGCCGCCGCGCGCGTCTGCTCCTCCCGCGCGTTTTCGAGTTGCGCGAGGAGCAGCTCGGTCCAGTCCTGACTTGCTCGCGACTGCTTCATGAAATAGCCGACCAATCCGATGAGGGTAAGCAGGAGGCTCGCTGCAAGCAGCGCCGTGGACGAGCTTCCTGACAGCGCTGCGGCGGTGTCCAGCCCGACCCCGATGACAACGCCGAGCGAAATCCCGAGTGGCAACGGGAGCCGGACGACAGCCATCCACACGGCGGCTCCACCCCCCAGTTCGGTTGCGCCTTGGGGCTGCAAGGCCACCAATGCCACCCCGGCCGCGCCCATCAGCGAGATCACTGCGGTCTGCATCACGGTTCCGCGCTCGGTGAACCTTCCCCCGGTTGCGATCGCCAGAGCTCCGGCGAACGCCAGCACCGCCAGCGTCACGCCGAGCCCTTTGCCTTGGATCGCGGGATGGGGCTGCTCGCCGATGGCACCCGCAACCACCACCAGAACCACCGCCCAGCCCATCGGACGCAAGGTGTCTCGCTGGCGGCGGATTCGCTGGGTTGCGTGCTCCCGGGCCTCGGCTATCCGCGGGCTCTCGTGAGCCGACGTCACTGGAACGCTGGTCACGGTGCTGAACTCCCCATGCGTACCCATTCGACACAGACGATAGAACGCCTCCGGTCCGCATTGGGGACCCGGAGGCGTTCCAGCGCTGCGAGGCCGCCAGTCAGGCTGCGACACCGACTGCCACGGCGTGGTTGGCGGGGGCCGCCTGGAGTGCGCGGCCCCGGAGATACACGGTCACAACTCGGACAGTCACCTCGCAGATCGCCATCGAGACCAGGGCCACCGGCCAGGCCGCCGCGCTGATCTGGTGGGCGATGCTGAAGCTGCGGATCGCGGGCTCGGCTCCGTGGGTGACAACGAATGCGAACACGACTCTCGACGAGATTCCGGCGACCAGCAGTCCACCGGCGACCCAGCCCACCCGAGCCAGCGCGAAGCCGTCACTGCCGGGGCGAACGTGCGTTGCAAAACCACTGAGCAGGCCGAGCGACAGTCCTGCACCGGCGAGCAGCCCGATCAACACGAGGTCGTTGCCGGTGGTGGGAACGGTGTGCAGGTACTGCTGCGCAACAAAGAACACCAGCACGAGCGGGATCACCAGCGCCCGGCGATCGAGCCGCTTCTCACGCGCCTGCCAGCACACCATGACGATGAATCCGGCGTTGATCAGGTAATCCGTCGTGGTCATCGGGGGTCCTCCGTGAATCTGGTTCTCCGTCCCAAGTGGGACGATCCCCATGATTCGTCCGCCGCTTCTTGAAGTCGTCGGCCCGTGGGTGGGACTTTTCGAGGCCTGAGTCAACCCGGCCGCTCAACCCGTGGGTTGATCGGCGGAACGCGGGCCTTCAGTCGTGCGACAGTCCCGTCGGTCCCGCGCGCCCTTCCGCGCGCTGCAACTCCGCATGCGCAGCAAGGCTGCCGGTACCACCGAGGTCGCCAACCTCGTCCGTCGTTGGTACAACGCCTCGGGCCGCCGAGGGAACAACCCTCAAGGCCGTGAGGGGACTGCCATGCCGATCGTGGGCACCCCAAGCAATCGCGAAACGGTCGAGAAGTATTGGCAGTCGATGAACGCTCGCGATTGGGCAGTCTTGGCCAAGCTCTTGTCGCGCGGCGTGGCGACGTATTAGGCGACGGCGGTATCGGCCCGTGAACGTGCGTCGACACGAGACGACGCGAGACCGAGATCCCGCGCGGACATCGGCTTGCTGATGAAATACCCCTGCGCGAGGTCGCAGCCAATCTCGGCGAGAAGGTTGAGCGCCTCGACGTCCTCGATCCCTTCCGCAACCACGCGCATATTCAACTTGTGGCCCAACGCAATGGTCGCGCGGACCAGGGCGAGATTACGTTCCGTGTCCCCTGTGGCGAGGCGTGTCAAGAAGCTCCGGTCGAGCTTCAGTTCGCTGACTGCGAGACTGCCGAGATAGGCCAGTGACGTGACACCGGCACCGAAGTCGTCGATCGAGACACCCAGTCCGAGTTTTCGCAATTGTTCGATGACGAGCTTGCAGAGATCGAAGTCTCTGATGATCGTCGTCTCGGTTATCTCGAGGATGAGGGACGCGGGGGCCACGTCGTGGCGAGCAAGTGTCGCCATGACGGTATCGCTGAACCCAACATCGAGAAGGTTGGTCGCCGAAACGTTTACGGATACGGTCACTGTTTGGCCGGCGGCGTGCCACGCGGCACACTGTTCGACAGCGCGCTCCAGCACGAGTGCTGTCAGCGATTGCATCAGCCCGGCTTCCTCGGCGAGAGGAATGAAGTCCAGCGGCGGGATGAGTCCCAGTCGTGGGTGCGACCAGCGCACCAAGGCCTCCATCGACGACAGCCTTCCGGATATGAGATCGACTTGTGGTTGGTAGTGCACCTCGAGGTCACCGCCGACAATGGCGCCGCGTAACTCATCCACAAGGCGCAGCCGATTGCCGGCGTCATCGACCTCGTGGCGGTATACCTCGTAGGGGGCTGGACCAACCTTCGCGCGATACATCGCGAGGTCCGCGCAGCGCAGGAGCGCAACGCTGTCGGTCGCATCCGCGGGTGCACTGGCGATCCCGATGCTCGCGCCGACGC
>Ga0307374_10001815_pt1 | contig 39035 bp, 32 predicted proteins | sample OX3MG_FD_202532 | JGI IMG/M metagenome (GOLD analysis project Ga0307374, IMG submission 202532) | Soil microbial communities from Risofladan, Vaasa, Finland - OX-3 | ecosystem: Environmental > Terrestrial > Soil > Coastal area > Acid sulfate soil | place: Finland: Risofladan, Vaasa | collected... | reverse complement strand
TTCAGGGTCTTCAACCAGTTCACCGAGCAGTTCAGCGTGTCCGAGCTGGCGGAAAGGGTTCACGCGGCACGGAAAGCTCATGGGCTCGAAACGCGAATCGAGCATCTTCCCAACCCGCGCACCGAGTTGGAGAACCACTACTACAACGCTCGCCACCAGCACCTCCTGGACCTCGGCCTCATTCCTCACCGCCTCGAGGACTCGCTGATCGATCGAGTCATCGGCATGGTCGAGCGCTACAAGAAGCGCATCAAGCCCGAGCTCTTCGACCCTCGCGTCGACTGGCGACTCGGAGGCCGCGGCAATTTCGGGACGCTCACGAAGCGGCGCCGGAAGGCGAGCGTCAGGCCGTCCACGACCTCAAGCGTCTGAACCGCGAAAGCGGATCTGCACCAGCTCCTTCGTCGCGCGAAGAATCGGGATCAGACGTCCACCGGATCGGCGACCCATTTTTCGCGGATGGTGGGGAACCCCGACCTGGACGAACCGGCCACCGTGGCCGCGCACCTTCCAGTACAGCTCGGCGTTGATCAGCGCGCTCCGCGAGTGCAGCGTGAAGCGCCGCAGCATGTCGGTCCGAACAACTTTGAGGGCGCAGTTGACATCCTTCACGGGAATGCGAAACGTCATCAGGACGAGGCGGTTGAACACCCCGCTGATCAGCGACCGAAAAGCGGGGTCTTCGCGGGTCAAACGCCAGCCCGCGACCAGCTCCGCGTCTTGCAGGTGCGGGACCAGGAGCTCGAGGTCGGCGACATCGAGCTGGCCGTCGGCGTCTGTGAAAGCGCTGTACTCGAGGTCTGTGGCGCGAAGTCCGTCGCCGACGGCGGCCCCATAGCCCTGCATGCTTTCGTGACGGATCACGAGCAGCTCCATGCCGAGCTCGCCGGCCAGCGAGCGGGCGAGCTCTCCCGTCCCGTCCGTCGACCCGTCGTCGACGATGACCACGTTGAAACGCGAAGCGATGCGCGGGAGCACCTCTTTGATGTGAGGCAGAAGCCAGACGATGTTCTCACGCTCGTTGTGCGCCGGCATGACCAGGCTCAATCCGCTCAACCGGCTGTTTGAAGTTGACAAGCATCGAACATCGTAAGGAAGCCGGGCAGCGCAGACGGTTCCCGCCCGCCCGCATCGCCGCATTCGCACTCATCGTCATCGCGGCGACCGCGTACTCGTGGGTGTCTCTGTACCGTCACGACCACTTCGCGAGCAACGCGTTCGACCTCGCGATCCAGGACCAGACGGTCTGGGGCTACAGCCGGCTGCAGGTCATCCCCAACACCGTGCTCGGGATCCCCAACCTTCTCGGCGATCACTTCCACCCGATCCTGATGGTGCTGGCGCCCTTTTACTGGATCTGGGATTCGGCCGGCGTGCTGCTCGTCGCCCAGGGCGTGCTGCTCGCCGCAGCCGGCTGGCCGATCTACCTGTGGGCCGAGGAGCGTCTCGGCGAGATCCCGGGACTGGCTTTTCTCGGCTGCTACCTGGTCTTCTGGGGCGTCCTCGCCGGTGTCGTGTACGACTTCCACCACGTCGTGTTCGCGGTCCCCGCCCTGTCGACGGCGCTTTACGCGACGATGACGCGACGCAACCGGCTCCTGTGGGCGGCCGTCGGCGTGGCGATGCTCACTCGAGAGGACGTCTCCCTCACCCTCATCGCGCTGGGGTTCTACATCGCGATCGTGCAGCGCCGCGTCGTTCTCGCCGGCGTCCTGGTGGGACTGAACGCGATTTGGTTCGCGCTGCTCATCGGCGTCGTCATGCCCGCGCTTGCGGGCGGGCCTTACCGCCACTGGACCTACGACGCCCTGGGCACCGGCCCGGTCAGCTCGCTCGAGCACGTGGTGCTGCACCCGCTGTCGAGCCTCCAGCTGCTGTTCACCCCGGTGCACAAGACGTTGGTGTGGATCGGGTCCTTCCTGGGCTGGGGATTCCTGCCTCTGCTTTCTCCAATCACCATCATCGCCCTGCCGACGTTCCTCGAACGTTTCTGGTCGTCCTCGCCCAACTTCTGGTCGTTCCAGTACCAGTATTCGATGCTCCCGGCTCCCATCCTCGCGTTCGCGGCGATCGATGCGACGGTTCGGATCAAGTCCTGGCTGCGGGGACGGCCCGCGTCGCTCGCGCCCATCGTCCTGGCGGTCGGCGCGCTGGTCGCCGGCACGGTCTTCACCTTCGGACCGATCAGGCCGTTCGCCGAGCTCAGCACGTACATCTCGGACAGCCGCGCCGCCCAGATCGAGTCGTGCCTGGCGACAATTCCAGGCAACGCCAGCGTGGACGCGTCGAACACGCTCGTACCTCATCTCTCCCATCGTTTCGAGATCTACGTGATCACCCAGCGCCACAACGCCGACTACATCGCGATCGACCCATCCACCTATGGCAGTTTCTTCCCTGGCGAGGAGGGTCAATTGCGCGACATAGCGCGGACCTCGCTGGCCGGCGGTTACGGGGTCGCCTGCGCCAAGGGCCTGACGCTGGTGCTGGCCAAGGGGGCGCAGAGCCAGACGCTGACCCCTGAGCTGGATCGGTGGCTGGCCGGAGACTGCTCCGGCCGGGCCTGCCTCAGCTAGCGGCGGCAGCGGTCACGGCCCGCTCGTGACCGCGTGGGCCTGGTCGGCCCGTTGCTCGGCGCCGAACCAGCGGAAGAAGACCACCAGGGCCGCCAGCGCCAGCGTCGCCTTGCCCAGGATCATCAGCACAGCCCCCGCGATGGTCTGATCGATGAGCGGAGTGAACCCCGGTATCAACCGCGGAACGTGCGTGTAGTACTCATAGAACGGGACGCGCGAGAAGATCAGCGCCAGGGCCACGCCGTCCTGCGGCAGGGTGGCGACGAGCATGTACACCAGGCCCACGCCTGGCGACATCTGCCAGTGGGCGTAAACAGAAGTCGCGTCGAGCAGCGGCCAGTAGAGGACGATGCCGCCGGCGATGAACGTCAGGTGCTCGAATACGTGCAGCCCTTCGTTGTAGAGAGTCGCGTCGTAGAGAGCCGGTATGTGCCAGCCGACCATGACGACGCCGGCGATGAGCTGCGCTGGGATCGGTTCGGTGACCGAGCGAACTCCCGGCACCCTGACGAGGCTTCCGACCATTCTCGATGACAGGCCGAGCAGCATCAGCGGGGGCGCGACGAATCCGAGCAGGACGTGCTGCAGCATGTGAACGCTGTCAAGGTACTGATCGCTGATGGTGTCCACCGGGGACTCGAGAGCGATCCAAAGGATGAGCACGCCGAGCGCGAAGTAGAACCAGTGGTGGCGCCGCGTATCGCCGGCAGCCCGCGCGAGCCAGGCATATCCGATGCAGAGGGCCAGCAGCCCGGCGTACACGGTCGGATCGAACGGCCACCCGATCACGCGTCCACCCTACCTTCCAGTTGCCTTGGCAGGGCAATCAGGAAGATGAGAAGGACCAGCGCGTGCGCGACCGAGCACCAGACGCAAACGACCCCCAGCCTCACGATCTCCAGGTACACGAGGAAGAGCACGGTGACGAGGCCTATGGCCGACCAGGCCAGCTGCAGCCTCGACCAGACCGGCGCCGAATGACCGAGCCGTACGATGGCGGCCAGGACCGCGCTCACCGCGAACCACAGGATCCCCGCCGCGGACGTCGGTACGGCCGAGCCGGCGACCACCCCGTACGCGCTCGAGAGCACCTGCTCGCAGTTGATCGCCGCGTTGGCCGGGCAGGCCGGCGGGATGCCCGCGATATGGACGGCGGTGAGGTAGATCGACACGCCCACACCGGCCACGGCTGCCAAAAGGGCGACCAGCTGCAGCCTCACGGCGGCCCTTAGCCCAACTTCTTTTCGATGGCCTGGATGGACGCAGACGTGCACACGCTCGACGGCTGGTCGGAGGTCATGCGGCAGACCGCGGCGGTGATCAGGTTGGCCGACCCGATCACTGCTTTGGCCTGGGTCGTGTCGGGCTGGCTGAGCGAGCCTGCGACGGCTTCCCAGCTCATCCCCGCGAGCACGTCGGGCAGGTACATCGCACCGGCGAAGGCGAAGCGGTTTCCCAGGTCTACGAAGGGAATCGACCCGCTCGTGTCGTACTGGTTCACGAGCGCCTGCTGGGCAGCGGTCGGCGTCTCCAGCAGATTCTGGTTTCGGTCGGTCGTCTCGACGGCTTGAAAGTCGATGTACTGGCTCGTGAACGTGGACCCGTGGAAGGTGAACGTCGGCGTGTTCGGATAGATGTCGGTCGAAGACGAGCTGGTGGTCGCGAGGCCCGAAAACGTCCCGAATCGCGACAAGGCCACGATGATCGGCCACCGCTCGGCCCCGCAGTAAGGGCAGTACTCGGCACCGAAATAGAACACCAGCGGCTTCCCCGACGGCCCGGTGAGCGGCGTTCCAGACACAGGCTTGATCAGGTTGCTCGCGGAGCCCTGTCCGATCGAGTCGAGCTCCGCCGCCGGCAGGCCGGCGAGCGAATTGACGACCAGCTGCGCTGCATTGGGTGTCAGAGGCGGCGCCGCCTGCGGCGTCGTGTACCACCGGACGAGCAGGAACCCGGCCACTACGAGCGCGATCGCGGCCACCACCGCGACCGGCGGGACCCATGCAGGGGTGCGAGAGACCGGCTTGCGCATCGGCCTTGAGTGCTTCGACATGGGCTGCCTGCTCATCACGCTCCGCTGGTGATCGGTTGGGCGAGGATCCAGAGGCTCGTCATCGTGTACATCACCATCAGCAGCAGCATGGGGTACTGGCTGAGCAGCGCGCGCTGGGCGGTTCGGAAACGCTCACCGGCTCGCAGGTGCGAGAGGTAGACGGCCACCACGTGGCCCAGAACGATCAGGATGATCTGCGCGTACCAGACGGTCGAGGCCTGCGCCAGCGCGAAGCTGGGCTTGAGGTTCGCCACGGCCGGCCACAGATGCCAGCCCTTCGCGAGCGGATCGTTGAGCAGCGGGATCAACGCCTGCGACTGGACCAGAACGTAGCTGTAGTTGTGCGCTGCGTTGTAGACCAGGGCGATCGGGACGAGGGTCAGCGCGAACATGGAAACAGTGGCTTTCACGTCGACGCGGCGCTTGCCCAGGTAGATCACCATCTCCATGAACGCGACGAAGACGAGGATGAAAGCGCAGGTGAGCAGCAGCAGGCCGAGGGTGCGGACGAAGAAGGAGCCAAACGCGCCCATGGGCAGCCACAGAGGCTCAAGGGATACGGTGAAATCCTGCCAGGGCTGGGTGGCGAGGAGGCCGTCGAAGGCGAGGCTGCTCAGCATCAGGATGACGAAGACCACGCGGTCCCATCCGCTCGCCCCGGGCTTGAGCAGCCCGACTCCCCAGGGGCGCAGCTCGACCGCGATGACACGCCCGCTCTCGTCGCGCTCCGCCTCGACCGGGCCGAAGCGGCCGACGATGTCGAACAGGACGGTGAATCCTTCACAGCTTTGAAGCCACGCGTCGCGCCCGAAAAGGAACATGCCGGCCAGGGTGATCACCGAATACACGACCGCGGCTGTGGCCACGATCGACGGCCGGTTGGCCACTCCGCTCGTGAGCTCCAGGCATGCGAACGACAGGTACGCGGCCGCCGCGGGCCAGACGCCGACGGCCGGCAGCGTGAAAACGGGCCGGGGCCGGACGAACTTCGCGACCGCGTCGTAGATCGCCGCCCACGGGTTGAGGAGGTACCAGAGATTGCCGACGAGCCCGCTCAGGATCACCGTCGCGGCCCAGAAGTAGATCCACGTCAGGTACTCCGCCGGGTTGTAGTACGGGTTGGTCGATCCGAACCAACCCGTGATCACGACCGAGAGCAGCGCCAGCACGCCGATCAAACCGCCGACGGCTCGTGGCCACGGCGAGCGAGCGATCGGGACGAGGAATGGCAGCTTGCGGCGCGGGTACTCCAGGGCCTTGGCGCCTAGCTGGTCGCCGGCGAACAGCACGACCAGCACGAAGGAGATCAACACCACCCCGCCGGCCGCGAACAGGTAAAGGGTGAGCGAGATGGGCAGGTCATACCGCTGCCCGAAACCGTGAAGCAGGATGCTGGCGGCGGGGATCACGGGCTCACCTGCAGGGTGCCGAGCGGCGTGCTGGTGCTCTCCCACTCGATGTCACACGAGCACGTCGTCGTGGCTTTGAACGTGTGGGTGAGCGTCTGGCCGGCCTTGGTGTTGAAAGCGATGTCGTAAACGTGCAGGTGCACCTCGCCTGTGGTGTCACTCGTGATGTTGATGGTGACGGTGTCGTTCTGATGGGCGTTGAGAGTGCTCGGCGACATCTTCGTGGCGCCGGTGACCGTGACGTTGAAGGTCAGGTTCTGGCCACCACCATGGCCGCCGGAGGTGATCAGCACCCCGCCGGCCGCGGCGAAAAGTACGAGCACGGCAGCGAGGATCAGGACGCGAGTTCGGCTCATTGGCCTCCTCCTTCTATTTATGTGCGCGGCGGCGCGCCTGCGATCAGTTGGAGCTGAAGCGCAGTGGAGAAGGGGGACCGCGCTCGGCTAGAGGAGCCCTCTCGCCGTTGGAGTGAAGAAGCGCACTGTCGGACCCGCTCGCGACCGACTGAAGCAATGGGGCGAACACGGTGTCGAACCGCAGCGGGGCAAAGGCGATGCCGAGCTCCTGGACCGCGGAACGAAAACGGACCAGCAGCCATCGCAGCCCGGCGGCCGCGAGTGCGGCCACGGGAAGCTGTCCCAACGTTCCCCAGAGCAGCAGGACCGTGGGCGACGGCCCGGGAGTGCCGGCGACGGCCGACTCGCTCAGCTCCTGGGCGACGAAGATGGCCAGCTGGATCGTGTACATGGCCGCCACCAACCGCAGATAGGGAAGAGACGTTGATTCCCGGCGAAGCGCGCGGCCGCCGGCGATGCGGGCAAAACCCACCATGAAGAGGCCGCCGACCGTCAAGGCCGCGAGCGTTCCCAGGCCCGTCTTGGCCAGCGCTGGGAAGTAAGCGTGGGCACCTGAGCCCTGGAGGTGCTGGGCGGCGGCCCCGAAACGAAGCTGATAAGCCAGCAGATGCCCCGCCTGTGACGCCAGCACGGCGAGGCCGAGCAGCCCAACCCAAACGCGCCTGCCGCTCACGGTTCTCGATAATAGGCGGTGGCCGGTAACCGGTTCGTCAACGTCCTGAGGAGATGCCGATGAAAAAGCAGGTTCTGGTGATCGGAGTGGCGCTCCTGGTAGGAGCCTGCGGAGGAAGTTCGACCGCCACGTCTTCACCCAGCCCCTCCGGGCCGGGCACCGTGGCGAGCATCGCTTCGGAGGTCCCGTCCAACATCAAGTCGCTGGCACCGTTCCAGATCGCCACCGACGCCACCTACGCCCCCAACGAGTTCGTCAACCCGGACACTGGCGCAATCCAGGGTTGGGACATCGACCTCGGCCAGGCGATCTGCAAGGTCATGGGCGTGGCTTGCACGTTCAACAACGTGACCTTCGACGACATCATCGCCCAGCTTAAGGCGAGCACCCCGAGCGAGGTTGCGGGCGGCGACAAGCCTCGCTATCTGCTGAGCATCTCCAGCTGGACCCCAACTCAGAGGCGCGAGGACGGTGGAATCGACTTCATCACCTACTACAAGGCAGGCGAGTCGTGGCTGGTGAAGGTCGGAGGTGCGACGATCAACACAGCCGCTGACATGTGCGGCCGCAACGTCGCGGTCGAGGCCGGCACCACCGAGGAATCCGACGCGTGGGGCTACATGGGCCAGGAGGTCGGCGGCACGCCAATCCAAGGCGACACGGACAACTGCAAGAGCACCGGCAAGCAGCCGATCAAGGTGCTCAGCTTCGGCACGCAGACCGAGGCCAACTCCGCTTTGCTTTCCGGCCGCGCCGATTTCGGCTGGCTCGACCAGCCGGTCGCCGACTACCAAGTCAAGCAGTCTAACGGCCAGCTCAAGATCGCCGGTCAGGCGTGCAGCGTCTCGCCTTACGGGATCGCCCTGGTCAAGGGCAGCACGCTGGAGAAGCCAATCACCGACGCGGTCAAATACCTGATCGACAACAACAACTACTACAAATCAATCCTCGACCAATGGGGAGTGGCGGACGGCGCGATTGCCAGCACCGACGTGGCTCTGAACAACAACAACTCGATCGGGCCAACCTGCGTCCCGTCGTACTGAGGTAGGCATCCCAGGATCCAAGTGACCGAGATCGCCTCAGGTCCGCCGCCAGCCGGCTCGCAAGCTGGACGGCGGCCGGAGGCGGTCAAGGCGATCCCGGTCCGGCACCCGTGGCGGTGGGTGTCGGCCGTCGTTGTCCTGGCAATCGCCGCCGACGCCGTTTACACCCTTGCCACCGCTCCCAACATGCGGTGGGCGGTCGTGGGGCAATACCTTTTTCAGCGACTCATCCTCCAGGGTGCCGTGCTGACACTCGAGCTCACGGTCGCCGCGATGGTCATCGGCATTGCGCTGGGCATCGTGCTGGCCGTGATGCGGCTGTCTCCCAACCCTGTGATGTCGTGGGTGAGCTGGTTCTACATATGGTTCTTCCGAGGGACTCCAGTCCTCGTCCAGATCTTCTTCTGGTGGAACCTTGCGATCATCCTCAAGAACATAGGTATCGGCATCGCGCCAAACGGCCCATGGCTGTGGCACGAGGCGACCAACTCTCTGATCATTCCCTTCACGGCCGCCACGCTGGGTCTCGGGCTCAACGAGGCGGCTTATATGGCCGAGATCGTTCGCGCGGGAATCATCTCCGTGGAGCACGGGCAGACCGAGGCGGCGCAGGCGCTCGGGATGACGCGGCTGCAGGTCATGCAGCGCATCGTCCTGCCGCAGGCGATGCGGGTCATCATCCCTCCGACGGGCAACGAGACGATATCGATGCTCAAGACCACGTCCCTCGCCTTCGTCGCCACCGTGCCCGAGCTCTACACCCGCGCGCAGCAGATTTCGAGCTCCACCTTTTACGTCGTCGAAATGCTGTTCGTGATCAGCATCTGGTACCTGTTCCTGACCTCGATTCTCACCATCGCCCAGTACTACATAGAGCGCCACTTCGCTCGCGGCGCGCAGCGTGAGCTGCCTCCCACTCCGTTTCAGAGCTTCCGGCGAATGCTCGTGACGTTTCACGCCCCTCCGCCACAGGTGCCCCTGCCCGTCACGGCGGTTCGCAGCGAGCACCGCTGATGGCGGCGGTTTCCATGGTCAGGGCGGAGGCGGTGCATAAGAATTACGGTCGCCTTGAGGTGCTGCGCGGCATCGACCTCGAAGTGCAGCCGAAAGAGGTGATGTGCATCATCGGCCCATCGGGCTCGGGCAAGAGCACCTTTCTGCGGTGCATCAATCACCTCGAGAAGATCGACGCCGGGCGCTTGTCGGTCGACGGCGAGCTGGTCGGGTATCGCCAGCGGGGGGACAAGCTGTACGAGCTGCCCGACCGCGAGGTGTGCCGCAAGCGCTCCGAGATCGGCATGGTGTTCCAGCGCTTCAACCTGTTTCCGCACATGACGGCGCTGGAGAACGTGATCGAAGCTCCCCTGAGGGTGAAGAAGGAATCTCGCACGGCCGCGGTGGAACGCGCGCGCGCCCTGCTCCAACGGGTCGGCCTCACCGAAAAGGTCAATGCGTATCCCAACCAGCTGTCGGGAGGGCAGCAGCAGCGCGTCGCCATCGCGCGGGCCCTGGCCATGCAGCCGAAGCTGATGCTCTTCGACGAGCCGACCTCTGCGCTCGACCCCGAGCTCGTGGGCGAGGTGCTCGACGTCATGCGCGGCCTGGCGAAGGACGGCATGACGATGATCGTGGTGACGCACGAGATGGGCTTTGCCCGCGAGGTCGGCGACAGCCTCGTGTTCATGGATTCCGGAGTGATCGTGGAACAGGGCGCACCGCGCCACGTGCTGACCAACCCACAGCACGAGCGCACGCGATCCTTCCTGTCGAAGGTGCTCTGAGCGCCCGCCCAATCTGGATCCACCGGCCGCGCGGAGCAGATTCGCGCTGGGAAGAGCTCAGCCGCGGGCGCCGCGAGCACCGGATCGGAGCGCACGAGCCAGGTGCGCGAGAACCGGAGCGCAAGCGGCAACGCACGGATGAGCCGTCCCAGTAGCGAAGATGCCCGCGGGGATCGGTGGATTCAGGTTTAGTGGAGCGAGGCTCCCGGGGCGGCGCCCTCCCAGGCGGTGGTCTCCCAGTTGTCCTTGCGGCCGTCGAGCGGGATCCAGGGAGGCATGTCCATCAAGAGCTCGTGGCTCAGCGCGAACGCGTACGGCTCGTATCCCTTGCGCAGGCTGCTCAGGCGCTCCCTGAAGACCTCCAGGTCGACGTGCACGCCGGCTTCGGTCAGCACCGCCACCAGGGCGTCGAGCTCCTGGGTGGACAGCCGGTCGGGAGCGTCGAACCTCGGCGCCGCGCGCAGGACCTGGCTGAGGTCTCCGAGCGCGTGCCTCCCGATGGCGTACACGCGGCGCGCCTGCCACGTCTTGCCCTCGGCCTTGGCCGCCTGCCAAAGCGCTGAGAAATCCATGATCGCGGTCAGCGCGGCAAGCCACGACTGGTTCTCGTGCTGCGATCGGAAGTAGCAGAGGACCTGATAGGAGAGATGGCTTTCGAGCAGCTCTGCCGTCCATTCCTCCCAGCGCGCCATCAGGGGCCTCAGCTCCTCCATCGCGCCCGATGCCGCGGCGCGGCGCCAGAGCTCGCCTGCGCTGGGCGGCGACCCGGCCCACTCGTCGAGCATCGAGATCGCGGTCTCGCGGCGCGAGAAGCTCTGGTACAGGACGGGCAGGTACGAGATGACGACCGCCAGGAATCCGAAGCCGGTGCCGGCCTCGACCACGGTCAGGAAACGAGCCAGGTCGGTCTTCGGCGTGAAATCGCCTATGCCCAGCGTGGTGAAGGTCGTTCCGCTGACGTATAGATGGTCGGCGTTGGAAATCGAGGTGTCGAATCCCGCCGCCCAGAGCAGGAGAGCGAACCCCGTGATCAGGATCGCGCCCCAAAGGACGATCAAGACCAGCAGCGAGATCGGTCCGTAAGTGCTCAGGTAGGTCTCGCGCCGGTCGCTGGCGGGCATTCGCCGGGCGATCGCCGACCATGACCGCCAGGTCAGCCGGTAGAAGACCTTCGACACGCGGACCCCGCTCACGCGCCGCGGCAGAATGATTGTCTCGAAGGCGTCGCGCAGCGCGACGAAAACGAGGACGAGGCCGATCAGCGCAGCGACGAGCTGTGACACCACTGGCATCAAACCCCCGTAGCGACCGGTAAATTCACCGTTCAGCGCATAATTGACGCTCGGCCGAGTATTCAACGGAATGCGGGCCCGCTGCCATCAGGCCGTTCGGCCCTACCAGGGTTCGCCCGCAGTTGGCTACATAGGCTGTGGAGTAAGACCTGCCGCCGGCGCACTCTCGCCCCGGGCCGGAAAGCACCGGGAAGAAGGCTGCAGGAAAGCGGATCTGAGAGGTAGTGCGCATGAGATTAGTCAGGATCGTTCCTGCCTTCATGGTCGTGGGGCTCGCCCTCATGGCCTGCGGCGGCAGTTCAGGCACTTCGTCAAACTCGCCGGGCGTCACGGTACCGTCCGGCCTCAGCGTTTCGTCGTTCGACGTCAACTTCACGACGATGTCCACGCTGACCAGCATGACCTCGGCCGGGAAAGGATTGGTCGGCGTGCTCCTTCCGGACACGACGTCGTCCACCCGTTACGTCAACTTTGACCAGCCGTACCTGACCAAGGCGTTCACGATGGCGGGATACAGCTCTTCCCAGTTCAAGATCGACAACGCCCAGGGCAACGAAGCGACCGAGCTGGCGCAGGCCCAGGCTGACATCACGCAGGGCGCGACCGTCCTCGTGATGGACCCGCTCAACAGCACCGTCGGCTCGCAGATCCAGGCGCTCGCGGCATCGAAGGGCGTCAAGCTCATCAGCTACGACCGCGCCACCTTCACCGGCACCAACACCTACTACGTGAGCTTTGACAACGTGCAGGTCGGCAAGCTCATCGGCCAGGGCTTCATGGCCTGCGTCACCGCATGGGGCGTCTCGAACCCCAAGGTCTTCACGCTCAACGGCGGCGAGGACTCGGACCCCAACGCGGTTTCGTTCGCGCAGGGTTACAACCAGGCCGTCTGGGGCGACACGACGACCCCCGAGACTGCCGGCAAGACCAACAGCCAGGGCTACACCCTCGTGGGTGACCAGGTTGCCCCCGGATGGGACAACACCAAGGGCCAGACCATCTTCCAGCAGCAGTACACCGCGCACCCCGAGATCAACGCCACCATCGAGGCGAACGACGGTCTCGCTAACGCCGTCATCCAGGTCTTGAAGCAGAAGAACGTCAAGCCCAAGACGATCCCGACCACCGGGCAGGACGCCACCCTCCAGGGCATGGAGAACATCCTCACCGGCTACCAGTGCGGCTCGGTCTACAAGGCCGTCTACCTCGAGGCCCAGGACGCCGTCGCGCTCGCGACGATCCTGCGCGCAGGGTTGACCCCGCCGTCCGCGCTCGTCAACTCGACCACCGCGCCTCCGTCAGGCGTCACCGGGACCCAGCAGCCCGCGTCGCTGCTGACCCCGATCTGGGTCACCTCGGCCAACATGGCCACGACCGTGATCAAGGACAACTTCGTCGACAAGACCGCTCTCTGCCAGGCAGTGACTGCAGCCGTCTGCACCGCCGCCGGCATCTCCTAGAAGCCATTCCGATGCCGCCGTGCGAAGTGCGCGGCGGCATCAACTTCTCTAAGCGCAGAATGTACTGAGTGGCGCACCCGATGGCCGACTCGCCCGCCGCCACCGAGCCCCTGCTCAAGGTGCGCGGCCTGGACAAGCACTTCGGCCCGGTCCAGGCGCTCTACGGGGTCGACCTGGACCTGCCGTCCGGTTGCGTCACAGCTCTATGCGGCGACAACGGCGCGGGCAAGTCCGTTCTCACCAAGTGCATCTCCGGCGTCTATCAGCTGGACCACGGCCAGATCTTCTGGCAAGGCCAGCCGGTGCACATCCGCACTGCCCGGGACGCGTCCCGGTTGGGCATCGAGACCGTCTACCAGGACCTCGCCCTGGCCGACAACCTCGACATCGTCCAGAACATGTTCCTCGGCCGGGAGCGTTTGCGAAACGGGCTCCTGGACGAGGACGTTATGGAGCGCGCGGCGGCCAAGACCCTGGCCGACCTGAAGGTCACCACCGTCCGTTCGATCCGCCAGCCGGTCGCGTCCCTGTCCGGCGGCCAGCGGCAATCCGTGGCGGTGGCGAAAGCCGTGATGTGGAACTCGAAGCTCGTCATGCTCGACGAACCGACGGCGGCCCTCGGCGTCAACCAGACCAAGATGGTGCTCGACCTGGTGCGCCGCCTGCGAGACCAGGGCCTCGCGGTCATGGTCATCTCGCACAACCTGAACGACGTGTTCGAGGTGGCGGATCGGATCGCTGTCCTCTATCTCGGACGCATGGTGGTGCAGGACAACCTGTCCGCATTCGACCGCCAGGACGTGGTCGAGTACATGACCACTGGCAAGTTGGGCCGGACAGCCAAGGAGGCTAAGAGTGGCGCGAGCTGAGGCACCGGACCTCCCGCCCGACCCGACAGCGGCAGTGGAGGCGGCGAAGGCCGAGGTTCCGCCCGAGCTCGTCGCCCAGTCGCTGGGGCAGTACGCGCGCGCCTGGGTCGCCCGGGCCCGGGCTGGGCAGAGCGGCATGCTGCCGGTGGTGGCCGGCCTCATCGCGATCATGGTCGTGTTCCAGGCGATCAGCCCCAACCACGTGTTCCTGTCAGCGGGCAACCTCGTCAACCTCTTCCAGCAGAGCGCCGTCTTCATGGTGCTTGCCATGGCCGAGACGTTCGCCCTCCTGCTGGGCGAGATCGACCTCTCGATCGGTTACGTCGGAGCCTGCGGAGGGGTCATCGCGGTGCAGCTGGTGCAGCCGGTCACGACCAACTGGCCCTGGTGGGCCGCGATCATCGCAGCGCTCGGCTTCTGCGCCGCGGTCGGGGCTCTCCAGGGCACCGTTATCACCCGGCTCGGCATACCGTCCTTCATCGTCACGCTGGCGGGCTTCTTGATCTTCAACGGGGTGATGCTGATACTCCTTTTGCTCGGGCCGTTCTCCGGTTTTCCGAACCTTGGGGCGCAGAGCGACAGTGTCAAGGTGCTCTACAACCTGATGGCGGGCACGATCGACCCCACCCTCAGCTGGATCGGGATGGCGGTGATCGTGGTCGGCCTGGGCGCCCTTTTCTGGATGGGCGACAGCCGGCGCCGCCGCAGCGGCCTGGTCGCCCCACCCATGAGCCTTACCGTGATCAAGATCGCGGTGATCGCGGCCGCGGGGATCACGGTGGTCGCCATCTGCAACGTCAACCGGGCGAACCTCGGCACGCTGGAAGGCGTGCCCTGGGTCGTGCCGATCGTGCTGGCCGTGCTCGCCGCTTGGACCGTCCTCCTCGGGAAGACCAAGTACGGACGCTACGTCTACGCCGTCGGGGGCAACCCGGAGGCTGCGCGCCGCGCGGGCATCAATCTGGCCATGATCCGGACCATCGCTTTCGCGCTGTGCGGGTTCACAGCCGGCATCGGCGGCCTCCTTTACGCGTCATATATCGGCGGAATGTCGAACAACGTCCAGGGCGGCCAGCTCGTCCTGTTCGCGGTCGCCGCCGCCGTGATCGGCGGGACGAGCCTGTTCGGGGGCCGAGGCAAGGCGATGCACGGGGTCCTGGGCGGCCTGGTAATCGGAGGGATCTACAACGGAATGTACCTGCAGGGCCTGGACGTCCAGAGGATCTTCATCGTCACAGGCCTGGTCCTCCTGGCCGCCGTGACGATCGACGCGCTCTCCCGCCGCGGGGCCTCGTCGGGGAACAGCGCCCGGGTCTGAGCCGGCCGGCCACCCGCGATTGGGAATTGCTTTTCCTGGGTAAACGTTCTCCATAAAGATGGCAACACCAAAGTCAGAGCTCCTACCTGTCCTTCCGATGGACGACGTCGTCGTCCTCCCCCACATGACCGTCACCCTCGCCGTCGAGGGCGATGACCAGAAGGCCGCCATCGAGGCCGCCCGCCAAGGCAGCCGGATGATCCTGCTGGTGCCCCGGGTCGAGGGCAAGTTCGGGGCCATCGGCACCGTGGGCCGCCTGGGCGAGTCCGCGGACCTCCCGACCGGCGCCGAGGCGTTCATCATCCGGGGCGAGTACCGCGCCCGACTGGGCAGCGGCCAGGCCGACATCGGCGGCGCCCTGTGGGTCAAGGCCGACCCCCTCCTGGACCCCGAGCCGCCGACGGAGGCCTCGGTGGAGCTTTCCCGCGAGTACCGCGCCTTGCTCGAGAACCTGGTTGAGTCGCGGGGCGTCCCGCAGGTCGTCCAGTTCCTTCGCGCCGCCAAGACCCCCGGGCACCTGGCCGACCTCGCCGGCTACTCGCCCGACCTTTCCCTCGAGCAGAAGCTCGAGGTCCTCGAGACGGTCGACCTCGAGCAGCGCCTGACGCGGCTGATCGCCTGGACCAAGGGCATCCTGGCGGACGCCTCCCTCAAGGAGAAGATCCGCTCAGACGTCGCCGAGGGCATGGAGAAGACCCAGCGCGAGTTCCTCCTCCGCCAGCAGCTCGAGGCGATCAAGAAGCAGCTCAACGAAGGGCAGAGCGACGTGGTGTCCACCTACCGCGAGAAGGTGGCCAAGGCGATCATGCCCGAGACCGTGCTGACCGAGGTCAACAGGGAGCTCGACCGCCTGGAGCGCACCAGCGAGCAGAACCCCGAGTACGGCTGGATCCGCACCTACCTGGACTGGATGCTCGACATCCCCTGGAACGTGCGGTCGGAGGACAACTTCGACCTGGGCGAGGCGCGCCGCATCCTCGACGAGGACCACACCGGCCTCGCCGACGTCAAGGACCGCATCATCGAGTTCCTAGCAGTCCGCAAGCTTCGCAGCGAACGCGGGCTGGGAGTGCTGGGTGGGCGCGGCTCGGGCGCGATCATCACGCTGGTCGGCCCCCCCGGTGTCGGCAAGACGTCGCTGGGCGAGTCGGTCGCCAGGGCGCTCGGTCGCAAGTTCACGCGCGTGTCGCTGGGCGGCATACGCGACGAGGCCGACATCCGCGGCCACCGCCGCACCTACGTCGGTGCCTTGCCCGGCCGCATCGTGCGCGCCCTGAAGGATGCCGGCACCAAGAACCCGGTGATCATGCTGGACGAGATCGACAAGGTCGGCAGCGACTGGCGCGGCGACCCGTCGGCGGCCCTGCTCGAGGTGCTCGACCCCGCGCAGAACCACACCTTCCGAGACCACTACCTCGAGGTCGACCTCGACCTTTCCGAGGTGCTCTTCATACCGACGGCCAATGTCTCCGAGACGATCCCGGCGCCGCTGCTCGACCGCATGGAGCTGATCCGCCTCGACGGCTACACCGAAGAGGAGAAGGTCGCCATCGCCCGCGACCACCTGCTGCCGCGCCAGGTCAAGCAGGTCGGGCTGAAACCCGAAGAGGTCACGGTGTCTGACGACGCGATCATGAAGGTCATCACCGACCACACCCGGGAGGCGGGCGTGCGCAACCTCGAGCGCGAGCTGGGCAAGATCACTCGCAAGGTGGCGACCAAGATCGCCAAGGCGGAGCTCGCCCCACCCGTGGCGATCACCCCCGACCGCGTCCGAGAGTTCCTCGGCAAGCCGCGGTTCGACAACGAGGTCGCGGAGCGCACCGCTGTGGCGGGCGTCGCCACGGGCCTGGCTGTGACCGGCACAGGGGGCGACGTGCTGTTTGTCGAAGCGACCGCGACCGAGGCCAACGGCCACGGCAGCTCGCTCATCCTGACCGGGCAGCTGGGCGACGTGATGAAGGAGTCCGCGCAGATCGCTCTGTCCTTCGTCCGCTCACACTCGCACGAGCTGAAGATCGACGATGCCGCCGCGAACAAGTCCTTCCACATCCACGTGCCCGAGGGCGCAGTGCCCAAGGACGGCCCGTCCGCCGGTGTCACGATGACCACGGCGATCGTGAGCCTGCTCACCGGACGCCCCGTGCGAAGCACGGTCGGCATGACCGGCGAGGTGACGCTGCAGGGCCTGGTGCTCCCGATCGGCGGCGTGAAGCAGAAGGTGCTTGCCGCTCACCGGATGGGCCTCAAAGAGGTCATCCTCCCGAAGCGCAACGCGAAGGACCTCGACGACGTGCCTCAGAGCGTGCGCGAGTCGATGACGTTCCATCTCGCGAGCCGGGTGGAAGAGGTGCTCGGGTTCGCTCTCGAACCCGCGTCGGTGGCCAAGACCGAAGCGGCCTAACCGGTTCGCCGAGGAATAATCACTCGCCCGGCGCGCTTGGCGTTGGCGTGGGACTGAGCTCGCACGAGGTGCTGGAAAGGGCCAGGACGATCGCCGTCGTCGGCGCATCGCGAGACCCCGACAAGGCCGGGGGGTCGGTGCCGTTGGGGCTGCAGCGCCGCGGCTTCCGCGTCATCCCGATCAACCCGTTCGCGGACGAGTTGTTCGGCGAGCGCGTTTACCGCTCACTGCTGGACGTCCCCGAGAAGATCGACCTCGTGGACGTGTTCAGGCCCGCGGCGGACGCGCCGGAGATCGCCCGGCAGGCGGTGGCGGTCGGCGCCGGCGCGCTCTGGCTGCAGCTGCACATCCGGTCCGAGGAGGCCAGGCGCATCGCCCAGGCCGCAGGTCTCGACTACGTCGAGGACGAGTGCACCGCAGTGGTCAGCTCCCTGTACCAGATCAGGAAGCCGACCGCCGCATAAGCGTTACCCTCCCCTCCACCGATGGCCCGCCCTCGAAAGCGTCGTCCGCTCCGTGACCGCAGCGTCGAGTCAGAGCTCAAGTTCCGCGTCTCCGGCCCTCGCGACCACGCGAAGCTCCGCGCGATGCTGCGCCGGCGGGGCGCTCACCTCGAAGGGAGCTATCGCGAGGAGAACTACCGCCTCAACGGGCCGGGCAAGTCGACTCGCCAGACCACCCTTCGCCTGCGGGTCCTCGACGGCGGCCCGCGCGGCTACCTGACCGCCAAGGGTCCAGCGCGGTTCGAGGGCCGGGTCAAGATCCGGGAGGAGACCGAGATTGCAGTGTCGGACGCTCACGCGACGCTCGACCTGATGACCCAGCTCGGCTTCCGGGTCGCGTGGTCTTATCCCAAGCGCCGCGCGATGTGGACGCTCGACGGCGTCGCGGCCACGCTCGACGTCCTGGAGTTCGGCTGGTTCGTCGAGCTGGAAGGCCCGGCGGCCGTCCTGCCCGAGATGGCGCGAAGCCTCGGGCTCGACCCTGGCCTGGCCCTGCGAGAGAGCTACTCCGTGCTGGCGCGGACCTTCCTCAAGAGCAAGAAGATGGCCGGCGTCCCGGTGACTCCGCTCTCGGTTCAGCCCCTGGGCGCGCCGCCGTCCTGACGGTCGAGCGGGAGCTCATAGCTCTCGGCGGCGAAGTCGCCAAGGCCGCCCGCGGGGCGTCGGTCGAGAGGTCCGAGATGGGTGAAGCCCAGCTTTTCCGCGACGCGCCTGCTCGCGCGGTTCTCCCGCCCCGCCCACAGGGTCAACGTGCGCAGCCCGCACGGACTCGCGCGCCCAGTCGAGCGCCTGGCCGGCTACTCCGAGCGAGGGGGCGGCGCGGCCTTGGCGCCGTCGGTCTTGACCGGCCCGACCCAGATGGTCTGGATGTTGGTGAACTCCTTGATCCCGTACTCGGAGAGCTCACGTCCGTACCCGGACCTCTTGACCCCTCCGAACGGCAGCCTCGCATCGGAGGCGACCATGCCGTTCACGAACACCTGTCCCGCCTCGATCCGCTCGGCCAGCTTCTGAGCCCGCGCCACGTCCGCGGTCCAGATGCTCGAGCCGAGCCCGAACTCCGAGTCGTTGGCGACCCGGAGTGCGTCCTCCGCGTCCTTGACCCGGATGACCGCGGCAACCGGGCCAAAGGTCTCCTCGTGGTACGCGGGCATGCCCGGCCTCACGTTCGTGAGCACTGTCGGCTCGAAGAAATAGCCATCGCCTTTGATCCGATTCCCGCCGGTGAGCGCACGCGCTCCGAGGCGCAGCGACTCGCTGACCTGTCGCTCGAGGTCTTCGACCAGGTCGCCGCGGGCGAGCGGGCCGACCTGGTTGGCGCGGTCCATCGGGTCGCCGACCTTGAGGGCGGCCACCGCGGCCGCGAACCGGCGCTCGAACTCGTCGGCCACGGCTTCCTCGACGATGAACCGCTTGGCCGCGATGCAGCTCTGCCCGTTGTTCTGGTTGCGGGCGCGGCAGGCGACGGTGGCGGCCGCGTTCAGGTCGGCGTCGGCCAGCACGATGAAGGGGTCGGAACCGCCCAGCTCGAGGACCGCCTTCTTGAGGGCCTTGCCCGCGCTGGCTGCGACCAGCGCGCCGGCGGTGTCTGATCCGGTGAGCGTGACGGCGGCGACACGGTGGTCGGCGATGATCCGGTCCACGGCGCCCGAACCTACGAGCAGGGTCTGGAAAACTCCTTCGGGGACGCCCGCCTCGCGGAAGACCTCTTCGATGGCCAGGGCCGACTGCGGGACGTTGGACGAGTGCTTGAGCAGCATTACGTTGCCTGCGCTCAGGGCCGGCAGCGCAGCGCGGAACGCCTGCCAGAAGGGGAAGTTCCACGGCATGACCGCGAGCACGACCCCGAGGGGCTGGAACCGCACGTAGCTCCGGGTTGCGGTGCTCTCGACAGGCTCGTCCGCGAGCAGCCTGGCGACGTTGTCGGCGATCCAGGTGGCCGTCCAGGCGCACTTCTCGATCTCGGCCTCGGCCTCCACGATCGGCTTGCCCATCTCCGCCGTCAGGAGGGAGGCAAACCGGGCCTTGTCGGCGCGCAGCACGCCGGCCACGGAGCGCATGAGCTCTGCGCGCGCCTCGAGCCCTCCGTCACGCCACGGGTGGCGGGTCGCCCACGCGCGGGCGAGCGCCGCCTCGACGCCGGCCTCGTCCAGCTCTGGGAAAGTTGCGAGCTCCCGGCCGGTGGCCGGATCGATGGATCTCAGCACTCCCTCGAATCATGGCACGATGCACATGTGGCCCGAACACCGGTGAAGAGACGGCTGGACAGCCAGGCCGCCCAACCGCCGGCGTCACCGGGCGGCCTGCCCGACGGGCGGGCCCGAGTCGTGATCGAATCGGTGATGCCCGAGATCGACGGAGGCCGCTTCCCCACCAAGCGGGTCATCGGCGAGACGGTGACCGTGGAGGCCGACGTCTTCGCCGACGGGCACGACGCCCTGGCGGCGATGGTGCTTTACCGGCGCCCGGGGTCTGAGGTCTGGGTCGAGGTCCCCATGGCCGCCCTGGCCAACGACCGCTGGCGGGCCGAGTTCACCGTCACCGAGCTGTGGCGGTACTCCTTCACCGTCGAGGGCTGGGTCGACCACTTCGAGACCTGGAAGCGCCGGTTCGCCAAGCGAGTCGAGGCAGGCCAGGACCTGGCGGCCGAGCTCGAGGTCGGGGCGCGGATGGTGGGGGCGGCGGCCATGCGGGCGCGCGATCCGGCCGACGCGGCAAGCCTGCGGACGCATGCAGAATCACTGCGCAAGGGTCGCGGCGCGACGGTTGCAGCCCTGGACGCGGGCCTCGCCACCTTGATGGGGCGTTATCCGGACCGCAGCCTTGCCGTGCGCTACCCGAAGGAGCTGGTGGTCGAAGTCGAGCCGGTCAAGGCGCGATTCAGCGCGTGGTACGAGCTGTTCCCACGCTCGGCCGGAGAGCCCGGCATCTCCGGGACGTTCCGCGCCGTGGAGAGGCGCCTACCCGAGATCTCGGGCATGGGCTTCGACGTGCTTTACCTGCCCCCCATCCACCCGATCGGACGCACTCAGCGCAAGGGGGCCAACAACAAGAAGGCCGCGCCCGGTGAGCCCGGCAGCCCCTGGGCCATCGGCTCTGAGCAGGGCGGCCACAAATCCGTGAACCCCGATCTGGGCTCGCTGGACGACTTCCGACGGCTGGTGCGGGTCGCCGCCGAGCACGGCCTCGATGTGGCGCTCGACCTCGCGTTCCAGTGCTCGCCTGACCATCCGTACACGCAGGAGCACCCCGAATGGTTCAGGCACCGGCCCGACGGCTCGATCCAGTACGCGGAGAACCCGCCCAAGAAATACGAAGACATCCTTCCGTTCGATTTCGAGACGGAGCATTGGCGCGAGCTCTGGACCGAGCTGCTCTCGATCGTCGTGTTCTGGATCGGCGAGGGCGTTCGGATCTTCCGGGTCGACAACCCGCACACCAAACCCTTCGCCTTCTGGGAGTGGCTGATCGGGCAGGTGAAGCGGGAGCATCCCGAGGTCATCTTCCTGGCCGAGGCTTTCACGCGGCCCAGGGTGATGTTCCGGCTGGCCAAGCTCGGGTTCAGCCAGTCCTACACGTACTTCGCCTGGCGTAACACGGCACCCGAGCTCTACCAGTACTTCACGGAGCTCGCCCAAACGCCGATCCGCGAGTTCTTCCGCCCGAACCTGTGGCCCAACACCCCCGACATCCTCACCGAGTACCTCCAGACGGGCGGCCGGTCGGCCTTCATGGCGAGGTTCGTCCTGGCGGCGACGCTGGGAGCCAGCTACGGTATCTACGGCCCCGCCTTCGAGCTGTGCGAGGGCCGCGCCCGGGAGCAGGGCTCCGAGGAGTACCTGGACTCCGAAAAATACCAGCTCAGGTCATGGGACCGGGAACATCCGGACAACCTGCGCGAGCTGATCACCCTGGTCAACGAGATCCGGCGCGAGAACCCCGCGCTGCAAACCGACCGCGGTCTGCGCTTTCATCCCACCGAGAACGACCAGCTGCTGGCCTACACGAAGAGCACGTCCGACCACGCCGACGTTCTCCTGACCGTGGTCAACGTCGACCCGCGCCACACCCAGAACGGAATGGTGACGTTGCCGCTCGGCGAGCTCGGGATCGAGACCGAGCGGCCGTACCAGGCGCACGAGCTGTTGAGCGGCGCCCGCTACCTGTGGAACGGCCCGCGCAACTACGTGGAGATCAACCCCCACGCCATGCCTGCTCAGATCTTCCGGCTCCGCCGGCCCGTCCGCCGCGAGCACGATTTCGAGTACTTCCTGTGATCCAATCGACGATCAAGCGCCGCAAGGTCGAAAGCCTCCGCCTCGAGGACGATCCGCTCTGGTACAAGGACGCCCTCATCTACGAGGTGCACGTGCGCGCGTTCAGCGACAGCAACGGCGACGGCAGCGGCGACTTTCGCGGCCTCCTGGAGAAGCTGCCCTACCTGCAGGACCTCGGCATCAACGCGGTCTGGCTGCTCCCGTTCTACCCGTCGCCGCTGCGGGACGACGGCTACGACATCGCCGACTACGACAGCGTCAACCCGATGTTCGGGTCGCTTGGCGACGTCAGCGCCTTCGTCAGGGAAGCCCACAATCGCGGCATTCGGGTCATCAACGAGTTGGTCTGCAACCACACCTCGGACCAGCACCCTTGGTTTCAGCGCGCGCGCCGGTCCAGGCCTGGCAGCGCTGCGCGTGACTTCTACGTGTGGAGCGACACCAACCAGAGATACCAGGACGCCCGCATCATCTTCAAAGACTTCGAAGTCTCGAACTGGACCTGGGACCACGTGGCGGGCGCGTACTACTGGCACCGTTTCTACTCGCACCAGCCCGACCTGAACTTCGAGAACCCGAAGGTCAAAGCCGCCGTCCTCAAGGCTCTGGATTTCTGGCTCGACCTCGGGATGGACGGCGTGCGCCTCGATGCGATCCCCTACCTGTTCGAGCGCGAAGGGACCAACTGCGAGAACCTGCCCGAGACACATGCGTTCCTGCGTGAGATGCGCCAGCACGTCGACAGCAAGTACCCGAACCGCATGCTCCTCGCCGAGGCAAACCAGTGGCCGGAGGATTCGGTTGCGTATTTCGGCCAGGGCGACGAATGCAACATGTCGTTCCACTTCCCGCTCATGCCGCGACTGTTCATGTCGATCCGGATGGAGGACCGTTTCCCGATCGTCGACATCCTGGCGCAGACCCCCGCCATCCCCGACAGCGCGCAATGGGCGCTGTTCCTGCGTAACCACGACGAGCTGACCCTCGAGATGGTCACCGACGAGGAGCGCGACTACATGTACCGCGCGTACACGCAGGACCGGATGGCGCGCATCAACCTGGGGATCCGCCGCCGGCTGGCGCCGCTCCTCGGCAACGACCGGCGCCGTATCGAGCTGATGAACGGCCTGCTCTTCTCGCTTCCCGGCACGCCCGTCCTCTATTACGGCGACGAGATCGGGATGGGCGACAACATCTTCCTCGGCGACCGCAACGGGGTGCGCACGCCGATGCAGTGGAGCGCCGACCGCAACGCCGGGTTCTCACGCGCCAACCGTCAGCGCCTCTACCTACCGGTCATCACCGATCCCGAATACCACTACGAGACCGTCAACGTCGAGGCTCAGCAGGGGAATCCACACTCCACGCTCTCGTGGATGAAGCGCCTGATCGCGCTCCGCAAGCGCCACCGCGCGTTCGGCCGGGGCACGCTGGAGCTGCTCCGGCCGGAGAACCGCAAGGTGCTCGCCTACGTCCGCGCGTACCAATCGGAGCAGATCCTCTGCATTGCCAACCTCTCACGGTTCCTGCAGGCGGTCGAGCTCGACCTCAGCAGGTGGAGGGGCATGGTCCCCGTCGAGCTCTTCAGCGGCAACGAGATGCCCGTGATCGGCGACGCCCCGTACTTCCTGACCATGGGCCCACACGCGTTCTACTGGTTCTCGATGCATCCCCGGGCGACACCTCAGCTGCAGAGCGACGGAGCGAGGCCCGCCCACGCCACCTTGCCCGAAGTCCCCGTCGTCGGCGGTTGGGAGACGGCGCTGGAAGGCGCCTCGAAGGAACGGCTGGAGAGCGTGCTGATCGGTTACATCCGCCAGCGCAGGTGGTTCGCGGGCAAGGCGCGGAGGTTGAGGTCGGCGACGATCGCAGACGTGGTCGCAATACCGGGCGCCGCTGGCGTCGCGTATCTCACGACGGTGCAGATCGGGTACCGCGAGGGCGACCCTGAGCTGTACATGCTCCCGCTGGCCTACGCCAGCGCGGCCGAGGCCCCCCACATCCTCGAGCGCTGGCCCAGCTCGGCCGTCGCGTGGATCACGGGCCACGACGACAGCTCGCGAGGCCTGCTTTACGACGCTCTCGGTCCGCCCAACTTCGCGGAGGCGATGCTCGGCGCCATCGCCCGCCGCCGGCGCGCGACCGGCAACACCGGGACCCTGATCGGGTCGACGACCCGCGCGTTCGCAAGGCTGCGCGGCGCCGAGACCGTACGGCTCGAGGCGCAGGTCTCGGCGGCCGAGCAGAGCAACAGCTCGATGGTCTTCGGCGAGCGCCTGATGTTGAAGGTGTTTCGGCGGCTCGAGGAGGGGGTCAACCCCGAGCTGGAGGTGGGCCGCTTCCTCATGGAGAAGACCAGCTTCTCCCAGGTGGCGCCGCTCGCCGGCAGCCTCGAATACCGGCGGCCTGTAGGGGAGCCTCTCACGGTGGCGATCATCCAGGGCTACGTCCCCAACCAGGGCGACGCCTGGCAGTACACCCTGAACACGCTCGCGCCCTTCTTCAACTCCCAAGAACTGGTCGGGGCGGAGCCCGCCGCCTTGCCGCGCAGCCTCGTCGAAGCGGCCGCGGCCGAGCTGCCGGAGATCGCGACCAGGACCATCGGGGGATACCTGGACTCCGCGCGGATCCTCGGGCGGCGCACCGCCGAGCTGCATGCCGCACTGGCGTCCGACCCGGCCGATCCGGCGTTCGCCCCCGAGCGCATCTCTCAGCAGGACCAGCGCTCCATCTACCAGTCGCTGAGCGGCCTGTCCATGCGGGCGACCGACCTGCTGCGATCGCAGATGAGCAAGCTGTCGCCGGAGGCGCGTGAAGAGGGCCGGCAGGTGCTCGACCTGGAGCCGCGCATCGCGTCCACGCTGCGCGCATTCCTGGCGCGCCGGCTGACCACGACCAGGATCCGGGTGCACGGCGACTATCACCTCGGCCAGGTCCTTTACACCGGTCACGACTTCGTGATCGTCGACTTCGAAGGCGAACCGACGCGCACCCTTTATGAGCGCCGCCTGAAGCGCCTGGCCCTTCGCGACGTCGCGGGAATGCTGCGCTCCTTCTCGTACGCGGGCCATGCTGCCTTACGATCAGACCAGATTGCTCCGGAAAGGCTGCCTGGGCTGCAAGGGTGGGCGCGATTCTGGGTCGGCTGCGTGTCGGCGACCTTCTTGAAGAGCTACCTTTCCACCGCCGGGACCGCATCGTTCGTGCCGCAGGCGAAGGAGGAGCTCGAGCTGCAGCTGACCTCAATGCTGCTGTCAAAAGCGTTGTACGAGCTCCGCTACGAGCTCAACCTGCGACCTGACTGGGTGCGCATCCCGCTGCGCGGGATCCTCGACCTGGTTTCGCCGCAATGATCGCGCGCTCGCTGATCAGCCCTTTCGACCTCCACCTCTTCAACGAGGGCACGCACAGCCACCTGTTCGACAGGCTCGGCGCGCACGTATCCACCCAGCCCGATGGGACCTACTTCGCGGTCTGGGCGCCGAACGCCGACTCGGTGAGCGTGATCGGCGACTTCAACAGCTGGGACAAGGGCGCCAACGGCCTGTACCCGCGCGAGCAGTCGGGCATCTGGGAGGGATTCATCCCGGGCGTCAAACACGGCGCCCTGTACAAGTACTACGTCCACTCGCGCGTCACGCACGCGGGCGCCGACAAAGCCGACCCGTTCGCGGCGTTCTCCGAGGCACCACCTCGCCAGGCCTCGATCGTGTGGGATCTTTCCTACCAGTGGGGCGACGACGGCTGGATGTCCAACCGCCGCGCGTCCAACGGGCGCCAGGCGGCCTGGTCCGTATACGAGATGCACATCGGCTCGTGGATGCGCGTCCCCGAGGAACAGAACCGATCGCTGACCTATCGTGAGCTCGCTCCGCGCCTCGCCGACTACGTGAGCCGGATGGGATTCACCCACGTGGAGTTCATGCCGGTGATGGAGCACCCGTTCTACGGGTCGTGGGGTTACCAGGTCACAGGCTACTTCGCACCCACCTCGCGATACGGCACGCCCCAGGACTTCATGTTCCTCGTCGACTACCTGCACCAGAACGGCATCGGCGTGATCCTCGACTGGGTCCCTTCTCACTTCCCCGCCGACGAGTTCGGCCTGCAGGACTTCGACGGCACGCACCTGTTCGAGCACGCCGACCCTCGCCTCGGTGTGCATCCCGACTGGGGCAGCTCGATCTTCAACTACGGCCGCAACGAGGTCCGCGGATTCCTCTTGAGCAGCGCGCTTTGCTGGCTCGACCGCTACCACGCGGACGGCCTCAGGGTCGACGCGGTGGCCTCGATGCTGTACCTCGATTACTCCCGCAAGCAGGGCGAGTGGATCGCGAACAAGTTCGGCGGCAACGAGAACCTCGAAGCGGTCGATTTCCTGCGTCGCTTCAACATCGAGGTGTACAAGGAGCAGCCCGAGGTCCAGACGGTGGCCGAGGAGTCGACCTCGTGGCCGCAGGTGTCGCGCCCGACCTATGTCGGCGGTCTCGGGTTCGGCATGAAGTGGGACATGGGCTGGATGCACGACATGCTCTCGTACATGTCACAGGAGCCGATACATCGCAAGTTCCACCACCAGGAGCTGACCTTCCGGATGCTTTACGCATTCGGCGAGAACTTCATGCTGCCGCTGTCGCATGACGAGGTCGTGCACGGCAAGGGCTCGCTGATCGCGAAGATGCCCGGCGACGACTGGCAGAAGTTCGCCAATCTGCGCCTCCTCTACGGCTACATGTACGCGCAGCCGGGCAAAAAGCTGCTGTTCATGGGCGGCGAGTTCGGGCAGTGGCGCGAGTGGGACCACGAGCGGAGCCTCGACTGGCACCTGCTCGACAACCCGATGCACAGTGGCCTGCGCTTATGGGTGGGCGACCTGAACCGGGTGCTCCGCGACGAGAAGGCGCTCCACGAGCTGGATTTCGAACCCGGCGGGTTCTCCTGGATCGACTGCACCGACGCCGACCAGAGCGTCGTCAGCTTGATCCGGCGGGGCCGGCTCGCCTCGGACGTGGTGGTCGGGGTCTTCAACTTCACGCCCGTCCCGCGGCACAACTACCAGATCGGCGTCCCGCAGGCCGGCTGGTGGAGAGAGTTGCTGAACGGCGATGCACCAGTCTATGGAGGCAGCGGGCAGGGCAACCTCGGCGGCGTTGAGGCCGTGCCGGTGAGCATGCACGGGCACCGGCACAGCCTGACCTTGACCCTGCCGCCGCTGGCCGCCCTGTTTCTCAAGCCGGATCCCGAGGTAGGTCGTTAGACCGCTCACACCCGGACCCGGCCCGGCACGCCCGGCCTCGGTGGAGTGGAGTCCCCAGCTCGTGCGGATCACCGCCGGGCTGATGCTCGCCATGCTCGTCGCGGCAATGGACGCCACGATCGTCGCGACCGGCCTCCCCACCATCGGCAAGGAGCTCAACGGCATCTCGCTCTACCCCTGGGTCTTCGCCGGCTATCTACTGACCAGCACGACCACCGTTCCGCTTTGGGGCCGCCTCGCGGACATCTACGGGCGCAAGAACGTGCTGATGGCCGGCCTGGTCGTTTTCGTCGGGGCGTCCGCGCTGTGCGGCACGTCTGCGTCGATGCAGATGCTGGTCGTGTTTCGATTGGTCCAGGGCGTCGGGGCGGGATGCCTGCAGCCCGTGGTCATCACGACCGTGGGCGACCTTTTCCCAATTGAGCAGCGGGCCCGGGTTCAAGGACTGTTCAGCGCCATGTGGGGCATCGCGGCACTGACCGGTCCTCTGATCGGGGCGGTCTTCGTAAGCACGATCGGCTGGCGCTGGATCTTTGAGGTGAACGTGCCCCTGGGATTCGCGGTGGCGGTGCTCATCTGGTCGTTCCACGATCGTCCGGCCGAGGGAGGCGCCCGCGACATCGACTGGCTCGGCGCGGTGCTGCTCACCGCGGGCATCGCGCTGGCCCTCGTCGGCCTGGGCGCCGGCGGCGCAGCCGCCGGAATCGACTGGCGCCTGTTGGCGGTGGCGCTAGGGCTGCTCGCCTGGTTCGTTTACGTCGAGCGTGGCGCTGCCCGGCCGACCGTGCCGCTTCGGCTGCTGCGACATCCGTTGATCGGCCCCGCCCTCCTGGCTGCCCTGGCCGCCGGCACCCTCCAGTGGGCTGCGACCTCTTACATCCCTCTGTACACGCAGGACGTGCTCGGGCTGAGCGCGTACTGGGCGGGCGCCTCGGTGGCGCCGATGTCCCTCGGCTGGCCCGTCGCATCGGTGATCGCCGGCCGGCTCCTGATGCGCCTCGGCCCGTGGCCGCTGGCCTTCGCCGGTTCGGTCGCGCTGGTGAGCGGTGCGCTGCTGATCGCCACGGCCCCTTCGGTCCAGGTGATCGTGGCCGCCTCCGCCGTTCTCGGGTTCGGCATGGGGATGATGCAGACGCCGTTGCTGGTGACCGTCCAGAGCTCGGTCGGCTGGGCCGAGCGAGGCGCCACGACGGCCCTCAACCAGTTCGCCCGCACGATCGGCGGCTCGGTCGGCGTGTCATTGCTGGGACTGTTGCTCGTGTCGCCCGACCATTCGAGCTCAGGCGCCACACTGGGCCAAGGGCTGCACGCGGTGTTCTGGACGATGCCCGCGATGGCCGCCGCGTCCGTGCTGGTTTGCCTGGCCATGCTCGCGATCAGCAGCAGGCGCCGGCAGGCGGCGCCCACGATGCCCTGATCCTGGCCGGGTTACGAGGACAGCTGGGCGCTGATGCGATCGAAGACCTCGTCCGGCGTTCCCGTGCCGTCGACCTCGTCGATGCGCACGCCCCGTTTCCGGTAGTGATCCAGCACCGCGGCGGTGAGCTCGCGGTATTCGCGCATGCGCTCGCCGATCGCCTCGCGCGTATCGTCCGGCCGCCCCTCGACCGCCGCCCGGTGCAGGATGCGGTCCACCAACTGGTCCTCCGGCACGGTGAGCGCCAGTACGAAATTGACGACATGGCCCTCGCCGGTGAGCATCTCGTCCAGTGCCTCGGCCTGCGCGACGGTACGCGGGAACCCGTCGAGCAGCACGCCTGGTCCTTCTTCGGCCTCGGGGAGCCGGCGGCGCACGATGTCGACGATCAGATCGTCTGGGACCAGGTCGCCGGCGGCCATGATTCGCTTGACCTGCTTTCCGACCGGCGTTTCCCGCGCGACCTCTGCGCGAAGGATCTCGCCCGTCGAGAGGTGCTTGACGTGGAGCTCGTTCTCGAGCCGGGACGCCTGCGTGCCCTTGCCACTTCCGGGCGGCCCGAAGATGACGGCGATCACTCTGTGAGTCTGATGGCTCCGCGGCGCTGCCACCAGCGCCTGGCGTGATCGTCGAGCAAGGCCTGGACCGCCGGGTCGGGCCCGGAGGGCTCGCCCTCCTCGCTCATGGCCAGCCAGCGCCGGGTGATCTCGACGTAGACATCGGCCTCGGTCCAGCCCGGGAGCTGTTCGAGCACGCCATGCTTGCGGATCGCACGCGCGATCGGCTGGTAGACGTGGTCGTACCAGCTCGCCGCGGCCTCCTGGAGCGGAACCTCCCGCGCCTGCTCACGGGACAGGAAGTAGGCGTGGCCCAGGATGTGCTTGAGGATCTCGTCGTAGCGCCCGAGCCGGCTGCACTCGAAACGTGCTTCGGGCCGCGTGCGATGAAGCTGCGTGGTCTCGAGAAAGGCAGCGTACTCGGCAGCCCTGAGCAGGGCGCCGGCGTCGACGTCCGGCCCGAGTGGAGCCCGCGTGCGGATCTCGACCACGCGGGCGTTGATGGTTACGCGCCCCAGGTTGCGCGCCACGGACACCCGATGGTGCCCGTCGATCACGTAGTAGTTGCCGTCGACCTTGTAGACGTCGATCGGCGGCAGCTCGTCGCCCTCGACCATCGCCTGGTAGATGCGGGTCCATCGCTGGCGCAACCGCCTGCTGACCGGCAGGAACGCCGGGTCGAAGTCGTCGGTCTTGGCGTCCGGCGCCACGGATCCGACGATTCGTGCGAGCGGGATCTCGTGGACACCCCCAAACGCACGTCCCTCCGTGCCCGCGGCTCTGAGCAGCGGCGCGATCGAAGGCAGGCGGCGAGCACCCCCGGTCAGGACCGACCCCACCGAACGGCGGAACGCCCGAAACCGGGCAGCGTCGAAGTCCTCAAGAGCCCTGACCCTCTCCAAGAGGAAGCTGCTTAGAGCAGCGCCAGCTCGCTCTCGGAATCGAAGAAGTGAAGGGCGTGCGTCTCGAGGCCGAGCCGCACCTTGTCCCCCGAGTGCACGCTGAGGCGGGGGTCGACGCGAGCCGTCACCTGGTCTCCTCCGACCTGTCCGTACAGGAACTGGTCCGAGCCGAGGCGCTCGACCACGTCGACATTCATCTCCATGCTCGGACCGCCGTCCGAGACGCGGTCGGTGACGGCCTCGGGGCGAAACCCGAGCGTCCCCTTGGCGGCGCCAACCGGCTTGGGCAGCTTGACCTCGAAGCCGGAGGCCTTGGCGGTGCCGTCCTGGACCGTCGCCGGCACGAAGTTCATCGTCGGGCTCCCGATGAAGCTCGCAACGAACAGGTTGGCCGGGTGGTCGTAGATCTCGCCGGGAGTGCCGACCTGCTGCAGGATCCCGCCGTTCATGATGGCGATGCGATCGCCCATGGTCATCGCCTCCACCTGGTCGTGGGTCACGTAGATGAACGTCGTCTGCAGGTCGCGGTGTAGCTTCTGCAGCTGGATGCGCGTCTGGCCTCGCAGCTTCGCGTCGAGGTTGGACAGAGGCTCGTCGAGAAGGAACACCTTCGGGCTGCGTACGATCGCGCGCCCGAGCGCAACGCGCTGCCTTTGGCCGCCCGACAGGGCGCGTGGCTTGCGTTCGAGAAAGTTCTCGAGGCCGAGGATTTGGGAGGCATTGCGGACGCGCTTTTCGATGTCCGGCTTCTTCATGCCTTGCATCTGCAGCGGGAAGGCCATGTTGTCGAAGACGCTCATGTGCGGATAGAGGGCGTAGGACTGAAACACCATGGCGATGTCGCGGTCCTTGGCCGCGATGTCGTTGATGACGCGATCGCCGATGCGGATCTCGCCCTCGGTGATCTCCTCGAGACCCGCCAGCATCCGGAGCGCCGTCGACTTTCCGCAGCCGGAGGGCCCAACGAGCACCATGAACTCCTTGTCCTTGATCTCGACGTTGAAGTCCTTGACCACGGTGATGTCCGCGGTGTAGCGCTTGACGACGTGGTCGAAGGTGACTGAAGCCATCTATCTATCGCCCCCACACATTTACTTGACCGCCCCTGCGAGCACGCCCCGCACGAAATAGCGCTGGAAGGAGAAGAACACGATCAGCGGGACCAGGATGGACACCATTCCGCCTGTGGAGATGATCCAGTAGTTGGCGGCCAGAGTCCGAATTTGATCGAACAGAAATATGGTGAGTGGGAAGTGCTTGCTGGCACCGAGGAAGACCAGGGCGACCAGCAGGTCGTTCCACACCCAGATGAACTGGAAGATCGCGAGCGAGGCGGCTGCCGGCAAGCCAAGCGGGAGGACGATTCTACTGAACAGCCTCCATTCGCCGGCGCCGTCGATCCGGGCGGCCTCGAGCAGCTCTCGGGGCAGGCCGCCGTAGAAGTTGTTCATCAAAAAGATGCCGAACGGGAGACCGAAGGCGACGTGGAAGATGATGACCCCGAGTACGGTGCCGAACGGGTTGAAGCCGGTGAGCGATCCGAATGCCCTGTAGAGCTGGACCACGGGGATCAAGGCGACCTGGACCGGCACGACCATCAGCCCGATGATGATGAAGAAGCACAGGGTCCGCCCGCGCCAGCGTCCGAACGCGATCGAGTAGGCGGTCAAGCTGGAGATGATGGTCACCAGGAGCGTGCTCGGGACGGTGATTTCGGCTGACGTCAAAAGAGAATCCAGCAGGCCGCCGCTGATCAGGCCCTGCGAGAACAGCGTCTGGTAGTTCTGCAGGGTCAGCTGGGACGGGGCCGACAGCACCGTCCACCACCCGGATTGCTGGAAGAGCGACTCGGGCCGCAGGGAGATGATCGCCAGGCCTATCGTCGGCATCAGCCAGAAGGCGGCGACCAGGATGACGACGATGTTCAGGAGCCATTTCGCCGGACGGATGCGGAACCTCGAGCGCCGCCTCGCGGCGACCGGCTGGGCGGCCGCCTGCACCGCGCTCATCCTCGGATCCTGCTCAAGTTGGACACCATCGCCGGCACGACCAGGATGAACAGGATCACCGCGATGGCGCTCGCGAGGCCCCAGTTGCCCAGGCCCGTGAACCCGGAGTTGTACATCACGACCGCTAGCGTCTGGGCCTCCTCCTGGGACGAGCCCGGGGCCATGTTGATGATGATGTCGAAGATCTTGAGGACGTTGATGAGCATCGTCACCAGGACCACGATCAGGACGGGGGACAGCATGGGCATGGTGATGCGCCGGAATGTCGCCCACTCCCCGGCGCCGTCAATCCGGGCCGCCTCGAGAACGTCGCGGTCGAGCGCCGCGAGACCGGCTCCGATCACGACCATGGCAAAACCCGCCCAGATCCAGAGGTAGGCCACGATCATCGCGAGGTCCACCAAAGGCACGTTAAAAAGCGCCTGCTCCGTCCTGTTCAGACCGCTCGTGGGCGTCAAGGATTGCGTGCCCAGCCAGAAGGTCCCGGTGAAACCCGCCTGGAAGTTGTGCGGCGCGATCTCAACGCGAAAGGTACCGCTTCCGACGTTGGAGAACCGGAAGTCGCCATGCGCGTCGGTCGTTGCAGTACCGGCGGTGCTTCCATCGGCCGCCAGCAGGCTCAGCTGGAGACTGGGCAGGCCCACCTCGTCCGGCTGCACCACGCCCCGGACGCTTGGATTGGCGGGCGAGAAGTCTCGCCAGACCAGGCCCGTGATGTCCTTCTGCGATGAGGACGGCTCGATGGCCGACTGCGCGCCCAGGGTCGACAGGGTCGTCGGGCTGATGCCTATCAAGCCCAGCTCGACCGTATCGCCCGCCGAGACCGACGTCGTGCTCTGCAGATTGCCCCCGGTGCCGATGGCAACGCCACTTGAAGCCAGGTGCGCGACCGTCTGTCCGGTCGACGTGTCGATCGGATAGAGGCCCGGAGGGTTGAACCAGTCGCTGGCGGTCTGAATCGCGGCGTTGACGACCCCGACATGAGGATCGAGGTCGAAGATGGACCGCCAGATCAGCGCCGATGCGGTCGCGCTGAACACGATGGGCACGAAGATGATCGTTTTGAACGCAGTCGACCATCGGATCCGCTCCGAGAGCACGGCGTACACGAGGCCGACGAACGTGACCAGGAAGGGAAAGACGACGACCCAGATGACGTTGTTGCGGAACGTCGTCAGGATGGTGGCCGTGGTGAAGATCGCCTTGTAGTTGTCGAGACCGACGAAATTCGTCGCCGACGCGTCGTAGAGGCTGTTGCGCACCGTGGCGACGAGGGGGTAGATGGTGATGGCCAAGAGCCACACGGCTCCCGGCGCGAGAAAGGCAAGGGAGCCCAGGTGAGAGCGCCAGCCGCCCCCGCTCCGTTCGGCTCTGGAGCTCTTCGCCGGCGGCGTCACAGCCCCCTTGGGCTGGACTTCAGCCTCGATCACGCTTCAATCGATCCGCCCGGTTTCGCTGACCGAGGGCTGAGACTGGGGGCGCCGCATTCCTGTGGCGCCCCCGTCCTCCAACCCAACCGACCTAGTGGCCCAGGCCCGTCGTCGCTTCCTGCTCCATCTTGGCCTGGATCGCCGTGATGTTCGTGCTGCTGGGATTCCTCAGGAAGTCCAGCATGTCCTGCCACATGTTCTTCTCCCACGTCCCCTGGAGGTCGTCGAGGCTGAATACGAATCCCGTGGCGTCCACGAGTGCCTTGGCGTCCGCCTGCGTGACGCTGTCGGGGTATGAGCTCGAAGGCACCTTGTTGTTCGGCGATGCGAACCCGCCCAGGTGCGCCCAGATGGAAGCGCCTTGGGGCCCGGCAAGGTACTTGATCAGCGCTTCGGCCTGGGGTGTGTCGTTGAGCATGATGGCCACGTCGCCGGCGCCCTGGACCGCGCCCTGGTTGGCGCTGTTGGCAGCCGGAGCCGGGAAGTTGAAGAAGTTGTAGCAGGGCGTCTTGCTCGCGTCGGTGGTGCAAGCGGCACCGCCTGCTCCGGTCGTCCCGCCGGTGTAGTTGCTCGAGTTGGCAGTGATCTCAGACGTGACGAAGTCTCCCTCGAAGACCATCGCCGCCTTGGGCTGAGTGCCCGGCTTCGGGAACACCTTGTCCACGCAATCCGGGTAGTTGTTCGAAAGCGAGCCCTGAACGCCGCCCAAGAGGTTGGTGGGGTCCCCGACGAGCTGGCCGAACGTCGTGAAGGCCGTCGTCACCGTGGGGTCGGTCCACTTCGTGGTGTGGGCGGCAAGAGCGTTGTAAGCCTGGGCGCCGGCCGTCTTCAGGTAGACGTTCTGCCAGAAGTCAGCCATCGGCCAGCCGATGTCGGTGCACAGCGAGAACGGGGCGATGCCGGCGGCCTTGAGCGTGCCGGCGTCCTTGATCAGGTCCTCCCACGTGGCCGGAGGAGAGGTGATGCCCGCGGCGTTGAACTCCGCGGGGTTGTACCAGATGGTGTTCTTGTTGGCCCCCTTGAACCACACGCCGTAAAGCTTGCCGTTGGCGGTCACGAGCTGGTTCCAGGCGGAGCCGTAGTTCGACGTCAGGTTGCCCAGGATGCTGTCGAGGGGCTTGATCGAACCCTTGGAGGCAAGGGTCTGGACGGTGGCCGGGTCGGGCACGAGCGCAACGTCAGGCGGCGCGCCGCCGGCAACGGCGGACGCGATCGCTGTGTCGGTGTTGTTGCCCTTGCCGGAGTAGTTGATGGTGACGCCGCTCTGGCTCTCGAACGGGGCGAGGCTGGCGAGGAAGTCCTGCTGCTCGGTGCTCGTCCACTCGGCCCACAGGGTCGCCGATCCGCCTACCTGCGTGGCTGGGGAGGAGGAGCCGTTGCCCGAGGAGCCGCCGCAAGCCCCCACAGCGAGAACGACGACTGCACCCGCGGCAATCAGGCCGACATTACCTATGTGTTTCATCCAAACCTCCAGCCTCCCCTAAGCAGATTGACTGACTGTATCAAATGGCTGCCGGCTGTCAATTCGGGCCCTGTCGAGCTGCCCGGGAGCTTCACGGGTCAAACCTGACGTCAGCCACGCCCGGGTCGCCCTGCCGAGCAGGCTCGGCTGAAGCGTCGCTGAAGAAGGTTGGGACGCGGCCGAAATAGGCCTTGTAATCCATTGACATTGGACCCTGGCCCTTGCCAGAGTATTGCGACTCGCGAGACGGTCTGGATACAGGCCCTCGATTCGAGTGACCACACGTGGAGAGGAAGATGGGTAAGGGTTGGTCGCGCCGCCTGGGCGCGCTTGTTTCGTCGTTGGCACTCGCGGCGGGAGGGGTCGGGGCATTCTCAGCGGTCTCGGCCGGAGCGTTCAAGGTGGCGGGGCCGCACATGTCGGTCAACCTCACCGCCATAAAGGGTCCGCTGGTGAACTTTTCGACGGACGGCTCCGTCCACCGCAACTGCGTCTTCACCCCGATCTATGGCTTCCCGTGCTATGGGCCGAATGACCTGGCGAAGATTTATGACTTTCCCGCCAACCTGGACGGAACCGGTCAGACCATCGTGATCGTCGACGCTTACGGCAGACCTACGATCCAGACCGACCTTGCGAATTTCGATGGCTACTTCGGCATCGCGGCGCCCCCGTCTTTCACGATCATCAACGCGGCCGGAACCGGCGCCACGGGGTCGGGCGGGCTCGCCGGCTGGCAGGTTGAGACCTCGCTCGACGTGGAGTACGCCCACGCCATGGCGCCCGGGGCAAAGATAGTCCTGGCCGTGGCGGCGACCGACAACAACTACGACCTCAACGCCGCCGAAGCGCTGGTCTTCCCCCAGTACCCCGGAGCGATCGTGTCGCAGAGCTTCGGCGACTGGGAAACGGACGCCACCGCCGGCACGTCGTTCGCCGACGAGCACAGGATCTTCATGGCGGCTGTCCGCTCGGGCGACACCCTGCTGGCATCGACTGGTGACGCCGGCGCCACCTGGACCCAGTACACGGGGACCACCTCGCCGCCAATCGCCTCGTATCCGGCCTCCGACCCACTGGTCACGGCCGTCGGTGGCACCCAGGGCAACCCATACCCGGGTGGCCTCGAGGTCTCGGGTCAATACGGTGGAGAGGAGACCTGGAACGAGCCGCAGTTCGACGGCGCCACGGGCGGCGCTGCGAGCGTGCTTTTTCGAGCCCCTTCCTGGCAGCGACCCGTGACCGGTTACCAGACCCGCACGGTGCCCGACGTCGCGTACAACGCTGCGATCGAGGGCGGAGTCGAGGTCATCATCGGACCCTACATTTACCTGGTGGGTGGCACCAGCTGCGGCTCGCCGCAGTGGGCGGCGATCTTCGCGCTGGCGAACCAGGCCCGCGAGTCGCGTGGACTGGACGTTCTTGGAGTGGCCAACGCCACCCTCTACAAGCTGGCTGCGCACCAGTCCCGCCCTGCTCAGGCCGATGGTTCGAGCTCTCGACTGTTTCACGACATCGTGACCGGCAACAACGCACTCGACTCGACGGTCGGTTTCGCCGCCGGGCCCGGCTACGACCTGGCCACCGGTTGGGGCAGTCCCGACGTCGCCAATCTCGTAAAGGCCCTCGCGCACAGCCCATCGGATCGCGGCCAGGAAGCCAACGATCCCGCGCCGATCCAGCGGTCGCCTTCGTCGACGGGTGATCACACCCCGGGGACCGTCACGCACTAGGAAAATCGGGCCAGGGGAGGGCCGCGACGGCTCTCTCCTGGTGTCGCCGGTTCAACCGCCGATCCGGACCTGACCTCCCGTCATGCACATGGGATGCATCGTCGGGCCCGGGCCGCCTGTGCTACATGGGCTCGACGGCGCGGGGGCCTTCTCCGGCTGCGCCCCTTTGGGCGCCGGCTGAGATACGCCGACTCCGAGCTGGGTCTGGGCTGCCCCGCTTGACATGTGGGTGGCTCCGGGTGCCTGTGAGGCCGCCTGGCCTGGAGCCGACTGATGCGCCGGTTGGCCGGCGAGATTCGCAGGAGCGGTGACCGGTTCGGAACGAAGGACGATCGTCGCCAGGAGGGCCAGCCCTGTGAAAACAATCCAGAACGGCACCAACACGAGGTTCCTCGATCGAGTCATGGCTTCAAATCTAACGCTTGGGCGTGGGCGGGTAGAGAGCATCCGTCCGGCGCGTCAGCCCAGGATCCGCGCGCTCCCATAACCTGCCGGGAGCGATCCGCCTGTCGCGAATCGGGCAGGCGAGAACTGCCGGATGTCCGCGTCGACGTGCATGCCCACGACCAGGGCGGCCACGTCGGCGCCCAGCGCAGGGGCCAGCTTGAAACCGTGACCGCTGGTCCCGGCGTCGACGAAGACTCCCGGCGCGATCTCCCCGATCACCGGCATCCAGTCGGGGCTGACGTCATACAGGCTCGCCCACCCCCCGGTTGAGACTGCGTCCTTCAGGCGAGGTACCCGGCGCGTGGCCAGGGCGGCCATCCGGTGCGACTCTTCGGGATCGATGCCGGCAACTTCTTGATTGGGATCGGCCTCCGCCTCGGCAGTGAGGGGGCCGAGGCAGTACATGTCGATGCCTTCCGGCTTGCAGTAGTAGCCGCCCGCGATGTCCGCGTGCACGAACGGCATCTCGCCAGCGGCGGGCCAGCGGATGGTCGCCACGTAATGGCGCTCGACCGAGAGGGGTAGGGGATCCGCCAGCTGCGCCGCCAGCTCCCCGGTCCAAGGGCCGGCGGCGATCAGCAGGCGCTCGCACTCCAGCTCGTCACCGCCGGCGAGGCTCACGTACGCGCCGGACCCGACGCGCGCCCGCAGGCCGAGGACTCGCGTGTAGAGCCTCGCCGACGCACCCAGCTCGAGCGCTCGCTCGAGCAGGCCGACGGTGGTCGCCGCCGGGTCCGCGTAACCGGCTTCCTCCTCCCACCCGGCGATCCCCACCCCCTCGGCATCGATCAGGGGAAAGCCGTCTTGGAGACGGGCGGGCGTCAGGACCTTGACCCTCGTGCCGATCGAGTTCATGTAGGCCGCGGCTGCGTCCAACCCCGGCGCATCCGACGCCGGGTGCAGGTAGAGGGCGCCTGCGGCGTGGAAACCGCAGCTCCTCCCGCCGGTCAGCTCGCCGAACGACCGGAACATGTCCAGGCTCACCTTCGCCACCCGCGCGAGGTAGTGGTTCGTGTAATAGGCGCGGCAGATCGCCGACGAGCGGCCGGTCGGCCCGCTTGCAGGCGCCCCCTGCTCCATCACCATGACCTTCACACCACTAGACGCGAGATGAAACGCGACGCTCGCGCCGTGCACCCCGGCGCCGATCACCGCCACCTCGACAGTCGACCTCACGGGTTGAGTGTCGTCGGCTTGCGGCGGCGCGGCCGCAGCGCGCGGCTCTGCCGGTGCGGGAGATATGAGCGGTCGCCGACCCACTCGGCGGTCGGGACGGCCAGCAGGTGCGCCACCTGGTTGAGCGTGGAGGCGTATCGGGAACGCAGATCGGCGAACTGCTTCCAGGCGTCCCCGTCCTTGACCTGATAGCCGGCCTTCTTCAAGCGCGCCAGGGCCTGGTCGAACTCGTCGCGCTCCACGATCGCATCGGTGGCCGGCTTCAATCGGAGCACCCAGGTCAGGTCCTCGACCAGGGGGTTGCCAACCGTGAACATCAGTCGCGCGGCGCCTTCCGCGTCGTCGTCGACCGAGCTCATGACAAGGGTGGCGGCGTCCATCACGGCCCCGAACGAGTTGATCCACGCCTCGTTGTCATGGCTCGACCGGAAGTAGACGAGCAGCGGGTAGGCAAGGTGGCTTTCCAGCACCATGGCCGACCACCTTCGCCATTCGTCGAACATCTTCTGGAGCTCAGGCCGGGTCTGATGAGCGGCGGCCGTCTCCAGGATGTGCAGCCCGGAAGGCGGCGCCCCTGCCATGGCATCGAGCGAGATTACGGCTTCTTCGCGAGCCCGAGACGACTCAT
>Ga0307374_10001813_pt1 | contig 39057 bp, 43 predicted proteins | sample OX3MG_FD_202532 | JGI IMG/M metagenome (GOLD analysis project Ga0307374, IMG submission 202532) | Soil microbial communities from Risofladan, Vaasa, Finland - OX-3 | ecosystem: Environmental > Terrestrial > Soil > Coastal area > Acid sulfate soil | place: Finland: Risofladan, Vaasa | collected... | reverse complement strand
ACCCTATCGCCCCAATTCTCAAAACACTCCTGCGAAAGCCGTTGCCCGCCCAGGCCATGACCATCACCGGCGTGGCAAAGTATCTCAAGACAGCCGACTCGGTGCGGCTTGTCGGAGAATGCGGCACCGGCAAGACACTCATGTCGATCGGTATCGCCCATGTGCATGCGGATGGGAAACCATACACAACGTTATCCATGTGCCCGCCGCATCTTGTGCTCAAATGGGCACGCGAGGTTCTGATTACCGTGCCGCACGCACGCGCATTCGTGCTCTACGATCTCCGCAATGGCGGTGACCCGTCGAAGCCGCACGGCATCGTTGAGGTGAGACTTCGCAACGGTCATGCCGTTGCGAAGGGGCTGAAGACGACGCTCTCTGAGCTTCGGAGGATGGGGCGCAAGGGCTGGAGAAAGCTCTACCCCGGTCCGACATACTTCATCGTCAGCAAAGAGACCGGCAAGCTCAGTTACTTTTGGAAACACTCCTACAACCAACCGAAGTCCGGACCGGCACGAGGCTGCATCATCAATCCGGATACCGGGCGCACCATCCCGAACCCGGATGGCGGCCACCTGCTGAAGATCGACTTCGATGAGGTGAAGCGCTCCGAGAGCATCGCTCGAGCGAACGGCGGGACGGAGAACTACGCCGCGCTCTGGCAGGCCGACAGCAGCAAGATTCAGCGTATGGCGCCGCTCGAGTACATGGGGCGCTACATGAAGCGCTTCTTCGATTATTCCTTCGCCGATGAGTTGCACCAACTCGCCAACGACACTGCCCAAGGGAACAATCTTTGCGTGTTGCGCCGGTGCGCTCGGAAGCTCATCGGCAACACCGGCACCATGATGGGCGGCTATGCCAGCGATCTCTTCCACATTCTTTACCGGATGGAGCCGTGGAAGATGGTAGAGGAGGGCTTTGAAGCAGGAAGCCAGGGCCAGAGCGACTTTCAAGCCGCCTTCGGAGTCCTCGAATCGATCGAGAAGATTCCGGATGCCGATAACGCCTGCACTCGCGCCACGAAGAGCACCTTCCGGCTGTCGAAAAAGCCAGGGGCCTCTCCTCTTCTCTTCGGTAAGTTCCTGATGAGTTCGACCGTCTTCGTGTCCCTCGAAGACGTCGCCGATTACCTTCCTCCGTATGAGGAGAGTGTCTGCCAGATCGCACTTGATCCTGAACTGCATCGGGCCTACACGAAGATTCAGGAGGACATTCAGACGGCACTCCGAGCCAATCGCGGGAACCGAAGCCTGATGAGCCTGATGCTTCACCGGCTCCAGCTCTATCCCGATCATCCGTTCGGCATCGGTGAAATCTGGGGCAAGCGCTTCGACCCTCAAGCGGGCCGGCTGGTGCCGTTCCTGGTCACAACCGCCCCTGAACTGTCTCAGGAGTTCATCTACGCCAAGGAACGCAAGCTCCTCGATGATATCCGTGAGGAACTTCGCCAGGGCAGGCGGTGCCAGGTCTATGCCACCTTCACCGGCGAGCACGATGTGCCGGAACGCCTGGAACGAGTGTTGCGCCATGCGGGATTTCGCGTCGCGGTCCTGCGCTCCACGGTTCCGACGCTCAGGCGCGAGCTCTGGTACGAGAAGCAGATCAAGGAAGGAGTCGAAGTTGTCATCTGTCATCCCAGGCTGGTGGAGACAGGTCTCGATCTGCTCTGGTTTCCGACCCTTTACTTTTACGAGACGGGCTACTCGCTCCACACCCTAAGGCAGGCCTCACGGCGATCGTGGAGAATCGGACAGCGCTATGAGGTCCGTGTGAAGTTCTTCATCTACGAGGACACGACCCAAGTGACCTGTCTCCGTCTCATGGGGCGAAAGATGCTCGTCGCGCTCATGCTGGAGGGCAAGTTCTCGGGCGAAGGTATTCATTCCATGGATGCCGACGACGATATGTTGGCCGCGATGGCCCGGGAACTGGTCGAGAAAGGCGGCGTCGGAGAATCCGCAGACGCCGTCTGGGAGGAGCTGAGGCGTGAGCGGGTGGCACAGGGCATCGCGGCTCCCACCCTTCCGAAACCTGAGGAGTGGGAAGACACCCCTGTCGTGGCTGACATGTTTTCTGAGCTGGTCAGCCCAACAGCCTCTTCTGCGCCAGGGCCGGTTCTCGTTGAATCCAGGCCGAAGCCGAAGAAGAAGGTCGAGTCGCTCTGGCCAACCGGCTATGTGGTCGGGGAACAGATGCGGCTGTTCGGCTAGTGATTGCGCACCCCCGGAATCACCAGGGGTGCGCGCCAGCCAAATGTCTGGAGGCAAGACACTCAACAATCATTTGCAGCTGATGTATGATGTTTGATGCGTAGGAGAAGCGATATGCGGACTACCCTGGCAATCGATGACGATGTTCTAAGCGCGGCCAAGGAACTGGCCGTAACGCAAAAGAAGACAGTGGGGGAGGTCATCTCCTCATTGGCCAGGCGGGCATTGCATCCTGCCGAATCCAAGCGCCAGACTCGAAATGGAGTCCCCCTCCTGCCGGTGCGCGCAGGTACGGCAAGGGTGACATCGGAACTGGTGCATCAGTTGCGTGAGGAATTGCCTTGACCCGGTTCCTGCTCGATATCAATGTCCTCATCGCGCTGATCGACCCGGCGCATGTCCAGCATGACCGGGCACACGAGTGGTTCGCGGCAACAGGGCGGAAGGCCTGGGCCACCTGCCCGCTCACCGAAAATGGCGTATTACGAATTGTTGGGCACGCGCGTTATCCAAACTCTCCTGGCACACCCGCAGCGGTTGCGAAGTTACTGACAACACTGTGTGCACTGCTCGGCCACGAATTCTGGCCCAACGACATCACGCTCCTTGACGCCAAACGTGTGGACGGCAGTCGTCTTTTGGATTCCGCGCAGGTGACAGACAGCTATCTGCTGGCACTCGCCAGAGCACACGGCGGACAGTTGGCCACCTTCGATCAGCGCCTGGTTACAGACGCCGTTGTCAATGGAGCGAAGGCGCTTCATCTGATTCGTTGAACGGTGAGCCGCGCTCGGGACAGCAATAGCGCGCAAGCTTCCGGTTAGCCCGTAACCCGGAAGTTTGGAGTTCGTTAGATGTAATTGGAACGCTCGTGAGCGATCCGGCGATTTGCACTAAGCCGCTAGCGCGGCAGGGTTATGTTTCTGTGGCGTTTGGATAGAGTCATGGACACCCAAGGAGGTGTCCATGACTCACCTACGTCAGCGCATGCAGGAAGATCTCCGGCTGCGCAACTACTCGCCCCGTACGATTCACTCCTACACCCGGATCGTGGCGGAGTTCTCCAGCTACTTTCGCAAGTCACCCGATCAACTCGGCCCGGAGCATATCCGCGTCTGGCTGCTGTATCTGCTCGACGAACGGAAGCTGGCCTGGGGAACGCTCCAGTGCGCCCGGTCGGCGTTGAAGTTCCTGTACACGCGCACACTGAAGCAGACATGGTTTGATCAGGAGATCATCAAGCCGAAGGTGCGGCGCAAATTGCCCACCGTCTGGAGCCGGGAGGAAGTATGCGCTCTGCTCGATGCCACGACCAACACCAAGCATCGTGCTCTGCTGGCCGTGTACTACAGCGCCGGACTTCGCTGCCAGGAAGCTCTCGACCTTAAGGTCACCGACATCGACAGCAAGCGGATGGTCATCCATGTCCGCGAGGGCAAGGGCAAGTTCCCGCGCCAGGTCATGTTGTCGCCCAAGCTGCTGGAATTGCTGCGCGTCTATTGGAAGTGGCGCAAGCCCAAGGACTGGCTCTTCCCCGGAGAGCGGCCAGACCATCCCTTGTTTCAGAACGCAGTGCGTGTCGCCTGTCAGAAGCTACGCAAGAAGCTCGGCATCACCAAGCCGCTCAGCCCGCATGTGCTGCGACATTCCTTCGCGACACATCTTCTCGATGCTGGCACCGATCTGCGCAGCATCCAGTTGCTGCTCGGCCATCGCGATCTCGAGACCACCGCACGCTACCTGCATGTCTCCGAAGCCAGGCTGCACGCCACGGCGAGTCCGCTTGATGACCTGCCCATTCGTGTCATCCGAACCGCCCAGGGAGGGAACAGAACCGCATGACGGGACATCGGCTTGAAGTGGCCGATGTCTTCCACGCTCACCAGAACCAGTTCCTTCAGCGCTGGGGTCATGTGATCTCGGACCAGCAGCGCAAGGTACTGCGCGACATCGGCCGATGCCGAACGGCTGCGCTCGGCACTCATCTCGAACGATGCGATCGCTGCAACTATGAGACTGTCGCTTACGACTCATGCCGCAACCGGCACTGCCCCAAGTGCCAGTCCTCGGCTCGCGATCGCTGGCTCCGGCAGCAGGCCTCAAGCCTGCTGCCGGTGCCCTACGTCCATGTGGTCTTCACCGTGCCCGAGCAACTGGCGCCACTCGCACTCCGCAACCAGCGTCTGTTTTACAACCTGCTGTTCCGGGCCGCTTCCGAGACCCTGCTGGAGATCGCCGCCGACCCTCGCCATCTGGGCGCACGCATCGGTGTGCTCGCGGTGCTGCACACCTGGTCGCAGAACCTTGGACATCATCCGCACCTGCACTGCCTGGTTCCCGCCGGCGGACTGGCGCTCGACCGCTCCCGCTGGGTTCGATCAAGGCGCGACTTCTTTCTGCCCGTCCGCGTGCTCAGCCGTATGTTCCGCGGCAAGCTGCTCGCCTTCCTCAAGCAGAGCTATCGATACAACGAACTACGCTTCTCCGGCACGCTGGCTGCGCTCTCTCTGCCGCGGGCATTTCACTCCCTGATCCACACACTGCGCAGCAAGGAGTGGGTGGTCTACTCCAAGCCTCCCTTCGGCGGCCCCGAACATGTCCTGAAGTACCTCGCCCGCTACACCCACCGCGTCGCCATCGCCAACGGAAGACTGCTCAGCCTCGACAGCGGACAGGTGCGCTTCCGCTGGAGAGATTCTAGGCATAACAACCGCAGCGGCGTCATGACCCTCGACGCGGTGGAGTTCATCCGCCGCTTCCTGCTTCATGTCCTGCCCTTACGCTTCGTCAAGATCCGCCACTTCGGACTGCTCGCCAACCGCAACCGACATGAGGCCCTCGCCCTGTGCAGGATCCATCTCCACGCCACCCCTCCGGACAGCGGCACACTACTGACCGAACCGCAGAAGTCCGCACTCAACCGATCCTGTCCCCAGTGTCAAACGCGGCACCCTGCATGTGGTCACGCACCAACTGTCGGTTGGGCCAGCCACTTCCCGTGCCCCGCTTGCTCGCGCGCACTTCGACTCATCCTGAGGAAGATCATGCTGACTTGCAGGCCAACCCGATTCCTCGCATCGACGCGCGCTCATCCCGCCAACGCCACCCCATGGCTCGAATCACCTCCGCATAACCTCAAGCTTGCTTGCAGCCTCCTCCTGCACTCCGCCAGCCCAGTGCCGGACGAGCTCACTCAGGTCTCCGCCATCCGATTTTCTGCCCAGTCAGCCGCGTCAGCTCACCGCAAACAGCATTCAATCCCCATACTCTTACCGCGCTAGCGGCTTACTGCAAATCGCCGTATCCGCACCGCTCCGCACCAACAGCGTCGGAGCACGAGAACTTCTCGCCGCGGAGCGCTGCCGATACGGCACTAGAGATTATGTGCTCATTGAGAATGTTTTGTGGTGTCAAGTAGAAGATCGCTGGCTCGAAGCCGGCATCGTTGTATTCACTGCTGACCAACGTCCTTCTCTACCTCAGCGACTGCCTTTTCTCGGCTATACGACTCTACGGACACTTCTAATTGTGGAACGCCGCTAAGTTCTTTCGGAAGTTCCCCTGCAAACATATATGGAACTGTGACGGGAAACCTAAAATCGCGTGGAAACTGCTCTTTGAAATCTCCCGGCGCAAATTCAAGCCACACATTAGTAGCGAATTCAAAATACTGTTGCAGACGCGTGTTCATGTCAATGTCTTCTTTGGGTTGATGTCCGCTGATTGTCGGTAAGAAGTGATGAAGAAAATGGTCCCCGCCGTCCCACTTGCAGCCGATAATTGCCGGGTTTTGATGACCCATATTGCGATAATCTCTAATCTCTTGACGAAGGGCGAACTGCTCAATCTCGTCTAGCCGTTTTTCGTAGCTCCAAAAGTATTTCAGATCAGGATATTCTATTTGGCCATAGGTAATGGCGGTTCGCAAGGCTTCAAAGACATGTTCAAGATACCAGAAGAACGCAGCTAAATGAGTGCGGCAGATTACAACATCGACTTGCGCATAGTCCCGTGTCGCCCGTTCTTGAGCTCTCAATTTATCCACTTTCGTTTGAAGAGCGGCGGACTGCGAATAAACACGAACATAAGCCAAATGGTAGGCGGCATAGTTTATCTGAAACCAAATTTCTGCCAATGCGCTAGTCAAATCTAACCTAGGAACGTCCGGCATCTCTCGTTTGTCGCCTTGTCTTTCAGCCATTTCACCAGTCCTTTTTCACAGTCGTCGGCGAGATGTGTGCTCGAGACCCAGTAACGGACTTCCACATGTGGGTAGCGGTATTCGCAACTACGCTGGCCGTTTCGCGGACGCTGTGTCTTGCCTGCTTCTGTTGACTCGCATGCGCCCCGCCGTTTCGAACTGTTCTTAGGTAGTGAAGCAACACTTTGGTTTCGCGCGAAATCAAGGGAGTCCCTTGAACCTTCCATCGAACCCTGGACACGGCTTCGATCAGATCGTAGAGATCAGCTTCGCTTGCGGGTGCCGCTTTGCCCTTCACCTCGAGGAGGATATGCCTGGAATCTGCGATCTTGCGGAGAACGCCCTCGAAACCTCGGCCTGCGGTGAGCAGGCCCATCTCATCAAATCCTACCGAAAACAGATTTCTTGACAAGCGGAACTCGGACTCAAGATCTAAGGGTAAATCAATAGCCTCGACGATGAAACGCTCGTCTGCCCGCGCCATTTCTTCGTACCCATTAAGGAGAGCCTGAATATCCTCGATCAATTGCAGCAGCTCTCGAAAAATTCGATGGGTTCCTGCATAGCGGTGCCAGTGGTCGAGGAGGTCATTCTGGTGAAGGAAACCATACGATGCGGGGCTGGTTGCAAGGCGCTTATGATACAAGAGCAGTTCCTCGCCAGCGTAAATGGCCTCGACTACGACGTTGAAAGCTTCCTTGAGAATCGATGGATCCGGATGAGATGGCGCTTTACTATCGTCGAACCCCAGCTCACGGAGGCTGTCCGGCGCTTCCTTCAGCTTATCTAAAGCCTCGAATAGATGACTTTCAGACTCGACCTGGGTATTTAGACGGCTCACGCGAAACGCTCCCATCTTGATTGCCGCTGGGTGGATCGCCTCAACGTACTCTTCCCACGAATCCCACAACCAAGCCATAGTTGAGGTCTATCCCCCTGACATAATAGTTGCCGCATCCGATCTAAATCCATCCGACTTTGGAGCGACCTTGATAAGCCTTGATAGACTAGGATACCCCTGCCAGTTGCGATGATCGATTCGGACGTTTGGGCGGGTACCTATCACATCCCACCCAATTCGGCCACGGCATCATGGCGACTTTGCCAGCCGGCTGCGGGATACCACTGATCGACGGCAACCACCGCGCCGCCCGCGCCTTGCGCGACGGCAGCGACTTCTTTGCGGCGGTGCTCGACGAGAACGAGACACTGGAGTTGTTGCGACGCAGCATGGGAAAGGCTAACAGCGATGACTACTGGAAACGAATGCTCGCTTCCAAAACACACCCAATGGACAAATAAGGAGAAGACGAAAAATGGCCACCCTCAAGACCGAAGTACTGTTGCGTGAGTTCTACTTCAATGGCGTTCGCATCCCCGATCCGGGACCGGAGATGACGGTCGAGCAGATCCGGGAGCTGCTCACGCCCACCTATCCGGAGATTGCGACCGCGACTCTGACGGGCCCGGAGGCGACAGACTCTGCGATGCGCTACACCTTCAGCCGCGCCATCGGCTCAAAAGGCTGATGGGTGGAATCGAGCGAAATGACAAGGGAGAAGCTGCTTGCGCTGCTTGCTGCAAAGGCATCCGCTTCTCCCACAGGTCCCAACGAACTTCTGGCGAGGCACCTGAAATGCAAAGAATCACGCACGCTGGCCGAGGTCGTCGCCTACGCGACGCAACGGTACGCAGATCCGAGCGACCCGCAGTTGCCGCCACCCTCGGAGTTGCTTCCTCCACTGGCATAGAGACACTGGCGCGATCTTCCGGTCAGTCGCTCCCTACACTCGAAAGCATACCCACCGAATACAGCCACGAAGTCCATGCCGAACTGCTTTACGATCTCTGCGCCGCACTGGTGCGGAGCGGACTGGCGGGGCCGTCCCTCTGGAACGATTCGGGAGCCAGTGGAATCATGTTCGCGCGCACTGCTATTCTCGCCGCCATCGGAAACCAGAGCCGGGAGCTATTGGAGCGCAATGTCGAATACCATTTGCAGATCTCCGACGTTATCGAGAGGTTCGGGGATGACCGGGCACTTGAGACATCAGAGTTGGCGGTCACCATCAGCAACGGTAATTGCGGATATGTTGAAATGGGAGCTGCGATCGAGGCCCTGGAACACGAGGCAAAAGGGCTCGGGGCGGCATTCTATTGGCTGCTGACCCACTCTCTCTACCGCGTCATGCGTCTTTACAACCACGAGGACGCCTTCCTGCATGAAGCGCGACTGCGCGAGTATGCCGCAGAGGATGAAGGCAACTCCGAGCAGTACGAGTTTCCCGAGGTAGAAAAAGGGCTGCCGGAGTGCATTCGCGCCACCTTGAAGCGCAACCATACCAGTCATGGGCTCAGGGACAGGCGGCTTCTACTCAAACATCGCAAGGGGCGGTTCGGATCATGGATCGAGCGTCTTCGCCGCATTCAGCGGCTGTCCCGCTTATATCCCAAGCGCGGACAGGACCTGAACGAAAGCGGCGATTACGACGGACCACCCTTGCCGTCTCTGCTTGTGGCGTTCAAGCAGCACGATGTCATCACCGCGTGCTTCGACGAAGAGAGCCAATACATGCTTGAGGGGATGCCCGAGCCGAATGTCTCGGTCGTTTTCTCGCCTCACGATCTCGAAGAGGTCGGGCGCACGGCGCAGATCATCCGGCGATTCATCGCCATCAACTGTGAGCTCTTCCAGCTGGTCGAGGAATTACAGAAGTGGGAGGCGGATCATGGATGTGGAGATATCGATCGGGGAGAACTATCGCTTCGAGCTGCGTGAAGCGTTGCTCGTCTACCACGGACGTGGGACGAGCTTCGTGACAAGGCACGAAGTGATGAGCGGTAAAAACGCTCCGCCGGTTCTCGGGCCGGCACAGCCACTGACGATGACTTTCGTCGAGGCGCTGGTCCGATCTCTCGGCGGCAACGCCCGGGCCGAGATTCTTCCCGACAACGTCCTCGCGAAAGGCGACCGCATGATTGTCTGGTGGACTGCCGAGCGGCGCCGTCCGATGTTCTACAGAAACTCCGAAGGCAAAGCAAAGCAGCTGGATGGCAACGTCTTCCCGCAACCGCCGCTCGTCTGGCAGGTCTCGAACGGCTCCCTGCGCATCCGCGCGCTGCTCGAAAACAAGCGTCCTGGCGCGGACACCAAAGTTGCGGTGGCGCCGTTCTGGAACCTTTCGAGCGATGGCGGCGTCTGCACCGGATCGATGCGCAGGCCGGAGAGCTCCTCCGTTGCGGCCATGGCCCAGTGGGAGCAGGGATTCTACGAATCGAACTTTACCCATGCAAATGTCGGACGGGTGACACGGCACAAGGGCGGCTTCGAAGCCCTGTGGGCAGGCCTTGCGAACAAGCGAAAACCGTTTCCTAGAGAGACTCTTATCCAGTTGCCGGAAACCTTGTCGCAGTTCGTAGCGGAAGGAAGGCAATAGTATGCGAACTGAGCACATGCTTCCTGCGGGCTTTCTGGAAAACAGGCGAATCCACGTCCTCATTGTCGGGGCTGGAGGCACCGGAAGCGCGATCGCAATGGGCCTACCATATCTCGACCAGGCGATGCGGGCATGGGGCCACCCAGGCGGGCTCGATGTCACCATGATGGATGCCGATACCGTTTCAGAAACCAACTGCATCCGGCAACCATTTTCGGTCTCCGACATAGGCTTAAACAAGGCGACGGTACTGATCAACCGCATCAACCTGTTTTGGGGTACCAGATGGAAGGCGCAGCCTGTCTACATCGAGGAACGTGTCTCGCGGCGAAACTCTGAGACCCACCCGGACATCCTCATCGGATGCGTCGATACGCGGCGTGCGCGGCAGACCATCGAAAGAGCGCTGGCAAACACGTTCACCACCACCACGTATTGGCTCGATCTCGGCAACAATGCCGCAAGCGGCCAATACATCCTCGGTCAGCCGTTGAATGCACGTAACCGGCGAAAGTCTGACCGGCTGCGCACCGTCAGCGAACTCTATCCGGAGATCGCCGATACCGAGGCCGGTGAAGATCCGCTGCCGAGCTGCTCTGCCGTCGAAGCGCTGAACCGGCAGGAACCGTTCATCAACCAGACGCTTGCCTCCAGCGCTCTCGCAATGCTTGCGCGACTCTTCCGCTACGGCAGGCTCACGCATCATGGGGCCTTCTTCAACGCAGCAACGGGGCAGATGTCCGCGTTACCCGTAGACCCAGAGTTGTGGAGACGCACTCGACGGCGCTCCCGAAAATGTGCGCTTCCTTTCGTGCAACATTGAAGCATTTCTCAACTCTGGGCGGTATCGTGGATCGTACCGGAGGCGCGCCATGAAAATGCCACTCGACCCTGCTCTCTCCCTCGAAGCCAAAGCGTTGACCGCACTTGCATTTCGTAATGGTCCGATCGAAGATCTGCATGCAGGGAAGCCCTGTGGCCTCTGTAGCGGCAGGCCTGAGTATTCGCACATCTCGGATGAAGAGATGAAAAGGATCATGAAAGCGGCAGTGACCGCGATGTATCGATTGCTTTGGCAGCGAGAAAACGATCTTCCCGCTTATCGAAAGTCCCTCGCCCTCGGGCAACGGTACACCCAACACTGGGACGATCCCGATGTTGGGACACCGCGCCCGGGATAACCCGCCACCACCTCGTCGAAGTGAGTCACCCAAGGAGAACCCAAATGTTCAAGGAGCTTGTACCCATCCTGCGTCATCGCGCTGTGCTGATGACCTTAACGCTTGTTGACGAGGACCTGGTCCGAGTCAACATCATTCCGAAAAAGATCAAAGATGGTGAGAATGACGCTCTCACCACACCGCTCAGTGTGACCGGTACTGCCGAAGAACTGGATGCCGAACTCTCGTCGACGCTTGTCGGCTTCGTGGGCTCTCATCTTCAGCTGAAGAACACCCTTGAGAAGGCGCAGGCTGAGATGGACGCGGCCGCCAAGGCGGCGCAGGCGGAAGCCCGTGCGAAGTCGAAGAACTCGGGCAAGAAAGAGCCTGAAAAGAATACCGACACAAAGCCAGTTGAACCCATGAAAGCAGCCGAGCCCGCTAAAGCCGCCCCACCGAAGACGGCCAGTCTGTTCGACATGCCTACAGCCGAACCGCCTGCCGTACAGTCTACGGCCGCGGACTCCAAGGCTCAGTCGAGCGATGAAGAAGAGATTCTCGACGAAATCCAAGAAGACGGTACGGACCAAGACGAAGACGTCGACGAAGTCGCCTGAGATTCTCTTCAAGCACGCGGACAGCCTCGACCGCCGAAAACTACTTGGATGCTGTCGCTTTTTGGGCGGCTGACTTCGCCTTCTTGACGGCCGCCCATCTCGCCTTGCTTGCCTCAGAGATCTTCTTCCTGCCGGCAGCGGAGAGTACTCGCTTTGTGCGCGGAGCGGCCTTTTTTGCCAGGGCTGCTGGAACGGCCCTCGCGTGAGTGCGTGCAGCATCCTGGCCTGGGGCGCCCTGTAGAAGAGAGTCCCGAATCTTTGTAAGGCGCTCGATCTCTTTGTTCAGTTCCGCTACAGCACCGGTTATGCTCATCATTCCTCCAATAGAGTAAGCGTACCATTTGCGCGACAGGCATCCCATACACCTTCCTTCATCGAAGGTGATCTGCTTGATCGGCTTAACTGAGTTCGTGCCGATGCCCCTATCGGGACGATTCCAAAGGGTCGAGAGCGATGAACGAGCCGACATCGATCTCTGGCAGCGCGCCCAGATCGAAAAACCTCGAAAGGAACTTATTCCATTATGGCTACCGTAACCTCCACGGTTTCAGAATCGAAACAATCAGACGCAACTCTCATGGAGCTGGCCGTCGACCGCAATCTGTTGCTCGCCGAGGTCGGAGCGGCGGCGCGAGTGTCCGATGGGAAGAGTACGCAGCCGATCCTCTCCCATCTTCTGTTACAAACGACAGGTAACGGGCTTCTTTCCATCACGGGCAGCGATCTCAAAAGGACTGTGACCACCGAGTGTCCAGCCGCGGTGAAGACTCCAGGCGAAGCGACGGTACCCGCGCAGAAGCTCCTCAATTATCTGAAGCTGCTGCCGAATGGAACCGTCAGCATGAAGGTGCTCGCCAATTACCAGGTGCAGATCACGGCCGGGCACTCTCGCACCAAAATGCCGGGACTCGCTCCAACTTCCTTTCCGCCGGCTCCCGCCATTGCGGTTGCACCCATCCGCATCAGCTGCCGTGCGCTGAAGACGCTGATCCGACAGAGCCTCTTTGCTGTCGCAAGCTCCGAAGACAGGTATCTCTTCAACGCCGCGCTGCTCCTGCTGCGCGCGGACCGGATGGGCATGGTCGCTACCGATGGCCGAAGGCTGTCTCTCGTAGAGGTACAGGAAGATAGCTTAGCCCTCGAAGATTTCAGGAAGGTGCTCCTGCCAAGAGAATGCATGGGCGACCTGCTCTCTTTGTTCGGTTCGACGAAGGCAGAGTCTCTCGATTTCAGCGAGGACGAAGCCAACGTATATTTCCAGATTGGCCCGTGCAAGCTGAGCGTGCGGAAGCTCAGCGGGCAGTTCCCGAACTATGAGGCGATTGTGCCTCGCGACAACGCGAGTGCCACAGTCATCGGCACGGCGGACCTGCTTGCCTCGCTCCAGCGTGTTCTCGAGTTTGCCGACGAGCGGTCGAACGCGGTCAAGCTTCGCCTGGAGGAAAATATGCTGACCATCAGCGCTTCGGTGCCCGATCGGGGCGAGTCGCAGGAGACGCTGCCTCTCAGTTATGCCTTCCCAGCCATAACCATTGGCTTCAATGGCAGCTTCTTGGTGGACTTTTTGAAGACGATTGGACCTGAAGGAGAGGTGCGTCTCTCCCTCAAGAATGCTTCCTCTGCAGCCGTGATCGCTCCTGAGGCCTTCAATCCCGAGTATCAACAGCGGTATGTCTTGATGCCCATGCGCGTCTGAAGCATGTCCCCTGTCAAACCCGTTGAAAAAAAAGAAGCATAAGTGGGCCACTTTATGCTTCTTTTGAAACGAAGATTCTTAATTTGAAGCATAAATGCCGGCGTCGTAGTCGGTTCAGAGCCTTCATTCCGTTTGCGCAAACCGGATTGGTTTTGCGTTGCGGAATGCTGCTGCGTTTTCGGGACTAATCAGCAGACCTCCCGATGCGGCACTCGCTAGTCTCCGTGATATTTCTTCTCGATTCTTAGCACCGATCCCTTGTCGTATGCCATTGCAGTGTGGAACTAGCCCCGGGCGAGTTCCACACGCTATGCGCCGTTGTTATGGCGATCGCCTTCTGTGAAACCAGCCACCTTCGAGCGTCACATTCGAGAGAACTCCGTAATCGGGAAACGACACTTGAAATGCATTGGATGTGATGGCCATTAGGGTTGCTTTGATCTCCGTTCGGTCGGTATATCCGCCGGCCCGCAGGTGAGGCAGAAACTTTTCAAGTTGCTCTTGCACAGCGATCTGTAGTCGTTCGATGTCCGACCAGAGCATATCTGCACGCATTACGGCCTCGGCGGAAGTGCCGGAGCTTGCCACGCCGCCGCCGATTGACATGTAAACGGTTCCGTCTACCATCGCGGTAGCGGCTTGGACGTTCGACTTCCTCAGGTTGCGCCGCTGCGTTTCGGTCAGTTGTTCACCCTGTATGCCCTTGATCCGGTAGTTTTTGATCGAGTCCGGCCAGTTTCGATGCAGGCTTTCCAGTACACTCGAATTTTCCCAAGCGCCGTGAGGATAGACGTTGATGGCATAGAAGTCTTCGTCTGTGATCCGGGCAAAGAGCACGGGACCACTGCGTTCAGCATGGCCGGAATTACCTGCCAGAGCGGTTCCGAGATGCAGGTGGTGAACTCCCCACTCGTTGAGCAGACCATCGAGCGTATCCAGCGATGCATGGCGTCGGCTCAAGTGTGGGCGAAGGTCCTCTCCCTCAACAATCTTTTTCTGCAATGCCTTCCAACCGTCTTCATAGTCAGGCGGGCACTGGAAGTCATCGGCTACGAAAAGCGTTCGTGGTCGAACTGCTGGCCTCCTTCGCAACGAATCGAAGAAGGAGATGAGAACGTCGTCATCGGGTATCTGCTGAGCCTCGGTACCCCACTCCGCGGCCAACTGCTGTCGAGCTATCGTCAATAAGTCCGACTTGAAATCCGCGCGCAGCTTTGTCATGCAGCACTCCTCCCGATTCTGGATTCACTCTTACATTGAAATAAACAGATTGGTAGGCGCCTGATCGCTTCCCTTCAGTCCGACGGCGATGTGGTCTTCTTGGGCGTCAGGCAGTCTCGATTTCGCATGCACGTACGTCCTGCTCGAGAGGGGCATTGAGATAACCGACCGTTGCGATCTGCTGCAAATAGACCGGCAGAAATGCAGCAACGGAGCCAGAGGTCTCATATGGATAGACATGGCGGCATTCATGTGACAGAAGCCGCGGCCCCATGTACCCTCGCACAATGAAGATGCTATAGCCCAACGTCAGGCCGATCATGCCAGGGCCCAGCAATCCGGTCGCAAGTGCGGCCTGGCGCAGTGATAGCTCATCAGGCAGGGGAAGCGCGTCGACGAGTTGGGTTCGGATGCGCTCGGAATGCTGAACCCCTACCTGTCTGGCGAGAGCTAAACCTGTTATATCCAGCGGCTGACCTGTCTGTTGCGCGCGAAGCGACTGTTCTTCCGCCCATTTGATAGCGGATGGGAGCAGTTGAGGCAAAACGGAAAGCAGATCGAAAGCCATACCTTGATTCAGCTCCTTTCGGGGAATTAACAATTCTCTCTGCGATCCAGAGAGCAGGAGCAAACTGCATTAGTCAAGACCCATGGAACAGCAGCTCTGAGCCAGATTACTCCTCGCAAGCCGGCCAGTATTTACGAATCTACTTGTCTCGTGAAAAAACATGTGGGATGACCATAGGCGATAACAGGCGAGTCACTCAGTGAGCCAATCGGCGCGCGTGTATCCCCATGCCGGTAAATGGACGCTGAAAAAAACAAAGGCCGAAGTACATGGCCAGTTTATGCTTCATATTCGGAGTCTCGGCCAGATTATGCTTCATTTATTGAGCGGCAGCCGAAACGCAGCGTTGAAAACAAAAAGGTTGCAGTGCCCACATTACGCTTCTCGTGGCCAGCATATGATTCAAATTGCAACCGTGAAAAAGAAGCATAAGTTGGCATTCAGCGATCCCCAGACCTCGATACGAGGCAGTGTCCACATATAGCTGAGGCAAGAGCAGGACGAAGCTGCAACGACAGTTGCACTCGTTGACGGGCAACTTGCACTCTCAAGATTCGGACATTACACTTACCAGTAGGAGTATTACTATGCAAATCACTAGCAAGGGACAGGTGACGATTCCGCAAGATGTTCGTAACCGGCTAGGCCTCCTGCCTCATACGGAGGTCGAGTTCGAGGTGGCTGGAGATCACGCCCGCATTCGCAAAGTCAAACGCGCGCTCGGCACGGGCATCCGAGGAAACAGAGCACTCAAAGCGCTCCGTGGCACAGCGGACACTCGCATGAGCACCGACGAAATCATGGCATTGACGCGCGTAGAGGCCCGCCACGGCAGGAAAGCCAGGTGAAACCGGTTTTGACGAGTCTGCCGGCACGTCTGCGCAACTGCCGCGGCGTCCTGGTTGACAGTAATATTCTGCTGGACATCGCCACCAATGACGCGAAGTGGAGCGAATGGTCGGGGAGTGCGCTCGCCGAGTGTACCGAACATGCGACACTGATCATCAATCCCATCATCTATGCCGAAGTGTCGATCGGATATACGACCATCGAAGCGCTGAATGCAGCTCTACCCGGCAGCCTTTACCAAAGAGATCCACTTCCCTGGGAAGCCGGATTCCTGGCTGGCAAGTGTTTTCTGGCCTATCGCAGGCGCGGAGGTCTGCGAAACACTCCGCTGCCGGACTTTTATATTGGCGCACACGCGGCAATTGAACATCTGGCGTTGCTCACGCGCGACGTTGCTCGATTTCAAACCTACTTTCCCAAAGTCGAGATGCTCTCGCCCCCGAAGGAGTTGCTGTAACAACGAGGAGCAGCGTATGGCGTCCGTCCACGCGACACGATCCTCGGATGCTACGCAGTGGCCAATTTCATCTCATGAGTCAGACGCCTAAAGATATTCCATTTTATGTCCAGCGGAAGTTTCAACCCGGCGTCGGTCCTGCGCTAAGCCGTCCACGCCGTTCCTACTCGATTCCTATGTCATAACCAGCGATCTACCGATTCGGCCAGGGCGATCCCATGCGCCGGTTCGTCGATCCATGTGAGGCTCTCTTTGAGCCCTGCCGCGTGGCGGACATCTTGCAAGATCAATTCTGCTCTGCGGAAATCGCACGCATGATGGCGAGACGGTTCGATCCGTCACCGAACCCCAGGAGACTGCGCCGCCTGCTGGGACGCTCATTCGTCTTCGTATCCGGATGCGGTGAGCTCCCGGAAAGAGGCAGACACGCGCTTTATGCCGCCCTGAGCGTGGCTTTCAAGCCAACAAAACATTTGACGAAGATTGGCGGAACTCGTCAAGAGAACGTCGCTACAAATCCACCCTGCTGTCGGGCAAGACATTCATGCAAGAAAAGGAATGCGCAATGCAACCAACACAATCTCGTCCAGGACACTTTTGGACAACCGATGACGTAGCACAGCTCTGGTTCGGGGAATCGGGACCAGAGCCGCCGCAGACCATCCGCTGCTATAACATGCAAGACCATCTCAACAGCGGTGAGGCACGCGAGGTGCCTGTGAGCGGGCTCGAGTTTCTTGGCGCCGGGATCTTCGGCGAAGCGCGGCCCAGCGGATCGAATTCCACAACCCGATGGACCGGTGATAGTTACCGTTATGGAATCTACCTCAATCCATCAGGGCTCTACAAAAACGGAATCGTGATTCTCGAGCGCCACGGGGGAGGCATGTTCGGCTATGCCTTCGACAATCAAGTGGCGAGCGACACCTGGGGACATATCGCAGTGAGCTTCCCACCGGAGATGATCTGGAATCTCTGCCACCAGATCGCGCGGGCGTATCGCGCCGCAAGAGACGCCGAGCGACAGATTGTCTATCAAGCGTTTGCGGATGGGTGCCTCAACAAGCGGCGCAGAAACCACAGAGTCTACGTCGAGATGATAGCTGCCTGACCCCGCTCGCCGGTAGCCAGATGCTTCGCCACAGAAGAAGAGGTTGCCATGAAGACGTCTCCAGCCATGCCGATTCCAGCAGTTATTGAAAGAACTGCGATGGGAATAAAACCAGCCAACGGAGCCAACTATCAGAAGGCCGTCCGGGAATGGATCTCGACGAGGTTCGGACGGACGACACTTCAAGACCCGCAAGAACGTATCGCCCGGGTTGTCGAAGAAGCCTGCGAACTCTCCCAGGCGTCGGGTATGGAGATCGCCGATTTGGAAGCAATTGCAGCCTATGTCTATGCGCGGCCACTGGGTGAGGTGAAGCAGGAAGCCGCGGGTGTCGCCGTCACGCTCTTTGCCCTGGCCGAGGCGCATCGGTTTGACCTATTACTCGAGACGGAGAAAGAGATCGAACGCATTACGTATTTGCCTGCAAACATCTCGCAGCAGAAACAAGCAGCCAAGGCCGCCGCCGGAGTCGGCAGGTTCCCGGATCCTCCGCGTCTGGAGTCATCGTTCACGTAACAGAAATACTCGGCAATACTCGGCAGGACAGGTGGATGAGTGGATCCGAAGGATTTCTCGGAGCACTGGTAAAACTCCAAAGAACGAGTAAATTGTCGGCACTGCGAAGCCTCGTTCGGGCAGCAGTCAACAGCCCGAAATAGCATCAGGGCTCGGTGGTCGAGACAAGTGCGCGAGAGCATAAGACGCGACGGGCGTAAGCTCCCGAATCTGTCACAGCCGCCAGTTCTCTCGGTACGCTTGGGCAGCACCGCTCCTCGCTGCCTGCGTTCATCCGTGTCTCAGAAGGCACCTGCTCTAACTCGATGGAAGGTTCTCTCCTTCCCGGCAACTCAAAAAACAACCAAACGAGGTGTCTCGCATGGCCGCCCCCTATCTATCGTCGCGTGTACGTTGAGATCGTCACCAGGGAAGATCTCGCAACGCGCCAAAGCATCGAGAATTTGACCTTCCAGTTGTGCGAGGGTCTGATGCACCATACTGCGCTTGTTCAACTGCATATCGTAGACCGCTCCGAGTCCCTAGCAAAGCTCGCCGCCGGGACGGACCTGATCTCGAAAGTCCATCGCGTGGAAGCGCCATATGCAGGGTCTTCCGGCAACCTCGGTCACGCAGCCCGCTTGTACTCCGCCTGCACCGCTCTGAACCCATCGCAAGAGCCCGTTTGACTGCGAAGTTTCCAAAATCTCTCACCCCATCGGATCCGTGGATTCACGGGAGCGGACACGCTGAAACCTGTTCTCTCCGCCGTCAACATAGTTCCCACACATCCCCAGCCTGGAGATCACTTCGCGCACAGGCGTGCGCCGTTATGGAGGTTTGTCAGATGCGACCAGCGCACCCTCGAGACGTCGTGGAGCTTGCAGCACAAAAACCTCACGGCACTCGTGTGAAGTACATGGCGGGCTGCCGATGCCCGCCCTGCCGCGCCGCAAATTCGCGGTACGAGTGCGAGCGGGTGAAAGCGCGTAGAAACGGAGACTGGAATGGGCTGGTCCCTGCCGACCTCGCGCGGAGACACATCTTGCGCTTATCCAAACAGGGTGTTGGACGGCGCGCGGTTGCAGTCGCCTCGGACGTTCCCGCCTCGATCATCGCCCAAATCAGGTGTGGTCGGCGCACGCAGATTCGGAAACGGACCCTCAACAGAATTCTTGAGGTGACCAATCTCGCCGTCAGCGATGCCGCACTTGTGCCCGCTGACAAGACCTGGAGACAGATCAACACGCTGCTCGAGGAAGGTTTCAGTAAGGCGGAGTTGGCCCGCAGGCTGGGTTTTGTGAGCCCGGCCCTGCAGCTTGGAAAGAACAGGATTCTGGCGCGCAGTGCGGCTCGAGTGGACCGCCTGTTCCGGCTGTTCATGAAGGAATAAATCTCACGACGCCGGGAACTCATGCGAGGAGCAGTCCTCATTGGAGGCTCCGGATCGCTGAGATCCTCATTCCTAGCAGCACCCATACCGACGACACACACCGAAAACATTCAGACGACATCCTGTGATGGAGAAGCGAAACCGATGTCTTGGGCCCGAGCGCCTGATCGAATGCGTCCCCTAATCCGGCAAGTCCAATGCCGGCTCATGCAATCGCCGCAGGGTACCTGGTCAAGAGCCAGTCGCTGATTGCCAGCCTGGAATAAGCGTTCTTCATCAAACCCCAAAGTAAGTATCCACAACATTTCTTCCTGGAGAAGATATGGCAGCAGATCGCTACTTTCTTTTCGATACAGAAGCTGAGGCCCGCGCATTCCTCGAGGGCGTGCAGTTCGTGAATGACGCCACAATCGAAGTCCACGGTTTGTTCCTGATACCAACGGCTGCGGCATCTGCCTTCGAGAGTGCAGATCGCTTCGTTGTTCTCATTGTCGACCGCGATCAGGCCGTGACGGAAAGCGAAGATCCTCCCGATGGGTTTCGTTCCGATCTGAGGAAGGCCCTCTGCCTTGGCTGAGCAAGGCGATTCGTTGCATAGAACCGCCACCCATCTGGAGTTTCCACTATGGAAATCGCAAACATCAGCCTCTCCCAGTCGGGAGGGCACCGCTTTCTTGCGATGACGGGCGCAAAGTATCGAAGCGACACTGGGACGGGGGATCTTGCCCCGGACTCATTGTGTTCACCCCCGGCGGTTTCGCAGGCTTCCGGATGGAAGGAGAACGTCCGATGGAGTTTCTGTTTGACGATGGCGGCAGATCGAAGGCGGGATACAAGGGCCTGACCGGCGATTGCGTAACCCGCTCGCTCGCCATCGTGACTGGTAAACCCTATCAGGAGGTCTACGATGCGCTCAACGACCTCGGCCGATCCGAGCGCACCGGGAAGCGCAAGAAGAAAAAGTCCAATAGCCGAACCGGAGTGTACAAGCAAAGCTATCGACGCTATCTCGAATCGCTCGGCTGGCGCTGGATCTCCACCATGGCGATTGGCTCAGGGTGCAGGGTCCACCTGCGCGCTTCGGAGCTTCCGGCTGGGCGTCTGGCGGTCAAAGTCTCAAGACACCTCACTGCGGTCGTCGATGGCACCCTCCACGACACGCATGATTGTTCGCGCGATGGCCAGAGATGTGTCTACGGATACTTCATAAAACCCTGATCGACTCTTCCGATCGGGCCATTCCGGCCCGCAAACAGCAGACCCAAAAGTAAGGAGCGCGGAACATGGGCACACGCGGTGCCGTGGCCGTAGGCACACTTGAAAGTTGGCGCGGAGTCTACTGCCACTCCGATAGTTACCCCACATGGTTGGGTAAGCATCTCTACGAGCATCTTCAGGCCGAACTGGGTTCGGGAAGGACGCTCGCTGAGATCGGAGAAGACATTCTCCATTTCGATGACTGGCGCAACTACCTCAAGGGCGGAGTGTGCGAATACTGCGGCCAGATGCGGAGTCAACCACACGCTTTCAGCTACATGCCGGTCCGGTCAGACGGGGAGTTTCCCGACCCGGAGGTAAAGTATCACAGGCACGACCCGGTCGCGGACCTGCGCGAGTTGCAGTACACCCAGAAGAACGTTGAAGGATCGAGCCTCGAATGGGTTTATGTGATCGACGCTCAGGCGAGCGCGGTTCATGTGCTCCGTGTCCGAGGGTCCAGCAGATATGTGGGAGACATGACCTTTGATGCTGTGCCCAACTTCGGAGTTCTGGAATGCGGTGAGCACTTTGAGCGCTGCATCCACTATGCGTGGTATCACCTGCCAGAGATTGACAAGGATGGTTCGGAGGGACGTCTCAGCATGCTCGATTACGTCGCGATCCACGGATCGAGTTCCCATCCCTGAACAAACAGTCGCATCGAACCCGGATACGATTTTCCTGCTTTGGAATGGCAAACCGTACAGCCACCAGGAAGCCGTGGCGACCACAAAGTTCGACGCAACTCACTTCTTCTATGGAGCCGATCATGGCAGAACCAGAAAAACTTTCTCTCGTTGAATTACTGAACCTGGCCAACGAAGCCTATGCGGATGGCTACCTCGCGGAATATTTTGACCCGGAGACGGGTGAGCGCAGACAAGGCTCTGGCGATACGCTGGCTCAGTTCATCGTTTCAGAGATCAGAGATACCTTCGACGCAAGGGCTTCCCGAAGCGCACAGCTTCAGGAAGCCCGTCTCGCCCTGAGTCATGCCATCGACGATCTGAAAGGTGTGATGGAAAGGATGCAATAGCATTTTCGTCTCGCCACACTGGATCGCTCCTTGTCGATCAAAGCTCCTCCCGTCCTCAACTCATAAAGTTCGCGTGATGTGACGCAGAGTCTCCGGCGCTTACCGTTTAGGCCCTCCCGGATATGTCCTCACAAATGCACATGGCGCTGACGCGTGTCAGCTCTCTGGGCTGGGCCGCTCCCGAGAAGAGTGACGGGCCAACGTTTTCAGAAACCCCTCAAAAAGGACCATTCATGCTGAATACGCTACCCAGCAGAGGAGAGTGAGGTCATGGGAAACGTTCAGTTCCACAGCGAATCATCGGCGCGCCGGTTTGGAGGTACACCAGATGACTATGTTCCAATCCACAAGTTTCTCGACCAGTCGAAGCTCTATCTGGCGGATTGGCGTCACCGGGCGCTGCTCCACACGACCTTCGGTGTCGCGCTCTGCGAACAGTTCTTCGGAGACCTCTACAAACGGGCATCTGACGGAGGCGCGGTTGCGACGCGAACGATTGCCGAGGTCCATATCCTCGAGGACATGAAAGCGATCCTTACGCCAGCGGATTTTTTGCGCGAGATGCCGATCCGCAGTTGGATGAATGGATTGACGGCCTCCCAGAGACGCGCGGTGCAGTCGTTTCAGATTCCAGAGGCAGCGACGCCGCGGGATTTGCTGGCCATAACGACGACGAGCTATGAGGCGAGAACGGTAGTGGTCACCGGCCTTCTGCTTTCCACTGACTCTCGACCCTAAATTCGAGGGACGTTCTCCGACGGGAGGCGACTGTGGTTTCCGCAATGCTTTTTTGGACGATACTCTTCAATGGACGACCGTGTGGCTCAGAAAACGGACAGACCCGACCAGTCAACCATTGGCCTGTGAGTGACGCACCTAATCTATTCTCAAAGAATTAAATGGCGTGGTTGGTAGCTTCAAAGAGTGCTAAGTAGTGGAGAATACATCCAGAGCGTTAGTATTTTGGGATGGTTTTGGGTTGCTTTTGTTGAGCGCTTAATTGATATTGCCGCCGGACACTCCATTTAGGCGAAAGACATCAAGGCTCTAAGGAGCTTCAGGTTGTCTTCGCGGCGGCGCACGCAAACCCGTATGAACTGCCCATCCAGGCCCTCAAAGTTATCGCAGCACCGCACAACAATACAGTGTCGAGTAATAAGCTGTCTCCACAAAGCAACTGCTGAGATACCCGCAGGCAATCGGATCAGCAAGTAATTAGCAGTTCCTGGATACACATATAGCCCGATGCCAACAAGATGATCTCTGAGCCAAGCAAGCTCCTGCTGGTTAGCGGTGCGTGCATGGGAACTGTATTCCACATCCGTAACGGCGTGACAGGCGGCCTCACATGCAAGTGCGCTCACAGGCCATGTTGCGACATTCCCTTGTATCCTTGACGACGCCTGGTCGTGGGCCACTGCGTAAGCGATGCGCAGTCCCGCGATCGCGAAGAATTTGGTCAAGGAACGAAAGACGACCAGACCTGAAATGCTCGGCGCCAAGGAGGCCAGGCTTTCCTCCGGTAAATAGTCAATGAAGGCTTCATCCAGCAATACGAGAATGTTATGTTCGCCGGCATATCGCACCAGTTTGCGCAGGTCTTTTTGCGTCCATGAGACGCCGGATGGATTCTGCGGGTTCGCCAGGAGTATGGCATCGCATCGGTACAGACTTGCTTCACTCATCAACTGTTCCGCATCGATGTGGAAATTCTTGGCAAAAGACACCTGGAATGCATGTACCTCGACCGCACAACGTGCCAGTGTTTTTCGATATTCACTGAATGCAGGAACAGGTAAGAGGCAGCTTTGAACAGAAAAGGCCCGCAGCGTTGCCTCTAACAATGGCACCATGCCGTTGCTGATGACGATGTTGGAAGATTCTACCTGAGCGTAGGCTGCCAGGGCCTTCCGCAGATCGGTTGATTCAATGTCCGGGTAGTCACGAACCAGCTCAGAACGGGACACAGCCGCCTTAAGCGCCTGCAGCGCGCTTTGCGGCGGTCCATTCGGATGGATGTTGGCGCTGAAGTCTATGAGTTGTTCTTGTGGGATGTGAAACTGCGCAGCAATCTGCCGCAACTGGCCGCCGTGCATCGGAATCGGAATGGAAGAGATACATTCAATCATGCTTGCTCGCATGGATGAAAACGCAGGCGGCAGCAAAACCGAGCAAAGATGCGATTGCCGTCAGTCTCATCGCAGAACGCGCTGCTGGAATCGATGGTGGCTTGAATTCGGCTCCGAGATAATTGGTCGAGGCAGCTTCTCCACAGTACGTATTTGTTCCACCGAGGCACACCTGTAGGGCCCCTGCCATTGCGCTTTCCGACTGGCCTGCATTCGGACTGGCATGCTTACCTCCATCCCTCAGCCATGTGGTCAGACTGCTATGCAATGTTTGGGGCTGCATGAAGAGCGAAGAGACTCCTATCAAGAGGGCAGTCAAACGCGATGGAAGAAAATTCGCGATGTCATCGAGGCGTGCTGCGGCCCTGCCAAAATAGATGTATCGATCATCTCGATGCCCAATCATGGAATCGAGCGTATTGATTGTCTTGTATGCCATCGCGGTGGGCACGCCGCACAGCGCAAGATAGAACATGGGAGCAATAATTCCGTCACAAAGACTCTCCGCCAGGGTTTCAATGACTGCGCGACTAATCTCGGTGGCGTCCAGGTTTTGCGTGTCTCTGCCGACGATCCTGGAGACTCGCGACCTGGCCTGAGTCAAATCTCCTGCTTCCAGAGCATCAATAACGTTTGAAGCTTCTTCGAGCAAGCTGCGCGTAGCAAGACAGGTCCACGCCAGGGAAATGTCAGCGCACATACCGAGCGATCTGTGCTTCCGATACGCTTGCCGGAGCACCCAATAGGTGAAGAGACCGGATGAAACAGTCAACCCTCCCGCAAGCAAGCTTCCCGCTGTGAAGTCGTACCACGGGCCCGGGCCAATTCGGCGCAAAGACTTTTCACCTTGATGGATACATTTGCCGATGAGCCGAACCGGATGTGGAAACCACTCAGGGTCTCCCGCAAGACAATCCAGCAGATACGCAGCGGCAAGGACTCGTGAGCGCATCAACCGCGTACCTCGCTCGTTGCGGAACGCGATGATTCTTGCGCTTGCAAAGGCAGACCGAGCCAGCCAAAAATGGTTGCGAGATCGAGAGCGCTGCTTACCACTCGAGCCAGATCGTCTAGCTGTATCTCTCTTTGTTCTTTCCAGCAGAAAAGATCGCAGGGTGGCGCTAAATGATGGAAAGCGCGAGCGGCCTTGATAAATTCATGACGGAAGCGATCTTCTGTAAATATTCCGTGGAGATAGGTACCCCATGTGCGGCAGTCATCGCTCACACAGCCATCGGTAGTGGTCATGTCAGGCTGCGAAGCGCGAGTGAGCCTGGCAAAGGGAGCAGCGCCGGGAAGATAGGTTGTCTGGCCAATGTGAATCTCATAGCCTTGCAGCCTCTCAATGGATACCTCCTGGCCGAATAGCCGTGATTGCAGGAGTTCCCCTGTAACACTCACCGTAATTTTCTCAGGCTGCATCTCCGTGCGAATTGCAAGCAGACCTAGTCCCGCTGCAGACGCGCCGTTGGTCTCGATACCGGCTGGGTCCACGATTTCTTTCCCGAGCATCTGCATGCCACCGCAAATACCAACCGTCAGGCCGGTGGCAGCATGGCTATGCAGGAAGTTCCCAATACCTCGCTCGCGAAGCCAGTGCAAATCATCGACTGTTTGCTTGCTTCCAGGAAGGATGACAACGTCTGCGCCAAGAAGCTCTTTCGTCGTGCGGCAGAATCGCAAGGAAACGGACGGCTCGGCCAGGAGGGGATCGAAATCGGTGAAGTTAGCCAGAGATGGAAAACTGACGACCCCGACGCGCAGTTTGCGGGAGTGTGAGTCGTCGTTGCTCCAGTCGGCCCGTACCTTGGTAGACAAGCCTACGCTGTCCTCTTCCTCCAACAGCAGACCTTCGATATACGGCACAACTCCCAGGCATGGCTTCCCTAAACGTTGCTCGATTTGATGGACACCGGGCAGGAGCAGCGCTAAATCCCCGCGAAATTTATTGATAACGAACCCTCGAATGCGCGCCCGCTCATCAGGGTCCAGCAGCTCAAAGGTCCCAAGCAGTGAAGCGAAAACACCGCCGCGATCAATGTCCCCGACCAAAAGACAGTGCGCATTGGCGAGTTTCGCCATCCGCATGTTGACGATGTCATGTTCCTTGAGATTGATTTCAGCCGGGGACCCCGCGCCTTCGAGGACGATCACATCGTTCTTCGCACTCAGCAGTTCGTAGCTCTCTTGAACTATGGGCATCAACTCTTCCACGCGACATTGGTGATATTCCGCTGCGCTGAGACGGCCCAAGATCTTGCCAAGAACCACGATTTGTGACGTGGCGTCCCCGGTCGGTTTCATTAGGATAGGGTTCATGTGGACAGAAGGCGGAATCCCCGCGGCCTCCGCTTGAAGCGCTTGCGCTCGCCCGATCTCAAGACCTTCCACCGTCGCAGCCGAATTGAGCGACATGTTTTGTGACTTGAACGGGGCCACGCGATAGCCGCGTTGAGCAAAAATGCGGCACAGCGCTGTCGTCAAAAGAGACTTTCCCACATGCGAACTTGTCCCAAGAACCATGACTGCTGGAGTAGTCATTTTGTGGTCTCTTCCGGGAAATACGGATGATCGAAGTGGTCCAGGCGCAGGACATTTTCAAGAGGTATTCTCTGTTCCCATCCCAAGCGTTCGAGTTCCGGTTTTACGTCAAACGAGTCAACATAGCCGAGGCACAAATACGCAACCACAACCATATTGGATGGAACGCCGAGCATTTGCTTCAAAGCGTCTGGATCGAGAATGCTCACCCAGCCCACACCAACCCCTTCCGCACGGGCCGCAAGCCAGAGATTTTGGACCGCGCAGACAGCCGAGTAGATCGCGGTTTCCGGCATCGACTGTCGACCCAGGCCATGGCCTCGTTCATTTTCCGGGTCGCAGAGGATGCAAAGATTTTGCGGCGCTTCGAGAATGCCCTCCAGCTTCAGACTGGCGTATTGCGCAGCTTGTGCTCCCGCATAGGTCTTCGCAGCCGCGCGATTTGTTTTCATAAAGATTTCATGTACGCGCATTCGCACAGGCCGGGAACGAATCACCAGGAAGCGCCACGGCTGCATGAAACCTACCGATGGGGCATGATGCGCTGCTTCCAGGAGGCGCAGCAGCACAGGTTCGCTCAACGGTTCCGGCAAAAAACCGGAACGAACATCGCGGCGTTCCGCAATGGCGCGGTAGACGCCATCTTTATCGGTTTCGCAAAATTCCCCGGCCCTCGACATTACCATGCCCTCGACCAGCGAGCGCCGGAGTGCTGCTGGTCACGCAGCCGCGAATCCACACCGGCGTGGAGCTCGAGCAATCTTCCAAAAAGCCAGACAACATCGGAAAGTCGATTGAGATAAGGAATAATCTGTGGGGCTACGAACGCGCCACTCTCAGCCACGCGTATCGCGTTCCGTTCTGCACGGCGGCAGACCGTCCGCGCCATTTCAAACGCAGCCGCCTCAGTGTGTGCGCCTGGCAAAGACCAGTCGGAAAGAATACCCTCCATTGCTTCGATGGAATGGACCAGTGCGGTCAAGCGATCTACGTCCTCGGCTGTAATAACCGGCGCCGTTTTTTTACTCTCCGGCGGAGTCGCCAAGGCCGATCCAAGCCGAAACAGTGTTTTCTGAATTTCTTCCGTCCAACCGCGAATCTCCGCGTTCTGGCAGATGCTGCGCGCGAATCCCAATACTGTATTCAGTTCATCTACGGTTCCATAAGCTTCCACACGAAGATCCGTCTTTGAGACCCGAATGCCACCTGCGAGGCTGGTTTCGCCTCCATCTCCACGTTTCGTTGCAATACTCATCTTTCTGCTCCTTCGGTGTTTTGGGTGGTGCTTGCGTGAAAAGACTCTTCGATACTGATGCGTATGACTTTTTCCTGAGTCGGTCTCTTATAGGAAACCGCAAGATTGTGGTCGTGAAAGTCAATCAGTTGTGGAGGCCGCTCAGAGAAAAGAGCCTTCTCGTCAAAGAACCACGGATGCACAGCACCGAGTTCGTCGAGCGTTCGCGCTCGAATGACAACAGCAGGCACGCGGAAGATTTCGGCAGCCAGCAGAGCATAGGCTCGGTGATAGCCATCCCGCAGGAACCATCGTCCGTTGTACTCTGCAACTTCAAGAAATGGACTACCATGGTCGATCCACACGGGTATGCACAGCGTGTCGGGAGATGCAGGAGGGCCAATCTTCACTTGAAGATCGGGATTGCCAGAGCGAATGATAATTTCGGAACCGGCAGCGTTCGCCGACCACACGGCATCTCCCAGACGTTGCTCCGGGAAAGCCAGCGCAACCAGTTGCTGCCAATCCGCAGACTCGACAGCATGGGAGACTCTTCCCTCATGGAAGAGCAGTCTTCTCTGGAAGGCCAGAAGTTTATGAAGATCGACGACATACAATTCCCAGTCGAACCGTTCAAATTCCCGCATCAAGTCGGCTCGTTTCCGTTGCTCGTGTAGTAGCGTGGCGATCTCTTTTGTCTCTCGCTGCAGCAGTGGACAGCTTTGCTGCATTGGGCTGCGCATCTGAAGCGCACGTCGTGCTTTTTCGGCGACGACGTGGATGGCTTCATTCGGCGGCAAAGAAGCGCTGCCTCGATCAACACCGGAGTCCAGACCCCATGCAATCAGTTCGCGGATGTGTGCCTGCGAGCAGATCACGCAAATTCCTCGACTGGCCGGCGTTCCATCACTCGGTTGGGATCGACGAGTACGACTGATCCATATTTCCTGGTGCAATCCCAGGCTTTTTCTTCAGACATCCCGAATATTTGTGTGAGCGCTCCGCGAATGAAACCTGCGTGCGTCACAACAGCGAGCGTTCTCTCTTTTCCTTTCTCCAAGTAAAATCGAACTTCTTTCGAGATGCGCACTGCAAAGGCCTGAGTGGCTTCTCCATCGGGAAAACTGCGGTTCGGATATTCTTGAATCCAGCGCTGGGCTTCTTCAGGTTCTCTCGTTTCGACCTCACTCCATCGAAGACCTTCCCATCTGCCAAAATGAATTTCACGCAATTCTTTACGAACCTGGCATTCGACTTGGAAGTGTGCGGCTATCGCATGGGCCGTCTGTTTTGCGCGTCGAAGATCGCTCGAATAGACCTCTTGTATGGGCCAGCACCTCAGTTCGTCGATTAAATCCGGCAACTGGCTGAATCCATTTGCATTGAGTTCTGGATCGGAGTGACCGCAAAATGTGCCTGCCATATCGGTTTCTGCATGGCGGATGAAAATCAGCTTCGTCATACGCTCCACACCCCGCAAAGATATACGGCAATCTCAGTCAGTTGATTGGTAGCTCCGAAGCAGTCACCCGTGACTCCGCCGATCCTGCGGGAGTAATAGATCACGCTAAGGCAAGTAATCGCGGATGACACCAGGAGAGGAATCCAGAAAGCTTTGCGCAATGCATAGAAGGTGATCGCGAGAGTAACCAGCGTGCCGATAGCAAGAGACATACCCGATACCTTTTGAGCAATCCGCGCTCCCTGCCCGTCGTTTTCCCGTGCAGGGCGAAGAGAGTAACTCAAGGGCAATGTCGTCCATCGGCATAGGACCTGGGCAGAAACTACGAACGCCATGAAATGAGTTGCGGGAAGAGCCGAAAGCAATAAGCATCGAGCGAGCAGGGAGAGCACCAGCGCAATCGCCCCGAAACTTCCAATGCGGCTATCGCGCATGATGGTAAGAATCTGCTCGCGTTTCCATCCTCCGCCAAAACCATCCGCAGCGTCGGCCAGACCATCTTCGTGAAGGCCTCCCGTGACGATCACCAGATAGGTCAGGATCAACAATGCAGTGATCGCCCTGCTCAAGTGTGGCGTGAGCAAGTGGAACATAAGGGAAGCGCCTACGCCAACTACTAAGCCGACTACAGGGAAAAACTTTGCAGAGCGCGACAAGGCGTCGGGCTGAAAGTCTACCGCAGAGGACAGAGGCAGCCGGGTCAGAAATTGAAACGCGACCAGCAATTCCTGAAGCCATCGCCTCATGCCTTCGCCTCGCTCACTCCAGCCGACGCAAACGTTGCCATTTCTGTATAGAGCCGCAGAGCCGACTCTATGATGGGCATGGCAAGAACTGCTCCAGTTCCTTCACCGAGCCGCATTTCGAGGCTGAGGATGGGATTAAGCCCGAGATACTGGAGTAGAAAACGGTGCCCAGGTTCTTCCGAGCAATGACCGGCAAGAATATATTCCTTAACCTTCGGCTCGATTGCATACGCCAGGGCTGCTGCTGCGGTTGAGATGAAGCCGTCCGCAATCACGGGTATCCGATGCCTCGCGGAGCCAAGGAACATGCCTGTCATTGCGGCAATCTCCAGGCCGCCGGCGCATTGCAGGATATCCAACGCGTCTGGCTTGCTGCGTGGATCGCCAAAGTGCTTTTGGAGGACCGCTTCAATCACATTGATTTTTCGCTTCGTCGATGCATCGTCCAAGCCAGTTCCTTTGCCGGTTACTGCCCCGACAGGCTGGTTGGTAAGAAGAGCAGTAATGGCGCTGGCGGCCGTTGTGTTGCCAATGCCCATTTCCCCGACTGCAATGAGTGTTAGCTGTTTTTCGTGCGCGTTCCGCGCCAGATCTAGTCCCACACCGAGAGCTGTCATCAACTGGGAATCTGCCATTGCCTTCTCATGCAGCATATTCTGGCTGCCACGGCACACCTTGCGATGCATCAGCCCTGGCAAGTCGCCGAAGGTTGCGTCTACGCCGACATCGATCACTGTGAGTTCCGCGTGATGCAATCGCGCCAGCACATTGATGGCTGCACCTTCACTCAGGAAGTTCATTACCATCTGCAACGTCACTTCTTTTGGATAAGCGCTTACCCCCTCGCTCGCGATGCCGTGATCGGCAGCGAAGACGTAGACTGCCTTCTTCATAGGCAGGTCGACAGAGCCTGATCGAATTGCGACGACCTGCGCGGCAATCGATTCGAGACGCCCGAGACTTCCAAGCGGCTTTGTAAGACTGTCGAGTCGGCTGCGTGCTTTTTCATAATGCCGTGGGTCAGGCAGCGAAATGGATGCGATGGTTTCGGCCAGGGCCGAATTGTCGAATCGGGTCATACCGCTGTGCCCTCTTGAAATCGGTTTTCTGCAATCAGAACAGGATGTTGTCGTGGTGGGCAGGTGAAAGCTCTTTCCAGAATCGTCGGTTTCAGGACGTCCGATGGTCGGCCTTGCAGGAGAGCCTGATCGGGGCTAAGCAGAAGAACTGAGGAGAAAGTGCCTTGTATCAACTGAAGATCATGCATCGCAGCGAGGATGGTGACGCCCGTCTGATTGAGGAAACGAATCAGATCCAGCAGTTCAAGCTGCCGCCCGATGTCGAGGTTCTGCGTCGGCTCATCCAGCAGCAGAAGCTGCGGCTCCTGAGCCAGACCCAGGGCAATCTTGACTCGCTGGCGCTCTCCGCCGCTCAGTTCATTAAAAATGCGGCCACGAAGATATCCGATGTCGGTGAGTTCGATTGCACGCTCGACCGCCCTATGGTCTGAGGATGTCAGGCCACCCCAGAAGCCGAGATGAGGAGTTCTCCCCTGCTCGATGATCTGTTCGACAGTGAATGCAAACGGCACATCTACCTGTTGCGGAACAAGCGCAACCAGCCGCGCCGTTTCTGTCCGGGACAAGTGCTGCACTTGGCGACCCTCAAGAGATATGGAGCCTGAGGAAAACCGAACTATGCCCGCAGCCAGCCGCAGCAGCGTAGTTTTGCCGATGCCATTTTGGCCGATCAATGCGGCGCATTCGCCTTTACCCAAGGTGAAGGTGAGATTCTCAAAGATGGAGCGACCTGCGTATGAAAAACAGACTTGTGAAAAATTGAGCAGTGGAGTCATACCGCGTACTCCTTTTTTGTCCGGCGCAGTAAATACAGGAAAAATGGCCCTCCGATAAATGCCATCAAGACTCCAACAGGCATTTCCGAAGGCGCAAGAAGAGTGCGGGCCAGAGTATCCATGATCACCAAAAAAATAGCGCCCGCAAGTGCGGTGACTGGAAGCAGACGAACATGCTCCGGCCCCATGATCATGCGGGCAACATGCGGGACGATCAATCCAACGAAGCCGATCAAGCCACCCAACGCAACGGCGGCTGCCGTCAACAGGGATCCCACGACAATGATCGCGATGCGTGTGGATTCCACATGGATTCCCAATTGCTGGGCATACTCGTCGCCCAGGGCAAGGGTATTCAGCCTGCGCGCCAGTGGGAAGGAAAGAGCAAGCGCAAGAACGAACATCACAGCCACGACAGCCAGTTGTGTCCAGCGCGGAATACCGATCACGCCGCGAAGCCAGGATGCTAGGACGCGCATTTCCAGTCCATAGTCCTGGTCGAGCACTTCGATAAAATAAGAGGAATAACTCAACATGGTGCTGACGGCGAAACCGGCAAGCAAGAGGTTAACCACCGGGGTCCGCCCGCCAACTCGGGCGATCCAGTAGACCAGCACTATGGTTGCCAGCGAACCGGCAAAGGCCAGAAGCGCCGTACCACTGAAGCCCAATAGTGAAAGTTGTGGCAAGACAAACATGCCAATAGAGGCTCCCAAAACAGCACCCCCGGAAGAGCCGATTACATAGGGATCAGCCAGCGGATTGCGAAACATTCCTTGGAAAAGTACCCCGGCCACGGACAGCGCGGCACCGACCAGAGCCGAGGCGAGAATTCGTGGCAGACGAATCTGGAACAGAATTACCTCTTGCTCTTGAGAAAGCGCGTGGTGTCCCAGCATGCTTCCAAATAACGTTTGAATGGGCACCCGCACCGCGCCAAGCACGGTGGAGTACAGGATCGCGATTACAAGGACACCCAGCAGTAGGGAAAATACCCGCCCCAAGTGCGTCTTCCCGGTTTTTCCATGTACGCTTAACTCTTGCACAGGGTCGGCTAATTGAGCTTCCACGATTCCCCTCCGAGTGTGATCTGGATGCCGGAACGGAAAGTGAACGGAAGAGCTGGATATCCGAAGGCTTGGCTGTAGTGTTCGCTGAGCAAGTTCTGAAAGCTGCTGTATACGTTGAGAATATGGTTTACCTGATAGCTACCCGCCAGATCGAGCCTTTGGTAAGCCGCATCGAGATTGCGATTGGGCAACAAGAGCGTTGGTCCGCCATTTTGGTCAAATAGAAAATCGCTATCATCGCGCCTGCCAACCAATGTCTCCGTTAACAATCCGGCCCACTTTGCCCTGTTGTAGTTCAGTCCGAAATAGCCGGAATGGGGTGCGCGACGAAATGGCCGCGCTCCAACCAGCGGAGTAAATACACCAATGGGTATCGTAGGGAAACTCGGGTTGTATGTCGGAGCCAGCGCATCGCTGGAGAAGGAGCGCTGTACGATCTGGTCAAGATAGGTATAACCCCCACGAGCGAAGAGGTGATTCCCCAACTGATATTCGGTCTCGATTTCAAATCCCTGTGAGCGAAATGCCTGGCTGTTCACTGCTGCTCCAAAGAGAAACTGCTGCGCAAGAGCAGGGGGGACTCCTAAATCGTTGATGAGGGCCTGCTCAGGCACAAACTCAATACCATTCGTAAATTCATCATGGAAGTAGGTCACGCCCAGTCTGCCTTGACCTGAAAAGAATGCTTGTTCGATGCCGCCGTCATAGCTGCGAGACCGTTCGGCGCCGATCGGCTGAACGCCATATTTCTGGATCAATTGGGCGCCATTCTGGTCTTCCGAAAGTACCTGATATAGAGAATTGAACTGATAGTAGATGCTTGGTTCCTTGACTCCCTTCCCAAAACTGAACCGGAGTTTCGTACCACTCAGGAATCGAGAGTTATCAGGTTTTACGATGTAATAAGCAAGTGACACACGAGGCGTCGTTTCCAGCCCAAAGATGGAATAGTCTTCAATGCCACTCCCCACGGTATAGTACAGACGGTTATAAAGATCTCCCTGTATCTCCATCGTGTAACTATAATTGTGTCTGACTGTAGATTCCTTCGTAGCTCCAGTGGACAGGTCGTATCCACGTTCATCTTCATACTCGAAGGCCCCCAATGCCACGGTGTGCGCGTTGAAGCTATAGTCGGACTGCGCGTAAACGAAGTCCCGAGATGTGGAATTGAGAAACTGGTTTGGATAAGTTCCTGGATATTGGAAAGTTGCTTGTCCGCTGACTGTATACCCATTCGCTCCACGGATGGTTACTGGAGCACCCAAATAGGCAGTGAGCATTGGATTTCCATTTTGATCGGGCGTGTAGTACGGGATTCCGGTTGGCGCAAAGTCTGTATACTGCCCATCCAGTCGCAAGGCTCCATAGCGCAATAGATTATGCCAGCGGGTAGTTGTTCGGTTTTCAACGGTTGCTCCGAGTATGGTGTCTTGCGCCTTTTGCTCCGCAGCATCCGGTATCCCATAGAGTTGAATGGCATTCGCGTTCCCGTCCGCGGTGGCAATGTGCCGGACGGTAAGGCGCGCTTGAGTTTTAGCCTGCGGTGCCCAGCCAAAATTGCCAGCGTAGGTCCCGTTGTGAAATTGGCTATGTGGGATGCTGTTGGCGGAATCGAATCTGGAGAAGTCTGAGAAGTAGTCGAACTTCGGTGACGCTCCCCCAAGTTTTCCTTCCTGGCGATAGGTGCCGAAGTTTCCGCCATCGATAGCATAACTAAGTTGTGGAAGCGGAGTTATCCCGCGATTGGTAGTCAGGCTGACGACGCCAGCCATCGCATCCGACCCGTAGAGTGAGCTGTTCGGGCCACGCAGCGCCGTGATCTTATCTACAGCAACGGAGGCAAGATTGCCAAACTCGACCGCACCGCCAATATCATCGACTGGAATTCCGTCGATCAGGACTTTGTTGTCATCATCGTTTCCACCTCTTATATAGAGAGATGTCGTTCCACCTGCTTGACCGGTCTGTGTCACTTGCAATCCTGGAATGAGCGGCAAACTTTCCTGCACGTCGCGGGTATGTTGGTACTCCTTGGGTGTGAGTACAGTGACGGCGTAGCCTAGCTGTGCCTCTGGAGTCGGCGTACCGGTAGCGATTACTGTGACTTGCTGCGATAAAGAAAGTAGTTTGAGCCTGACATCGACATTCGCCGTAGTAGGAGCAGTAATATCGATCCAGTTTGTAATTGTTGGACGAAACGTGGGAGCGGAAACACGAAGTTGGTAGCGGCCTGGATTAGGCGTAGGAATGCTGTATTGTCCCTCTGTGTCCGTAGTCGTGGCGATACTTACACTATTATTTTCCAGAAGTTCTACCTTCGCATGCGGCACAACCGCTCCTGAAGGGTCCGTGATAATCCCTCGAATGTGAGGCGCACTGGTGGCAAACGCGTTCGTCTGCAAAGCAATGAAAAATAGATAGAAGCAAGCTCTTCTGAGCCTTCGGCGTAATTGAAGCATGACTTTCCCCTCGGAAATATCAGCAGGGCCGGTCTCCTGACTTACGCTTCGTCGAGTTCGGGCCGCCTTCCCAGAGCGATGCTCCAGTGGCGCAATGGCCCAAACTCTCCACGTTTACAGTTACGGGGTAGTGGCGGATTCTCACCGCGCTTCCCGAACACCCTACTGGTTGATGGTTTTAGTTCTAAGGTGGAACGTTCCACCTCACGGATGAAATTGTTTGGCCATCTCCTCCATAGCGTCGAAGGCGACCGGACTTGGAAAGTCGATCCGATCGTCTACATAATCGACACGGCCCTGCCTGATTGCGGCCAGATTGCTCCAGCCCGGACGTGTGGAAAGGTCTTTCATCGACATCTTCGATCCCTTGACTAGCAAGATTGCTTCTGGAGCACGCGCGATAACAGCTTCCAGACTTATCTGTGGCCATTCCTGTGCGATATCGTCTGTCACCGATTCCCCGCCAGCAACTGCGATTAATTCTGTGATAAAGGCATGTTTCCCAATCGTGATTACAGGGTCATACCATATCGGCATGAAGACCCGGACTACAGGCTTTCCCAGCGCCCGAGCGCGAACGGCATTCTCCCGAGAGTGCAGCCGGGCAATTAGATCGTTCGCAGCAGACCCTCGATTGAGCACCACACCCAGGCTTCGGATGGACTTGTAGATTCCAGCGATCCCATGCGGATCGACCATAAATACCGGAATGCCGTACTGCTGGAGCTGATTGACGATCTGGATATGGTTAGTATCTGCGCTGCCAAGTACAAGGTCCGGGTGGAGAGACACGATGGTTTCAAGCGAAGGACTCAAAGGAAGGCCGATCCTGGGCTTTGTTTTAGCTTCCGCAGGATATTTTGTGTAATCGCTGACTGCGATCACGTCCGCTCCGGCACCGAGTGCGTAGACGTCATCTACAACGCTTGGAATCAGACACACCAGCCGATGGGGATGGTCTGGAACGACGACTGTGCGTCCAAGTTCGTCAGTCACCGTATGCGAGGCAAATGACTGCAGGCTCGTCAAGCAGAAAAACAAAATCAGCAGTCGCCTCATGAGTTCACCACAGTAGACTGCCGTGACAGATGCGCCTGTCTGACGAAAGCGGCAGCCAGAGAAGGATTCGCACAAAAATGAAGATGGATATAGCTGCCAAGAATGTTCTTGCGACTATACCCTTCCATCTCTTCGCGACCGGAAAGGGAATACCGCACACGATAGGAAGTTCGCAGCTCATCGGTGATCGTGGCCTGAGAGCAATGGAAACTATGACCACGCACCGTGGTTCCTTTCTTGCCGAGCAGGCAATCTTCCATGAACTCAACGTCCGCATAGCCCAAGTGAACCAGCTTCTTTGTCATCTCGATGCCAAGCGGCAAGACGCCAGTCATCGGAAAAACCTTGCCGTTGAGCGTCGTTAGACTCTGTGCTAGGTACATCATTCCGCCACACTCGGCATAGATGGGCTTCCCCGCTCCGGCAAATGCTCGGACATCTTTGAGCATCTTTCGGTTTTGACTGAGCCGTTCCGCATAGAGTTCAGGGTAGCCTCCGCCAAGATAAAGACCATCAATCTCCGCAGGGAGATGTTCGTCGGAAAGCGGGCTGAACTCGACGATCTCTGCACCGCATTCGCGCAGCAGATCGAAATTGTCTTCGTAGTAGAACGAAAATGCTCGATCACGCGCGGCCCCGAGACGAACTTGGGTTCTTTGAGTAGCAGAGTTCTTGAGGTTCGTGGCTGGAGGCGAGTCCGGCAGATAGTCGAGTTGTAAAAGTAGGTCCAGATTGAGATTGCGTTCAGCGAATGCTGCCAGCGCTTCCAGTCTCTCCTGAACATTGGTCTGCTCAGCCGCAGTATGCACTCCAAGATGCCGTTCCGGGATTGTTACCGCTGACTCCCGAGGCAACCAACCCAGGATCGGCACGCCTGTTGTCGAGCCGATTGCGCGTTCGAGAATTCGGAAGTGGTTTTCCCCAGCAACGCCATTGAGCACAATCCCAGCAAGGTGAACTCCAGAATCGAAGGCCTCGAAACCCTTCGCCACTGCCGCGAGGCTTCGCGAACTCTTCGATGCATCGAGCACCAGGATGACAGGAAGACGCAATAGCTTTGCCATCTCCGCACTGCTACCCTCCTCCGTTCCTCCAGCAACGCCATCGAAGAGTCCCATCAGGCCTTCCACGATGGCGATGTCTGCGTTTATGCAGGCATTTTGAAAGATGATCCGGTTGGTCTTGCCGTCGAGCATCCACGTATCGAGATTCCGGGAGGCGCGGCCAGACACGACGGTATGGTGGCCCGTGTCGAGGAAATCCGGGCCGCACTTGAAAGGCTGGACGGCAAAGCCGCGCTGCCGGAAGGCGGCCATGAGCGCAAGGGCAGTTGTCGTCTTCCCCACTCCGCTCGCAGTCCCAGCAATCAGAAATGCAATCATGGATTGGCCTCCAATTCTCCTTTGAGAACTAAGGGCAGACCGGCGACCATGAGCAAAACATTGTCGGCCAGCGCGGCCACGCGTTGGTTGATCTCCCCCAAAAGGTCGCGAAATTGCCGACCGGCAGGATAGGCTGGCACCACACCACTCCCCACTTCGTTAGAAACGAGGATGATGGCTGAGGGAGTAGATCGCAATGCGTCGCAGAATTGGTCGATTCGCGTCTCAATCGAGACTGAACCCGCAGCTTCAGGATCGAGAAGGTTGGCTGCAAAGATCGTCAAACAATCAATAAGAAATAGCTCGTAATCTGAGCCTTGTTCTGTGAGCGTGCGAGCGATTTCCAACGGCTCCTCGAAGGTGTGCCAATGTTTTGGGCGCTCATCCTGATGGCGCTTGATCTTCGCGGACATCTCGGCGTCCGATGGTTTTGCTGTAGCAACGAAGGCCACGGAAGAAGCTCGTGAAGCGAGCTTTTCTGCAAAGCGGCTCTTGCCACTACGAACACCACCGAGCACAAACGTCACCGACTTACGGTGCGTTTCCTGCATGGTTTGGCCTCTGGCCGGAGAACGCATCTCCAGCACAGCGGGATAAATCCAAAGGCAGCTTCGAGTACGGTTCTGCTTCTTCGACCGACAAGAACGCTCTCCAGCTCTCCCATCGAAGCTGGATCAAGCCTAGATTGGCACCTGGCCGGTCTCCTGACTTGCGTTTCGTTGAACTTGAGCAACCTTCCCAAGAGCCGAAACTCTCAGTGGTTGGAATTAGCCTTTGCTCAGTTCTCCACGCTCACAGTTACGGGGTAGTGGCGGATTTGCACCGCGCTTCCCGACACCAGATACTCAGCTTATATTCCACCAAAGATGCTGGGTCAAGCCCTTGGATGGAATAAATGTTTGACTCCCGCATAAATGCGGGCACAGTACAGCCCAGAAATTCCAGGATTAAAGTTTCGCCCAGCTCTGTGGCGGCAACGCAATGACGGCGTCTTCCTGCAAAAGCGCGTGCATGATCTCAAGACCATCCACCAAGCGCGGGCCAGGACGAGAGAAATATGCCGTCGCGTTCAGTGCGTAGACTCGTCCATTCCGAACTGCGCTGACATCTTCCCAGCCTGGAGGCAATTCGGTCTTGTGATACTCCGAGATTGCCCGTTGGAGATCATAGCCGCATGGCATCACGAGAACCACTTCGGGATCAGCATCGAGGATCTGTTGCCACGGCATGCGAAAGCTATCCTCACCGAGTTTCCCGAGTGGATCGATTCCGCCTGCAAGCGTCACCATCTCCGGAATCCAGTGACCGCCATTGAATGGCGGTGAAAGCCACTCCAGGTAGGCGACCGGGGGTGTCTGCGTCTTGGCGTGGCCCTTGATTCGTTCGACTCTCTGCCGCAAGGA
>Ga0307374_10001812_pt1 | contig 39060 bp, 39 predicted proteins | sample OX3MG_FD_202532 | JGI IMG/M metagenome (GOLD analysis project Ga0307374, IMG submission 202532) | Soil microbial communities from Risofladan, Vaasa, Finland - OX-3 | ecosystem: Environmental > Terrestrial > Soil > Coastal area > Acid sulfate soil | place: Finland: Risofladan, Vaasa | collected... | reverse complement strand
AGATCGCTCGTAGTGGAGGGACCGTCGACGAGGTCGTTGTAGAACCTCAACGCTGCTCGATGCACTGCTGCGTTTGGTGCGGCATTGACTTCAACCGCTACCAATTGCGGATCCGGCAACGGCGCAGAGAACCAGCTGATGCCCGCGCAATAGAACCCGGCGTCGGGCACCGGATGCTTCACGGGCACCATATTTAGGTTGAAGTGGCCGCCAATCGCGTCATATCCAGGACTTCCAGTGAACACTTCCGCGATATCGCGGCGGTGGCGACAACCAGTGCCACGATCACGACGGCAGCGAGAGCGACCCACGCGAGGGCCTTCCCCCAGCTCGACGGCCGGCCCCTGTGGAGCGGCTCCATCGGACGGATCGATGTTGTTGTTATCACAACAACCACCCCCAAATTGTCGCTGTCCTCGCCCTCACGCTAGCCGTACCGTCGGCCACTTGGCCGTCTGGCAGGGTGCCCCACTCGTGCGATCGGTGTCACCCTCCCGGTGCGTTCCGGGGGCACCCTATGTGGCTAGCTCCGACGCGCCGCCCATGATGCCGATAAGCGAGGCGATGAGCCTAGGAATCGTCTCGGGGTCTCCTGCGCTTCGGGTGGGGTTCAGCTCCCCGATTGACAAGCTCCTGAAGCGCGCATCTTGGGCTGCGATCCGAAGAGCGCCCGCAGCATGGTCAAGCGTCGGCCCCGAGTTTCGGCCGTCCGTGTTCTCCGCAAGGGGCGCATCGGTGAAATCGAGCACATCAACATCGAGGTGAACAGCCAAAGGTCCGCTCGGCAGGTGCTTGAGGGATTCGACAGCAGATGAGACAGGAGCTTGCGCAAGGGCACTGCTCGAGATCACTTGCAGTCCGAGGCGTCGGGCCTCTGCTCGCTCCCATTCGGTAGCAAATCTGTCGTCGATGCCAAGCCACGCCACTTGATCTGGCTCAAGGAGGGGTCGGGGGCCGAGCACATCAACAAGCACATCGAGTGATCCGGGAAGAGACAGTGCGTGCGCCATGCCCATCCAGTCAAGCGCACCGTCACTCGTGCTTTCGGGCGTGTTGAGGTCATAGTTTCGATCCATGTAGAACACACCGACAGGATCCACCGAGACGCGACGCAGAGCCGCGACCACACCAAGTACAACGGTGCAGTTCCCACCCAGGACGAGCAGCGTGTCGCCGCGTACGAACAGCGGGGTGAGGCACTCGATCAGGTCCTGAACGGACTCGGTCACTTGATCGACATTCTGCGCTCGAGGATTGATGCGATCCGGACGCCAGACCTGAAGGGGTAAATCGCCCTCATCCCCCACGTCGAGTCCAGATGCTCGGAGAGAATCGATGAGCCCGGCGGACCGCAGCACTGCCGGCGCTTGCTCTTGCCCGGCGGCATAGCTGCCCGCGCTACTCGGAACGCCGACGACGGAGATCGTGGTCATTCTCCGATCGTAGGGCGTCTCCTTGGCTTGAGATCTCCACGTGTGTCGAGGTCTGCGAACTAGGTCCAGTGCCGGCGAACTAGAGCGGTTTGAATCGCCACCACGTTCGCCGTTCTCACTCGTCATGAAAGAGGTGCGTGCGTGTGGAAGCCGGGGTGGGCGTTCTCCTATTGAAGAGCCCGGGCACCGCTTGCTCGCACGATCAATGGTGACGCACATTCATTGCGTTCTCGTTCAAAGGCCTCGCCCTTTGGGCGCCAATATGTTTCTATGACGATTCCGAAGCGAGCACTAAGGAGGTGCACATGAAGATCCATTCGACGAACCATCAGATACCGAAGCTGTGCACCGACGCCGCCGAGGATCATCGTGCTCTGCTGAGCTAAATCAGCATCGAGCTCGATAGCGGCGGCGCCAACGGTGCCCCTCACACACCCGAAGCTGACGGCGTTGTATCGCCGCGCCGCCTGTCGCCCCTCACCCGCGATATTTCGATTCTCTTCTAAGGAGCACAGATGCACCCCGATCTTCTACGCGCTCTCGCCAGGACGAGGCATGAGGACCTCCTCGCTAAGCGTCAGAACCCAGGGCACCCAAGAGTTCGACGCGATGGCCATTCACCGCGGTTCGTTCGTTCTCGTAAGCGCCTGGGCTCACTCCTCATTTGGGCAGGCGCCCGCCTGATCGGTGACCAAATTGCGGCCCTAGAGCTGGCTCAGAAGTAGTCCCACAGCGATCCGGCTCGCACGAGCGACCCGGGCTGAGTCCCGTTGCGTGCAGACCAGCGTCATGAGTCCGGCGATCGCGGCTGCGCCCGGTTGGCCAACCAATGGCTGAAAGGATCCACGACCTCCAGCAAAAGTAGGCCGATCGGTAGCGGATCGAACTCCGTCGAGCGGCTTGGAACCGCGGCGATGCAACAGATCGGGGAGCGTGCGACTGCGGACGCATTGCTGCTTCTCCAGTATTCCTCCCTTATTTGTATAGATGCCTCGAACCCGATGGGCAGTAGCGTCGCATCACCATTCACCCAAATCGCGAGAGATCGGCGGAACGAAATGACGCTCAAGGTCGTAGGTGCTGGAGTCGGTCGTACGGGCACCCATTCATTGAAGATCGCCCTCGAACAGCTGTTGGGCGGCCCGTGTCATCACATGATCGAGGTACTTGGAGATCCGACTCAAAGACCAGGCTGGATTGACGCAATCGAGGGCCGGCCCGTTGACTGGGCAACGATGCCTGCTGGCTACGTTTCTCTTGTCGACTGGCCCGGGTGTTCATTCTGGCCAGAGCTGTCAGCCGCCAACCCGGACGCGCTGGTATTGCTTTCTGTGCGAGATCCAGAATCTTGGTACCGCAGCGCATCCAACACAATCTTTCAGTCGTTTGACAGGGTTCCGCCGGAGTTGGCGCCGTGGATGGCTGCTGTCGTTCAGCTGCTACGCGATCGCTTCAGCGATTCGTTCGACGATCCCGTCGTCATGATGGATGCCTACGAGCGGCATAACGAAGCGGTTCGGCAGAGTGTCCCGAGCGATCGATTGCTGGAATGGTCCGCGGCAGACGGATGGGATCCCATCTGCGACCGGCTAGGCCTCGAAGTGCCGAGCGAGCCATTCCCAGTCACAAATACGACTGACGAGTTCCGCGCCATGGTTGGGATGCCACCAATCTCCTGACCAGCTCGGCGGGCACCCGCCGCCTCAGGGTGCCCGCATCTGCCGGTCGGTGACTTTCGATTAGCGCCGCACTCCCGGCAGCGTACGGGCCAGTGCTCGGAGTTGGTATCTCCGTGACCCATGAGCAACCCTGGGCCCGGTACGCATCGAGCGGGGACGAAATGCTGAAATGGACTTCATGCGGGCAGACCTCCGGCTGGGTGACCTCGACCACCCAGCCGTCATAGAGCTCCTTTACGCACTGGATGAGGAGATCAGGGCGCGGCACGACGAGCCGGTCGAAGACTTCGTTCTGAAACTTGATTCAGAGGATGTGGCGCCCGGGCACGGTGCGTTCGTGGTGGTATGGGCGGACGAAAAGGCAATCGGATGCGGCGGCGTTCGTCTGGTTGACACTGGAACCGCTGAACTAAAGCGCATGTACATCGTTCCTGAGTACCGTCGGAGAGGGCTGGCGGGAGCGATACTTAGGTTCCTCGAGGATCATGCTCGTAGGCTGGGAGCGACTCGGGTCGTTCTGGAGACGGTCATCAATCCGCCGGGAGCGATTGCGCTCTATCGTGCGGCGGGGTATGCGGAGATCCCGCAGTTCGGCCCTTATGTCGGGTCAGAGATCAGCTTCTGCATGGGCAAGAGCTTCGAGCGTCGGTGATAGCCATTCGTCGGTCCGATCTCATGGTGTCTGAGCCCGCCCGCGAGATGCCGGACGGTCGATACGTGCCCGCACGCGAGCACACGCCTGAATAGTGCGCCCGCTTCCGGCGGTGATAGGGGACGATTCCATGCCAACCCTCTCTCAGCAGTCTGGCGCTAGCGGCAAGCTAATCGATTGGCCGACCTCGCCGCGGTCGTTGCCCAGGGCATTCGTGGTCCGGCTCAAAGCCGAGCGCCAGTCAGGTCCAGTGGACACCCAGAACATTGGACTGGATCGCGACGCACGTCCCGACAACACCTGCTGCGGGAAGCAGGAACCGCACCGGTAACTTCCACCGTTGCAGAGCAAGGGCAATCAGTCCGGGCCGGTACTGCCGTCGACCACGAATCCCCGCAGGCAGACCAGGTTGACATAGCTCGTCGATTGGGCGACGAGGTATCCGTCCGGCACATCACCCTCGTAGCCGGGTGGGACAATCAGGTAGTTCCCACCCTGCCGGACTCCAAGGCCACTGGGAGCGCCACAACGCGACCATGGCGAGCATGAAGGCCAGCAATTGCACAGGGTTCGTGTCGCCCTGTGCTCGGGAAGATGCTTCCTCCGACTGAGGGCCAGGAACGCGCCGAAGGTCACGCCGCCAAAGGCAAGCGACGCCATCCCGTTCCCGAACGCGGTATCGGCGAGTGCGAGCATGTCGGCATTGAACATTCCGGCGGTAAGGGGCCGGTAAGTCCCACTGACCTCGTGGGCACGTCGGGGCATCGCAAGGTCGCCTTGGGATAGACAATCCGCATGGACCGGACCGAAGTGATCCATCTGAAGTTGGGGCGGATTGAAGACATGTTCCAGATGCCCGAGTGGGATCCCATGGCATCGCACGACGCCTTTGAGCCAGGAATCGACTATTGCGTCAACGAGCTGCGAAGTCGCCGGTCACGGGCTCCCGTTCGGCTGGAGCTCGATCTCCCGGCATCCCAGCGCGACCCAGGCACCGCGGCTCGTCTTCGACAGACGGTTGCCCGCTATTGCGAAGACCGGATACGCCGCAACGACCGCGAGCGCCGCATCGCGAGGCGGGACGGTTACGCCGCGCTCAAGATCGGCGTCCCCGTCGCCCTTGTCGGTCTCGCGATCGCCGTCGCGACGGCGGTCGCCCAGACCCAGGAGGACTACACACTTCCCAACCTTGCCGGCTGGGTGTTGGCCTGGGTTGGCCTTTGGTATCCCTTGGACACCATCTTGTTCTCGTCGGTCGGGCCCAAGCGTGAAAACGACATCTTGATCCGACTGCAAGATGCGGAGGTGGTCGTCGATCCACCGTGATCGATGCGCCATCTCCCGTTATCCCTCGAATGGGCCAAGGCCCCCGGACAACGGCAGATTGGGCCCATCCGCCATAGGGCTTCCCAGGTGCGCAAGGTGCGGACACCTTCGTTGCTGGCCATCGGTCTCGGCTTCTGCGCCCAAGCCCTTCCCGCCTCGGCACAGGGTTACCCGCCCATCCCGACGCCGAAGGTGGCGCTGCCGACCTGCCTGAACGCGACGACCGGTTCGACGCTCCCGCAGGCAGAGGTGCAGTCGACCGCCACGGCCATTCGAGTGCTGGCTGGGTGCCGTTTCCAGGGTGTCGCTCCCTGTCCATCAGGCCGAATCATCGTGTGACTCACGCCGGGAAGTGAAGGACTGGCCAAGCAGCTGCAGGCCAAGTACGGCTCTGCGCTCACCATCTCGGTGGGACTCACGAGCTGGAACGGACACGCCTTCCGGAGCCCACGGTGCGGATCGCTGCCATCGTGGACGGCACCGCCACGCGGTCTGTCGCTCTCGTTACATCTGAAGACCGAAGCGGTCCGTTCGGGCTCCGTGGCCCTTGCCTCGCCACTCCCTGAGGTTGCAGCCGCCATGCAACGCCACGGGGTCGTCCCGCCGCTCGCGATCTATATCGAGAAATAGCTCAGGGGAGCGCCCCTCCGGGTGGCCGCCCGGTCCCCGGGGGGCACCGCCGGCTCGGAGGTCTGCTGCCGGGCCCTGACACCGTCCACACTCGACGACGCGCCCTGGCGAGCCGTCACGAAGAGTCCGCACATGAAGGCCGAAGGAACCGGAACCCGGAAACCCCCGGAAGGCCGGGAACGGTCGTTTGCCCGCCCCTCTGGGCACGGTATTGGCGCGCTCGCCATACTTGGAGAATGCAAAGCACCATGCAGGACGCCCCGCTCCTGATCAGAGACATCCTGCGCCACGGGCAGCAGGTCCACGGCGACAGTTCGGTGATCACAGTCGAGGAAGGCGGCAGCCGCAAGGCGACCTTCGCCGAGGTGACCACCAGGGCAGAGAAGCTGGCCGCCGCCCTGACCCGGCTGGGCATCGAGCCCGGGGACCGGGTCGGGACGTTCTGCTGGAACAACCAGGGCCACCTCGAGGCGTATCTCGCCATTCCCGCCATGGGCGCCGTGCTGCACACCCTCAACATCCGGCTCCCGGCCGACCAGCTGGCCTACGTCGTCAATCACGCCGAGGACCGCTGCATCATCGTCGACGCCTCGCTCATCCCGCTCCTGGCCGGCATCAAGGACGAGCTCAAGACCGTCGAGACGATCATCGTGGTGGGGGAGGGCGACACTTCGTCTTTCGGCGAGACCCTGTCCTACGAACGGCTCCTCGCCGCCGAGCAACCCGGCTTCGACTGGCCCGACCTCGACGAGCGCTCCGCCGCCGCCATGTGTTACACGAGCGGGACGACCGGCAACCCCAAGGGCGTCGTGTACTCGCACCGCTCCATCTGGCTGCACACCATGGCCGAGCAGGCCGCCTCCTCGGTCGGAATGACCGAGGAGGACCGCATCCTCATCATCGTGCCCATGTTCCACGCCATGGCCTGGGGGACTCCCTACGGCGCCTGGCTGGCCGGCACCGACGTGATCATGCCGCAGATGTACCTGATGGGGCAGAACCTGGCCGACGTCATCAACGAGCACAAGCCGACGCTGGCCTGCGGCGTGCCGACCATCTGGAACGGCCTGCTCGCCCTCGACACGCCCATCGACTTCTCGCGGGTGCGCGGCATCACCGCCGGTGGCGCTGCCGTGCCGCAGTCCCTCATCGAGGCGTTCGAGGAGCGCTTCGGCGCCACCATCATTCAGGGTTGGGGCATGACCGAGACGAGCCCGCTGGCCGCCTTCGGCCTGCCCCCGGCGCGCCGCAAGGACGGGCACGACGCCATGTATTACAAAGTTAAGGCTGGACGGATCGTGGCCGGGGTCGAGGTGCGCGTCGTCTCCGAAGGCGGCATCGTGCTGCCCAACGACGGCAAGTCGGTCGGCGAGTTCGAGATCCGCGGCCCCTGGGTCACCGCCTCGTACTACAAGGACGAGGACCCGGCGAAGTTCCACGACGGCTGGCTGCGGACCGGCGACGTCGGCACGCTCGACACCCAGGGCTACATGACGATCTCGGACCGCACCAAGGACGTCATCAAGTCCGGCGGCGAGTGGATCTCCTCGGTCGAGCTGGAGAACGCCGTCATGGCCCATCCCGACGTCTTCGAGGCGGCCGTCATCGCCATCCCCGACCCGAAGTGGTCTGAGCGGCCCCTGGTCGCCGTCGTGCCCAAGCCCGGGCGCACCCCGGCGCCGGCCGACCTGCTCGATTTCCTGGTGGGCCGGGTGCCGCGTTGGTGGCTGCCCGACCAGTGGACCTTCGTCATCGAGATCCCCAAGACGAGCGTCGGGAAGTTCGACAAGAAGGTCATGCGGTCCGCCTACGCCGACGACGCGTACACGGTGCAGCACACACCTCTGCCCCAGTGAGTGGCGACGAGGCCGTGGCCGAGTTGGCCGAACGGCTCGACGGGGTCCTCGAGGAACTGACCGACATGGCACTCGACGCGCTGCGCCTCGCGTCGGCCGGCGACCCGGACTCGGCCGAGACCGGGGAGGCCCTCGCCCTCGAGAAGCGCATCGTCAAAGCGCGCCGGGCCCTCGAGCGCTGCGTCGCCGCGCTGCGCGGTGGCTCCGGCTCGCGCGCCCTCCTCGACGACGGCGCCTGATCCCTCCCGCCCGCATGCGCACGTTCGTGGCCGCCTGGCCCGACGAGCCGACGCACCGGCGCCTCGCCGCGCTCGAGCTCGGACATCCCAAGAACCTGCGTCAGGTGGGGCCGACCCGCTGGCACGTGACATTGCGCTTCCTGGGTGAGGTGACCGAGGAGGAGGTCAGCCGGCTGGGCCCCGCGCTCGAGAATGCCGTGGCTGCGCTCCCTGGACCGCGCCAGTGCCGGCTGGGACCGGCCACGGCGTGGTTCTCCCGGATGCGGGTCCTGCACCTGCCCGCCCACGGACTGGACGAGCTGGCCGCAGCCGTGACCGGGGCCACGGTCCCCGTCGTGCCCGAGCGAGACGGCGGCGGCCCGCCCTTCAACGGCCACCTCACCCTGGCCCGGGTCAAGGGACGGCTGGGACCCAGGGCCCAAGCCGATCTGGCGGGCATCCCGTTCGACTCGACCTTCGCCGTCGCGCACGTCGATCTGGTGGCCTCCGAACCGTCAGAACAGGGCCACATCTACACCACGCTCACGCGGGCGCCCCTCGGACTCAGGCCTGACCGGCGGTCAGGTCGGTGGTGATGGCCTGGGCGATGGCGGCAGCGGCCGCCTGCTGGAAGGACGGGGTCACGAGCAGGGCGGCATCGGTGGCATTGCGCATGTTCCCGCACTCGATGAGCACCTTGGGCACCGTCGTCAGGTTGAGGCCGGCCAGGTCGTTGCGCGGCTGCAGGCCATCGGTCCCGTCATAGTCGCTGACAGGCATGGGGGTGCCGGCCACGAAGGCATTGCGCAGCGTGGCGGCGAACGCGGCCGACGAGGCGATCACGTGGTCGTTCGGCCCGTCCGCCGTCGGCTCCAGGACGGCGAAGCCGCGTCCGTCGGCCGGGCCGCCATCGGCATGGATGTCGACCGACACGTCGGCGTGGGCATCGTTGATGATGGCGGCCCGCGTCGTGACGCACGGCCCGACGCCGGCGTTGTCGGGCCGGGTGAGCACGACGGCGGCCCCTTCGGCCCGCAGGTCGGCCTGCAGGTACGTCGCCACGTTGAAGTTGAATTGCGCCTCGGTGTAGCCGCTGTCCGTGGCCGTTCCCGTGGTGTCGCACGACTCGGTGCCCGTGCCGTTGAACACCGGCGCATCGATGACGCCCGGCGCGCTGTAGTTGAGGCCGTTGTGGCCCGGGTCGATCCCGACGACGTCGCCGGCCAGCGGCTCGGAGCCGACCGCCAGCCAATAGCCGCCGCCCGAGGGTGTGACGGCCAGGCCGACCACCGGTCCGGGTACCGCCGTCCCGCCCAAGGATCCGAAGTAGCGGGCGTCGCCGTAAGTGAAGACGCCGCCGTCGCGGGCGACCAGCCAGTACCCCCCGCCGTTCGGGGCGGCGGCCATGCCCACGACGGGCGCATTGAGGTGCAGCGAGCCGGCCGAGCCCGCGAACGCCGCGTCGCCGTAGCTGAAGATGCCCCCGTCGCGGGCAACCAGCCAGTACCCGGCGCCGTTCGGGGCGGCGGCCATGCCCACGACGGGCGCATTGAGGTGCAGCGAACCGGCCGAGCCCGCGAACGCCGCGTCGCCGTAGCTGAAGATGCCCCCGTCCGAAGCCACCAGCCAGTAGCCCCCGCCGTCAGGGGTCGCCGCCATGCCGACGACGGGCGCGTTGAGGTGCAGCGAGCCGGCCGAGCCGAAGAAGCCGGCGTCGCCGTAACTGAAGATGCCGCCGTCGGCCGCCACCAGCCAGTAGCCGTGGCCGCTCGGTGCGGCCGTCATGCCGACGATCGGAGCGTTCAGGGGCAGCGCGCCGGCTGACCCGAAGAAGGCGGCGTCGCCGTAAGCAAAGACGCCGCCGTCACGCCCGGCCAGCCAGTAGCCGCCCCCGTCACGCGTCGACGCCACGGCGACGACCGGGGCGTTGGCGTGGGCCAGCGCGTTGGCGCCGATCGTTGTCGTGCCGAACGGCACGGCCGAGTTGACCGGGGGAGGTGCGGCCGCACTGGAGGCCGCAGGCAGCGACAGGCCGAGTCCGGCCAGCGCGACGAGGGGGAGGAGCGCGGCCAGACCGCGGCGGCCCCCCGTCCGGGTCACCCCGTGCACTCGTTCACGGCGTTGATCAGCTGGCGCAGCCGCGCGTAGTGGAAGCGGTCGAAGCGGAAGGCCAGCCGGGGCAGCTCGGGGTGGTCATTGCGCTCCGGAGGAAAGGCCCCGGCGGTGCGGATGTTGCCCCGCAGCACAATGTCGCCGAAGCGGCGGTTGAGATCGGCCACCTCGGCCTTGCTCGGCTGCAGCTGCATGCGCAGCACCAGGAGGTCGCCCACCCAGCGGATGGAGTGGTAGTTGCGGTAGAAGCCGAGGATCTCCTCGGTGGCCTCCTCCAGGGTGTTGGTCACCTTGAACAGGGCCTGGTCCTCGGGCGACACCCAGCCGGCGCCGATGGCCGCCTCCTGCACGAAGCGCAGCCAGGTGTGCCAGTAGGTGCCTCCCGGCGTCTCGATCATGACGACCGGCGCCGGCTCCGCCCTGCCCGTCTGCAGCAGGGTCAGCAGCTCGAAGGACTCGTCCTGGGTGCCGAAGCCGCCGGGAAGGACGGCGTAGGCGTGGGACTCCTTGATCAGCATGAGCTTGCGGGTGAAGAAGTACCGCATCTCGACCAGCTTCGGATCCTGGGCGATGAAGGGGTTGGCGTCGCCCTCGAAGGGCAGACGGATGTTGACCCCGAAGGCGTGGTCCCGCCCCGCCCCCTCGAGCCCGGCCGCCATGATTCCCGGGCCGGCGCCCGTCACGACCATCCAGTCGGCCGCGGCCAACTTCGCCGCCAGGTCGCGGGCCAGGAGGTAGATGGGGTCGTCGGGCTTCGTGCGGGCCGAGCCGAACATGGTGACCTTGCGCACGTGGCGGTAGGGGCGGAAGACGCGGAAGGCCTCGGCCATCTCCGCCAGCGCCGTGTTGGCGATCTTGAGGTCGCCGACCGCCGTGTCCTCGCAGGCCAGGTCGCTCAGCGAGCCGATCATGTCCTGCAGCTCGCGGGCCTGCGCCGTGGACAGCTCGTTCCCTTCGGTGAGGACCTCGAAGGCGCAGAGGCGCGCCGCCGCTTCGGCCTCGTCGCTCACGCGCCCGCCGAGGCGTACAGGGTCGAGCGCTGCACCAGCGGGCGCCCGAGCGGCGCCACAATGGCCTCGAGCTCCTCGACGCCCATGCGCTGCCCGTGCTGGGCCCCCGCTGCCCGCGAGATGTTCTCGTCCATCAGCGTCCCGCCCAGGTCGTTGGCCCCGGCGCGCAGCAGCTGGCGCGCCCCCTCGGCGCCCATCTTCACCCAGCTCACCTGAATGTTGTCGATATGGCCGGCGTAGGCGATGCGGGCCACGGAGTGCATCAGCACGGTCTCGCGGAAGGTCGGTCCCCGCCGGGCCTTGCGCTGGAGGTAGATCGGGGTGGCCATGTGCACGAAGGGCAGCGGCACGAACTCGGTGAACCCACCGGTCTCGCGCTGGAGGGCACGGGTGCGCACCATGTGGCGGGCCCAGCTCACCGGGTGCTCCACTGAGCCGAACATGATGGTGATGTTGGAGCGCAGGCCGACGCTGTGCGCGGTGCGGTGCGCCTCCAGCCACTCCTCGGTGTTGATCTTGTCGGGGCAGATGACGGCGCGTACCTCGTCGTCGAGGATCTCGGCCGCCGTCCCCGGCAGCGTCTTGAGGCCGGCCTCCTTCAGGCGGGTCAGGTACTGGGCCAACGGCACCTCGGAGCGGCGCGCGCCCTCGGTCACCTCCAGCGCGGTGAAGCCGTGGATGTGGATGTCGGTCGAGGCGGCCCGCACCGCCTCGAGGACGTGCAGGTAGTAGTCGCCGTCGAAGTTGGGGTGGATGCCGCCCTGCAGGCAGACCTCGGTGGCACCCTCCTCGACCGCCTCCTCGACGCGCCGCGTGATCTCGTCGAGCTCGAGCAGATAGGGCGCGCCACGCAGGTTGAGCGAGAGCGGGCCCTTGGAGAAGGCGCAGAAACGGCACTTGAAGGTGCAGACGTTCGTGTAGTTGATGTTGCGGTTGCGCACGAAGGTCACGTCCTCGCCGGCGATGCGCCGGCGCAGGTCGTCGGCCACCTCGGCCACCATGCGCACCTCGGGGCCGCGGGCGCTGAAGAGCGTCACGATCTCGGCCTCGCCGACCTCTTGGCCCAGCGCCACGCCGGCCAGCACCTCGGCCACCGCACCGCGGCCGGTCTCGACAGCGACGGCCGCGGCACGTGGGGGGCCGGTCTGGTCGAGCAGCGGGGGCGGCGGCTCCTCGCCGCCCGAGCACCACGAGGCGTCGCGGGCCAGGCCCTCGGCGTCGGAGGCGTCGAGCACGGGGAAGAACAGCGCCGGGTCGAGCCAGCGCGCCGGTTCGTGGGCGAAGGTGGGGTAGATGGTCAGGCGGGGCGCCAGCGTGTGCCCGGCCGCCTCGGTGGCCTGGCGCAGGACGTCGAGCGCCGGCCAGGCCCGCTCGGGGTTCACATGGTCGGCCGTGACCGGCGAGACGCCGCCCCAGTCGTCGATGCCGGCGTTGAGCAACGGGCCGAGCTCGTCGGACAGGTTGGGCGGAGCCTGCACGTGGATCTCGGGCGGCAGCACCAGCCGGGCCGCCGCAATCGCCCAGTACAGGTCTTCGGGCGGGCAGGGTGCGGCCTTGAACATGGACGTGCCCGCCTTGGGCAGGAAGTTCTGGACGATGACCTCCTGCACGTGCCCGTGGCGGGCATGTGAGGCGGCGATGGCGCGCAGGGCGGCCAGCTGGTCGGCCCGCGCGTCGCCGATGCCGACGAGGATGCCGGTGGTGAAGGGGATGGCCAGCTCGCCGGCGAAGTCCAGGGTGGCCAGGCGGCGGGCGGGCACCTTGTCCGGCGCCCCCCGGTGGGCGTCGAGCCCCTCGGCCAGCGATTCCACCATCATCCCCTGGCTGGCCGCCACCGGGCGCAACGTGGCCAGCTCGCCGGCATCGAGCGCGCCGGCGTTGGCGTGGGGGAGCAGGCCGGTCTCCTCCAGCACGAGGCGGCACATGGCGGCGAGATAGTCCACCGTCGAGGCGTAGCCCTGCGCCGCCAGCCATTCCGCCGCCACCGGGTAGCGCAGCTCGGGCCGCTCGCCCAGCGTGAAGAGGGCCTCGTGGCAGCCGGCGGCCCGGCCCGCCTCGGCGATGGCCAGCACCTCCTCGGGCAGCAGGTACGGCGCGGTGACGCGGGCCGGCGCCTTGGCGAAGGTGCAATAGCCGCAGCGGTCGCGGCACAGCATGGTGAGCGGGATGAAGACCTTGGGCGAGTAGGTGACCCGCCTGCCGTGGGCCCCGTCGCGCACGACCCGAGCCAAGGCGGTCAGGTCGTCGAGGGGCGTGGAGAGGAGATCGGCGTCGGAGAGCATTGCGGCCAATCTAGGGGGAGTCGGCGCCCGCGGCACCGTCGACCAGCCACAGGTCGCGCCCGGCATGGACCCGGGCGGCGGGCAGGTCGTCGCCGCGCTGCAGCGCGGCAACCGCATCGGCCTTCGACGAGCCGGACACCGTGAAGACGGCGAGGCGGGCCGAATTGATGGCCGGCAACGTCAGGGTGAGGCGCGGGTGCGGGTTGACGCCGTTGGGATCCTCGGTCGCCAGCACCAGGACGCCCGGCTCGGCCTCGAGGGTGGGGGCGTGGGGGAAGAGCGAGGCCGTGTGCCCGTCGGGTCCCATGCCGAGGTGGATGAGGTCGATGCCGGGACCGGTCACCAGGTCCGCCATGACGCGCTGGTAGGCCGCCACGCACTCGTCCACCGGTCCGACCGTCGGCATGGGCGAGAAGGAGCCGACACCGCCGACCCGGTCGATGAGGGACTCACGGATGAGCCGCTGGTTGGCATCCTCGTCGTCGGGCGGCACCACGCGCTCGTCCCCGACGAAAATATCCACCAGGCTCCAGTCGACGCCGTCGGCCGTGGCCAGCACCTCGTAGCACTTCTGCGCCGTCGGGCCGCCCGAGAGCACGAGCGCGAAGCGCGGGCCCGGACGCGCCGCGAAGGCGTCGCACACGGCGTCGCTGAAAGCACGGGTGACGTCGTCGACCGGGGTGAGCATGGCGGTTGGTGATCGGCGAACGACGTCAGGGCGACGGGGTTCCGGTCTCCAGGCCCTGGGCGCCCGTTTCGAGCGTCACGGCGTGGCCACCGAACTGGTTGCGCAGCGCGGAGAGCATCTTCAGTTGGAGCGAGTCGGGGTCCTGGGAGGCGAAGCGGGTGAAGAGCGACGTGGCGATCACCGGCGCCGGCACGCCCCGGTCGATCGCCTCCTGCGCCGTCCAGCGACCTTCGCCCGAGTCGACCACGACCCCCTTGATGTCGTCGAAGCCCGCACCCGGCCGCAACGCCCGCTCGGCCAGATCCAACAGCCAGCTGCGCACCACCGAGCCGTAGCGCCAGATGGAGGCGATCTCGTGCAGGTCGAGGTCGAACTCGTCGGCCTTGCCCATGATCTCGAAGCCCTCGGCGTAGGCCTGCATGAGGCCATACTCCACGCCGTTGTGCACCATCTTGACGAAGTGGCCCGCACCGACGGGGCCCACGTGGGCGTACCCGCCCTCGGGCGCCAGGGTGAGGAGCGCCGGCTCCACGACCGCCACCGCCTCCTTGGTGCCGCCGACCATGAGGCAGTAACCCTCGGTCAGGCCCCACACGCCGCCCGACGTCCCGGCGTCGACGAAGCCGATGCCGGTGCTCTCGAGCTTGTCCGCCAGGGCCTTCCATTCCTTGTAGTTGGAGTTGCCGCCGTCGATGATGACGTCGCCCTTGGCGAACAGCCCGGCCAGCTCCTCGACGGTGGAGTCCGTGATGTGGCCGGCCGGCAGCATCACCCAGACGGCCTTGGGGGAGTCGAGCTTCGACGCCAGGTCGGCCAGGCTGCTCGACGGTTCGGCTCCCTTGGCCGCCGCTGCCTTGACCGCGTCGGCGCTCAGGTCGTAGGCCACCACCTCGTGCCCGCCCTTGAGCAGGCGCTCCGTCATGTTGGCGCCCATCTTGCCCAGTCCGATCATGCCGATCTTCATGCGCGCTCCTCTCGGTTGTGCTGCCGGCTCAGAAGGTAGCGGCTTTGTCGGTCAGCGACTGCAACAGCTCGTCGAACGACTTGGCGAAGGAGTGGACGCCCTCGTCCTCGAGGGTCTGCTCCACGTCGAGCATGTCGATGCCGGCATCGCTCAGGCGCGCCAGCGCGGCGTCGGCCCCGTCAGGGTCGGCGTCCGCCGTCCGCTTCAGCGTGCCGTGCTCTTCGAAGGCGCGCAGCGTCGGGTCGGGCATGGTGTTGACGGTGGCGGGCGCGATGAGGCTGTCCACGTAGAGCAGGTCGGGGTAGCCCGGGTTCTTGGTCGAGGTCGACGCCCACAGCGGCCGCTGCACGCGGGCGCCCTTGTCACGCAGCGCCTCCCAGCGCTCGCCGGCGAAGGTGCGGTGGAAGTGTTGGTAGGCGGACTGTGCCTGGGCCACCGCGGCGGTGCCGCGCAGGCCGAGGACGGCGGCGTCACCCTTTTCCCCGCCGGCCAGGGTCTCCAGGCGGCGGTCGACCTCGGTGTCGACGCGGCTGACGAAGAAGGAGGCCACGCTGGCCACCTTGGGCAGCTCGTCCGCACGGCCGACGGCCACCAGCGCCTCGAGCCCGCGCAGGTAGGCCTCCATCACCTCGTCGTACCGGTCCAGGCCGAAGATGAGCGTGACGTTGATGCTGTGCCCCTCGCCGATCAGCGTCTCAATGGCGGGGACGCCCTCCTTGGTGGCCGGCACCTTGACGAGGAGGTTGGGCTGGTCGATGCGCGCGTGCAGGTCACGGGCCGCCTTCAGCGTGCCCTCGGTGTCGTGGGCCAGGGCCGGCGACACCTCGAGCGAGACGTAGCCGTCCTCGCGGTCGCTTTCGTCGTAGAGGGGCCGCAGCACCCCGAGCGCCGTCTCGATGTCCGTGATGGCCATCTCCCAGTAGGCGCCGTCGACCGTGTGGTCCTTCATGAGCGAGCGGAACTGGTCGTCGTAGGTGTCCCGGCCGCTCATGGCCTTGGCGAAGATGGTCGGGTTGGACGTAATGCCGCGCACGCCGAGGGCGAGCAGCTCCGCCAGCTGGCCCCCCTCGAGCCAGTCGCGGCGCAGATTGTCGAGCCAGGGACTCTGGCCACCGATCTCATAGAGGTCCTGCAGTCGGGTCATGGGTACAGCTCCCTTCGTCGCGATGCGTGTGGCCGACGGCGCGACGCCGGCCGGGGTCAGTCGCCCGTGTGGTCCAGGAGGGTGCGGGCCCGCTCCACCATGTGCTCGGCGGTGATCCCGAACTTCTCCATGACCAGCGCCCCGGGTGCCGACGCACCGAAGTGCTCGAACCCGATGGCGTCGTCGGCGTAGCGGTCCCAGCCGAACGTGGTCCCGGCCTCAATGCTGAGCACCGGCACGCCGGGTGGGAAGACGGTGGCCCGGTAGTCCGCGGGCTGCCGCTCGAAGTGGTCCCAGGACGGGAAGGACACCACCTGGGCCGCCACACCGGATGCGGACAGGGTGGCCGCCGCGGTCACCGCGTGCTGCACCTCGCTGCCGGTGCCGACCAGCACGATCTGGGGCGGCCCGTCGCTGTCCACGAGGACGTAGGCCCCCCGGGGCACGCCCTCGGGCGCCCGCTCGGCGGTGCCCGCAAGCACCGGGATGTCCTGCCGGGTCAGCACCAGGCCGACCGGGGCATCGGCCTCCACGGCCAGGCGCCAGGCCTGTGCCGTCTCGTTGGCGTCGGCCGGGCGCACGAGGCGCAGGTCGGGCATGGCGCGCAGCGAGGCCAGGTGCTCCACCGGCTGGTGGGTCGGCCCGTCCTCGCCCAGCCCCACGGAATCGTGGGTCCACGAGTAGATGACGTGGGTCCCGGTCAACGAGGCCAAGCGGACTGCGGGCCGCATGTAGTCCGAGAAGCAGAAGAAGGTGCCGCCGACCGGGAGCACGCCGCCGTGCTGGGCCATGCCGTTCATGGCTGCCGCCATGCCGTGCTCGCGGATCCCGTAGTGGACCTGCGTCCCACCGGGCGTCTCGCGGGACTGGATCTCCGCGCCCTTGACCTTGACCCCGTTGTTACCGGTCAGGTCGGCCGAGCCGGCGAGGAGACCGGGCAGCTTGGCCGCTGTGGCGTCGATGCACTGGTTGATGGCTTGGCGGGTGGCCTGCTGCTTGCCGGCCTCGAACGTGGGCAGGTCGTCGGCCCAGCCGGCCAGGCCGTGACCGGCCAGCGCGGCGTCCCAGGCGGCCCGGTCGCCCTGCCAGGCCTCGAGGCGCTCGGTCCACTCGGCGTGCCGCTCGGCACCGCGGCTGATCTGCTGGCCGTAGAAGTCGCGCACCTCGTCGGGCACCCAGAAGGTCTGGTCCGTGGGCAGGCCCAGGATCTCCTTGGTCACCTTGATCTCGTCGGTGCCGAAGGGCGAGCCGTGGGCTCCCGCCGTGTCGGTCAGCTTGGGGGAGGGCCAGCCGATGTGACTGCGCAGCACCAGCAGGGTCGGCTTGGCGTCCGGCCCGTCCGCCGGCACGTCGAGCGCCTCGCGGATGGCGGCCTCCAACCCGTCGACGTCGTTCGCCATCTCACCGAGGTTGCGCACACGCCAGCCGTACGCCTCGAAGCGCTCCGGGACGTTGTCGTCGTAGGCCAACTCGGTCGGCCCGTCAATGGTGATGTGGTTATCGTCGTAGAAGGCGAGCAGCCGGCCCAGGCCGAGGTGCCCGGCCAGCGAGGCCGCCTCGTGCGAGATGCCCTCCATGAGGCAGCCGTCTCCGGCGATCACGTAGGTGCGGTGATCGCACACGTCGCTGCCGAAGGTGGTGCGCAGCCAGCGTTCGGCGATCGCCATCCCCACCGCGTCGCCCACGCCCTGACCGAGGGGCCCGGTCGTGACGTCGATGCCGGCGGTGTGGCCGGCCTCGGGGTGCCCCGGCGTCCGGCTGTCCCACTGGCGGAACTGCCGCAGGTCCTCGAGCGAGAGGTCGTAGCCGGTCAGGTGCAGCATGGCATATTGCAAGATGCAGGCATGGCCGTTGGAGAGCACGAAGCGGTCGCGGTCGGGCCATTCTGGGTCGCGCGGGTCGTAGTTCATGATGCGCGTCCAGAGCACATGGGCCAGGGGGGCTAGCGCCATGGCGGTCCCGGAGTGCCCGGAGTTGGCCTTCTCCGGAGCGTCCATGGCGATGCCGCGGATCACGTTGATGCCGAGTTCCACCAACCTGGGATCCTGTACGACCGGGGTCGACGTCTGCACCATGGTCAAACCCTAACCGTCCCTCTCCGGCGGCCGTGAGGCCGTCACCTACTCTTCACCCTCATGGCTTCCCGCATGCAGGTGCCGCCAAACAGCGACCTCACCCTCGGCATGACGTGCGTCGACAAGACCATCCCCGGCCGCTGCGTCTGGCGCATGCGGGCGGACGAGCGCTTCGCCAACCCGGCCGGCATCATGCAGGGGGGTTTCGTCGGCGCCTTCGCCGATTCCTCCATGGGGGCGGCCGCCGTCACCTGGGTCCAGGATCGCCGGGTCTTCTGCTCCAACGCCGAAATGAAGGTCAGCTTCCTGGGGGCCGTCCCGCCGGGCGCCGAGCTGACCTGCACCGCCGAAGTGGTCTCGGGCGGGCGCCGCGTGGCCTTCGTCGAGGCCAGCGTCACCGCCCGTGTCGACGGCGCCGAAGGGGAGAGGCTGGTCGCCCGGGCCTCGTCCACCTACATCTACAAAGACCGCGACTGAGGCGCCGCCGGGGACGGTGTTTGCGTAGGACCGGCTCAGGGACCAGGATTAGCTGCCTCATGGCACCATCGGCGGACAACGGCAACCACGGGCTGCGCAACGCGGGCGACGACGCCTTCCAGCTCACGGTGGACTACCTCAAGCAGGAGGTGGTCAAACCACTGCGGGGTCTGGGCCGCTTCCTCTACATGGGGATCGCCGGTTCGTTCTTCTTGGCCTTCGGCCTGCTGCTCATTCTGCTCGGCGTGCTCCGCCTGCTGCAGACCGAGACCGGCTCCGCCCTCACGGGTGACTGGTCGTGGGTGCCCTACGCCGTCACCGCGGTGCTCGGCGTCGGCGTCATCGCCGTGGCCGCCCTGCGCATTCAGGCGGGGCCCGGACAGGCCAAGCTGCCCGAGGTCATCGCCCGGCGCGAAGCGAGAGAGATCGAAGGACAGGAGGGAGCGAGCTGATGGCAGGCACGACCACGAGGGCCGGAAGCAACGGGCGCCTCATCACCCGGGAAGACCTGCAGGCCGCCTACTCACAGGTGATGGGCGAGGGCGAGGCCACGGCGCGCGCCGCCGCACCCCGGGGGCTGGCCGTGGCCGGGGCGGTCGGCATTCTCCTCTTGACACTGGCCTTCCTGGCCGGTCGTCGGCGCGGCCGCTCCAAGTCCGCCGTCGTCGAGATCCGGCGGCTCTGAGGTGGACCTGCTGCTGCGGCGGTTCCTGCGCGCCGGCGTGCGCCGCGGCGTGGCGGGCAACTGGTACTGGTTCCTGCTCGCCGGCGCCACCTTCTTCCTCCGCCGCGTCCTGAACGACCGCTCCAGCCCTGTCTCGAGCGTCAAGGTGTCGCCGGGGGAGCAGCTCCTCATCACGGTGCGCGACCGCAACACGCCTCCCGCCACCGAAGCCTGAGTCCCGTGCCGGGGCAGCTCGAGGCGGGGGAGCGGGTGCTCCTCATCGATCCCAAGGAGAGGCGCTACCTCCTCACGCTGGTGCCGGGCGCCACGTTCCACACCCACGCCGGCGTGCTGGCCCACGACGACATCATCGGCGGCGCCGAGGGCTCCCGTGTGAACGGCTCGACCGGGCGCAGCTTCCTCGTGCTCCGGCCCACCCTGAGCGACATCGTCCTGAAGATGCCGCGGGGGGCCCAGGTCATCTACCCCAAGGACCTCGGGGCCATCCTCATCGCGGCCGACATCGCCCCGGGCCAGCGCGTGCTCGAGGCCGGTGTCGGCTCAGGCGCCTTGTCCATGACCGTGCTGCGGGCCGGGGCGTCGATCGTCGGCTACGAGCTCCGCGAGGACTTCGCCGACAGGGCCCAGGCCAACGTCGCGGCCGCACTGGGGCCTGACGCGCCCTACCGCATTGAGATCCGCGACGTGACCGAGGGCATCGACGAGACCGGCCTCGACCGCATCCTGCTCGACATGCCCGAGCCCCACAAGGTGGTAGCCGGCGCCGCCGCGGCGTTGCGTCCCGGCGGCATTCTGCTGGCCTATCTGCCCACCATCAACCAGACGGCCCTACTGCGCCAGACGCTCGATGACGAGGACACGCCCTTCGGGCTGTCCGAAACGCAGGAGATCATGCGCCGCACGTGGCACGTCGAGGCCCGCTCCGTCCGCCCCGACCACCGCATGGTCGGGCACACCGGGTTCCTCACCACCGCCCGGCGGCTGGACGGCTGACGATGGACGAGGCGGTCGAGGCGGTCGAGGCGGTCGAGGCCTACATCGCAGCGCTCCCGCCGGCCCAACGGCCCCTCTTCGACCGGCTGCACGCCATCGTCCTCGCCGAGCACCCCGACTGCGAGGTCGCGCTCTCCTACGGCATGCCCGCCTACCGGGTGGGGCCGCGCCGGCTCAACCTCGGCGCCTGGAAGCACGGCGTGTCGGTCTACGGCTGGCGGGGCGACAACGACGGCGGCTTCGTGGAGCGCCATCCCGCGCTCTGGAACGGGAAGGGGACGATCCGCATCCGGCCCCAAGAGGCCGAGGGGATCACCGACGAGGAGTTGCGGGGGCTGCTGGGCGGGGCGCTGGCGCCCTGAGGCGAAGAGCTAGTCGCGCTCGATGAAAATGCACTCGCCGGGGCACTCCTCGGAGGCCTCGACCACGGCTTCCTCGAGGTCGGCCGGCACGCCCGCCATCCCGGCTGAGCCGCCCGGCTCGTTCTTCACGTCGCCGTCTTCCTTCACGTAGGCCAAGCCGTCGTCCAAGAGGGTGAACACGGCAGGCGCGATCTCCTCACACAGTCCGTCGCCCGTGCAGAGATCCTGGTCGATCCAGACCTTCATGTACCTGACTCTCTCCCTTGTCGCAGCCGTCCAACGGGCCACGAGGACCGTAGTGAGGCGTGCAGCGGACGGTCAATCCGGCCACGCGGTTGTTCCCAGCGTACTCGCCCCGACCTGGTGACCCTTACACCGGCGGTGTGCCCGCAATGCCGGCAAACCGCGCCGGAGCGAGGGCTAGGGTGACCAGTGGTGACCGCAACTCCCGACGAAGCCGCTGCCCAGGCCGAAGCGCTGCGCGCCGAGCTGGCCGACGCCGAGGATGAGATCCACGCGCTCCGCCGCCGGTTGCAGGAGAGCCCCGGCCGGGTACAGGCCCTTGAGGAGCGCCTGCTCGAGTCGAAGGGCCAGCTGGCCCAGGCCACCTCCCAGAACGAGAAGCTGACCTTCACCCTGCAGCAGGCCAAGGAGCAGTTGGCCGCCCTGCGCGAGGAGGTCGAGAAGCTCACCCAGCCGCCGGCCGCCTACGGCACGTTCCTCGGGATCAACGAGGACGGTACAGTCGACGTCTTCTCGAGCGGCCGGAAGATGCGGGTGAGCCTCCATCCCGACATCGACCCCGGAGCCATCCGCAAGGGCAACGAGGTCGTGCTGAACGAGAGCCTCAACGTGGTGCTGGTGCGCGACGGCGAATTCTCCGGCGAGGTGGTGACCTTGAAGGAGGTGCTCGACGACAAGCGCCGCTGCATCATCTTCGCCCGGGCCGACGAGGAGCGGGTGGCCGAGCTCTCCGAGGAGATGCTGGGCGTGAAGATCCGCGCCGGCGACTCCTTGTTGATGGACATGCGCACCCAGCTGCTCATCGAGAAGCTGCCCAAGCTCGAGAGCGAGGAACTCGTCCTCGAAGAGGTGCCCGACATCACCTACGCGGACGTCGGCGGCCTGGACACGCAGATCGAGGCGATCACCGACGCCGTCGAGCTGCCGTACATGCACCGTGACCTCTTCGCGGAGTACTCGCTCCCGGCCCCCAAGGGGATCCTGCTCTACGGGCCGCCCGGCTGCGGCAAGACGCTCATCGCCAAGGCCGTGGCCAACTCGCTGGCCAAGAAGGTGGCCCAGAAGACCGGCAACGACAACGTGCGCAGCTTCTTCCTCAACATCAAGGGCCCCGAGCTGCTCAACAAGTACGTGGGCGAGACGGAGCGCCAGATCCGCCAGGTGTTCCAGCGTGCCCGCGAGAAGGCCGACGAGGGCATGCCGGTCATCGTCTTCTTCGACGAGATGGAGTCACTCTTCAGGACCAGGGGCACCGGCATCAGCTCGGACATGGAGTCGACCATCGTCCCCCAGCTGCTGGCCGAGATCGACGGTGTCGAGTCGCTGCGCGACGTCATCGTCATCGGGGCCTCGAACCGAGAGGACCTGATCGATCCGGCCATCCTGCGGCCCGGACGGCTCGACGTGAAGATCAAGATCGAGCGGCCCGACGAGGAGGCCGCCGCCCAGATCTTCAGCCGTTACCTCACCCCGACCCTGCCGCTGGACGCCGACGAGGTGAGACGGCTCGGGGGGGGAGACGAGTCCAAGGCCGTCCAGGCCATGATCGAGCGGACCGTGGCCGAGATGTACCGCGAGGACGACGACAACCGCTTCTTGGAGGTCACGTACCAGAACGGCGACAAGGAGATCCTCTACTACCGGGACTTCGCGTCGGGCGCCATGATCGAGAACATCGTGCGCAGGGCCAAGAAGCTGGCCATCAAGCGGGTCATCGCCGGCGAGTCGGGCGGCATACGCACCTCGGACATGCTCGAGTCCATCCGCCAGGAGTACAAGGAGAACGAGGACCTGCCCAATACGACCAACCCCGACGACTGGGCGCGGATCTCGGGCAAGAAGGGCGAGCGGATCGTCTACGTCCGGACGCTGCTGACCGAGGACCGTGAGGTGCACGGAGGCCGCTCCATCGAGCGGGTCGGTACGGGCCAGTACCTCTAGAAGTTAGGGTCGCACCGTGGCCATCACGAAGGTCTGCGGCATAGAGACCGAGTACGGCATCCATTCACCGGGTGCGGAGCAGAACCCGATCGCGGCATCCTCGGTGTTGGTCAACGCCTACGCGGCGGACGTCGAGCAGAAGATCGGCTGGGACTTCGAGGACGAGACGCCGGGCAACGACGCCCGGGGCTTCGCCCGCGAGGGCTCCCTCGCCCCCATGGTGGAGACGCACCTGGCCAACACGGTCCTCACCAACGGGGCCCGCTTCTACGTGGACCACGCCCACCCCGAGTACTCGAGCCCGGAGTGCCTGACGCCGCTGGAGTGCCTCGTCTACGACAAGGCCGGCGAGGAGGTGTTGCGCCGCTCGATGGTGACCGCGGCGCTGCGCATCCCGGACCAGGCGGCGCCCATCGTCTACAAGAACAACTCCGACGGCAAGGGCAACTCCTACGGCTGCCACGAGAACTACATGATGGACAGGGCGGTGCCCTTCGCCAAGGTGATCGAGGGCGTGGTCCCGCACTTCGTGTCGCGCACGCTCTTCACGGGCTCGGGCAAGGTCGGCACGGAGACGGCGGCCCTCGATGCGGACACGGTGCAGTACCAGCTGTCGCAGCGGGCCGAGTTCTTCGAGGAGATCGTCGGACTGGAGACGACGCTCAAGCGGCCGATCGTCAACACGCGTGACGAGCCGCACGCCGACCCCAAGCGGTTCCGCCGCCTGCACGTCATTGTCGGTGACGCCAACCTGTCGGAGATCGCCACCTTCCTGAAGGTCGGCAGCACCGCCATTGTGCTCGCCATGGTGGAGGACGACGCCGGCCCGACCCGCGAGCTCTCGCTCTCGGACCCGGTGCGCGCCCTGCACCAGGTCTCGGCCGACCTCACGCTGACGCGTCCCCTGGGCCTCACCGACGGGTCGACCGCCACCGCCCTCGAAATGCAGTGGGAGCTCTTCGGCGCGGCGCGCAAGTACGCCGAGGAGTTCGGCCTGGGAGCCCTCGGGGACGACGGCGAGGTCGGCGCCCTCGTGCTGGAGCACTGGGAGGCCGTGCTCTCCGGTCTGGAATCGGACCCCGCCGCACTGGCCGACACCCTGGATTGGGTGGCCAAGCGCGAGCTCCTGCTGGCCTACCAGGACCGGCACTCGTGCGGCTGGAAGGACCCCCGGATCGCTGCACTGGCGTTGCAATACCACGACCTGCGGCCGGACAAGTCGGTGTTCGGGCGGTTGGACATGCGCACACTGGTCACGCCGGCCCAGGTCGCCTACGCCGTCGGCGAGCCGCCCACCGGCACCAGGGCCTGGTTCCGGGGCAAATGCCTGGCCCGGTGGCCCGACGCGGTGGTCACGGCCAACTGGGATTCTCTCGTCTTCGACGTCGGCGCAGACCCGCTGCGGCGCGTCCCTATGATGGACCCCCTCAAGGGAACAGCCGAGCACACCGGCGAACTCCTGGCGCAGAGCACAGGACCGTCCGACCTGCTCACACGACTCAACTCATAGGTGAAGATCGCACGTACCACAGGACGGGGACACGCAACGATGGCAGAACAGGAACAGAAGAGGAAGGGCTCGGGCACCCGGTCGACCGAGACCGAGGCCGAGGTCGAAGAGGCCGCCCCGGCCAGCTCCGAGCGCGGCGAGAAGATCAAGGCCGAGTTGGACGACCTGCTCGACGAGATCGACGAGGTGTTGGAGGACAACGCCGAGGAGTTCGTGCGCAACTACGTGCAAAAGGGCGGGCAATAATCACCCGTGGCCCTTCCCCTCTTTCCCCCGGAGCGTGATCCGGGCCCGGACTTTGTCGGCCTCCTGCGCATCACCTCCGGTCAACCCGACGCACCCGCGCGCACGCTCGACGCCCTGACCCCGGTGCAGGCCCCCCACGGGACCACGGTGGTTGCCCTGCGCTACCTCGACGGCGTCGTCATGGCCGGTGACCGCAGGGCCACGGCTGGCAACATCATCGCCCACCACGCCATGCAGAAGGTCTTCCCGGCCGACCGCTTCTCCGCCGTCGCCATCGCAGGGACCGCCGGCATGGCCATTGAGATGGTGCGCCTCTTCCAGGTGCAGCTCGAGCACTACGAGAAGGTGGAGGGCGCCACACTCTCGCTGGAGGGCAAGGCCAACCAGCTGGCCCAGATGGTACGCCAGCACCTGCCGCTGGCCATGCAGGGCCTCGCCGTCGTCCCGCTCTTCGCCGGCTTCGACACGGCCCGCAGCACCGGGCGTATCTTCAACTACGACGTCACGGGCGGCCACTACGAGGACACCGACTTCCAGGCCACGGGATCGGGAGGGCGGGACGCCCGCAGCACCATCAAGTTGGGCTGGCGGGAGGGCCTGGGACGCGACGAAGCGGTCGACCTGGCCATTCAATCCCTCTATGACGCGGCCGACGAGGACTCCGCCACCGGTGGACCCGACCTGGTGCGCGGGATCTACCCGATCATCGCGGTGGTGGATGCCGCCGGGTACCGGGAGGTGCCCGAGGACGAGGTGGCCGAGCGCTTCGGCGCCCTGATCGCCCGCAAGCAAGCGGAGCGTGCGCAATGAGCATGCCGTACTACGTCGCACCCGAACAGGTGATGAAGGACCGGGCCGAATACGCCCAGAAGGGCATCGCCCGGGGCCGCTCGCTCGTCGCCACCACCTATGACGCCGGCATCGCCATGGTGGCCGAGAATCCGTCGCGTTCGTTGCACAAGATCAGCGAGATCTACGACCGGATCGCCTTCGGCGGTGTCGGCAAGTACAACGAGTACGACCAGCTCCGCGTGGCGGGCATTCGCCATGCCGACACCAAGGGGTACGCCTACAGCCGCGAGGACGTCGACGCCCGTTCGTTGGCCAACCTCTACGCGCAGTACCTCGGCAACGTCTTCACCCACGAGATGAAGCCCCTCGAGGTCGAGATCCTGGTGGCCGAGCTCGGCGAGAGCCAGAACCAGAACCAGCTCTACCACGTCGCCTACGAGGGCACGATCACCGACGAGGACCGCTTCGCCGTGCTGGGGGGCGATGCGGAGACGATCACCGAGCGCGTCGGCGCAGCGTGGCAGGCCGACTGGGACCTGGCGGCGGCCGTGAAGGCGGCCACCACCGCCCTGGGCGGCCCGGACCGGGCCCTGGGCGCCGGCGACCTCGAAGTGGCCATTCTGAGCCGCATAAACGGCCGCCGCACCTTCCGCCGCATCGACGAAGCGGAGCTGGCGCAACTCCTGGCATAGCCGGCAGTAGGTTGGCCTGGTGGAACGCCGCATCTTCGGCATCGAGAACGAATACGGGGTCACGTTCACGCTGCGCGGGCAACGTCGCCTGAGCCCCGACGAGGTGGCGCGCTATCTGTTCCGGCGGGTCGTGTCGTGGGGACGATCCTCGAACGTCTTCCTGGAGAACGGCGCCCGCCTCTACCTCGACGTCGGGAGCCACCCCGAGTACGCCACGCCCGAGTGCGACCGCATCAGCGACGTCGTGGTCCACGACAAGGCGGGGGAGTGGATCCTGGCGCAGCTCGTCACCGGCGCCCAGGCACGCCTGCGCGAGGAGGGGATCCGGGGCGATGTCTACCTGTTCAAGAACAACACGGATTCGGTGGGCAACTCGTACGGCTGTCACGAGAACTACCTGACCGAACGCAACGACGAGTTCAACCGCTACACCGAGGTGCTCATCCCGTTCCTGGTCTCCCGCCAGATCTACGCGGGGGCGGGCAAGGTCCTGCAGACGGCGCGCGGCGCCGTGTTCTGTCTGAGCCAGCGGGCCGAGCACATCTGGGAGGGGGTCTCGTCGGCCACCACGCGCAGCCGGCCCATCATCAACACGCGGGACGAGCCGCATGCCGATGCCGAGCGCTTCCGCCGCCTGCACGTGATCGTCGGTGACTCCAACATGAGCGAGTACGCCACGTTCCTCAAGGTCGGCACCACGTCCATCCTCCTCGCCATGCTGGAGGACTCCTCGACGGTGCTGCGCGACCTGACGCTGGAGAACCCCATCCGGGCCATCCGCGAGATCAGCCACGACATCACCTGCCAACGCCGCGTGCGCCTGGCCAACGGCCGTGAGATGCGCGCGCTGGACATTCAGATGGAGTACCTCGAACGGGCATTGAAGTTCCGCGACCGACGGGGACTCTCACCGGAGGAGGACCGTGCCCTCGACATGTGGGAGCACTGCCTCAAGGGGCTCGAGGCGGATCCGACCTCCCTGTGGCGCGAGTGCGACTGGGTCGCCAAGTACCGCCTGGTCGAGCAGATGCGGGCCCGTCACGACGTGTCGCTCTCACACCCCAAGGTGGCGATGATCGACCTCATGTACCACGACGTCGACCGCAGCCGCGGCCTGTTCTACAAGTTGCAACAACGTGACCAGATGGAACGGACGTGCACCGACGACGCCATCACCGAGGCGATGACCAAGCCCCCCGAGACGACCCGGGCCCGGCTCCGGGGCGCCTTCGTGAAACGGGCCAAGGAGCGCCGGAGGGACTTCACGGTGGACTGGGTACACCTCAAGCTGAACGACCAGGCACAACGCACAGTGCTCCTGAAAGACCCGTTCAAGTCCCACGACGAGCGGGTGGAGCGGCTCATCCAGTCCTTGTAGCGGCACCGTAGAGTGAAGGCGCATGTTGAATCTCGATCCAGGCAAGCTGCTCGTGATCGGCGTGGTGGCCATCATCCTCCTGGGCCCTGACCGCCTTCCCCAGGTGGCCAAGCAGATCGGCGGCGCCTGGCGGACCTTCAACGAATTCCGGCACCGGATGGAGACCCAGGTGCGCGACACCATGCCCGATCTGCCCGACACCTCTGAGATCGCCCGGCTGGCCCGCTCACCGTCGGCACTGCTCAACCACCTTTCCAACATGGCTTCGGACGATGAGCCGGACGGCTCCTTCGAACCACCCGACCTCAACGGCGAGAACGGCAACGCACCCGCGGCGGACGCGCACAGGACGGACGCGCACAGGACGGACGCGCAAGGGGCGATCGAGACCGACGCGGCGACAGACGGCCACGACACGCTTGCGCAGGACCCCGCGCCGCCGGCGCCGGCACCGGCGCCGATCCACGTCGAACGACCACCACGGGCTCCCAAGTCGTCGGGTGTGGTCGTTCCCGGCGACCCGACGCTGAACTAAGGCTCGACCGTGGTCGCCATTCCCTTCACGGGCAAACGAAAGAGTCGCCCGTCGCCGGACAACATGACGCTGGGAGAGCACCTCGGCGAGCTCCGTCGCCGGGTGATCATCTGCGCCATCGCCTTCCTGATCGCCGCGACGATCGCGGTCATCGCCTACCAACCGATCCTGAACTTCCTGCTGCGCCCCCTCTGCAGCGTGGACGCGACGACGGTGCACCACACCACCAAGGGGAGCTCCTCACTGCTGATCGCGTCGAATGGCTCGTGCAACCTATTCGTAACGTCGCCTCTCGACGGCCTGTCGCTGCGCGTGAAGATCGCGCTCTTCGGCGGACTCGTCCTGGCGTCGCCGATCATCCTCTTCCAGATCTGGCGCTTCGTCACACCAGGACTGAAGGCGACCGAGCGTAAGTACGCCATTCCGTTCGTGCTGAGCGCCTTCGTACTCTTCCTGCTCGGTGCGGCGACGGCCTACCTGACGCTGCCCCACGCGTTGGGCTGGTTGAAATCGGTGGGTGGTCCCAACCTGCAGGCCATCTACGATCCCATCCCGTACCTGGGCCTCATCCTCCTCATGATGACGATCTTCGGGCTGACCTTCGAGTTCCCCGTCATCCTCGTCTCACTGGAGCTGGCGCGCGTCGTGACGCCGGCGCGTCTGCTGCGCTCGTGGCGCTGGGCCGTCATCATCATCGTGATCGTGGCCGCCGTCTTCACACCGAGCTCCGACCCCTTCTCCATGTTCGCGTTGGCCATCCCGCTCGTCGTCTTCTACTTCCTCTCCATCGGCATCGGGAAGCTGCTCGGCCGTTGACCGCGTTCCCATGGCCCGTCCGGGGGACGGCCGGGGCGGCGGAGTTCGAGGCCGACCTCCCCTTCGCCCTCGACGACTTCCAGCACGAGGCCTTCCAGGCGCTGGACTCGGGGCATTCGGTGCTGGTGTCCGCCCCGACCGGGTCGGGCAAGACGCTCGTGGCCGCCTATGCCGTGCACCGGGCCCTGGCCGCCCACGGCAAGGCCTTCTACACCACGCCGCTGAAGGCACTGTCGAACCAGAAGTACGGGGAACTGGTCGCCACCTACGGGGAGGAGCACGTCGGGCTGCTGACCGGCGACACCACACTGCGGCCGCGGGCGCCGGTGGTCGTCATGACGACCGAGGTGCTGCGCAACATGCTGCTGGCGGGCTCGGACCTGCTCGAGAGCCTGCACACGGTCGTGCTCGACGAGGTCCACTTCATTCAGGACCCCTACCGCGGCGGGGTCTGGGAGGAGGTCCTCGTCCTCTGCCCACCCGAGGTCCGTTTCGTCTGCCTCTCGGCCACCGTGAACAACGCCGGCGAGCTCGGTGGCTGGCTGCGCTCGGTCCGGGGGGACACCTCCATCATCGTCGAGCGCCACCGGCCGATCGTCCTGCGCCACCACTTCGCCGTGCACCGGCGGGAGGACGGGGAGACGCTGCTGTGCCCCCTGCTCCTGGAGAACGGGCAACCCGGCGGCGAGGGCCTGCGCATCGACCAGGCGGTGCGGCGAGCACTCCAGACGGGGCACTCCGCGCACTGGCGGGGGAGGAGGCCGCGCCTGCCCTACCGGGCGCCCCGGCGCACCGAGATGGTCGAGGAGCTCGAGCACCGCGAGATGCTGCCGGCGATCGTCTTCATTTTCAGCCGCGCCGCCTGCGACGATGCGGTGCGCCAGGTCGTCCGCGATGGCGTGCGCCTGACCGACTCGGCCGAGCGCAAGGCCATCCGCCAAGTGGTGGAGCGGCGGGTCGAGTCGCTCGAGGACGACGATCTGGGTGTCCTCGGCTACGACGAATGGCTCGAAGGCCTCGAGCGTGGCGTGGCGGCGCATCACGCCGGCCTCGTCCCGATCTTCCGCGAGACCGTGGAGGAGTGCTTCGCCGCCGGATTGCTCAAGGTCGTCTTCGCCACCGAGACGTTGTCGCTCGGGATCAACATGCCGGCACGCTCCGTCGTCATTGAGCGATTCACCAAGTACGGCGGGGCCGGGCGGGCCACACTGACCTCGGGCGAGTACCTGCAGCTCACCGGCCGCGCCGGGCGCCGCGGGCTCGACGAGGAGGGGCATGCCGTCGTCTCGTGGTCCAGCGAGATCACCTTCGCCGAGGCCGCCCGCGTGGCGTCGGCGCCCCCGCCGGATCTCCGGTCGGCGTTCCGGCCGACTTACAACCTCGCCGTCAACCTGGCGGCGCGCTTCGACCGCGAGACCGCGGCCGCCGTGCTGCAGCGCTCCTTCGCCCAGTGGCAGGCCCGCACACCCGACCTCCTCCTGCAACAGCTGGGCCATCGGGTCGCCGTCCTCGAGAGCCTGGGCTACATGCAGGGCTGGAGCGTGACACGGGCCGGGCGCGGGCTCTCCCGCATCTACCACGAGGCCGATCTCCTGATCGCCGAGGCGCTCGGGACCGACCTCCTGGCCGGGGCCGAGCCGGCCGTCCTCGCCGGGGTCCTCTCCTCCGTGGTCTTCGAGCCGCGGCGGGCCCGCCGCACCCCGGGCCACCAGAGCCCCCGCCACGAGAAGAAACGACGACCCCTCCAGGACCGGCTCGGCGACAAGCGTCGGTCCGAGCTGGCGTGGCGCAACGACGCCCTGGGCGTCCTGGCCGAGCGCATCCGGGCCGTAGAGGAGCGGCACCACGTGCCACGCACCCGCCAACCGGCGCCCGGCCTGGCCACCGCGGTGGCGTCGTGGGCCCGGGGGGCGTCCTTCGCCACCGCCCTCGGGGTCGCCGCCCGCGATGTCGGTGAGCTGGCCCCTGGCGACTTCGTCCGGACGATGAAGTCGGTGGCCGACCTGGCCCAGCAGGTCTCGCATTCCGCGGTCGACACGGAGGTCGCCACGGCCGCCCGGGAGGTCGTCAATCTCTTGCTGCGGGGCGTGGTCGCCGGGGGCCTGCCGGGCCTCTGAGCCCATCCGCCACCGTCGCGTCACCCTCGTTCTATGGTTACCCGGGCATGTTTCCGTACTCCGAAGAGCGGTTCACGGCCGACGAGGAAGCCGTGCTCCGGCGCTACGTCACCAACCTGGACCAGCCGGTGTTCGCCCTGGTCAACCTGCCGGAGGTCGTCAAGGGCGCCCTCTTCGCCCGCTACTCGCGCTCGCCCAAGAGCCTGCGCCGGCTCTTCCTCGACGAGTTCGTGGGCGAGCTCGACATCTCGGGCGACGCCACTGTCGACGCCACCGTCGGGCTCGAGCGCGCCGAGCAGCTCTACGAGAAGGTTTTCGTCGAATACGGCGACGATTCGGTCGCCCAACTCGGGGGCGTCCACCTCGCCTGCGAGCAAGCGTCCAACGTGTTGTCGAAGGTCCTCGAGTGGGGGCGCCTCATGGCGTACCTCGAGCAGTCGACGCGCTACATCGCCTACAACCAACGGTTGGAGAACGGGCAGTACCGCTACTTCCGACCGCCCGAGATCCTCGACTCCCCGCACGGCGCCCGCTTCGTCGGCGAAATGGATCGTGTGTTCGACACCTACGGAGCGCTCCTGCCCCAGATGCAGGCCTGGGTGGCGGAGCGTTTCCCCCAGCAGTCGGGCGACAGCGACTTCGTGTACCGCCAGGCCACGCGCGCCAAGTCGCTCGACGCCCTGCGCGGCCTGCTCCCGGCGGCCTCGCTGTCGAACATCGGGATCTACGGGACGGGCCAAGCCTACGAGCAGCTCTTGCTGCGCATGCGCGCGCACCCGCTCCCCGAAGCCCGCAACTACGCGGACCTGATGCTGCACGAGTTGCGCAAGGTCATCCCTTCCTTCCTCCAGCGCGTCGACGTTCCCGCCCGTGGTGGTGAGTGGTCCGACTACCTGGCGTCGACGCGCGATCGCACGGCGCGGATCGTGTCCCACCTGTGGCCGGAGCTCGGACCGCTCGAGGCACCGGTGCGGGACGGGGGTGAGCCCGAGGTGGTGCTCCTCGACTTCGATCCCGACGGGGAAGAGAAGGTCCTGGTGGCAGCGTGTTTCTCGCACCTGGGCTGTAGCGAGCGGGAAGCGGTCCGCCGGGTGCGCCAGCTCGGCCACGACGATCGGGTCGCACTGCTGACTACCTACGTCGGCGACCGGCGCAACCGACGGCATCGGCCCGGGCGCGCCCTTGAGCGCACGGACTACCGCTTCGAGCTCGTCACCGACTACGGCGCCTTCCGTGACCTGCAGCGCCACCGCATGCTGACCATGGAGTGGCAGCCACTCGGCATCGCACTCGGCTACGACATGCCCGAAGTCGTGGCGGACGCGGGGCTCGGCGATCGCTACGACGAAGCCATCGGACGCGCCGAGGAGCTCTACCGGTCGTTGCGGCCGGACTTCCCCGAACAGGCGTCGTACGTCGTGGCACTGGCGCACCGCATCCGATACGTCATGCAGTTCAACGCGCGCGAGGCCATGCATCTCATTGAGCTGCGCTCCGGCGTCCAGGGCCACCCCGCCTACCGCCGGGTGGCGCAGCAGATGCACCGGGCGATCGCCGAGGTGGCCGGCCACCGCGCCCTGGCCGAGGCGATGACGTTCGTCGACCACGGGGCCACCGATCTGGAGCGCCTCGAGTCGGAGCGCCGGGCCGAGCGCCGGCGCTCCGAAAAATCTGCAACCCATTGACCAGGAAGTACCGTCGTTCTCCCTGGTGAGGACCCCCATGCGCTCCTTGACGACCCCACCCTTGATTTGCGTAGTGTACGGCGCAGTCCCCGACGCCCCTGAGGACGCTGCAGATGCGCCGAAGCGCCGCTGCACAGCTGCAGGTGGGGATGTGCTGTGAGAGGCGGTGGTTGGCCCTGGGGGTCGAGTAGAGAACGTGTTGCTTGCCTGGCCAACCAGGCCTGTGAGATGGCGCCAAAGACCCCAGGGCCCTCCCGCCCCACCACCCTGATCCGGCCTCCTCGGCCTCGGACGGGGATCTCGTTCACAGCGATTGAACGGTCCCGGGAACCGTCTATGCTCCCGCGGCACAATGCCGACTAAGAAGAAGGCCAAGGCCAAAGAAGTGGTGGCGGAGGCCCCCGATACAGACGATGCGGATGTCGTCGAGGACGACGATCTCGACGTCGACATCGATGATGACGACCTCGAAGTGGACGCGCTCGAAGACGACGATGACGTCGTCGTCGTGGACGTCGACGACGAGGACGAGGAGGCCGACGAGGCCGACGAGGCCGCCGAGATCCTGACGCCGTCACCCGCCGCCGTGGTGGAGAAGTCCGGCGACGGTGACGACGAGGAGGAGGAAGAGGAGCCCGACGACGAGGACGTCGAGGCCAGCCTGGACGTCATCCTCAAGGAGCGCCTGGTCGTCGAGGACGAGCCCGAGGACGAGGAAACCACCGATCAGGAGGACAAGACCGAGGGCAACGAGCGGGTCCTGCCCAAGCAGCCCGACGAGTTCGTCTGCCGTTCGTGTTTCTTGGTCAAGCACCCGAGCCAACTGGCAGACGCGAAGAGGATGCTCTGCCGGGACTGTGTCTGACGACGGTGACCCCGATGGCGGGCAGTCGGACAAGAGCCCGCTCCGCCATACCTTCGATGCGTGTTGCAGGACTCCGATCGGCGTCGCCGTGTCGGTAGTCGAGGAGATCCCCGAACTGATCGCAGAAGGTCGTCGTCGCCTGGAGATGCAACTGGGCAACGCGCTGTTCGTGGGCCGCTTCGTGGTCACGCAGAAGCAGCGTGAGCTCTCGGCTCGGCTCGACGGCCTCTTCGGCAGCGGCGCCGGTCCTGCGGAGGCGGCTCCCGACGCCACGTCCGAGTCCGAGCCCGCCGCACCCGGCCCGGAGCGACCGGCACCCGACCCGGCCGCCGCTGCCATCGTCGGCGGAGCGCTGGCCGACTACGACACGCTGAGCGCCTCCCAGGTGGTCCGCCGGCTCGAGAGCCTCGGCCCCGAGGAGCTCGACGCCGTCCGGCGCTACGAGGGCTCGACCCGCAATCGCCGGACAATTCTCAACCGGGCCGGCCAACTGCTCGACGAGCAGTCGAGCGGTTCCTCCGGGGGGTAGCGGCCATGGAGCTGGCCCGACTCGCCCGCCCCGAGGACCGGAAAGCCTGCACCCGCCTGCTCTCGCAGGCCCTCGTGGCAGCAGAGTCGATGCGCGGTGGAGTGGCGCTCGTGGGCGATGCCACCACCGTGTCGCTGCTGGACAGGTGGACACAGCCCGGAGACGGCACCCAGCTCCTGGTGGGGGAGTACGAGGGGGTGGTGGTGGGCCTGCTGGCCGTCACGGCGGCCCCAGGGCCCCGCGGGGTCACCACCGGCCTGATCCGCTGCTGCTACGTGGAGACCGGGGCCCGGGGGGTCGGTGTGGGCACGGCGCTGATGGACACTGCCGTGGCCTGGTGTGCCGAGAAGGGCTGTGCCGTGGTGGACGCCGTGGCGCTCCCCGGGGACCGCACGACCAAACAGCGCCTGGAGGGGTCGGGCTTCACGGCCCGCCTCCTGACGCTCAGCCGCCGGTTGGACTGAACCGGCGCTCGGCGTTGGCCCGGCGCGGCGGTGGCGGCGGGATGCGGAGGCCGAGCAGCTTGGCCAGGGCGGGGACGGCGCCGGCGGCATTGCGGGCCGCCTGCTTGGCCACCTCGTCGTTGGGGATGCCGGCCGGCTTCACCGTCCGTCGCACCGGCGACGCCACCACGACGTCGAGCAGGCGCATCCAATCCTCGGGAGCCAGATCGGCCGTCATTGCCTCCCCGGCGGACGCAGCCAGCCGCACGGCCAGCTCGGCCGGGAGGCGGGTGCCGGGCTCGGGGGGGCGGATGGAGGCCTCGACCGCCTGGTGCACCCGCCCGTCGTTCAGCGCGTTCGTGATGCGGGCGAGCCACTCCTCGCGTAGCGCGGTGGTGCGCTGATCGAGCGACTCCTGCAGTGCCTTGGCCATGGCCCGGCCCTCTTCGTCGAGATTCACCGTCCGCGAGGCGGCCACGACGGCCCGCAGCTCGCGCAGCCGGTACTCCTTGCCCGCCGTCTGCGCCACCGAGGCGCGGTCCTTCCAGTCGGCCACGCGGACGACGGGCAAGAGCTCGTCGGCCATGCCCAGCAGGGCATCGGACGCGACGGGCGGCTTGCCGGCGGCCTTGTTGGACGTGTTCTGCGTCTCGATGGCCTGCCGGACGGCCTGCAGCCCGCCGCGCAGCAGCTGCTCGGCGATCGGGATCTGCTCGGGCCGCAGCGCGGCGAGCATGGCGTTGCGGTGCACGGTCGACGTGGGTGCGACCGGACGCTCGCCGCGCGCCGGGCGGCCGTCACTCCCGCTGGGGCGCTGCCCACCGGGACGGCGGGGCCTGCTGCCCCCGCGTTGCGGCCGTTCGCCGCCGCGCTCGTCACTGCGACCTTCGCCACCCGGCCCCGGGCCGCGTCGATTGCCCCCGCGCCGATCGCGTCGCTCACCGTCGTCGTCGCGGTCGCGCCGCCGCTTGTCCGAGCCGGGGGCGAGGATCACCGACACGTCGGGCGCACGCTTGGGCGTGCCCTTCACCTCAATGCGGCCCTCCGTCTTCTCCGGCGAGCGCGCCGGCTTCGCTGCGGTCAGCGAGAGGATCTCAATACCCTCGAGACCGATCTCGACGTCCGCCCGCAGCACCGCGCCCACGGCCTCGCCGGCCGGCACGAGGGTGGCTTCGACCGTCCCCTTGGGCTGGCGCGCACCAGCGGCGCGCCAGGTCCATGACCCGTCGCCGGTCTGGCTCGTCAATTCGATGTCGATGCGCCGTGACATGCGGCGGACACGCTACCTCGCTTGGCGCCCCTCCCCGATGCCAAGGCGCGATGGCCATCCCGTAACATGGGCGAGGACGTCCGCTGGACTGCGGGAGCCACCGGGACGGACACCCCCGCCCACCGTGCGGCGGTGCGGGGCGAGTCATGTTCCCTTCAGGAGGATCCACATGAGCGAGGAAACCGAGCAGCCAGGGACGGATCCCGCTGCCGGCACACCCGAAGCAGCGCCCCCGCCACCCGCTGAGCCCCCGCCGCCACCGCCGCCTCCAGGCGGAGCGGGGGAGGAGACCTTTCGCGCCGCGGACGCCGCGGACGCCGCGGACGCCGCGGAGGCCCCGGCCGCCTTCACCCCGGCCCCTGGGGGATCCTCGTACCCACCGCCCCCGCCCAGCTCGTGGGGAGCGCCGACCGCGGCCGACTCCGGGCCGCCGACCCCGGTCACTCCGACCGTGGTCCCGTTCTCGTATCCGCCCTCGGGCGACGCCACCTACCCCGGGCCGGGGCCCGGCGGCGGCGGGCGCCGCACCCCGGGCCGGCTCAAGGCCTGGCTCCCGGTCGCCATCGTGGCCGCCCTCATCGGGGGTGCCATCGGCGCCGGTGTGACCGCCCTGGCCGACAAAAATGGCGGCAGCAACGACAACGTCACCATCCACGAGAGCGCGGCCGTGCCCGGAGCCGCCGTGCTCAGCGGCAACGTCACCATTCCCCAGCTCGTGAACAAGGTCATCCACTCCGTCGTCTCCATCGACGTCAAGTCCAAGGGCCAAGAGGACCAGGGCACCGGGATGATCATCACCACCGACGGTGAGGTGCTCACGAACAACCACGTCATTGAGCTCTACAGCCAAGGGGGCAACACCGGCAGCATCACCGTCACCGAGTACGGCCAGACCAAGGCCCTCCCGACAACGCTCGTCGGCTACGACCAGTCCAAGGACGTGGCCCTCCTCAAGATCAACGGCGCCTCGGGCCTGCCCACCGTCACCTTCGGGAACTCCGGCAAGGCCGTCGTGGGCGACGCCGTGGTGGCCATCGGCAACGCGCTGGGCCTCGCCGCCGGGACGCCCACCGTGACCCAGGGCATCATCTCGGCTCTCGGGCGCTCGGTGACGGCCGGGGGAGCGGGCACACAGACCGAGACCCTCCAGAACATGATCCAGACCGACGCTGCCATCAACCCCGGCAACTCGGGCGGACCGCTCATCGACACTTCGGGCCAGGTCATCGGCATGAACACCGCCGTGGCCGGCACGTCGAGCGACGGGACGTCGTCGCAGAACATCGGCTTCGCCATTCCGGCGGCCTCCGTGGAGGCGCTCATCTCCCAGCTGCAGAAGGGCGGCCAGTCCGGCAACGGCGGCGCCTACCTCGGCGTCGACATCACGACGCTCACCCCCGCACTGCGCCAGCAGTATGGCTTCACGCCCACCACGGGCGCCGTGATCCTGACGGTGGTCGCGGGCTCGCCCGCCTCCAAGGCCGGCCTGGTGCAGGGCGACGTGATCGTCAACATCAACGGCACCGACATCGCGTCGTCGGACGACCTGCAGAAGGTCGTGCAGAACGCCAAGGCGGGACAGTCCGTCTCCATCACCTACTACGTCGGTGACAGCAAGCGGACGACGACGGCGACACTGGGCAGCCAGGCCCAAGCCCAACAGCAGCAGTCGACCGGGAACACCGGCTCGACGACCAACCCCTTCGGCGGGGGCGGCTTCCCCGGCTTCGGGAACTCCGGCAGTACCGGGGGGACGCCCTAGGCGTTCCGCCTAGCCGACGAGGGCGCCGGGCGGGATGTCGAAGTTCCGGTCCGGATGCGCCGGCGGCACGTTCATGGAGCCGTTCGGGGTCCACCCGCTCGACTCGATGTCCTCGAGCACGTGGGCCATGTTGTAGGTGTCCTCCTCGTAGGAGAACTTCCCGTTGCCGGCGTAAATGAGGCGCGAGTAGCCGGACTGCCGGTACGGCGTCCCGTCGGCCCTCGTCCTCGGCATGATCTGCGTCCATTTCACGACGACGTCGTTCCCCTCAATGGCCGTGAACTCAATGGGGAACTTCCAATCCTCCATGCCGAGCATGGAGTCGACCAGCCAGTGCGCGATGGCCTCGCGCCCCTCGATGCGCCCCCAGGCGCCGTCGATGTACACCGCGTCCTCGGTGTAGAAGTCGGCCAGCACGCCGAAGGCGTCGGGCTCGAGGCCCTCGTCGATGCGCTCGCGCAGCTTGTGGTAGAGCTCCACGGTCTCCTGGACCTCCTGGCGCGGAAACGGCATGTGTCCCTCCCTGTCTACGTCTCGACCGCACGGTAGGCGAACTGGCACTGCTCGAGCTCCTCCAGCGCGGCGGCCCGGTCGCTGAAGCCTTGGACCTCCACCGACTTCTCGGGCTCGAGGTCCTTGTAGATGCTGAAGAAGTGCGCGATCTCGTTGCGCAGATGCTCGGGCACATCGTCGATGTCGTGCGCACCGTCCCACTGCGGGTCGTGCTCGAGGACGCAGATCAACTTGGCGTCCACACCCTTCTCGTCGCGCATGGAGAACACGCCGAGGATCCGCGCCCGCACCACGCAGCCGGGGAACGTCGGGTCGGTGACCAGGACGAGGGCGTCGAGCGGGTCGCCGTCGCCGGCCAGGGTGTCGGGGACGAAGCCGTAGTCCGCCGGGTAGGCGGTGGCAGTGAAGAGGCGGCGGTCCAACCGGATGACGTGCTGCTCGTGGTCGTACTCGTACTTGTTGCGGCTTCCCGTGGGGATCTCCACCACGACATCGATCGCCTCGTCGGGGTCGGGGCTCATGCGGGGGAGGGGGCTTCGCTGCGACGGGCGGGGTCGATCGGGCTCATGATGCCGACGCCGTTGCCGTCGGGGTCGCTGACCACGGCGTAGCGGGCGCCCCAGAAGGCGTCGTAGGGCGCCTGCTGCACGGCGACTCCCTCGGACGCCAGGGAGGCCACCAGGGTGTCCACCTCGTCCCGCGTCTCCACCTTGAAGCCGAGGACGGCCCCGCTGCCGCCGGACCAGCCCGAGTTCCACCTGGACGCGAAGGTCTCGCTGTCGAGGTCCACGTCGAGCGGCGTGGAATCGTCGTGGCGGGCCGAGACGTGATGGGCGTCCCAGACCGGGTCGGCGACATCACCGAAATGGAGGCCGAGCCGCGCGTAGAAGGCCCGGCTGGCCGGGACGTCTTGCACCACGAGATTCACCTGATCGAGGCGGATCGCTGCCACGAGGCCACCGTACCGCCCTCCAGCCGGCCGTCGCGTCGTCGCCCGGGGCTCAACTGCCGACGCTGAGCCCTCCGCCGCCGCCGGGGCGTTGGTCAGATCGTGTCGCTGGGGTTCTCGAGCTGACCTCTCGCCACCCCCAGGCAAGGCGCTACGAGACCGCGGGACTCCAAGAATCCGCACAGCTG
>Ga0307374_10001810_pt1 | contig 39079 bp, 45 predicted proteins | sample OX3MG_FD_202532 | JGI IMG/M metagenome (GOLD analysis project Ga0307374, IMG submission 202532) | Soil microbial communities from Risofladan, Vaasa, Finland - OX-3 | ecosystem: Environmental > Terrestrial > Soil > Coastal area > Acid sulfate soil | place: Finland: Risofladan, Vaasa | collected... | reverse complement strand
TTGGATCCACGCGTTCTCGTCATATTCAGCGCGAACCAGATGGAGAGCACAATCAACGGCATCTTGACCAAGGCGTCATTCAGGAGGACTATTGCCAAGGGGCCATGATTGGTTGTGAGCGTATTGAACCACCCGGAAATGAAGAGATACGTCGCAGCAGAAGTGCCCCACACCACCGCGGTGGAAGCCCGCTTGCGAAAGGCGGCAGCAGATACCAACAATGCGACCACACTGAACACGGACATTCCTAAGGACGTGAGTTTGAGGTGATACGCGCCCGCTTCCTGGGGCTGACTGAGGTACAACAGGACAATCCATGGAGCAAGGAAGACCGCCCCGCCGCCATAGATGAGAAGCGCGAGTCGATTGACAGTTCGGTCAGAACCGCGTGCGGTCAGCGGCGGAGCCGGAAGGGTCATGCCTAGGTGAACCAGATCACGGCTCCGGGGCAGCGGAGGTTCACGACTTCCCCATCGGCAAAGTCGAAGGACCGATCTTCGCTGGAGTATCTGCCTTTCCGTATGCGGAGAGTGTGGTGTCCTGGCTCTACAGTCGTCTGGACCGTTTCATGACGGTCGAATGAGCCGACGCTCTTGCCGTCGACCACGATCTCAGAAGGACCGCGTCTGAGCTCAATGCCGGTACCTTCCCCCGTCACATTCAGTGTCGCTGTTGTCATGTCGCATCAGTCCTTCATCAGCGCCGCTGCTTCGAACTCCAAGCGTTGGGTTCGATGCCCCCTCACATAACTCGCCAGGTGCGACACCCAGTAGAAGTTGACGGTCCGTCCGACACCGAAGGCTTTCGGTGGAAACATGGAGGGATCGTCCCTATTCCACATTCGAGCCCTATATCGGGCCCTGATTGGACTCCGGAGACCGTAGGTGACTCTTGCCTTGTGCCCTTGGGGCTGAAGCACCCACTCGAGTGGTATTGCCGACTCATCGTCGTGGGACTGCATGGTCATCTGAGTATTCCTCCAGAAATTCCTCATGATTGGCGGTGTTCTGTGTTGGGACTTCAGTCGGCCGGGCCCTCGGTGTTGTAGTGGAGCCGGTCGGTGAACCCTCCGCGGTCTCTATGGTTATTTGCGAACACATAGCCGATTGCGACGGCTAAGGCGATGATTGAAACGCGGCGTTTAGCTGTGCGCATGGTGGAACGCGAGGAATGCGGAGAATCGACAGACATAAGCGAGATCACTTCCCATCATGGTTAAACCGGCGAATGTGGTCATTCCGACTAGTGCACTTCCTCATGCACCGCAGTCGATCGACCTTGCGCGTCGGTTACCTCACGGTCATAGCTGTGATGACGGCTCCCTGCTGGGCGACGGGACGTAGAGAAGATCACGGCCGAGGCAGCGAACCCAATAGCGCCGACGACCATGAGGATGACCCCCACGGTTGAGTACCGGAAGCCGTGACCTTGAGCGGTTACCGCCCAGTACATGACAGCACCGGTTGCAATTGAGATGGTGCTGAGAGCCATTCCTGTGAGTCCCATTGATCCTCCTCCAACTCGGGGCGATGTGACCTCCAAGGAGGTTGCTTCGACCGTTAGAAGATCAGCTTGTTCCTTTGGCGGCAACAAATGCAGCAATTTGCCGGTGCAATGTTGACGGTCCGGAGGGCTCAGAACTCGAGAAAGCTAGAAGCGAAAGAAGGTGGATACCAGTTCTGCGCTCTTTCGCTGATCAAGGCCATCTGTTGTCCGGTGCGAGTGGCGCACCGACCGTGCTTCTGCCACATGACGGAGTGCCCCACGCGACGCAAGGTGGCGAAAGTCGTTGTCTGCAATTCACATCGGCAGTGTTCGATCCACGACAATCGGATCGGTCTCGATTCACGCGATCAATGGGAGTCAGTCGCGCCGAACTGCCCACCAAACGGTTTGTCAGGAGGGCAGGGTTCGATGTCTCGCTAGCATCGACGCAAGGCGACAAAAGCGGTTGATGAATAGGCATAGCCAGAGCGGGGCTGTCGGTGACCCTATTCAGCGGCGCGAAGCCAACCTCGGGAGAACGGTTCTGACTCAGTTTAGAGAGCTTCGCTCTGAGGTCTCCTCGTAGGCGACGGAGATCTGACGCCGCGGTGCGTGGTATCTGCTTCATGCGATCTCAACATGCGCCAGGGGACGAAACAAAAGCAGCAATTGGAGAGGCGCTATCGCCGATCGGACTCCATAGAGGGACACTGCCCTCCGGCGCTAGTCGGTGTTGCGAAACGTCAGGGAATAGCCGCGACCCGGGCGATTGACCAGATCGCAGGGTATTTCGAGCTTGGTCAGGATTTTGCGTACTCGGGATACGTAGTTGCGGACCTCTTCTGGGAACAGATCGGAATCTGACCAGGCATAGCCCATGATCTGTGACGAGGTGTAATAGCGATGGGGGTGGTCAAGGAGGAACTGGAGGAGCTCGAACTCTCTATTCGTAAGGACAGCCTCGTTTCCCTTGTGACGGAGGACCCGCCCATTGGGATCGAGCCAAAGCCCTTGGAGTTTCCAGACCCGCTGGTACCAAAGGTCGAGTCGCTCGTAGTACCCGGCCATCTGGGCCTCTATGTAGGTGACATCGACATGAGCAGCCTGCTGGGCCACGGGATGGAGTTTGGGCAATTCCCGTTTCACTCGCTCGAGCAGGCCCAGCTTGAAGCGGATGAGGTCGTCATAAATGCTCATCCAGTGCCGGGCGTCCTCCCAGTGTTCGGTCTCGATGTCCTCCCCTTCGAGCGGCCCTTGACCTGGCTCTTTCGGGAGGATGCTGGCCACGGTCCCGATCATAAGGGCTCAGAAACGCTGCCCTGTTGCTGATCTTCTTACGCCGGCCGATGTAGCACTGGATCATGAGCACCAGTGATGCGCCACCAGAGCGGCCCGACATTGTTGCGGCCACGCGGGGCGGAGAGAACTCCATCGGCATGAACGATGAACCCGATCCGGCCACCGCCACCTTGGAGCAGGCTCTGTTCTGGAGGAATATCTACACCGAAATCCACACTATGGAAGAGGCGGTCCTGGACCGTATCTACCAACTCATGGCGAGCCAATCGCCCGAGGCCCGTCGTGAGGTGGAGCTGACGAATGTTCCCGTGGTGGTGGCCCAGGTCGAGCGTTTCCGTGCCAGACAGGGAATATGGGACTCCCTCGTACGCGTCTATGAGGACGATGGCGACCCTACTTTGGTCGTGGTGTCACCATGACCGACGTGGTTGCCACTCTCGGCCACTCATTGCTTACCCCCAAAGGGACCATTCCCCGCGAGGAGTTCCACGACGAAAGGGAATGCATGACAAAACAAGAGGCGATGGATGAAAGGAAGATCAATCCACCCGGTGACGCGCGAATCCCGCTCTACGACGAGTGGACGAAAGGCGACAAGGAACACGATGACGACGAGACGCCAGCCCAAGGCACGCCACCCGTAGAGGCGTAGCAGCCCCGAGATGCATCCTCGTCTTGTAGACAAATGCAAGTCGCCGCTCTGCGCGATATCGATTCGAGCGGGGAATGGAGGTCTTGTCTTGCCAAACCCACAGTCGGTTCCGGCTCCTCCACGCGCTATGAGGCGACCATCGGCGCCACGACGTTCGTCCGCAGCTCCTGGATCGCGAGTAGCAGGACCCTCTCAGAATCGATTGATTCCTGAGCCGTTCGAACTTGATCGGCCCGAGCGGATCGTGTCCCATGAGATCGCGGGCTATTGCCGGCCCAGCGGTGCCACCGATCATCACCGCCGAGGGCGACGTCCTTCGCAATGACGCCGAGGCATACGGCGTCGCGTTGCAGGCCTCCGGCGTTCCGCTGGTGGCGACCCGTTACCTCACCGCCACCTCACCACTTCATGACGACGGAACGCGAGACCCCACCAGCCGCGCCGCGATTCTCCAAACGGTGGCCTTCTTGATGGACGTGCTCGCCGACTAGTGCTCGAGTTCGTGGGCGAGGCGCTCAAGGGTGGCGCTCATGGTCTGCCGATTTCGTTCCGTGCGGTCGTCAACGCCAGAAACCTGCTTGCTGAACTCCAGGGCGGAATCGGGTCGCAGGTCCTCGTTCCACTCGGTCACACGGCATCCCGACTCGGTCGGGTCGATGCGGTACCCCCAGGTTGAGTAGTGAAAATCCATCATGGAGCATTCAAAGGCGAACGCCCGTCCGGGGTCGGCTTCGGTGACCTTGCCCTGCGTAGTCCACTCGTGGTCGCCGTGGCGGTTGTGACCGTCGAAGGTCGCGCCGATCACGGGACCGTCGTAGCCTTCGTGCCACTCGCAGGCAGTGCATTCCTCGGACCATTCGCCCATGCGCGTCACGTCCGCTATGGCGGCGTAAACCAGACCCGGCGCGGCAGCGATCTCACGGGAGACCTCAAGTCTCTTCGTCATACGTCGAATTTCACTGCACGCACCTGATGAATGTCGCGCGGAGGCCGAGGAGAAGCTGCTCACACCCTGCGACCGAGGAAGGCGGCGAGCTGGTCGGCCTTGCTCGCGCCCGCCGGTGCGGATTGCTCGGGACCGAACACGGCGCCATTCTCCGAGCGAAGCTCCGGAGAAATGGCAGCTTTTGCTCCGATGAGCAACCGCTCAGCCAACTCAGGCGTGAGGTCCGCGCTCTGCCCTGTCGCCTTCGCGAGATCCCACCCGTGCGTGAACGTGTCGGTTGCGGCCAATCCGACGAACGCCGACCCTGGCATCTGCCCGAATGGCAGGGTGAGGATCGTCTCCATGACGCCGTCGACCTGGAACGCGGCGACCGTGCTCTGGGCCGCTTCGTCAAAGGTAGACACGAAGTCGGTGGCGGAGAAATCCGTTTCACCCCCACTGGGCGGCGCGCCCTTCACACAGGCTTCGAAGAAGAACTGCCCACCGACGATGTGGTTGATCAGATCGCTGACCTTCCATGCCGCACACGGTGTGGTGTCCCCGAGCTGGTCCTTCTGTACCCCTTTGAGTACCTGGTGGGTGGCTGCAATCGCCTGTTCAAGTGCTTCAGTTGTCACCGTGATCTCCTGGTTGGGCGGATCTGTCGATGGGACTTTACGGTGCGGGTGCAGTCGAAGCGAATGGTCACGGGGCGTACGGATCAGGGCGAAATGGACGGCTCCACAGGGCATCACCCGACCATCCTGACGCCGCCCGATGCGCTCGCCAGGTGGCGTTACCGCAGCCGGTGGTCGACCGGTATGGGTGGCCATCCTGGCCAGTCCCAGCGCTCGGCCTTCAGGTCCGATTCAGTGTTCTTTGATCAGGCGTGCTGGCTCTTGGCCGCGGGCGGCGTCGGCCGCCAGCCAGGTGCGATAGCCGCCGTCCACGTTGCGCGCGTGTATTCCGAGCTCGTGCAAGAGCGCAGTGGCCGTGTGGCCCCGTTGTCCGACCTCGCAATAGACGACGAGAGGGCCCTGCACGTCGCCGACAGCCTCGCGTAGCCGATCCAGCGGATAGTTGACGGACCCGGGGATGGCTCCCTTAGCGTGCTCCTCCTTCGTGCGAACGTCAATCAGGGTCCAGCCCGCCTCCACCAGGGCCGGGATTTCGTCGTAGCCGACGACGTCGCAGGCTCCGGTGAGCACATTCTCAGCCATGTAGCCGAGCATGTTCACCGGGTCCTTGGCCGACGAGAAGGGAGGTGCATACGCGAGCTCCAGGTTGGCGAGCTCGTCCGCCGTGACGCCGCCGGTGATGGCCGTGGCGATTACGTCAATTCGCTTGTCGACGCCCTCCCCACCCACCGCCTGCGCGCCGAGGATGGAGCCGTCCTTGGGGTCAAAGAGGAGTTTGAGCGACATCTGCTGGGCTCCCGGGTAATAGCCGGCATGGCTCATCGGGTGTGAATGGATGGCTCGGTAGGGACGGCCAGCAGCACGGAGCCGCTTCTCGTTCCACCCGGTCGCGGCAGCGGTGACGTCGAACACCTTGACAATGGCGGTGCCCAGAGACGCCGCCGCGGCGACCGGGATGCCACAGATATGGTCGGCTACCCGCCTCCCCTGGCGGTTGGCCACGTTGGCCAGCGCAATCAGGGACGGCCCACCACTGAGCCAATCCTCCTTCTCCACGGCGTCGCCCACCGCGTAAATGTCCTCGTCGCTCGTCCGGTTGAACTCGTCGACGGCAATGCCCCCATGATCGCTCAGCGCGAGACCAGCCATATCCGCCAGGCGCACGTCGGGGCGGATGCCGATCGACCCGATCACGAGTTCACCGGCGATTTCCCTCCCATCGGCCAGGCTGATGCCGTCCGGAGTGACCTCTGACACGGCCACCCCGGTCTCGACAGCCACCCCCTGGGACACCAGCTCGGCGGCCACCAGGATGGCCAGCTCGGGATCGAGCGGGAGGAGGATCTGGTCAGCTGCCTCCACCACCGTGACAGCGATCGATTGTCGGGCCAGGTTCTCGGCCGTCTCGAGGCCGATGAACCCCGCCCCGATGACGACCGCTGTGCGAGGGCGGTTTGTCACGTCGGCCGCCAGCCGCTCGGCGTCCTCGACGTTTCGGAGAACCCGGGCCCGGTCGAACCCCGGAATTGGTGGGCGGACCGGCAGGGCGCCCGGGCTGAGAACCAGCTTGTCGTAGGACATCGTGTGGGTACTCCCGCCGCCCGACGGCCGTAGGGCAATCTCATGGCGGCCGGCAGCAATCCCGACCACTTCGGTGTCCACCCGGACGTCGAGCCTGAATCGCTCGAAGAGGCGCTCGGGCGTCTGCAGGAATAGGTCGGCTTCGTCCGTGATCACGCCACCCACGAAATAGGGGAGCCCGCAGTTGGCGTAGGACACATGTCCTGACCGCTCAATCACCGTGATGGCGGCCGATTCGTCAAGGCGCCGGAGTCTCGTGGCAGCTGACATCCCCCCGGCGACACCCCCGACAATGACGATGTGTCGTGACGTCATCGCATTTCACCTGGCCCCGGATGCGTCACGTGAAGATGATCTGCCCGCCTGCCGCCTTCTCGTAGAACTCGCCGACGGTGATGATGTCCTTGACCTGGGGGATGAAGTCGGCCTGCGTGAAGCCGAACAGCTCGACGGATGCCTTGCAGGCGTAAATCCCACAGCCAGTGTCCGAAATCATCTCCATGAATTCGTGAACGTCCGGGATGTCGATCTGCTGCATCTTCTTCTCAATCATGTGCGTGGCGATAGCCGACATCCCGGGAAGGACGCCGATCAGGCTGGCCATGTGCATGCCCGGGTTGCCGACAGCGGCAACCTTGATGTGCTCGAGGCGCTTGGCGTGAATGGCGTCCAGGCCGAAGAACGTGAAGAAGAGGTTGGCTTCAATCCCTTCGGCCCGGGCGCCGTTCGCCATGATCAGACCGGGGTAGACGCCTTCGAGCGACCCCTTCGAAATGATGATCGATACCTTCTCAATGCTCTCTTGCATGGGGGCTCCTTTGTGTCGCGTTGGAATTCGATGCCGGAATGCGAATCAGATGCAACCGCGTGGCTTGGGTATGCCGGCGATCTTGGCGGCCAGCTTGGCCGGGCCCTTCGGGAAGAGCTCGTACAGCTCCTTGATCGGCACGCCCGAGGTCTTGCCCAGCACCCGGACCGTTGGCCCGGTCCCCTTTGTCTCGTACTCCGAGCGCATGAAATTGATGACCAACCAATGACGATCGGTCAGGACATCGATTCCCTCGCGCCGTGCGAGTTCCGCCGCAACGTCTTCGTTCCACTGCGATGGATCGACCAGGAAACCCTCGTCGTTCAAGTCGACGGCGAGTCCGGCAATGGTGTCAACAGTCATGATGCACGCTCCAATTTGTTCGTATCGGATGGGATGACTTTCCCGGCCATCGGCATGTCGCCGTGGATGCCGGGTATGTCGCGTCCGGGAAGGAGACCGTGCCAGTAGAACCACTGGAACATCAGCTTGCCCAGGTGGTTCAAGCGCGACTCCTTCAGAAGGGGGAGGCCAACTTTGGTTGGGAAGTGGCCGGTCAGGGGCTCCACGTCGTAGTTGAAGTCGATCAGCATCGCCTTGGAGAAACCGGTCTCGATGAAGCAATTGGCGTGACCGTCGTAGGCCGCCCGGAGTGGCTCACCGGCCAGGAACCGGCAGATGTTGTCGACGAGCACCTCGCCCTCGAAGTGTGTGACCGATCCCGCCTTTGACACGGGGAGGGAGGTGGCATCGCCGATGGCGAAGACGTTGGGAGCTGCCTTCGATTGCAGTGTGTGCTCGTCGGTCATCACAAAGCCGAGCTCGTCACCGAGACCCTCCGAACGGGCCACATAGGAGGCTCCGCTGTGCACCGGGATGACAACCGCCAGGTCGAAGGGAACCTCTCGACCGTCAAACGAGACGAGTCGCCCGCCGGCCCCGTCGACTTCCCCCGTGTTGAACTCCGTCACCAGCTCTATGTTCCGCTCACTCAGCATGGCCCCGAGTTGTTTGGCGGCCACCGGCTTGGTGAAGGCGGAGTCCAGCGGCGTGACGTAGGTCATGTCCACCTTGTCGCGGATGCCCTTCTCCCGGAAGAACCAGTCAGCCAGGAAACAGAACTCCAGGGGCGCCACCGGGCACTTGATCGGCATGTCCACGACGTTGACCACCAGGCGGCCGCCGTCGAACCAGGTGAGCCTCTCTTCCAGGGCGGCGGCGCCGTGGGGTTCGTAGAAGGTGAAGACGTTCTCGTTCCATCCCGGACCGGTCAAGCCTTCGGTCTCACCGGGGCTGAGAACGGCACCGGTGGCGACGACGAGGACGTCGTAAGAGAGCTCACTCCCGTCGCCGAGGTGGACGAGGTTGCCGGCAACGTCGACGCGTTCGACGGCGGAGATCCGGTAGTCGATGCCCTTGTGCAGTTGACGTCCGCGGGGCCGCACAATGTCCTCGGGGTGGGTGAGGCCGAACGGGACGAACAACAATCCGGGCTGGTACACGTGATCGTTGTTCTGGTCGACCACAGTGATGGTCGCTGCGTCGGGTGAATAGACCTTCCGTAACCGGTTCGCGGTGAGCGTGCCGCCCGTGCCGCCACCCAGGATGACAATTCGATGCATGCCGGAACTCCGATCTCTTATCCATCTCCAGCGTGACAGAGGCCTCCACACGCTTGGTAGGGGCGAAGGTCCTTCAAAGAGCCGGTAAAGCCTGATAGGAGCGGAGGTCCTTCAGGACTCGAGATAGCGGAGCACGGCCAGAACCCGTCGGTTCTCCGACTGGGACACGGGTAGGTCGAGCTTGGTGAAGATGTTCGCCACATGCTTCTCGACTGCACCCTCCGAAATCACCAATTCCGCAGCAATCGCCGCGTTGGAGCGACCCTCGGCCATGAGCGAGAGCACCTCCTTCTCGCGAGCCGTCAGCATGGAGATAGAATCGGTGCGACGGGACGTGCCGAGCAGTTGGGTGACAACTTCGGGATCAAGTGAGGTACCTCCTGATGCCACTCGGATGAGGGCCTCGACAAAGTCGCTCACGTCGGCAACGCGGTCCTTCAACAGGTAGCCGACGCCGGCCGCATCACCGGCGAGGAGCTCCGCGGCATAGCGGGTCTCTATGTACTGGGAGAACATGAGGATGCCCAGACCCGGGTGCTTATGTCGGAGTTCCAGCGCGGCGCGCAACCCCTCATCGGTGAAGGTTGGCGGCATGCGGATGTCCACGATGGCAACGTCGGGGATCTCTTGGGCGATTGATGCCCGCAGGGCGTCGGGGTCGCTCACGGCTCCCGTGACGATGAACCCTCTGTCAGTGAGCAACTGGACGAGACCGTCGCGGAGGATGGCGGAGTCCTCGGCGATCACGACCCTGATCGGACCGACCATTTAGGCGTGGAGAGGGAGGTCCACGGTGACCACCGTAGGACCTCCTTGCGGGCTGGCGAGAGACAGCTGCCCGTCCACGGCATGCACCCGGTCGGTCAGGCCGTTCAGCCCGCTAGAAGACGAGCCCAAACGGGAAACCTCACCCCCACCAACGCCGTCGTCGCGGACGACGAGGCGCAGCCATTGCCCGTGCTGGGCACAGGAGACGGAGGCGCGTGAGGCGTGGGCATGTTGGGCGACGTTGGCCAGGAGTTCGGCCACGCAGAAGTAGGCGATGGCCTCAATAGCCTGCGTTGGACGGAAATTGAGGTTGATGGTGAGGTCGGTGGGCACTGTGTTGCGGGCCGCCAGGGTGGAGAGGGCCCCTTCGAGCCCGATATCGAGCGCAGGTGGGTGGATGCCGCGCGCGAGATCACGCAATTCGACAATGGCCTCCTTGGCACCCCGATGTGCCTCATCGACCAGCTCGCGGACCTTCTCGAGATCCAAGGTGTCGCCGTCCGCGAGCTTCTCCTTGGCCATGCCGAGGCGCATGGCGAGGGCGACCAGTTGCGCCTGAGTCCCGTCATGAAGATTGCGTTCTATGCGTCGCAGAGTGGCCGCCGACTCGTCAACGGTCTGGGTACGGGCCTGCTCGAGCGACCGGACGCGGGCCTCTATGGCGTCGGGGCCGAGTAAGGAGTGCATGAGGAAACGATCGAACGACACAATCGCCCGGACGGCCCAAGGGGCGATGAAGACCAGGATCACGCCGGTCACGAAGATGAAGAACCCGTGGAACACCCCGCCGGGGAACCCGACGGAGAAATATCCGGGCTCGAACACCCACGGCATGACACCGAAAACCGGCGGTTGGAAGGCGCTGGTGAACGGGAAGACGAGGCAGGCCAACGCGTCCCACCACACGCTGAACGCGAAGAAGATGGCCACCACCGCCAGGGGCGCTTTGATCAGCACATAGGCCATGGCGCGCCAGCCGGTGCGGTCTCGCAGGGCGCTTTGGATCCATCCGAAGAAGCCGGGGCGCGGCGAGAACGGAGCGGGCTCCACAATGTCCTCGCCGAGAATCCGTCGGGCAAGCCCCCGGTGGATGCCGCCGAGCCGTCTGGCCCCCCGGAGTGAGACGCCGATGACGGCCAGCCCGATAAAGGTGATGGCCAGGACGGCGCCAGCCGCCATGGTGACGGCGACGAAAGCAAGGCCGACACCCGCCATGGCCGTCCCGACCAGAAGGAAGAGGAGTTCCGATCGGGCTGGCTTGGCGAACGGTGTGATCCACATCGTTCTCGCGATTTGTCGGACCTTGGCCTCCAGTTCGTCCGAGACGACGATCACCATGTGCGTGGTCCAGACACGAGCACGTACCCCGATCTCAATTCCTGTGGTCCATCATGCGTCACTGGCCTCATACACCCAACCTAAACACTCGACCCTGGAGGGAAAAGGCTGGTAACGGGTGTCCTTTGCTGGGGTTATCCCCCCAACGGGACAGGACGCGCCTGGTTGAGGACGTCGGGGTTCACGACATTGACCGGGGTCCCGGCCGCATACGCGTTGATCTGGTCGAAAATGTCGGAGAACTGGATCTCCCATTCCTCGCGGGATACGTAGCCAATGTGGGGGGTACAGACGACGTTCTTCATTAAGAGAAGGGGGTGAGCCGTGTCGATCATCGGTTCGTCCTCGAAGACGTCGACCGCGGCCATGCCGGGGCGCCCGGCACGGAGTGCTTCAACAAGAGCGCCGGGCTGGACCAATCCAGCCCGGCTGGTGTTGACGAAGAGCGCGGACTCTTTCATGAGGCCGAAGTCGTCGCGCGTGAGGATGCCTTTGGTTTCAGGAACGAGCCGCATGTGGATTGACATGACGTCGCTCGATTGGAGGAACGCCTCCTTGCTCGTGGCCAGGGTATAGCCGTCATCGACAGCGCGCTGGCGCGAGTCCTCACGCGCCCATACAACGACGTCCATGCCGAATGCTTTGCCGTACGCTGCTACCACTCGACCGATCCGTCCATAGCCGTATATTCCGAGCGTCTTCCCCCGGAGGGTGCGGCCGACGCCCATCTGCCAATGTCCCTCGGTCAGCGACGCGACCTGTTGGGGAATCTGGCGCATGGCCGCCAGCACGAGACCCCAGGTGAGCTCGGCTGTCGCGTACGACGGTGATCCCGCATGCAGATCGGACGAGACCACGATGCCGAGCCGCGTGCAGGCCTCCACGTCAATGTGGGGGAACACGCTCCGTTGACTGATCAGCCGGAGCTGGGGCAGGCGCTCGAGCAGTTCGGCCCCGATGGCGGTCCGCTCGCGTATCAGGACGAGGGCCTCGCAGTCCCGCAGGCGCTCGGCGAGTGCCTTGGTGTCGCCCACGTGGTCGGTCCACACCGTGACGTCGTGACCGTCGAGGCGCGTGAAGCAGTCGAGGGTGCGCAAGGTGTCGAAGTAGTCGTCCAGGATGGAGACCTTCACCGACCGGTCCGTCCGTCGAGGAGCTCGCGGGTGATGTCCATATGCCCGGCGTGGCGCGCCGTCTCCTCAATCAAATGGAGGACGACCCAGCGCAGCGTTGTGGGTCGGATCGACCCGGCCGAGGGCTGGTCGAAGGAGTTGGCCCGGTCCAGGACGGCGTCGGCCGCCGCCGTCTCCGCCCGGTAGAACGCAACGACGTCGTCGACCGACCAGCCGTCGGGCAGCTCGAACATGTGCAGCCGCCAGGCCATGTCCATCTCCTCGCCGGCAAAGACGGCACGAAACCAGAGGCGCTCGGCGTACCCGAGGTGCACCACGATCACCCCGAGAGAATTGGCGGTCGGGCTCGGGCTCCAGCGCAGCTGCTCGTCGGTCAGCCCCTCAACCTTGTAGATCGCGCTCTCCCGAAGGTGCACCAGCCATGTCCTGGCCATGGCCATCTCGTCGGCCGGGGCCGCCTCGGCCGGCCTGGGCACGTGCAACTCTGGAGGCGATTCGCCCTGGGATGCCATCACGCCAGCCTTCCCTGCGGCGCCCCGCCCGAGCAACAGCGAGGTTGACCCGGCCGCGCCGGAATTGAGAGACTGAAATCATGACTCTCTCACTCCATCAGAGCTCGGCTGGCGCGGGGGGTCGAACCTCCCCGGTCCCGCTCGGCTCCGGCTCGCTCCTCTGGCGCCTCGGCATGCCTCGGACGGCCCTCCTGGTTGCGGGGAGGGCGCTGCTCCTCCAGACGATGCACCCGGTCGTGGGTGCCGGCGTGCGGGACTTTTCGGACTTCCGGGCCGACCCGTGGGGACGCCTGGACCGCACGCTCACGTCCTTGCAGGTGCAGCTCTTCGGCGACCAGGCCGCCGCCGCCGAAGCCCGGCGGCTGCGTGTCCTGCACAAGGAGATCCGGGGCATCGGCTTCGATGGCGCCCGGTACAGCGCCCTGGACCCCGATGCGTACGCCTGGGTGCACCTCTCCAACTTCGACACGCTGCTCTGCTTCCACCGCTGGTTCGGACGGCCACTTCGTGGCGATGAGCAACGCCAGGCGTATGCAGAGTGGAAGCAGGCGGGCCGGGTCCTCGGCGTAGACGATCGTCATATGCCGGAGGACGTCACCGCGTGCAGGGCGTACGTCCGGTCCATGGTCGCCGACACGTTGAGCGACAACGAGACGGCGCGGGACGTGCTCGGCAGCCTTCGTCTCGACGGTGTGGCGGCGCCGCCGTGGAAGCTGTTCCCCGAAGCGCTGTGGCGGGCACTCCGCCCGGCAGGTCGCCTGCTCCTGCACGACGCCACCGTGGGCACGTTGCCCGGACCGGCGCGCGAGAAGCTGGGTCTGTCGTGGAGTACGGCAGACCGCAGACGGCTGCAAGGCCTGGCGTTGGTGGTGCGGGCGGGGGCGGTCGCCGTGCCCGATCGCCTGTTGCAGTACCCGCTCGCCTACAGAGCGCAGCGGGTGGCGCTGGCCCGTCGGGTGGTGGCCTCATGACGGCCACGTTGCTGGAGTTGGTGAACGACGGTCCCGCCGAGGACCTCGAGCACGAGCGCGTGCTGGACGCTGCGCTCCAGGCGTTCTTGGACTTCGGCATCCGGCGGACGAGCATGGGGGAGATCGCGAAGCGGAGCGGCCTCAGCCCCGCGACGCTCTACCGACGCTTCAGCGGGAAGGACGAGATCGTGTGGGCGGTGGGGCGCCGTGAGGCCCGGCGACTGATTGCCGAAGTGGATGCCGGGGTTGATGCCCACGCGAAGCCCGAGGACCAGGTTGTGGCCATGTTCGTCGCCTTTGTCGGCGGCTTGCGCCAAAACCGCCTGCTCCACCGTTTGCTGGCCACCGAGCCCGAGGTCATCCTTCCCCTGCTGACCGTCAATGCCGGACCGGTGCTGGTCCTCGGCCGCGCGTACCTGGCCGATTTCATCCGACGCGTTCGGCGCCAGTTGGGACTGAGGCCGATTGATGCCGACCCGGCCGCCGAGGCCGTGGCGAGAATCGCGTTGTCCTTGGCCCTCACGCCTCAGACCTGCATCCCGGTGGACGACGGCAACGCGGCACGCCTCTTCGCCCGGCAATTCCTCGCCGGCATCCTCGACGCTCCGAGCGGGTGACCCCCAGAGCCTGCAGGTAGGGTGGCGCGCCGACCGACGAGGCGACTGGGGGCGATGTCATTGGACGACCTGAGCGGCAAGGTGGCCGTGGTCACGGGTGGTGCTGCGGGAATTGGGCGGGGGATCGTGCACGCACTCCTGGAGGAAGGTGCGCGCGTCGTCATTGCCGATGTGGAGGAGCCGGTCCTCACCCAGACGGTCGAGGAGTTGGGTGACCTCGGCCAGGTGCGTGGGGTGGTCACCGACGTGTCATCACCGGAGTCGTTCGAGTCGTTGGCCGACGATGTCTTCGGGCAGGAAGGCGCCTGCCATCTCCTTTTCAACAACGCTGGTGTCACATCGGGTGGAGGCGGCCGGCCGTGGGAGCAGGAGGCCAACGACTGGAAATGGTGCTTCAGCGTCAACGTGTTCGGCGTAGCCAACGGCGTGCTGTCCTTCGTGCCGCGCATGATCGACTCGGGGGAGCCCGGCGTCGTGATCAACACGTCCAGCATGGACGGTGGTATCGCCCCCGTTCCCTATGCATCCGTCTACGCCTCGAGCAAGGCCGCCATCTCATGCCTGACCGAGGCGCTGGCGCACCAGTTGGCCGGCGCAGGCACCAACCTCCGCGCCGCCGTCTTCTACCCGTCCGGTGGCCTGCTCGACACGGGCCTGTGGACGGCGCAACGCAACCGTCCAGCCGAATTGGCCCGGGTCCGGCCGCGGCCCCCGGCACCGGGCACCACGTTCGAGGAGTTCAAAGCCCTGCTCGAGTCGTCCGGCCGGTCCGCGGAATTGATGGATCTCTGCGAGCTGGGCCGCTTCGTGATCCGGGGCGTCAAGGCGGGTGACTTCATCATCGCCTATGGACTCGAGGAAGCGGGGGCGATGCTGCACCGCCGGGCCGACGCGATCGCCAAGGGACAGTTGCCCCCGGCGGCCTTGACATGAGGACGCGATCATGACGACCGGGTTGCGCGAGCGCTACACGATCATTTCCGCTGACGGCCATGCCGGCGGCGACATTCAGGACTACCGGCCGTACCTGGCCAGCCGCTGGCACGACGAGTTCGACGCCTGGGCGGCCGAGTACGTGAATCCCTTCGCCGACCTGCTCGCACCCATCGCCTATCGCAGTTGGGACAGCGAGCGCCGACTGGCCGAGACGGAGGCCGACGGGATCGCGGCCGAGGTGCTCTTCCCGAACACGGTGCCGCCGTTCTTCACCGAGGGGAACCTGGTCGCGCTGCCTCCGACGCCCCAGGACTACGACCGGCGCTGGGCCGGGGTGCAGGCCCACAACCGGTGGCTGGCCGACTTCTGCGCCCGCACGCCGGGCCGGCGGGCCGGGGTGGTCCAGGTCTTCGCCAATCGCATTGAGGACGCGGTCGCCGAGGTGCGCTGGGCGGTGGAGCAATTCGACCCGTTCGGAGGGATCCTCCTCCCGTCCGTACCGCCGAACTGCCATCTCCCTCCGTTGTGGGAGCCGCACTATGAGCCGTTGTGGGAGGTCTGTGCAGAGCTTGACGTGCCGATCAACATTCACGGAGGCAGCGCGCTGCCTGACTACGGGGAACACGAGGCCGCGCGCTCCATGATGCTCATTGAGATCCCGTGGTTCAGCCACCGCGCCGTGTGGCACCTCATCTTCTCCGGCGTTGTGGAGCGCCACCCGGACCTGCGCTTCGCGGTGACCGAGCAGGGGGTGGCCTGGCTGCCCCGTGGTCTGGAGACCCTGGACTGGTTCTACGGGCGCATGACCCTGCCCGAAGCGGCGGAGGCCAGGTTCTTCGGGGCCGCCGCTGCACACATGTCGATGACGCCCTCGGAGTACTTCGCACGAAATTTCTGGATCGGCGCCAGCTTCCTTCGGCCGAGCGAGGCACCGCTCCGGTACGACTTGGGGGTCGACCGCATCATGTGGGGAGCTGACTACCCGCATTCGGAGGGCAGCTACCCGTACACGACCGAGGCGCTCCGAGTTGCCTTCGCGGACTGCCCGCTCGACGAGGTCACGTCCATGGTGGAGACCAACGCGGCCGGCTTCTACGGTTTCGACCTCGAGACGTTACGTCTGGTCGGTGACCGCGTCGGCCCCCTGGTGTCTGACGTCAGCCGGCCACTCGCACCGGAGGACTGGCCACGCACGTCCACGTGCAACGCCTTTGACCACACACAGATGCTGCGCGCCTGGTAACGCGCACAACGGGAGGACACATGCAGACCGTCAGGTACGGCGCCCGGGCCGAGCAGGTCAACCGGGAGATAGAAGCCAAGAAGGCGGACATCTGGTCCCAGGCCGTCACCGCCGTCTACGAGACGGACCCCGAGATCATTGCCGCCGTGCTGCCACCGCCCTTGGAGGTGGGCCCGCAGCCGCTCGTGCGCATCACCATCACCCGGGTGGAAATGCCCGGAATTCCGGTCTTCGGGGCGGGCTGGATCGGCGTCCAGGCCCGTCATGCCGATCGCATCGGGGAATACCCGATCCTGATGCCGATGACCACCGAGCAATCCACCATCGGCGGGCGCGAGGTCAACGGCGAGCCGAAGAAGCTGGCCGAGGTAGAGGTCATCCGCGACGGAGCACGGGTCGAGGCCCGGATCGCCCGCATGGGCGCCACCCTGTGCGAGATCGTCGGCTCAGTCCGGGAGGTTCGCGAGAACTACGAGATGGCGAAGACCGACTTCTGGTTCAAGATCTCACCGTCACCCGAGGCTCCCGGCCAGCTCGACCAGGACCCGCTCCTTGTCTACGGGGAGAAGACGGAGCGCACCAGGGTGCACGAAGGGATTGAAGGCGAGCTCATTGTGAAGGAAGCGCCCCTTGACCCCATTGCCGACCTGGTGATCCGCCGCGTGGTGGACCTGAACTGGACCGAGCGGGCATCAACCCAGGTGGGCCGGATCATCGGCCCGGTACCCCGGGCGGACGTGGCGCCGTTCATCCATCAGCGCTACGACGACCTTTCGGTGCTGGGGGCAAAGCGATGAGCGACCGCTACGTCATCATTTCGGCCGACGCCCATGCCGGCCTGCCGTGTGAGCGGTACCGCCCGTACCTTGACGCCGCCTACATGGAGCAGTTCGACGCCTACCTGGCCGAGCGCCACGCCAACCGCGATCAACAGTTGCAGATGAATTACGACTACATCATGGGGTGGGAGACCGACAACGCCGAAGGCTTGCGGGGTGCCTGGGACATTGAGCAGCGTGACAAGGAGCTGGACGCCGACGGCGTGTCAGCAGAGGTCATGTTCGCTGACGCGGATGCCATCACCGGCATGGCGTCACCACCGTTCGGCGCAGGACTCTCCGCCGGTGCCATTTCCGATCCCGAGCTGGCCTTCGCCGGGGCGCGGGCACACAACCGGTTCCTGGCCGAAATGTGCAGCCGGAGCCCGGAGCGCCACGGCGGGATAGCGCTGGTACCGATCACCCACGGGGTGGAGCGGTCGGTAGCCGAGATCGAGTGGCTGGCTGGCCAACCGGGCATCAGGGGGATCATGGTGCCGACGATGTGGCACGACCGTCTGCCCTACAACCATCCGGACTACGACCCGGTGTGGGCGGCCTGCCAGGCGGCCGGCTTCCCGGTGCACACCCATTCGGGCGAGGCGCCGCAGGACGAGTACAACGGCAACATCGGCATCTATCTCGCCGAGGTCGTGTGGTGGGCGGCGCGACCGATGTGGCATCTGCTCTTCTCGGGCGTCTTCGAACGGTTCCCCGGGCTCAAGTACGTCGTCACCGAGGCGGCGGCGTACTGGGCCGCCGACATGATGTGGAAGTGGGACCAATACATGGGCGGGGGCCACACCACGAAGAAGATGGCTGCACTCCTGGCGGGCAAGATCTCCAAACTGCCCTCGGACTACTTCGGCCAGAACATCTTCATCGGCGCATCGACCATGTCCAAGGAGGAGATCCGCCGCCGCCACGTGCTCGGCTGCGATGTCGTCATGTGGGGCACCGACTACCCGCACCCTGAGGGGACGTGGCCGCACACACAAGAGCGGCTGCGAGCCGACTTCGGCGCCATCCCGGTCGAGGACGCGCGGAAGCTCTTGGGGGAAACGGCCGCGAAGTGCTACGGATTCGATCTGACGGCCCTGCAGCCCATTGCCGAAAAGGTCGGGCCCACGCCGGCCGATCTGGGTCAGGACCCGAATCTGCGGACGGACCCCAATGCGGTAGAGGCGGCGCGCTGGTGGAAGGACGAGTACCAGGTACGCGCCCCGTGAACGAGCAGCACATGGTGTTCTGCGCCAGCCCCGAGTGGCAGGCGCTGGTGGTCGAGACCATTCTCCCGGTGGCGCTGGCCGGCGTGGACCTCGGTGACGACGCCCTGGAGATCGGGCCGGGCCCCGGGTTCACGACGGACGTCCTGCAGACGATGACCGCGCACCTGACCGCCGTCGAGGTGGACCCTGTGCTGGCCGATCCGCTGGCCGCCCGCCTGGCGGGCGGCAACGTCACGGTCGTGCTGGGGGATGCCACCGCCCTCGAGTTCCCCAGCGCCCGCTTCACCGGAGCCGCCTCGTTTCACATGTTGCATCACATCCCCACGAAGGAGGCGCAGGACAGCGCCTTTCGTGAGCTGGCCCGGGTGCTCCGACCTGGTGCCGTACTTGTCGCGGCCGATTCGGGCTACCGCGAGGACACGCTGCTCTTCCACGAGGGCGACACTTACAACCCGATTGAGCCTGAGGAACTGCCCGCCCGCCTCTCGACGGCCGGTTTCGCCAAGGTGGAGGTCCGTCAGTACGACCTCGGGTGGGTGTGCACGGCGCAGGCCCAGTAACCGCGGCCGCTACATCGCCCCTTCGGGAAAGAAATTGACCCAGTTGCTCTGCATGGATGCCCCGTCAGCAATGACCGTCGCACCGCTCACGTAGCGGGCGGCGGGCGAGCAGAGGAACAGCACCATGGCCGCCATTTCGTCCACCGTCCCCATGCGCACGGTGGTTCCCTCGTCAACCAGCTCGTCGGTGAAGCTCTCCTGGGTTCGCCCGACCGTTTCCAACTCAGCACCCACCATGCCTGGCGTGGCGAAGACGCCCGGTGCGAACGCATTGATCGTGACACCGCGGCGCATGAGGTACGGCGCCAACGTCTTGACGAGGTTGACCACTCCGGCCCGGGCCGCCCCCGAGTGGGCGAACATCGGTGCCCCCCGCTCGAAGGAGAACGTGTGCACGACGTTGACGATGGCTCCGTATCCGGCCTCGGCCATCGGCTGCATGAACCGGCTGGTCATGTTCCACGTCCCGTTGAGGTTGAGGTCGACGACAGAGCGCCAGCCGTTGTCCGAAATGGCGGTGGGCAGGGCCGGGAATTGCCCGCCGGCGTTGTTGACCAGGAAGTCGACCTGACCGAGGTCGGCATAGACCCGGTCGCGGAGCGCATCGACCTGGTCAATGTCCCGGATGTTCGTCGGGACGGCCATACACCGGCTTCCGAGCTTCTCGACGACCACCTTCACGGCGTCGAGCGACTCGGGCGTGCGGCCGGCGATGACGACGTCGGCCCCCAGCGACGCGAAGGACAGCGCCACCTCGCGGCCGAGCCCGGTGCCGCCACCGGTGATGACCACCACCCTTCCGCGAAAGATCGACGCGGCCAGGACCGAGACCGCCGGGCCGGGAGACCAGGTCATGGTCGCTCGGTCATCCGGCGAAGTCCCAGCTGCCGCCGCTCTCATAGTGGCGCAGCACGTTCTTTGCGATGAGGATGCGGTGCACCTCGTCGGGACCGTCGGCGAGGCGGAGGGTGCGTGCCCCGAGGAACATGGCCGCCAGCGGCAGGTCGCTCGTCACCCCCGCTGCCCCCCACACCTGAATGGCCCGGTCGACGACCCGGGAGTACGCCGCCGGCACGAACACCTTGATGGCGCTGATTTCGGTGCGCGCCTGGGGATCACCCTTGTCCACCTTCTCGGCCGCATGGATCGTCATGAGCCGAGCCGCCTGCAGGTCCATGTAGCTGTCAGCCACGAAGCCCTGCATGAACTGCTTGTCCTTGAGGAGGCCACCGTGGACTTCGCGGGTGAGCAGGCGTTCGATCATGAGGTCGAAGGCCCGCCACATCTGCCCCACCGAGTTCATGCAATGGAAGATCCGTCCGGCGCCGAGGCGATCCTGGGCGGCCCGATGCCCGTCGCCGACCTGGCCGAGGGCGTTCTCGGACGGCACGCGCACGTTGTCGTATCGCACCTCGCAATGGTCCGAGGAGGAGCTGCCCCAGATGCCGATGCCCCGCTCGATGATGACCCCAGGCGTTGAGGTGGGCACGATGATCTGGACCATGCGACCGGGCCGGTTGTCTGTGGCCGACTCGGCCGCTCTGCACATCACGATGAAGAAGTCCGCGTCCAACCCGTTTGAGGTGAACCACTTGTGCCCGTTGATCACCCACTCGTCGCCCTCGCGCATGGCCGTCGTCTTGATGGAACGCGGATCCGACCCGGCGTTCTCCGGCTCGGTCATGGAGAAGCCCGACTCCATCGTCCCTTCCACGAGTGGCAGGAGCCACTTCTTTTTTTGCTCCTCCGTGCCGTACTTGACCAGGATGGTCTGGTTGCCCGAATTGGGGGCGACCACGCCGAAGAGAGCAGCGGCGCCGACGGCATAGGCCAGGATTTCGTTCATGTACGCATGCGCCATGAAGTCGATCCCCATGCCGCCGTACTCCGGTGGCAGATGTGGGGCCCACAACCCCTCGGACTTGACCTTCTGTTGCACCTCTTCTTGAAGGGCCAGGGACTCGGCGCGCTCGGACTCCGATGCGGTGGAGCGCCGCCCTCTCCAGATCACTCGCTCGTTCGGCAGGATCTTCTCGTTGACGATCCGAGCGGTACGGAGCCGGATGTCGTTGATGTTGTCGCTCAATCCCTCGACTGGGGTCACTGTGATGGGCATGGCACCGTCCTTGGCCAACGTGGGGCGTATGCGGGGAGCCTACGCAGATTCGGCGGCCTGATCCGTGGCGTCGGCCCACCGCCCGACGAGGGCACGCTCGTACCGGCCGCGCCCTACGAAGCTGACCGCCCAACGGGCGAGCGCCCCGAATCTGTTCTTGAATCCGGTCAGGAAGGTCACGTGGACGACGAGCCAGAGCAACCAGCCGAAGAACCCGCCGACGCGCAGGGGACCGACCTTGGCCACCGCCCGGAAGCGTGAGATCACGGCCAGGGTCCCGAGGTCGTGGTAGTGGAAGGCACGCACGCTGGTGTCGCCCCGCACCCGCCTGCCGATGGTATGCGCCGCGTGGGCGCCCGACTGCATCGCCACCTCGGCCACTCCCGGCAGATCGTCGAGGGCCATGAGGTCGCCGACCACGAACAGTTCGGGGTACCCCGGGATGGAGCAGTCGCGGCGTACCTTCACCCGGCCCGCCCGATCCACCTCGGCGCCCGTTCGCTCGGCCAGCTGTGCCCCGAGTGGGGAGGCCTTGGTCCCCGCCGCCCACACCTTCGTCGCTGCGTCAATGCGCAGCAGGGTCCCATCGTCCCTGGTGATCTCGACGCCGGTCTTGTCCATGCCGGTCACCATCGCCCCCAGGTGTACCTCGACGCCCATGCGCCCGAGATCCCGCGCGGTGATCCGCGACAGCCGGTCACCCATGGTCGCCACGAGCCGGTCAGCGCCCTCCACCAGGACGACACGGGTCGATGCAGGATCGATGCGCCGGTAGTTGTGCCGGAGGGCACGCCGCGAGAGTTCCTTCAATTGACCCGCCATCTCCACGCCGGTGGGACCCCCACCGATCACGACGAAGGTCATGATCTGCTGACGCCGCGCATCGTCCTCCTCGGCCTCCGCCCTCTCGAAGGCACCGAAGATCTGGCCCCGCAGGTGCAGCGCGTCATTGAGCGACTTCATGCCCGAGGCGCTCTCATGGAACTCGTCGTGTCCGAAGTACGACGTGGCCGCGCCGCCTGCCACTATCAGGCTGTCGTAGGTCATCGTCGTCGTGCGACCGAATTCGGTCATGGTGATCGTGCGGGTGTCGGGGTCGATGCTGCGCACGTCCGCCAGCACGACGTTCATGGAGGCATAGTTGCGGAACACGTCACGGGTGGCCGGCGCGATCTGTCCCTCTGAGAGAATGCCGGTTGCGACCTGGTATAGCAGCGGTTGGAACAGGTGATGATTCGTGCGGTCGACGAGGGTCACCCGGACCCGGGCCCGCCGCAGGGCCTTGGCGGCGAACAGGCCGCCGAATCCGCTGCCGATGATCACAACGTGGTGGCGGGTGTCCGCCTCTCCAGTCGTCACCCTGACGTTCTACGTCGGCCGCGAGGACCGGGGCCAGCCGGGCATCACGCGGGGAGGACGAATCGGTCCACCACATCCTTGACGTAGTAGGCCAGCGGCAGGTTCGGGAGCTCGGCGGGAGCCACCCAGCGGACGTCATCAGTCGTGCCGTTCGTCTCGGCACGCAGCGTCCCGCTCCACGAGTTCACCCGGTAGAGGACGCGCACGGTGTGCAGCTCGGTCTCGTCGGGCAGGGTCCGCACGTCGGACACGACGTCGAGCAACGGCCCGAGCTCGACGGTGAGGCCGGTCTCCTCGAACATTTCGCGGCGGAGGGCGTCGGCGGGTGACTCCCCGTGATCGACGCCCCCTCCGGGGAGAAACCATCGTCCAGCCAGCGCGATGGACGATGACGCCCTGGCCAGCAGGAGTCGCCCGTCCGGGTTGACGCACACCCCGTACGCGGCGATGCGCTGGCGTCGGGGCACCCACGCATGCTTGTCCTCGAGGCCACTGACCGCAAAGCCGGGTGACCGCTACCCTGGCGACAGGCCGGGACCGGCCAGATGGCCGAAAGGGGTCGGGGTGGACACGGCAACCGAGCTGGAGGCGATACGACGGCTGAAGTACGCCTACTTCCGCACGCTGGACCTCAAGGAGTTCGACGCCCTGGGGCAGCTCCTCGCCGAGGACGCCACCGCCGCCTACGAGGACGGCCGGACGGTGCTCGACGGCAGGCGGGCCATCGTCAACTGGTTGTCAGAGGTCCTCGGAAGCCACGACATCGTGACCGAGCACCACGGCCACCACCCTGAAATCGATCTCACGTCGCCGACGGAGGCCACGGGCACGTGGTACCTGCAGGACCGGGTGGTCGTGCCGTCCGCCGATATAGAGATCGGCGGCACCGCGCTGTACGCGGATCGCTACGTCAAGACCGGCGACGGGTGGCGCATCGCCCATACCGGGTACTTGCGGGTGTTCGAGGAGCACCGCACCCATACGACCCTGCAGCTCGTCTCGTTCCGCTCGCGCTTCGCCGTCGGAGCGTGAACCACTTGTCCTAAGGGCGGTGGATCGAGGCTAAGGGCGTTCAGCCGGGCTGAAGGTGAATCCCGGGTCGAACAGCGTGGTCGGCTCCAGCGCCTTCTCAATGGCGGCGACGAAGTCGGGTTCGAGCACCAGGTCGAGGGCCTTGACGTTCTCGGCAATCTGCTCGGGCCGGCTCGCTCCGATGATGGCACTGCTCACGTTGCCGTTCTGCAGCACCCAGGCGAGCGCTACCGAGGCGGGGGCGTAGCCGGCCTCGCGGCAGAGCGCGGCGTAGTCCTGCACGGGCTCGAGCACTTCGTCGCGCAAGAGCCAGCTCATTTCGCCACCCTCCACTCCAGTGGCGCGCGACCCTTCGAGCAGGGGAGCGCCCGGGAGATACTTGCCGGTCAGCACGCCCTGCGACAGAGGGGACCACACGATCTGGTTCACGCCTTCCATCTCACACAGTGGCACGACCTCGGCTTCAATCACGCGCCACAGCAGCGAGTACTGGGGCTGGTTTGACACAATGCGGTCGAAGCCCATTTCGTCGGCCATGCGCAGCCCGTCGGCGATCTGCTCGGCCGTCCACTCCGACACGCCCACGTAATGCACCTTGCCCTGACGGACCAGGTCGTCGAACGCCCGGAGCGTCTCTTCAAGGGGCGTCGCGTAGTCGTAGCGATGGGCTTGGAGCAGATCCACGTGGTCGGTCTGGAGTCGTTCGAGCGACGCGTGGAACGACTCCATGATGTGCTTGCGCGAGAGCCCGCGGTTGTTGGGATTGGGGCCCGTCGGCCAGTACACCTTGGTGAAGATCTCGATCGTGTCGCGGGGCACGCCCTTCAGCGCGCGGCCCAGCACGGACTCTGCCGCCCCGATGGCGTACGCGTCGGCAGTGTCGAACGTGGTGATGCCCGCATCCAGCGAGGCCTTCACGCATGCCTTGGCGGCGTCCTCCTCTACCTGGCTGCCGTGCGTGATCCAGTTGCCGTACGAGAGGGCGGAGACCAGCATGCCGGATCGTCCGAGGTGGCGATAGTCCATGGAACGAACTGTATCGGGTCGTTCTACGCTCGGGTTGTGGAGCGCGACGAGAAAGAGCTCGACTCAGGCGGGAGTGACGAGAGTGACGCACCGGGTGCGACGCTGCGCGTGCTCAGGTCTCTGGCCATCCCCATGAGTGAAATCAGCTGGCGCGCCACCACCTCGGGTGGCCCGGGGGGCCAGCACGCCAACCGCACCCTGAGCCGCGTCGAGGTGCAGTTCGACATTGCGAACTCGGCGACGCTCGGCCCCCGCCAGCGGGCCCGGTTGGCCGAGCGGTTCGGCTCCGTGGTGCGGACGGCGGCGTCGGAGTCGCGCTCGCAGGCTCGCAACCGTCAGGTCGCGCTCGACCGCCTGGCCTCGAAGCTGGCCGAGGGGCTGCGGGTCGACCCCGACCGCCGGCCGACGAAGCCCACGAAGAGCTCGCAGGAACGCCGGATGGAGGGGAAGCGGCGACGAGCGCAGACCAAGCGGCAACGCCGCACGCCGGACGATTTCGACAGCTGAGCTGCCGCCGCAGCGCCGCTCAGCGCGAGAGTCCGAGGGGGGCAAGCGCTGCGGGCAGGGCCGAATCGATCAATCCGATCAACTCCGGGTCGTCCTCCGCCCGCGGACCGCGCAGCGCGGTGAGCGCGGCGTACCCCTGGGCCACCAGCGCGGCGTCCTCGGAGGCCTCGGGAAGATCGGCATCGGGATCGCCCTGCGGGAACGGCGAGCCGACGGTGAGCACGATCTCGCCCCGCTCACCGGGTGGTCCTGACATGGACGCCCGCGCGCCCTCGGCGGCGGCAGGGCCTTCCATCTCCGGTCGGTTGGGTGTATCGGATGCGGCGGAGCCGATCGCCGCCTTGATGAGTCCGACACCGCTGACGCGGGCCCACCGGAGGCCCCGGATGTCCGACAGCGGGAGTGCGGGGACGTTGAGGTTCAGCACGGTGCGCGCCGGCGCTGCGGCGAGGAGGGGGATGAGGGCCACCGCGAGGTCCGCCGCCGACTCCCACGGGTCGGGAGTGCCGCCGGCCCGTAACGAGACGGCCAGCGCGCTGATGCCCAGCTGCGAGGCGGTCAATGCCGCGCCCACGGTCCCCGAGTGGAGGATGGAACGGCCCACGTTGACGCCGTGATTGATGCCCGAGAGCACCAGATCAGGTTTCGGCCCTACCGCCCCGAGAGCGCCGGTGATGACCGAGAGGGCGGGCGATGCGTTCAGTCCGTAGGCCTCGACGCGCTCAGCCCCTTCAATCCGGGCCCGCTGGTAGGCGATGGTCGTGCGGTCCGAGACCGAGCCGACGGCCGCCCCGGCGCCACTGAAATTCGTGCTCGGCGCCATCACGACCAGCTCGTGCTCGGCGCCCGACGCCTCGGCCCACCGCATGAGTGCCCTGGTCAGCGCCGCCAGCCCCGGGGCGCTGACCCCGTCGTCGTTGGTCAGGAGCACTCTCACGTGACCCGACCCTACCGGGCCGCCACTGCCCCTGTGGCGCCTGGCGGGGCACGGTCGCGGCGTGTTCGGTGCCGTGTCACCCCTCGGTCACCCCGCCGCCCGACGCACCAGCACCACCGGACCTCGCTGGTCTGCTTCAATTCAGCTCGCCATGCCGCCTCGCGCCCCCAGGATCTCTGTGGCCTCGCCGACGGGACAACAGTGGCGGATCGGCCACGGCCAGCAGGAGGTCATCGTCTGCGAGGTGGGCGCCACCCTGCGGGCGTACAACGTGGGGACGCACGCCGTGGTCGACGGCTTCGGGGCGCACGAATGGTCCCAGAGCGGACGCGGGCAGGTGCTCGCCCCGTGGCCGAACCGTCTGGCGGACGGCCGCTACGAGTTCAACGGGGTCCGGGCGCAGGCCGCGCTCGATGAGCCCGAACGCCACAACGCCATCCACGGGCTCGTGCGCTGGCTGCCGTGGACACTGCAGACCCGCCATCAGAACCAGCTCTCCCTGCGGCTGCAGGTCCATCCCGTCCCGGGGTACCCGTGGACGCTGCTCCTCGAACTCGAGTACCACCTCGGTCGCGACGGCCTGACGGTCACGACACGGGCGCGCAACCTTGAGGACGCGCCGATCCCGTTCGGGCTCGGCTTCCATCCATACCTGACGGCCGGACCAGAGACGGTCGACGGCGCCATCCTGCAACTGCCCGCCCGTGACACGCTCGAGCTTGACGAGCGCGGCCTCCCCACAGGGGAGCTCAGTGCCGTCGCCGGGACCGAGCGTGACTTCACCACCGCCCGCTTCGTCGGCCCGCTCGTACTCGATACGGCCTTCACCACGCTCCAGCGAGACAGCGAAGGCAAGGCGTGGGCCACGCTCGACGCCCCCGGCGGGGCGAGCGGCGCTGCGCTGTGGGCGGACCAGGGCTTCGGCTACCTGATGGTGTACACAGGCGACACGTTGTCGGACGTACAGAGACGACGCCGTGCCGTCGCGATAGAGCCGATGACCTGCCCACCCAACGCGTTGCGGACCGGGAAGGACGTGCTCGCGCTCCAGCCTGACGTGGAGTGGTCGGCCAGCTGGGGGCTGGTGCCCCGATGACGACCGGCGCTGCCCCGGCGATGGAAGGCCAGGTTGCCGTGGTGACCGGCTCCTCCAGCGGGATCGGCGCGGCCGTTGCCGCGGCCTTCGCCGCAGCGGGAGCCAGGGTCGTGGTGAACTCGGCCCGCTCGGTCGCCGAAGGAGAGGCGGTCGCCGCCCAACTACCCGACGCCATTTACGTGCAAGGCGACATTTGCGAGCCCGGTACGCCCGAACGGCTCGTTGCCGCGGCAGTGGATCGGTGGGGTCGGCTGGACACCCTGGTGAACAACGCGGGGACGACCGTGGTCATCCCCCACCACGACCTGGAGGCGGCCACCGTCGATGTGTGGCGGCAGATTTTCGAGGTCAACGTCTTCGGCACGTGGTCGATGACGCTCGCCGCCATCCCCGCCCTGCGGGAGGCAAAGGGTTCGGTGGTCAACGTCGCCTCGGTGGCCGGCATCCGGCCGACCGGGTCGTCCATCCCGTACGCGGCCAGCAAGGCGGCGCTCAACCACCTGACCGTCCTGTTGGCCAAAGTCGTGGGACCTGATATCCGGGTCAACGCGGTGGCGCCCGGCCTCATCGACACGCCGTGGACGGCGGACTGGGACTTCGTGCGCGAGGTCGTCCAGCAGGTGGCGCCGCTCAAACGGAGCGGCCAGCCCGAGGACGTGGCCGAGGTCGTCCTTGCCCTGGCCACGGCGTCGTACGTGACCGGGCAGATCGTGGCGATTGACGGGGGTCTCTCCATCGCCACCTAGCCGCTGCGGGGGCCCGGTGGGAGGGCGCCCGCAGCGACACACGTGGCAGAGTGCACCGGTGCGGTTCGTCGTTCTTGGTGCCGGCGCCATAGGAGGGGTCGTCGGTGCGCGCCTCTTCGAGCGCGGTGTGGACGTCACACTCGTGGCCCGGGGTGCGCACGCCGATGCCTTGGCGTCGGGACTGACCCTGGAATCCCCCGAGAGTTCGGTGACGCTCCCGATACCGGTCACCGACGACCTGCGGACGCTCAAGTGGAGTGACGACGTCGTCGTCCTCCTTGCCGTCAAGGGTCAGGACACCGACGCAGCCATGGCACAGCTCTGCACCGTGGCCTCGCCGGAAACGCCGATCGCGTGCCTGCAGAACGGCGTCGAGAACGAGCGCAGGGTGCTCCGCCGGTTCGCCCACGTGTACGCGGTCTGCGTCATGTGCCCCGCCACCCATCTCCGACCCGGGGTGGTCCAGGCGCATTCGGCGCCGGTGACCGGCATGCTCGACCTCGGTCGCTACCCGTCGGGCCTCGACGACACCGCCCTGGCGATGGCCGCCGCGCTCGACGCCACCACGTTCCAGTCGGTGGCCCGGCCCGACATCATGCGGTGGAAGTACCGCAAGCTCCTCATGAACCTGGCCAACGCGGTGGAGGCACTCTGCGGTCCCGAGGGGCGGTTCAGCCCGGTGGCCAAGGCGGCGCACCGTGAAGGCGACGCGGTGCTCGCCGCGGCGGGGATTGACGTCGCCACCGCGGAGGAGGACCGCGAGCGGCGAGCTGACCACCTGCAGCTGCGCAACACGTCGTCAGGGGGGTGGAGCGGGGGAAGCAGCTGGCAGAGCCTGGCTCGGGGCGTCGGCTCCATTGAGGCCGAGTTCCTCAACGGCGAGATCGTTCTCCTCGGTGGGTTACATGGCGTGCCGACGCCCGTCAATGCCCTCTTGCAGCGCCTGGCGAAGGCGGCGGCCGCTGCCGGCCGCGGCCCCGGAGGGTTCCCCCTTTCCGAGCTCAGCACCATGGCAGGAGTCCCTGATGCACAGTGATCGCGCCCGACAGCTGGCCGAAGATTTCGCGTCGGTGAACGCGGAGGTCATCGCCTTCGCCGTTGCCTGCTCACCCGAGCAGTGGGAGATGGTGGTGCCCGGCGAGGAGTGGACGGTGGGGGTGGTCGTCCATCACATTGCCGAAGGGCACGCGCAGGGGCTTCGCTGGCTGGAGCTCATGGCGGAGGGGGTCGAGGTGACCGACAGCGCCGACGACATTGACCGCCACAACGTCGAGCACGCGGAACGCTGCAAAGCCCTCGCCGTCGACATCGCCCAGACCGTCGCGTTGCTCGAAGAGAACGGTGCCCGTCTGGAAGCGCTGCTCCGGGAGCTCACCGACGACCAGCTGGAGCAGACGGCACCGTTCGGCCCTGCGGGTGGGCAACCGCTCCCCACGTGGCAGCTTGCGGCGGTGGCCGCCCGCCACCCCCGTGGTCATCTGGTCCATGCTCGAGAAGCGGTGGGGCACACGTAGTCAGGCGCTGCCGTTCTTCAATCGCCGTGCAACGCGGCGCGCACCTCTTCCGCGGGGTCGGGGAGCGCGGGGCCCGGTGTCTCAATGCGGACCGAGCGCACCGTTCCGGTGAACGGTGCCGGCGGTGCGTAGTCAGGCGAGACGGGGAAGCCGCTGTCGAACCCGAGCCGCAGCCCCGCTCCACCGTGCTGGACGGCCATGGGTAACATCCCCTCCACGTCCCTGTCGTCGACCACGTCGTCGCCGACCGTGAGCACCATGCGCCCGGGGGTTCCGTGCCCGCCGGAGTGATACGCGACCGCCAGGCGGCACTCGCCGCGGCCGAGCGGGGTGCTCCCCGTGAGCTCGAGCGCGTCGGCCGCACGAGCGAAACAGAAGCGAGGCACGCCGTCCTTCACATAGAGCGCGTAGCCACCGAACCAGTCGCCGAGGGCACAGACGACGCCGTTCGTGGCGACGCCGATGGACTCGATGTCGGCGGTCAGTCGGAAGCCACCCCACAGGAGAGGGATCGATTCGTCGTGGATCGGCCCGCCACCCGGAACGTACGTCTGGGCCGCGCCCGGTGGCCATGTGGGAGGGATGAACCCGGCGAACCGGTCGATGAGGCCGTCGGAAATGGGCAGCACCTGGTTCCGCTCCGCTTCGACCGACCAGAGCTCAATCAGCCGCTGCAACCGCTCGGGCTCCTCCATGGAAAGGTCCGTCGACTCGGAGAAGTCGTTCGCCAGGTTGAACAGCTCCCAGCGATCCTCGTCGAAGCGGCGGCTCCCGACGGCGAGCTCCTCCTCGTCAAGCACACCGGTGCTGATGTGGTTGGTCGTGGCCTTCCACCCGTCGTGGAAGATGGAACGCGAGCCCAACATTTCGAAGTACTGCGTGGTGTGGACATCGGCGGCGCCGGGATCCTCGAGCGCCGGCATCAGGCTGACACCGTCGATCCTCTGTTGTGGCACGCCATCCACGACGGCCGGCGCGTCAAGACCGACCGCGGCCAGGATGGTCGGCATGAGGTCGATGACGTGCGCGAACTGCGGGCGCACCGTGCCCGGTTCGGCAATGCGGCCCGGCCAGTGCACAATGAGCGGTGTCCGGGTGCCGCCCAGCCACGTGTAGCGCTTCCAGAGCCGGTGCGGCGTGTTACCGGCCCAGGCCCAGGCCCAGGAATAGTGGTTATAGGTGGTGAAACCGCCCCAGTCGTCGTAGGCGGCCAGGTTGTCGGCCACCGATTCGCGCACGTGCGCGGTGAAACGGTGCTCGTTGAGGCTGCCGTCCTTTCCCCCCTCGGCGCTGGCACCGTTGTCCGAGAAGAGCAGGACCAGCGTGTTGTCCAGCTGTCCGGACGCGTCCAGCGACTCCAGGACTCGACCGATCTGGGCATCGGTGTGGGTGAGGAATCCGGCGAAGACTTCCTGCTGGCGCACGTGCATCCGACGCTCGTCGGGCGACAGGTCCTCCCACGCGTCGACCCATGCAGGCCGTTGCGTGACGAGGGTGTCGGCCGGAACGATGCCGCGCTCGACCTGCCGACGGAAGACCTCGGCACGCCAGGCGTCCCACCCGTGGTCGAACGTACCGCGGTAGGGCTCCACCCATTCGGGGGCCACATGGTGTGGCGAATGCATGGCGCCAGTGGCGAAGTAGAGGAAGAACGGCTTGCCCGGCGCGGCCTGGCGCTGATCCTGCACCATGCGGATTGCCTGGTCGGCCAGGTCCTCGCTCAGGTGGTAGCCCTCGTCGGGCCGGCGCGGCGCCTCCACGTAGTGGTTGTCGCTCACGAGGTTCGGTGCCCAGTGGTTGGTGTCACCCTGGAGAAAGCCGTAATGACGTTCGAAGCCGGTGCCGAGTGGCCATGTGTCGAACGGGCCGGCCGCGGAGCGCTGCCAGCGCGGGGTCAGGTGCCACTTGCCAACGGCCAACGTCGAGTAGCCCGCGTCGCGCAGGAGACGGGGGAGGGCAGCGGCGGACTTGGGGAGCCGGGACGTGTAGCCGGGGAAGCCCAACGGGATGTCCGACAGGAAGCCCATGCCGACGGCATGGTGGTTGCGGCCGGTGAAGAACGCCGCGCGGGTGGGGGAGCACAGCGAGGTGACATGGAACCGGTTGAAGAGGGTGCCACGAGCGGCCAGCGCATCAATGTGTGGCGTGGCGATGTCGGATCCGTAACACCCCAGATGGCCGAAACCGGTGTCGTCCAGGACGATGGCGACGACGTTCGGCGCGCCGTCCGGTGGTTTGGCATCGTTCGGGAACCTGGGGATGGAGTCCGAGGGCGTGAAGCCGATCTGCTGCGGGGGTTCGGCCGAGGTCACCGTTCTGTCCCGGGGTTGGTCATGGCGACAGGGTAGGCGGCCAACGTCGCCGAGAGTTGGAGTGAGAGTGCGGGTAGCCTGGTCCGCAATGCAGGGCCACCTTCCCGTCCCGCCCGGACCGCACTACCCCGTCGGACTTGCCCCCCTCATCGGGTATGTCGCCACCCGCGAACCCCAACCATTGGAGGACCGGGACCCCGTCGAGCCGGACTGGATGTATGAGGAGGACTACGAGGAGGAGTGGGGTCCTCGCCATTCGCGGGTGATCAAGGTGACGGCGGTCGTCGTCTCGTTGTCACTGGTGCTCGCCGGTCTGGGCACCGTGCTCGAACTGGTGCTCTCGGCGCGCTGAGGGGCTGCCCCTCACAGCAGCTTGGCCGCCTGGGTGCGCAACCAGGTCCGCCCTCTCGTCCGGATAGAGACGGTGCGAGCCTCGAGCGCATGCTCGCACCGTGCCGTGTAGGCCATGACCCACACCGCAGCTGCCCGGGCCGTCACGGTCTCGTGCACGGAGAAGGGACGCCCCCGAGCAGTGGCGTAGGCGGCAATGAATGCGTCGATCTCCGCGGCTTCGGGAGCGTCGAGGTCAGCGGTCTCCCCGGTCGAGCGCCAGGTCGCAGCCGCCTGCCCGGCGACGACGGCTTCAGAGGTCAGGGCGAGGCTGTCCCAGTCGTACACGGCCCGCACGCCACTCGCACCGAGCCGCACGTTGTTGGCCGACCAATCAAGGTGGGCGATGACCGGAGGGAGGTCGCCGGCCGATTGGCGTCGTGCCAGCGAAGCCTGCGCCAGGTCGTCAATCCACTCCGCCCCCTCCGCCGTGCCGGCAAAGTCGAAGATCGGGCTGTGCGGGGTTGGGTACAGCTGACCCGGCACCCCACGCATCGGATGTCGTTCCAACCCATCGGGCGGAATACCACGAACAGTGTGGACCAGGTCAGCGAGCGCGTTGGCCGAAGCGCCAAGTAGGCGGGGTTGCACCGGTCCGGTCTGCCCCGGATCTGGGAAGTGCGACTCGACGGTCGCCCACCCATGTCCGAGCGGGGCCGGCCCGGCGAGGGGTATGGCACACGGATAGCCGGACTCGGCCAGGGCACGCTGCGTCCGTTGCACGCCGACGAGAAACGCGGTCTCCCAGCGCGGCTGGTAGGCCTTCATGACGACGATCCGCCCGTCGGCCGTGTGGAGACCGATGACGCAGCCGGACGATGCCGAATAGAAGGCGCCCCCGGTGGCGGGAACGCCAAGCTCCTCCTCCACAGCGCGGGCCACGAGATTCGCCATCCCGCTGGGGTCGAGTGTGCCGAAAATGGACTCTTCCACCGGGCGCGGCCCCCCCTGGACGTGCGCGGCGAGCAATTCGTCGAGTGGAAGGTGGGGCGTCACAGTGCGATGCCTGGCGGATCGGGTGACCCGAGCAGGGGACCGTAGCCGACCAGGGGCCTGCGCCGTGGCCTGCGGAACATCATCGGGGACCTCCCGGTGGGCGGGGATCCTCACGGTACCGGCGGTGGGCCCCATCGGGCCGAAGTGACGTCGCGCCCCAGAAAAATTGGGAATCTGACCGCGAGGTCCCGACGGTTCAGCCGTTTCCTCCTTGGGAACGAGCAGAGGGCCCAAGCAATTGGGCCCTCTGCTGAATTCTGGACTTCCTCGTGCTCACGGTCAGGCGGTGCCGACCGGACCACACCGACCGAGCCGCAAGGCTGACACGGCGGAGAGCAGTGGGCCCCCCGCCATGTCAGCAGCGTGGATGGAACGCTCGACCTGCCTACGAGGTCGACACCAGGGACCTGGGCGGCGTCGAGATCTTCCCGGTGTACTTCCTGACCGGGCCCGCACCGGGACTGGTGACGTAGACCGGGCTGACCGGTGTGCTGCCGATCCAGCTCCCAGACGGTGTCACGACGGGCGGCGCAGAGCTACTGAACTTCACGATCTCGCCTCCCTCGTAGCCGAAGTGCACCGAACTCGAGTAGGAGAACGGGACAAAGCCTGGGGTGACGAAGTGCTTGCCCGACCTTGCGATCGCCGCGACAAGCCCGGCCCTGGTCAGGTTCTTCCCAGCTGCCTGCAACGCCTGGACGAAGGTGTACGCGAGCCCAATGCCGTACTGCGTGTTGCCGTCGAGTCCGGCCTTGGCGTACAGCGCGGGCGCGTACTTCGCCAACAGGTTCTTCTCAACCTGGACCCACGGGTTGCTGGTGTCGCCCACCGGTGACTGGTACACGTTGGCGAGCGCCCCGTTCAGCAGTCCCGCGGCCGCTTTGGCCTCCGCGGCGTTCTTGGTGGCCTGTTGCGTGAAGGAAGACAGGAGCGGTCCCACGGTCGGGGCGTCCGCCCCGACGTTGTCGATGACGTACTGGGGCAGGTACCCGATGGCAAACCCGGGGAGGATCGCCAGTGCCGTCGCGGCCGGGATAGTGGCCAACACGACCACCTGGGCCCCGGCTGCCTTCAACGCGGCCATCTGGTTCGACAGCGGGCCGGCCAGCGTGGCGACGTCATAGGACTGCCGTGAGACGACCGAAGCCTTGGGGATCTCGAGGTCGAGACCCTTGACGACGTCCTGCCCGAACTCGTCAGCCTGGTAGAGATACCCGATCTTCTTCCCGGCGAAGTTGGCCTTGATGTACGTACCGAGGATCTTCCCGTCCACCGTGTACGGCGGCTGCCATCCCAGGCTGTAGGGGTACTTGGGGTTGCTCCAGCAGTTGCAGCCTGACTCAATGAACAGCTGCGGGACCTTCTGCGCGTTGAGGAAGCCCTGCACCGCGGCTTGCGTCGGAGTCCCGAGCGAACCGACGTCGGCGAAGATGTTGTCCTGCAGCACCAGCTGGCGCGTCAGGGTGGCCGTCGTAGCCGGGTTGTAGCCGTCGTCAAGGTACTTGTAGGTGATCTTCCGGCCGTACACGCCGCCGTGGGCGTTGACCCATTGGAAGACGGCGTCCATGGCCGGCGCGATCTCGCTGTAGCCCGGTGCGGCCGGGCCTGTCAGAGGCACTGTTGCCCCGATGGTGATGCTTTTCGACGTGACGCCCGGCGTGGCTGCTGCACCAGCTGAGGCCGTCATGACCGTCGCGACCAACGTGGTTCCCAGCACCATGGCCGCAGCTCCCCGTAGGGCGAGGGACACGGATAGTCGTTGCGGATGTTTCATCATCGCTCCTTTGCTCATGATGTACTGCCTTGACTGACACCCTTTGCCACCTGTCGCCCTCGACCGAGGGTGGACACTCTCCCCACCAGGTGCAGCCACACCCACCGTAGGCCGCCCTGGATTCCGGCGGGGGCTGCAATCATGGCCACGATCAAAACTGCCCCGAAAATGATGGTCGACAGGTAAGCGCTGACCCCGCTGCCCAGGTTGAAATGGCCGGAAAGCGATGTCGACCATTGCGGCAGATACACCAGCAAAATGCCACCCCAGATCATCCCGGTCAAGGTCCCCGTCCCGCCCAGCACCATGGCCGCTAAGAGCCGAATAGACAATGTAACCGGGAAGTCCCCGGTATTCACGGCAAAACTCGACAAGCCGAAGAGCGCACCCCCGAGCCCGGCACATGCCGCACTGATCGCGAAGGCCGTCACTTTGGTCCGCGCCACATGGATCCCGGCCAGCGACGTTGCGATCTCGTCGTCGCGTACGGCCCGGAACGCCCGCCCGAACCGGCTGCGAATCAAATTGGCTACCAGCACCAGGACGATGAGCGCGGCCAGAATCTGAATCCACGCCAGCCACTCTTCGGGATTCACCGAGCCCGGCGCAGTGGGCGCATTGACCGCAAGCCCCTGATCGCCTCCGAACGTGGCCGGCCATTTGTCGGCGATCGGCGGCAGCGCCAGCGCGAAGAGAAGAGTCATGCCCGCGAGGTATGGCCCCTTCAACCGGGTGGCGGGCAATCCGATTACTACACCCATGAGGGCGGCCATGCCGGCGGCAGCGAGCAACTCGAGAAGGAAGTTGGCCTGAGTGTGATTCATGAGGAGCGCCATCGTGTAGCCACCAACGGCCATGAACCCTCCGTGGCCCAACGAGATCTGGCCGTTCAGTCCCGTCAGCAGACTCAACCCGGCCAAGACGACCACATACGTGGCGATCTCACCGACCTGAGAGTCGTCGTACGTACTGAAGACATTGTTCGTCAAGAAGTAGAGGACAACGCCGGCCAGGACGGCGACGCCGAGATGACGGATCAGGGGTTGGCTCGGCAACTTGATGTGCGGCACGACTCAGACCCGCCTGGCCTGGGGCCGGGAGAAGAGGCCCTCGGGTCGCGACATGAGGGCAACAATCAGCAGCGCTAGGGCGCCCATGGGCTCGAATCCGGTACCGAGGTACCCACCGACGTACGAGATGGACATCCCGGTGATCAGTCCACCGATGAGCGCGCCGACGGGACTCTCGAGCCCCCCTATGACTGCGGCCGTGAAGCCGTAGACCAGATACAGATCCATGTAGTAGGGGCCGAACGAACTGGTCGGCGCCACCAGCAGTCCCGCTAGAGACCCGGCCACGCCTGCCAGAGCCCACCCGAGCGTGAGCAGCAAACCGACCCGGACGCCGAGGAGCCGGGCGATCTCGCCGGCAAAAGCCGACGCGCGCATACGCAAACCGAGCGAGGTCGCACGGAAGAGCACAAGCGTGGCCACCATGAGCATGAGCACCGAAACGAGGATGAAGACGTCAAAGTGTGAAAAGGCGATCTTCGTCTTCCCGACCGTCAGCCCGCTCTGGGAGAAGGCAGCGGGAAAGCCACGACTGGCGTTTCCGTATATGGCACCGGCGATGCCCTCGAGCACGACGAGAAGACCGATGGTGACAATCACCGGGTTCAGCTCGGACTTGCCCTGAAGCGGCCGTATAAGGACGCGTTCGACAACGCCGCCGAAGACGAATCCCATTACCAAGATCAGTACGAACATCCACCAGTACCCGAGACCCCGGTTGAGAAGACTGGATGCGATGAACGTCGTCATCATGCCCATGGCACCTTGCGCGAAGTTGATGATCCGGGTCGCCCGGAAGATCAAGACCAGCGAGAGCGCCAGGGCGGCGAATATCATCCCGTTGGCCACTCCGTTCAGCGTGTAGTTGAAGAACAGGCTCACGATTCAGAACCCCAGGTAGAGATGCCGTAGGTCTTCGTTGGCGGCCACAGCGTCAGCCGAGTCGGTCAGGACGACTTCCCCGAGATTGAGCACCACGGCGGTCTTGGAGACCGAGAGGGCGCTGCGGGCGTTCTGCTCGACCAGGAGGACCGCCATGTCCGTCCCGTCTGTCTGGTCCCGCAGGAGCGCCATCAGCTGCGCGGTGATCATCGGTGCCAGGCCCAGTGATGGCTCGTCCAGAAGGAGTAGCCGGGGCCGGGAGATGAGCGCGCGCCCGATCACGAGCATCTGCCGCTCGCCGCCCGAAAGTGAGGATGCGTGCCGGCGCCTGAGCCCGGACAATGCCGGGAAGAGTTCGAACGTGGCGTCCAATGCAGACTGACGTTTCCGCGGCCCCATGCACCACAGCGTGGCCAGCCGGAGGTTCTCCTCCACCGTCAATTCTTCAATGATGCCGCGACCCTCGGGCACATGGGCGATGCCGCGCCGGGCGATGTTCTCAACTGGATGGCCGAGAAGTTCGTCCCCCCCGAAGAGGACGGAGCCCGCGCGCGGTTTCACCAATCCCGTAATGGTGCGCAGGAGCGTGGTCTTTCCCGCTCCGTTCGCCCCCAGGATGGCGGTGATCGATCCCGGTTCCGCACGCAGCGTCACCGAGTTGAGGGCCCTCACCGCGCCGTAGCTCACAGAGAGGTCGCGGACCTCAAGCAACGACTTCGTCTCCCAGGTACGCCACCGCAACTTCGGGATTGGCCCGGACCTCTGCCGGCGTGCCGTCGGCGATCACCTGCCCGAAGTTGAGGACCACCAGGCGATCGCAGACGGACATCACCAGGTCCATGTGGTGCTCCACAATGAGCACACTCATGCGGCCTCGGAGACTTCGTAGCAGCGTGCCGAGCTCCGTCATTTCGTCGCTCGACAGTCCACTGGCGGGCTCGTCCAGCAAGAGGAGTGTCGGCTCGGCCATCAGCGCGCGCGCAAAGGCAGTCCGCTTCTGTATCGCGTAGGGCAGGGTGGTGGGGTAGCGCGAGGCGTACGCGTCCACGTCGAGGTCGCGCAGCAACGCCAGAGCCTGTTGAGCTACCTGGCGCTCCTCCCGTGACGAGCGCCAGATGCCAAGTAGCGAGGAGATGATGTCGCTGTGCATCCGTGACTGGGCGCCCAGCATGACGTTTTCAAGGACGGTCAAACCGGCACATAGACCGACGCCCTGCAGGGTGCGTGAAATGCCAAGCGTTGTCAGGTCATGCGGATGGTGACGTCCGAGCGGGGCGTCACCGTAGGCAATGCGACCCGAGCTGGCCCGGACGAAGCCGCAAATGACGTTGAACAGTGTGGTCTTGCCGGCACCGTTTGGACCGATGATCCCGACGATCTCACCATGGGCCGCCGACATCGACACGTTGTCCAGTGCGAGAATCCCCCCGAATTGCACGGTGAGGCCGTTGACGGTGAGCGACTTGCCCCCCGTGTGCCCGGGCACCAGGGAATCACTCACCACGCGCGAAACCGTGCTTGAGCGCCCACCGTCATCCCCACTTTCCCACCTGCCTCCCCGGCAGTGGCGGTGATCCTACCGACGACGCTGTGCGCGCGCTGGGAAACGCCGGACGTTCAGTCGGTTGTATGAAGCTCGCCGGTTTACGAGCGCTCAGTCATAGTCGAAGGTGAGTGCGTTCGACGTCCCCGATTGGGTGGTCACGGTGACCGGTACCCGGCTTGGCGAACCGCTGTGGATTGGCACAGTGGCCGTACATGTCGTCTGTACGGGACAGCTCGTAACAGCGTTCTGGCCACCAAACTGAACCACGATCCAGCCGTTCGAGCTGATGAAGTTCGTGCCCTGGAGCACAATCGTCTCTCCGGGTGTTCCGGCCCCGGGACTGAGGGATGACAACACCGGAGGACCACTTGCCGGGGCGGTCGTCGTCCGAGTAGCGGTCGCCGGCACCGATGGATGTCGTGACGGCGACCGCTTGGCCGTGGCCCTTGTGACCGCATGGTGCGGGAGGCCAGTCGTCCCGACCGCGCCGTGGCGTGCTTTGTAGGCCTGGAAGCCACGTCGATCAGCCCTCCTGAAGCTGCCTCCTGGTGTGTTGTCTCGGCCGGACACCGACATCACGGACCTTGTTCAGGAGGGCCGCTCACCGGCTGAGTTGGGTGCGGAGCATGAGCGCTGCACAC
>Ga0307374_10001809_pt1 | contig 39083 bp, 41 predicted proteins | sample OX3MG_FD_202532 | JGI IMG/M metagenome (GOLD analysis project Ga0307374, IMG submission 202532) | Soil microbial communities from Risofladan, Vaasa, Finland - OX-3 | ecosystem: Environmental > Terrestrial > Soil > Coastal area > Acid sulfate soil | place: Finland: Risofladan, Vaasa | collected... | reverse complement strand
CGCCTTCGACTTCTTTAGCGCGACGGCCTTCTGGGCCGGATTCAAGGATCTGATTTTTTTCGCCGTCGCTTTCTGCACGGACTTCTTCTTATCGGCGCGCTTTTTTATCGGAGTCCTTCTCGTGGAAGTCTTCTTGACCACTTTCTTCGCGGTGCGCTTGGTCGTCGGCGCCTTCTTCGAACGAGCAGGCGCCCGCTTTTGAGGGGTCTTTTTGACTACTTTTTTCGCGGTGCGCTTGGTCGTCGGCGACTTCTTAGTGGCTTTTGTAGCGCGAACTTTGGACGCGCTCTTATTCGCCGCCCCCCGTTTGATTGTGGCCTTCTTCAAGGCTTTCGTGCTCGTCGGCATGCTTAACTCCTCGGGTTCCTAAGAACAAGTGCCCGCCGACACTAGCAGTCGAAACTCGAGTTACGGACGTTCGTCGCGAGAAGCTTGATCGAAATTCAGAACTTGACCAATGGTGGGCTGGGACGAGACCGGGGCCGGCGCCGGTGGTGGGGTCTCGAGTGGACGCGGCGTCACGGGGGGACGCGACGCCGGCGCGAGGCGCGACGTCGCCGCGGCGGGGGCCGGCGGAGCTGAGGGGGCTGAAGGAACGGGCGCACCTTGTCGTGAACCGCCCGCCTGCAAGGACGTCTCAACCCACCGAGTGAACTCCGCCAGAACCTGCGCTATACGCGCGCGCTCGGACTGGAGCTGATGGGCCAAGGTGTCCACGTCCTCACTCAGGCGTTGCTTTAGACCGTTCAGTCGATTCACTTCGTCTTCGGCCCGACCTCGCGCTTCGGTCACAATCTCTCGTGCACGCTCTTGGGCGGCGACGGTAAATTCGCGCGCCTTCGCCTCGGCCTCTTGCTGGGCCTGATCGATGAAGCGCTGGGCGAGAGCGATCATGGACGTTACCTGTTCGGCGTCGGCCACGCCACCGGTTCGAATCGCCGGCGCGCTGGGCGCGCTGGGCGCGCTGAGGGGACTTGCACCTCTCGCGTCGAGTTGGCTTATTCGTTCCGCGGCCTGGCGGAGCTGTTGACGTTGCTGTTGGGCGAGGTCTCTGAGTTGGCGAACCTCGAGCGAGAGTCGCTCGAGAAACTCGTCAACTTCGTCGACGTTATAGCCCTTGAGACCGACCTTAAAGGCCACCGAATCGATGGCGTCAAGAGCCGAAAGTGCGTTATCAGTGCTGTCCATGCAGCCACCCTACTGCTCGAAGCGCGACGCGGTCGGGGATTTCGAACTCAGATGATGACGTTGATCACTTCGAGCGCGACCACGGCCACCAGCACCGACAAGTCGATGCCCACTCCACCGAAGTTCGGTCGTGGCAGGATCGATCGCAAGGGACGCAACACCGGTTCAGTGAGCCGCGCCAAGACCCGCTTCGTGGCGGCCAGCGCGCCGTCGTTATTCGTGCTCGGAAGCCAACTCAAGAGGGCCGCGATAATCAATATCCAGATATAGAGCGTAATTATGTCGTGGAGAAGAATCATGCCTGGTCGTAGCTGCGATAGTTCGCCGCGCGCAGGCGCTCTTTCGTCTCAGCGCTGACGTGCATGCCCTGGGGGCTCACCAGATAGACGCCGCGAATGAGCATCTCGATCTTGGCGTTCAACGCGTACGCCGTGCCGGCGGTGAAGTCCACCAGCCGTCGCGCGAGCCCCGGGTCGACGTCAAGGGTCGTGAGCACGACCGCTCGGTTCGCGCGCAGGAGATCGGTAATGCGACGTGAGTCGTCGTACGTGCCCGGCGCGACCACGGCCACGTCTCGATCGGGGGCGAATGACGAGAGGTTTCGCGACGCGTTGGGGTTCGCGATGGGACGAATGCGTGACGCGCCGTTCTCACCCTCGAGTACCGAAATCGAGCTCATGCGCCGTGGCCCGGACGAACCGGGCGCACGAAAGGGCGACGGGTTCGCCGGTTGAGTGGGGAAGGTTCGTGCGACCGACGCCGGCGTCGGCGACCACTCCGGTTCGATCTCGTCGGGTTGATCGGAGAAGGGCCGAGGCGAAGTGCTCGGTCCGTATTCGCCGTAATCGTCTTCGACCAGACCCAAAAACCCGAGAAATCCCCGTAACTTTTCTTTCATCCACTTCTCCTTGGCGACGGCGCCCAGAACTATGTTAGGTCAGGCGGCTCTCGCTCGACCGAGGCCCAAAGAGCGCACGGCCCAGACGGACCTCGGTGGTACCGAGTTCGCAGGCCAGCTCTAGATCGTCGCTCATCCCCATCGAGCGCTCCGCGAGACCCCACTCGTTGGCCAACGCGTTCGTGCCCGCGAAGGCCCGCCGGGTCGCCTCTTCGCCCCTTGGCGCCACCACCATCAGTCCGCGCACGTTCAACTCGAGCGCTCTCGCTCGTCGCACGAGCTCCCCCACCTCACCGGGCGCGACGCCGTTACGCCCCCGGTCCTCGCCGTAGTCCACCTGCACGTCGATGACCTTGCCCGGCGCCAACGCCGCGATGCGCTCGAGCTCCTTGACGCGCGCGACGCTGCTGAGTACGTCGGCGCAACGCACCACGCGCGCGATCTTATTGGACTGCAGCGAACCAAGAAAGTGCCACGAGGCCCCCGCCGCGCTCGTGGTGCGTCGCTTCTCGCAAAGTTCGTCCGCGTAGTTCTCGCCAAAACTCGTGACGCCCAGGGCGAGCGCCGCCGCCACGTACTCGACGCCAAACGTCTTGGTCACCGCGACCACACGCACACTCGCGACGTCGCGTCCGCTGGCTTGAATTCGCTCGGCAACGCTCGCCAAGTTGGCGCGTACGCGCTCGAGGAGCTCCGCGTTATCGAAGGAAGCTGGGGAGGTCGTCATCGCCACCGACGTCAAAGAAGTCATCGCCGGTGGACGTGAAGATGTCACTGCGCGGACCTTCGGTCATCGACGGCTGACTCGTCGTGCTCTTGGCGGCGCTTTGGTCGAAACCGGCCGCGATCACCGTCACGCGCACCGTCTCGCCAATGGAGTCGTCGATCACACTGCCAAAGATGATGTTCGCGTCGGGGTGGGCTACCGAGTGAATGATCTCCGCCGCTTGGGTGACTTCGCTCAAGGTCACGCCCGATCCCCCAACGATGTTCATCAAGATCCCGCGCGCGCCGTCGATGGACGCTTCGAGCAGTGGCGAGGTGATGGCGGCGCGCGCGGCGTTGACCGCGCGCCCTTCACCGGTCGAACTCCCCACGCCCATGATGGCCGTGCCGGCGTTGCGCATGATGGTGTTCACGTCGGCGAAGTCGGTGTTGATCAGCCCGGGCACGGTGATGAGATCGGTGACCCCGCGCACCGCCGAGAGCAGGACGTCGTCGGCGATCTTGAAGGCGTCGAGCATCGAGGTGTCCGGCGCCGTCACCGAGAGCAGCCGGTCGTTGGGGATCACGATCAACGTGTCCACCTTGTCGCGCAGGGACTGGATCCCCTTTTCGGCCTGGGTCGCTCGACGCTTGCCCTCAAAGGCGAAGGGGCGCGTCACCACGCCGATTGTCAAAATGCCCAAGGCGCGCGCTATCTCGGCGACCACCGGCGCGGCCCCGGTGCCCGTGCCGCCCCCCTCACCGGCGGTGATAAAGACCATGTCGGTGTCCTTGAGGGCCTCTTCAATTTCACCGCGGTGATCTTCGGCCGCCAATCGGCCGATTTCGGGGTCGCTGCCCGCGCCCAGTCCGCGCGTGAGATCACGACCGATATCAATCTTGAGATCCGCTTCACTGAGCAACAACGCTTGGGCATCGGTATTGGCCGCGATGAACTCGATGTTCTTCAGACCCGAAGTGATCATCCGATTCACCGCGTTCGCGCCGCCCCCACCCACGCCAATTACTTTGATCACGGCGTGGTAGTTGCTCTGATTAAGGCTCATGGGCTCCCCTTGGCTTTGTATCCATTGTTACCGCCTTCGCGGGGGCGGCGTCGCGAACAGTCACTGAAGGCTAGTCAGTGCCTACAGCATGGTCAAATGGCCCCGATTTACGACTTCGGCGGCGTCACCGCTAACTCATCGGGCACCGAGACGTCAACGACGTCGCCCGGCACGAGGGTGCTGTGCGCGATCACCGACGCGATGGCGACGAACTTGGCGTGAAGATTCTGCGCGGGCCCGAGCACAAAACTCACCGGCGTGGTCATCTTGAGCGTGACGTCCCCCTGCGCGTCCTCGGTGATCACCGAGACCTGGGAGCTAAAAGCCCGGGGCAACTGGCTCGCCACGTAGGCCGCGCCCCGTCCGGCCCGCTCAAAGGGCCAGGTGGTGCGTAGGGGGTGCAGGTACGAAAGCGTGGGCAGATTCACCGTCCGCGGGGCGGGGCCGAGGGCACGCCCGACGTCGTCGACGAACTCAAGCACGTGCGCGGCGTTAAAGGCAACGGCCACCGCCACGCTTTCGTGCACGTTCACCACCACCGAGTTCGGCCAATGCTTCGTGACCTGAAGGGCGCTGATCCAGGTGAAGGCGGCGAGGTTCTTCTCGATCGTGGCGCCGTTCACGCCAATCATCGCCGGGTGGCTCGCCAGACCCGACGCCGCCAACACCGCCGCCGCCGACTCGTGGCGAAGCCCCACGAAGGTGACGTGTTGGACCCGAAAGTACGACTGGTGCAAGGTCCACTGCGCGCCGAGCGCGAGCGCCGTGACGGCCAGCCCGAGGCTGAGCGTCCACTTGGTGAGTCGACGGAGTCGACGCCGGGGCCGGGCGACGCGCGCGCTCTTCGCGCGCGCGGCCCGTGGCGGGACGTGGCTCGAAGCGCGGCGCGCGCGCGGCGCGCGCGGCGCGACGAGGGTGCCGCGCCGGCCACTCACGGCGTGAATCCAAATCCGACGAATCGATGTTCGCTGATCAGCGAGACGCCCGAATGTTCTCTCACCCGTTCGCGCACGAGATTGATCAGCGCGTACACGTCATCGGCGCTGCCCCCCGACTGGGCTTGAATGAAGTTGGCGTGCTTCTCGCTGACGTAGGCGCTGGCGAAGTGGAGTCCCTTGCATCCGGCCGCCTCGATGAGGCGCGCCGCGTGATCGCCGGGGGGGTTGCGAAAGACGCTGCCGCCGTTGGCGCCCCCGGGCTGGTGCTCGCGGCGCCAGCGAACGACGTCGCGCACCCGCTCTTGCGCCGCGGCCGCCTCGCCGCGCGAGAGCGCCAAGGTCACTTCGAGCACGACGTCCCCGGGGACCAGCGCGCTCGTTCGATAACCGAGGTGCAGTTGGGCTTTGGTCCACGTCGTCACCTCGCCGGCGCGCCAGATCGCGGCGCTCTCGATCGAACCGGCCACGTCCGATCCGTGGCCACCCGCGTTCATCGCCACCGCGCCGCCAAAGGTGCCCGGCACCCCGACCGCCCACTCAAAGCCCACCACGCCCTCGCGAGCCAGTCGGCGCGCGGCGACCGGCAGGTCGAGCCCGGCGCCCGCGTCCACCCGTACGCGGTCCCCCTCGTCGCGCCAGGCCAGCGTGGCCAGTTCGCCACTGAGGTGCACCGCCAGTACCTGATGTTCGCCGTCTTGAACGAGCAGGTTCGATCCGTTGCCCACCGTCACCAGATCGAGCCCGCAGGCGTTCATCAGCGGCGCGAGCTCAGCGAGGTCACTGAGCGAAGAGAGCGTCACGAGAAGGCGCGCGCGCCCGCCCACTCGATAAGTGGTGCGAGCGCCGAGGGGCGCGTGTTGCTCAACCCTCGCTCCGCCCAGCGTCACCAGGTCGTCTAAGGCACTCACGTCACGCCACCGCCCAGCATGCCCACCACCGCACCCACGTCCCCCGCGCCCAGCACGAGGATCACGTCGCTGTCATCAACCAGGGCCTCGAGCGCGGCGACCACGCCAGCCAGCTCGGCGCGGTACGAGGTGTCAATGGACGCGTCGTAGCGCGCCAGTGCGTCCGCCACGACCTCGCCGGTCACCGACGTGGGATTGGCCTCACCGGCGCTGTAGAGATTGGTCACGATGACGTGACGCGCGCCGTGAAAGGCGGGCGCGAACGCATCGAGCAGGGCCAGGGTTCGCGTGACCCGATGAGGTTGAAAGACCACCGTCACGCGTTCGTAGCCAGACGCGCGCGTGGCCTCGAGCGTCGCGGCGATCTCACCGGGGAGGTGGGCGTAGTCCTCGTAGATATCGACGCCGCGCCACGCGCCCCGATACTGATATCGCCGCGGCGCGCCTACGAAGTTCGCTAATCCCGAGACGACCGCAGCGCTCGCGATGCCGAGCGTGCGCGCCAACACCGCCGTCACCGACGCGTTGGCCACGTTGTGCGCGCCCGTGACGCGCAGCGTGATCGCCAACGTTTCGCCTTCGCCCCGGAGCACGAAGGTGGCCCGGCGACGTTCGAGGTTGAGGTCGCTGACCCGCCACTCGAGCCCCGGCGACGTCCCCACCACGACGACCTCGCGGCGAAGGGTCCCCCGCACGCGCGCCACCCCCGCGTCCTCTCCCCACACCACCACCGGCCCGACCGTGCGGGCCGCCAACTGCGCGAACGCCGCCTCCACCGCCTCGAGGTTTCGGTAGTGATCGAGATGGTCGGCTTCGACGTTCAAGAGTCCCAGCGCGTAGGGCGCCAGAGCGCCAAAGGTGCCAAAACTCTCGTCCAGCTCGACGATCAAGTCCCCCTGGCCCCAGTGGCCGTTCGCGCCCACGCCCAGCACCGGGGCGCCGAGCAACCATCCGTCGTCGCGCCCGGCCGCGAGCGAGACCTGCACCATCATCGAGGTCGCGGTGGTCTTGCCGTGCGTGCCACAGAGTCCGATGACTCGCTTCATCGTGGCCAATTCGTGCAACGCGCCCGCTCGAGTGAGCAGTGTCACGCCCTGCGCGTTGGCCGCGCGCACCTCCACGTTCTCTGGCGCCACCGCCGGAGACCAGGTCAGCACCTCGACGCCCTCGAGGTGGCGCTCGCTGTGACCGACGAAGGTGTCGATGTGGTGATCGCGCAACTCTTGCAACACCGCTGAGTCCACCGCGTCACAGCCGCTGACCGACGCGCCCATTTCGCCGAGCAACAGCGCCAAGCCACTCATGCCCGCGCCCCCGGCACCCATCACGTGCACCCGTCGGCCAGCTTGAAAGGTACTCACGGGCCCGCTCGCAGTTCGACGATGACCTCGGCGATGGCGCGCGCCGCGCCGCGGCGGGCCAACGTGCCCGCACCGAGTGACATCGCGCGCCAGGTGTGGGGCTCGATGACCCTCGCTAAGTTCTCATCCAACGCCGCACCGGTGCACTGATCGTCACGCACCTCTACCGCGCCCCCGGCGCGCACCAGCACGTCGGCATTTTTCGCCTGATGATCGCCGGGCGCCCCGGGTAGCGGCACCAAGACCGACGGGATCGACAGGGCCGTCAGTTCCGCCACGGTGGTGGCCCCGGCGCGACACACCGCGACGTCGCTCATCGCCCACAACTCGACCATGTCCGCGAAGGCGAATACTCGATAGTCGAGACCTTCGCTCGAAGGCGCGCGCGAACGAACCTTGTCGTAGTCACGCTGACCGGTCACGTGCAGGATCGCCCGATCGCCTCGCGCCGCCCACCTCAAAGCCAGTTCACTGACCGCCTCGTTCACCCGCCCAGAGCCCAGCGAGCCGCTCATCACTGTCACGACCACCCGCTCGCGCTCGATCGGGGGCGTCGCGGTGCGCTTGGCGAGCCCCCGAGCCTCCCCAGAGCGATCGATGCGTTCGATCGCTTCGCGAAGCGGCGCGCCGGTCACCACCACGTTTTCACCCGGGGAGGGAAAGGCACAGCATCGCTTCGCGGCGTAGCGCGCGAACATCCGCTGGGCGGCGCCGGGCGTCGCGTCGAGTTCCACCAGCACCAGGGGCGTGCCCCAACACCGCGCCGCCAACGAGACCGCGAAGGCCGCATACCCGCCAACCGACACGACCACCGAGGGGCGCCAACGCCTCACCAAGACCATGGCCCTCAACACCGCGACGAGCAAGCTCGAAGAAGCCGCGACGTTGCGCCCCAGGTCGCCCACGCGCCACGACCGTTTAAGCCCGCGTCCCGGTAAGAGGGTGAGCGCGACGTCGCTCCCGTTGAGCAGTTGGCGTTCTTGACCGCGCCGACTGCCTACGAAGCGAAGCTCGCTGGGCGCTAGTCCCTGTTCGCGCAGCGCCTCGGCGATCGCCTGCATCGGAAAGACGTGCCCCCCGGTCCCGCCGCCGGTGATGATGACGGGACCGGCCACTAATGCTCCGGTCGGTGACGGCGCGCGGGGGGTTGAGGTTCGTGCGCGCGATTCACGTGCGCGCGTTCGACCGTTGCTCGGAAATCCGTCAGACGGTACTCGCGGATCGTGAGGTCGCCCGAGCGACTTCGATCGTGGGCGATGTTGTAGAGCAGGCCCACCGCGGCCAGTTCGGTAATCAAGGCCGTGCCCCCGTAGGAGAAGAACGGTAGGGGCACCCCGGTAACGGCCCACCACCCTACGACCGAGGAGATATTGATCAACGCCTCGACGCAGATCCACGTCGTGATGCCCACCGCGAGCACTCGATAGACCTGATTCGAACACTGCTGGGCGATGCGAACCGACACCATCAAGAACGCGACGAACAAAGCGATGACCGCCAGCGCGCCGATGAAGCCGAGCTCTTCGCCAACGATCGTGAAGATGAAGTCGGTGTGAGGGTTGGGTAGCAGCCCCCACTTCTCGCGACTGTGGCCCAGTCCCAGTCCCGTCACGCCCCCCGCGCCCAAGCCGATGCGCGACTGCAAGAGTTGGTAGCCGCTACCGAGAAGATTGGTGTTGGGGTGCAGGAAGGAGAAGAAACGCGAAGCCGCGTAGGGCTTGACCAGCAAGTAAGCCCCCACGCCGAGTCCCGAGAGCATCGCGATCCGCGCAAGCAAACGAGAGGAGAGTCCCGCGACGCCCAACATCGACAGGCCGATGACCAACACCACCGACGCGGTGCCAATGTCGGGCTCGAGCACGATGAGGCCGCAGCCGAACCAAACGGGCATAGTCCAGATGAGCAACTGCCGCCCGTTATTCAGTTCGTCGTGGTGGTGTTGAATCAACCACGCGATAAAGATCACGCTGAAAAGTTTGAACAGTTCCGACGGCTGCAGATTGATCACGTGCAGGTTGAGCCAACGTTTACCGCCGTTCGTCGTGACGCCGACGGCTTTCACCGCAAGCAGGAGAACCAGACCTACAACGATGAGCAGCGGCGCGTGTCGAACGAGGCGTTCGAGGCGCACGCGCGCCGCGACGTAGAGCGCGAAAACCCCCAAACAGAGGTAGGCCACCTCGTGCGCCATGATCGAAAAGGCGGTGCCGTTGGCGGCTTGGCCCTCACTGGCCGAGGCGACGAAGATCGTGCCAACGATGACGAGGGCCGTGGTGACCACGAGCAGTGTACGGCCCGTCGCGCTGCCGCGCGGGAGCGGCTGGATGAGACGACGAACCGACCGGCGCGTCGACCGGCCCGTGGCGCTGCCGCGCGGGAGCGGCGGGACGAGACGGCGAACCGACTGGCGCGTCGACACTTACACGACCTTGGCAATCTTGAGAAAGTCGCCGTAAAAGATGCCCAGACCGAGCATCGCTAAGAGCCCAGCGAGGATCCAAAACCGTATGAGGACCGTAGTCTCGGGCCAACCGCCCATTTCGAAGTGATGGTGAAAGGGCGCAATTCGAAAGATCCGACGACCGAAGACGCGAAAGCTGACCACCTGAAGAATCACCGAGGCGGTCTCGGCGACGAAAAGTCCGCCGATGACCACGAGCAGGAGGTCGAGATTCATCAAGAGGCACAGCGCCCCTAGGCCCGTGCCGACCGCGAGCGATCCGGTGTCGCCCATAAAGATGCGCGCCGGTGGGGCATTCCACCAGAGGAAGCCGAGGCACGCGCCAACCAGACCGACCGCGACGAGCCCCAGGTCGAGGGCGGCGTGCAATTGATAGATGCCAAAGTGACGAAACTGCCAGTAGCCAATGATGGACAAGACGCCAAAACAGAAGGTGGCCGAACCGGCGGCCAACCCGTCCAGACCGTCGGTCAGGTTGACGGCGTTGGAAGTGGCGATGATCACAAAGACGGCGAGCAAGAACCAGCCCGTCGAGGTCAGGTTCCATCCGGGCAGCGAAAAGCGGGTGAAGGAGAGGTCGGTCGACGTGTGCACCCACGACAGCGCGAGCACCGCGAAGACCGCGGCGATCACCAATTGCCCGATCAACTTGCCCAGTTTGTTGAGACCCAAATTACGGGCGTTACGAATCGCCAGGTAGTCGTCCACGAAACCCAAGAGCCCCGAGGCGACGATGACCAGCGCCGCCAAGACCCCCGCGCGCGTGAAGTCGATCGAGGTGCCCACGTGGCCCATCAGGTAGCCGAGCACCGCCGCAAACACGATGATCACCCCACCCATGGTGGGCGTACCGGCCTTGTGATGATGGGTCGAGGGGCCGTATTCAAGAATATGTTGGCCGAGTGAGCGCGCGCGCAAGAACCTGATCCACAGCGGTGTGAGCAACAGCGCAGCGAGGAATCCCACGCCACCCGACTCCATCAAACTCAACACGGTCGCCTCACTTCAAGAGCTCCTGAACTACCACACGGTCATCAAAGGGCAACACCAGATCGCCCACCGTCTGGGTCGACTCGTGACCCTTGCCGGCGATCACCACGACGTCGCCGGTCCGCGCGCTGTCCAGTGCGCGGGCGATCGCCTGACGACGATCGGGTTCGCGAAAGACCTGGGCGCCGGACGCCACGCCCACCATCACATCATCAATGATGGCATTGGGTGACTCAGAACGTGGGTTATCCGACGTCACAATCGTGAGATCGGCCTGGGTGGAGACGATCCGACCCATTTCGGAGCGTTTGGTACGGTCACGATCACCCCCCGCGCCAAAGACGGTGATGATCCGCGCGCCGGGCTGAAGCTGTCGCACGTCGACCAAGAGCCGCTCAAGTCCCTCGGGGGTGTGTGCGAAGTCGACGATCACCGTCACGCCCTCGCCGTAGAGCACGTCGAAGCGACCGGGAATCGACGCCACTTCGCCCATCGACGCCGCCACCCGCGCGTCACTGACGCCCAGCGTACTCATGATGGCCATCGCCACCAGCGCGTTGTCGACGTTGTAATCCCCCACGAGGGGCGAGTTGACCAGATGGCCGCGCCAGAAGAATGTCGATCCCCGCAGGGACGTCTCGACGTCGACAGCATCACTTCGTGAGACTCGCGTCACCGGCAGCGGCGTCATATCGGCGAGACGCTCGCCGTATCCGTCGTCCGTCCAGATGACCGCGCGCTTGGCGTGCTCGATCGTGAACAGCGAGGCCTTGGTCAGAAAGTACTGTTCCATCGTGTGGTGATAGTCGAGGTGGTCGTGCGCGAGATTAGTGAAGGCCGCGACGCAAAAACGAAGTCCCGCCACCCGGTGTTGATCCAGCGCGTGACTCGAGACCTCGATCGCCACGAGTGAATCGGGCGTCGCAGCATCAAAGCGACTGACCATCGCCGCGAGGGTTCGATAGAGTTCGGGCGCCGAGGGCGTCGTTCGAAGATTGGTCAACGTGCCAATACTCGCAGCGTTCCACGACAACGCCTGGGCCAACGAGCCCACCAAGGTCGTCACGCTGGTCTTGCCGTTCGTTCCGGTGACCGCGACCAACTTGGCCCTGGCTTCGGGGTGGCCGACGATGGCGGCACTGGCGTGCGCGAGGAGTGCCGGCAACTGCGTCGTTGGCACGACGACCACGGGGGCTAGGAGATCAATGGGCCGATCCGATACGACGCACACCGCGCCGCGCGCCACCGCGTCCTTGGCGAACTTGGCTCCGTGGTGGCGAGCGCCGGGCATCGCGAAGAAGAGCGTGCCGGGCGCGCACTCGCGCGAATCGATTTCGACCCGCGTCACTTCAAGGCTGCTCGTCGACACGTCGAGCGAGAAGTCATCGAGGATGTCGCCGAGTTGCATCACGTGACGTTCGACGAGAAGCTGGCACCCGCACCCGAAAGGGGTTTCTGTTTGGCACCGTTGGAGGGAATTCCATAGTGGTGAAGCGCGTACGACATGACCGCTTGGAACACGGGCGCCGCGACGGCGCCGCCGTAGATGTTCGTGAGGGGACGCTCGATAACCACGATCATTGAAAGAACGGGGTTGTTCGCGGGCGCGAAGCCCACGAACGTGGCGTTGTAGTTACCCGAGAGCAGCAAGTCGCGACCCGGGTAGGGCATCGAGGCGGTGCCGGTCTTTCCCGCGACGCTGTAGCCCGGGATGACGGCGTTGGTGCCGGTCCCGTTCAAGACCACTTGCTCGAGCATCTTGATCATCGTGGCGTCGACGCTGGGCGAGAGCACGGCGCGAGTGACACTCGCGGGCGTGGCCTTTAACCCACCGTCGGCGTAGACGTAACCGCGAACTAGTTTCGGTTCAACGAAGACGCCACCGTTCGCGATGGCGTTGTAGGCGTCTAAGACTTGGATGGCGGGCACGGCGTCAACCTGACCGATGGGCAGCGCCACTTGGTCGCTCGCGTACCAGTTGGAGGCGTTCACGAGCAAGCCCGGCGTCTCGCCGGGGTAGTTCAACGAGGTGCTCTGGCCAAAGCCCATCCGTTGGACTTGGGCCAAGATTCCCGCTTCTCCCACGCGCGCGCCCACCTCGTAGGTGCCGATGTTGGAGGACTGGGCAAGCACCTGGGTCGCGGTGAGGTGTTCAAGGCCGTGACTCTCCGCGTCGTGGAAGAGACGACCGCCCACCACCACCGAGTTGGGCACCGGAAACACGGTGTTGGGCGTAATGAGGCCCGCCTGGAGCGCCGCCGAGAACGTGACCACCTTGAATACCGAGCCCGGTTCGTACGCTTGGGAGAAGGCCAGGTTGTTGATCGTCTGCTGAATGCCCGCGACGCCGACGCTTTTGCCCCACGTCGAGATCGGACCGAGAACGCCCGCGGTGGTCTTGGAGTTAACGAGCGACGCGTCCGCGAGAATTTCGCCGGTCTTCACGTCCATCACCACCGCCAGGCCCGTCAGTCCGTCCGAGGTCGCTAGCTCCTGGGCCAGATCACGCTCCGTCACGTACTGCAGCGAGGAGTCGAGGGTCAGTTCCAGGCCGACGCCCGGTTTCGCTTTGCGAATTATCGTGGAGTGCGAGGCCGGCAGGTTGACGCCTGACGACGAAACGAACTCTCGAGTGATTCCCGTCTGACCGGCCAACATCTTTTGATACTCGTACTCCAGGCCCGCCGATCCGGCGCCGCTCGCATTGACCCCACCCAGCAACGACGTGGCGAGCGTTCCGTCGGGATACGTGCGCACCGACGAGTTCTCTACGACAATGCCCGGAAACATCAACGACGACACCCGGCGACCATCGTTGAGATCGAGCTGGTTGTTCACAATCACGTAGCCACTCTTCTTCGAGAGTAGCGCCGTCAACTTCGGCACCGGCACGTGAACCAAGGGGGACATCGCACTCGCTTGACTAGCGGCGTTGGTAATCTGAAAGTCGTCGGCAATGACCAGCGACGTAGGTCGTGACACCGCCAACGTCTCGCCGTGACGATCGTAAATACCGCCCCGCAGGGCCGTCGTCGTCAGATTCACTCGAACCTGCGCGACGGAGAGTTTGGCGTAGTGCGTGTGGTCGACCACTTGCAAGAAGAAGAGTCGAACACCCAGCGCCCCAAAAGCCAACGCCAAGGCGGCGCGCAGGAGGAGTAAACGTCGCCGTCCACGGGGCCTGGCCGGTCGTTGGTCGTGGGCAACGCGAGCTCGACTTTGCGTCGAGGTCTGACGCGCGCTCACCGAAGCGTCCTTGATGTTGCCGGTGCATAACCCAAGAACTTCGGTAGCGGCAGGGGCGCATCAAGAGACGTCGACGGTACTTGGGTGACCGAAGTGGGATCGACCAGGTGCAACGCCCCGGCCTGGGTCGCAATCTGACTCGGCGCGGACAGATTCGTGAGTGAACCCACTTGCACGGCGAAGGTTGACTGTTCTTGTAACAACTGACTTTGCAGCGAGTGGATCTCAATCTGACGATTGGCTTCGAACATGCTGCCCGCGAGAGAAAGCGCGAGGGCGAGCACCACGATGATTACCGACTTTCGCGACGTCGACGTGCCGTGCCAGCGTTGGGCGGCCACGACGCGTCGAGGGGCCCGCGCGCGATGGGAAACGGGTCGCGTGGTGGGAGTCTCGCGCCGAAGGGGTCGGCGCGTGTCGACGCGACGCGGGAAACTAATGACGCTCACGGCGCCACCTTTCGAGCGATTCGTAGTCGAGCCGCACGTGCTCTCGGATTGAGAGCAATCTCGCGCACGTTGGCCAACTGCGCGCTGGCCCGAAAGACTCTGACCCGCGCCACGGCGCCGCACACGCACCCCAGCTCGGGCGAACAGCGACACCCCCCACGCTGTTGATCAGCCAGAAACGCCTTGACCACTCGGTCCTCGCCCGAATGGTACGAGATCACCGCCACCACGCCGCCCACGCTCAACGCGTCCAGGGCCGCCGCCAGACCCATCGACAACTGCCCCTCTTCGTCGTTGACGGCAATTCGAAGTCCTTGGAATACTCGCGACGCCACGTGACCACGGCGACGCGCGACCATGGGAACAGCGCGTTCCACGGCCTCGGTCAGTTCGAAGGTCGTGCGCGGTTGACGTTCAAGGATTGACTTAGCGATAACCCCGCCAAAGCGTGTCTCGCCATTCTTTTTCAGCAGATCCGCCAGTTCGCGTTGATCTACTCGAGCGAGAAACTGCGCCGCCGTCTCACCCGTCGTTGGATCCATGCGCATGTCCAAAGGCGCATCGACGCGAAAGGAGAATCCGCGAGTTGACTCGTCGAGTTGGTGAGAGGAGACGCCCAGGTCCATCAAGACACCCGCAACCTCCTCACCGGCGAGAAAGTCGCCGTGGTCCCGAATGACGCTGCCCATGTCCGCGAAGGTGGCCCCGACGATGCGGACACGATCACCGAAAACGCGAAGTCGCTCTGACGCCGCGGCGCGCGCCTCGGGATCGCGATCAATGCCGAGTACCCGTAAAGACGCGGCCGATTCGAGGATCGCGTAGGCGTGACCGCCCCCGCCCAACGTGGCGTCAACGATGACCCCAGCCGGCAGGCTGGCAAACAACCCGACGATTTCATTCGCGAGTACTGGATCGTGGTAACTGTCCTGGGCCATCCGCAGCCTTTCAATCGTGACAACGAGCGAGAGGGCGGAGGAGGTGTCTCGCCACGCTGTCACGATTGCCAGGCTGCGCGTGGTCCGCGGCCGGTACTGCTGGAGCGCTCCTTTCACTAGTCACTGCCCTGCTTAAAGATCTCTTCTGCGGCATTCACCCTTTCCGCGTATGTGGCGGGATTCCAAAGTTCGACGTGGTCGATCGCGCCCACTACCAAGACGTCACCGGCTAGCTGTCCGTACTCGCGGATAGCACCCGGCAGAGCGAAACGACCTTGCTTGTCAAACTCGACGTCGGATGAGTTCGCCGACCAGTACCGCACCTGTTGACGTTCGGAGGATCCACCCACGCGACTTTGTTGAAGGCGCTCTTCCATTTGACGCGAGAATTCTCCCGGGGTCCACAGCGCGACGCATCCTTCAGTGTTCGGGCTTAAGTGACCGCCGCGTTCGAACTCAGTTCGAAACTTGGCGGGCAAGATGAGTCGACCCTTGGCGTCTAGCGTGTGCTGAAACTGACCCACGAACCCGAGCATCGCTGTCCCCTCGTGGGTTCACCACTTTCCCCCACTTCGTGACACATTACACCACTCTTCGCCACAAATCGCCAAATTGACCGCTCTTCAAAGGTTTTTGGCGCCCCTGGTAACCACGCTGAGCGCGAGCGTATTGAGGAGGCGATCGGGCGGACCGCGGAAGGGCTAGGGAGCGCCGCGCAGAGCCCGAAAGTGCCAGGGACCGCTGCTGGTGCGCAGTTGGTCCAGTAACGCATGTGGATCACTGAGTCGGAGCGAGCCCAGGCCCTGGTGATCGAGAGCGTCGCTCAACCCAGGGGGCACCGAGGCGAGATACTCAATGACGTCGCTCGTGGGTCGAGCGTGCAGGACCGTAGAAAGCAACACTCCTTCGCGGACCCGCCACTGCGTCAGTCCGACGGTCTTTCGATCGCCTACGAAGACCTCCCCGGGACCTCGCCCCGCGAAACAGACCACCCGAAACTCGGGGTCGCCCTCCAGCGGGCCCGCGTGCACCGACACGGCCTCTTTCGTGTGACGACGCAACTCACGAGCCCACCACTCACCGGCTCGCACCGAACTGACGTGGACGTCCCGCGACCATCGTGGATCGTTCGCCGGAATCCACCAATCGATCCACACGTCATCGGGTCGCAGGAGAACCAGGCCCCCACCGCCGCGACGGCGCCGCAGCGACGTGGCACCGAGCTTTAAGGGATCAACGACGTCCGGTGACTGATTTCCCCCCAGGACCAATGTCGGACACGTCACGTGGGCCGCGATCATTGTGGCCACGCGCTCACCACGAAGTGCGTTGTAGTCGATGAGTTCTTCCAGCGCCCCGTTCACGACGCACGGGGCAGATACGGCGCCCAGAGCGGATCGGGATCGGGCACGTGTCGCCATCGCCACCAGGGACCGTCGGGCACTCGCGGCTGAAAGTGCAGCCGCCAGCCGATCTCCTCGACCAGCCGATCGCCCTTTTGCATGTTGTGGCGACGACAGGCGGCGACCACGTTGGTCCATTCGTGACGACCGCCGCGCGAGCGCGGCACGACGTGATCGATGGTGTCGGCGTGCTCTAAGCAGTACGCGCAGCGGTAGCTGTCTCGCAACAAGAGCGACCGGCGCGTCAGCGGCGGCGTTCGGATCTTGGTTGGAAGTTTGACCATTTCGTGCAGCCGTACGATCGCGGGTATCTCCACGACGATGCTCGCCGAGCGACAGACTTCGGGCTCGTCGGGCATCGCAATCGGTTCGGCCCGGCCGGCGAGCATCAACACGACCGCGCGGCGCTGAGAGACCAGTTGCAGCGGCTCAAAGGTGGCGTTGAGCAGAAGTACGCGCGCCACGAGAGGTACCTATCGCCCCACTCGTTGGAGACGTGACCACTTCGCGAAATTGCCCACGTCGTCAACGCTCAAGGCTCGAGTCGTCGAGCCATTTGCGGTCACGAGACGAAAGTCCCAGTAGGCGCGGTCCGGCAGTGGCAAGAACGGTGTGCGGCGCCACCACTTTGTCGCCCGAAGTCCCCACGCCGCTCGAACGACGACGGGCGCCAGCGCCGGATGGCGAAGGAGATGCCTGGCGAGGGGCTTTAACTCGATCCCCCTCACGGCGCGCCTCGCCAACCCACGAGCGCGGCGCCGAGCAGCGGCCCGTCCGCGCCGAGTTGCGAACGGCGAATCTCCACGTCGTGCGAGTACGACATCATGGCCGTGGTGCGCGCCGATTTATTCGCCTCGGCAAAGAACTCGTCGCCATACCCCAGTGCCACCGACCCGGCAACGAAGCAGTGGCGAAAGTCGAGCACCGAGCTCAACATGCCAACCGCTCGACCGACGAGTTCACCGGTTCGCTGGCGGGTCGCCTGATCGGCTTGATCAGCCGGTCGGCCAGTGCGCTCTTCAATGGCCCAGCCCGACGCTTCTGCTTCGAGACACCCGTAGGCACCACAGGAACATAAGGCGCCGTTCGCCACAACGTTGAGGTGACCCACGTGGCCGGCGTTGCCCGTGTCACCGTCGAGAAGACGGCCATTGAGCACGAGTCCCCCGCCCACGCCGGTGGACACCACCATCGACAGGTACGAGGTCACGTCCTGGGCGGCGCCGAAGACGCCTTCGGCCAGTGCGAGCGCGCGCGCGTCACCGTCGACGTACACGTCGGCGTGGAAGGCGTCGCGCAATGAATCGCGCAAAGGAAAATCTCGCCAGGGAGGAATGTTGAGCGGCGACACCGTGTCGCCGCCTTTGGTCATCGGTCCCGCACAACCCACGCCAAAGAGTTCGATAGCTTGATCGCCTCGAACACGTCGCGCCAATTCCACGAGGGCGCCAAAGAGATCGGCTTGATGCTGGGCGACGACCAGACGAGATCGAGAACTAATGGTCCCGTCGGGGGCCACGATCGCAACCTCAACCTTGGTGGCTCCAATGTCAATCGCCAGGCACGGAGACGCGCGGCGCGCGCCTCCGAGGGTGATCATTCGCTCTTATGGCGATGACGCGACAACCAGTCGCGGAGCGAACTGGTTCGAGGACCATAGTTCGCTTGGGCGTCGTCACCTTGGCCGGAACTGGTGATGTCCCGCCAGGACGCACGTCCCAATTTACGAGCGTTTCGCTCAACTACTACTGCTGAGATGAACATTAAGGCCACGCCCACCAGTCCAAGTACGACCGAGTGCGAAAAGAACAGGACCAGGATGGCCAAACCGGCGACAAAGCCCACGACGCCCCAGCGAACGCGGCGCCCACTGTGGGAGTAAATATTAGTCTCACGGACGTTTTTGGCGAAACGGGGATCCTGCTTGGAGAGCGAGTCTTCTAGCTCAGCCAGGATTTTCTGCTCGTGCTCTGACAGAGGCATCGCGTCTCCTTCCGTTAGCCCTAACGGTACTTTATCCGTCGCCGCCCAACGTTCGCACGTCGCGCCGGACAAATCCGTCGACTAGAAAGTAGAAAATCCCAAGGAGGTTCGTGGCGCGCCCTTCTCTTCACGTGTCGACGATATGCACCGGCAATATCTGCCGGTCGCCAATGGCCGAAGTCGTCCTCAAACACCTCGTTGCTGGCGATTCTCTCCTGAAGGATCACGTCATCGTCACCAGCGCCGGCACGGCCCGCTGGCACGTGGGCGCCCACATGGACCCGCGCGCTCGCGCCGCTCTCGACCGGGCCGGCCTGACGTTGCCCGGTTCGATCGCCGCCTACGCCGACGCCGCGTACCTAAGACGCCAAGACCTCGTCGTCGTCATGAGCCGAGAACACCAGCACGAGGTTGTCGGCCGTCTCCAACCCGCCGCGCAACTTCTTCTTTGGCGAAATCTGCTCGAACCGGGTCTCGACCTCGACGTGCCCGACCCCTACTTCGGTAACGACCAGGAATTTGACGACTGCCTGGCGATCTTTAGAGCAGCGGGTCCGCGTTTGACATCGGCACTTCGTCAGCGATGGGGTGAACGCTCGAACGAAGTTTGATCTCGGGCAGAGTGAGCGAGAGCAGTATCGCGACGGCCCCAAAGGGGATCGCCCAGCGGTAGAGCTCTTGGATAGTGCCGGCGATGGCGTGCAGAATAATGCTTAGCTCCGCGGGGGGCAGTTTCTTCAAGAGCTCGGGCGTCCACGAAGACGGGGCAATTTTGAGAATTGGTGAACCCGCGACGCCAAAACCAGCCACTACTTGGTGCGGCAGTTCATTCGCGTAGAGCGCGCCAAAGACCGCGGTGCCAAACGAACCCCCCATGGATCGAAAGAAGTTGGCGCCCGCGGTCGCAGCGCCAATGTCGCCCGGGTCCACCGCGTTTTGAACCGCCGTCACCAATATCTGCATGACAAGGCCCAGACCCATTCCAAGAACCAACATGTACAGCGCCAACAAAACACTTGACGTCTGGCCGTTCACGGTACTGAGCAGTGCCAATCCAACCGTCATGACCACGGTGCCCAGAATTGGAAAGGGGCGGTACTTCCAACCGCGAGACACCAAGAGGCCGGTCAATATCGAGGTGAAGAACAGTCCCGCCATCATCGGCAAGAGTCGAAGGCCCGACATGGTAGGTGTGGTCCCGCGCACGTCTTGAAAGTACAGCGGGAGAAAGATCAGCGCGCCGTACATCGCAAATCCGACGACAAAGCCAATCGCCGACGCCGAGGAGAAGACTCGATTCGCGAACAAGTGAGGGGCCAGTATCGGCTCTTTCGAGCGCCGTTCGACAAAGACGAAGACGACCGACACCGCGAGGCCCCCCACGAGCAGCGCCAACGAAGGTCCACTCAACCACTTAAGCGTCGTTCCGCCGAGCGAGGTGAAGAGAATCAACGCTGAAGCGCCTACCGTGAGCACGATCATGCCGGCGTAATCGATGATGTGTTCAACTCGACGTTTGGAACTCGGCAAGACAGCGGAAGTTACGATGAGTGCCGCGATGCCCAGGGGAAGATTGATATAGAAGATCCAGCGCCACGACCAGTACTCGACAATGAATCCACCGAGCAACGGACCCAGTACCGTGGCGGCGCCGAAAGTCGCGCCAAAGAACCCCGCGTAACGCCCTCGTTCTCGTGGCGAGACGACGTCAGCGATGATGGCCTGGGCCCCGACCATGAGCCCGCCCCCGCCCACTCCCTGCAGGGTGCGAAAGATGATCAATTCCACGTAGCTGTGTGACAGACCGCAGAGCATGCTGCCCACCAAAAAGATGACGATCGCCCATTGGAAGAAACCCTTTCGACCGTAGAGATCACCGAGCTTTCCCCACAGCGGTACGCTCACGGTGGTCGCGAGTAAGTACGCCACGACGACCCAACTCAAGTGACTCGCGTCGTGAAGGTCGCCCACGATGGTGGGAAGTGCCGTGGCGACGATGGTGCCGTCGAGGGCGGCGAGCAACATGCCCATCATCAACGCGCCAAAGATGAAGTACAGCTCTCGTTTCGTAATCGTGACGATTGGCGGCTCGTCCATCCTGGTTCCCTCAGTCGCAGCGTATTCATTCGACTCTTGTAGTGGAACAACTCTACTCGTGAGCCTCGTCGAATCGGCCCGTTTGAGTAGCCTTTTTTTATGACCGAGAACCATTCTTCGCGCATCTCGTGGGTACTTGACCACGAGTACAGCGCCGCCATCGGTCTAGCGGCGGGCGTCATGATCGCGCTGACGTGGTCGGCAAGTTTTTCCACGTCGTACTTCTCGATTTTTACTTCTCACTCTGGATCACGTGTGCTCACCGAACTCGGCGTAAGCAGCGCGCACGACGTTGTTCTGAACGGGCTCATGGCAATCTTCTTCTTCGCTATGGGTCTGGAACTCTCGAGAGAACTCTCTTCGGGCCTACTCACCCGGCCCGAACACGCGATTCCCCCGGTTCTCGGCGCTGCCGGCGGCATGCTCTTTACGGCTCTTGGCTCGATACTTCTTGGAACTCTCTTGCACTCGGGAGCGCTTCGTCGCGGTTGGGGCGTCCCGATGGCCACCGACGTCGCATTCACCTTGGGCGTCCTCGCGATCGCGGGACGGCGCCTCGCGCCCTCGATTCGAATCTTTCTCCTCACCTTGGCGATCACCGACGACGTCTTGAGCGTGGTGGTATTGAGCGTGAGCGGCACCACCCACGTGCGCCTGGACGGACTAGCGGTGTTGATCGCGACCACACTCGTGGGCGTGGTGATCTCACGACGCGTGACGAGTGGCGTCGCGAGCGTGGTGTTGCTCGTCGCGTTATGGATCTGTTTCGCGTGGGCCAACGTGGAACCGGCGTTGGCCGGGGTGCTGGCCGGGGTGCTGGTTTCTCCTCGGGCGCCCTCGCGTCCACGCCTCGAAAGAAACGCCACTCGACTTTCGGTAGGACTCGTACTCCCCCTGTTCGCGATAGTGGCGTGCGGGTTACACTGGTCGAACGTTCAGTTGAGCGGCGCCGTGGGCACCGTGGTCATTGCGACCGTGGCCATTCGCCTCGTGGGAAAGACCCTAGGCATCTCCTCGGGCGTAGCCCTCGCCAAGGGGCTCCGCTTTCGACTTCCGCCGTCAATCACGTGGCCCTTGGTGTTGACGACGGCGTTACTTTGCGCGATCGGCTTTACGGTTCCCTTGCTCTTCGCGACCAAACTCTTTGGCGCACAGAGCACGCTGTACGCGGGGTTCACGCTGGGACTCCTCCTGAGCTCGCTCATCGCCGCCCTCCTGGGCGGGGCACTGCTGCGTCTCCAGCGCCCGGCTGAGTAGGTTGAGTCGAGGGACTATGAAGACGCGACTGACCGAACTGTTAAAAATCGAACACCCGGTGATGTTGGCCGGCATGGGCGGGGTCTCATACAGTGCGCTCGCGTCGGCGGTGTCCAACGCCGGTGGTTACGGGTGTCTTGGTGCGTCAACGATGTCCAGTGAGCAGTTAGCCCAAGAGATCGCCTTGACCAAAGCGCTGACGACCAAGCCCTTCGGGGTCGACCTCTTGACGGCGTTTCCCGACACCCTCGTTCACAACGTCGAGCTGTTGATCGAAGGTGGCGCGAGCACCTTCGTCGCCGGGCTGGGCGTGCCGCGCCACGTCATCGAGCTCTGTCACAGTCACGACGTACTCGTCATTTCGATGTGTGGCAAGGTCGAACACGCTAAACGGGCCCTCGACGCCGGTTGCGACGTGGTGGTCGCCCAGGGGACCGAGGCGGGTGGCCACACCGGCACCGTGGCCACGATGCCCCTCGTGCCACTGATCGTCGACGCGGTCAACGGGGCGATCCCCGTGGTCGCCGCGGGCGGACTCTTCGACGGACGCGGACTGGCCGCGTCGCTGGCCCTTGGCGCCGACGGCGTGTGGATTGGCACTCGGTTCATCGCGACGCCCGAAGCGCGTGCGTTGCCAGGTTTTCGAGAGAGCATCCTTGGCGCGCGTGAGGATGGCACCGTCATTTCCAGGGCCTTCAGCGGCAAGACGATGCGCGTGATCAAGAACGACACGACGGATCGGTACGAAGCCGATCCGTCGCTCTTGAAAAAATTCCCCGACCAGCTCTACGTTTCACACCACGAGGGCACGTTCCACCTCGGCGGTGACGAAATGACCACGGGCGTCGATCCGCGTCGAGAAGGGTACCCGGCGGGCCAGGTCGTGGGCGCGATCAACGAACTCGTTCCTGCGGGCGATCTGGTGCGACAGATGGTGGACCAGGCCGAAGAGATTCTCGCGCGACTTTCGAGGCTCTAGCTCAACGCCAGACCGATGCGACTTCGCGCGCCAGTACCACCCCAGCCGGAGCGCGGGCGCGCGGTGTTATGTCGGCGGGGGCAAATTGATTAATTCCACGCACGATCCCGAGATTGAAGGAACGTGCAGAAACGCACCAGCGCCCTAAGGTTGCTCCATGGCTACGCCCCGTGCCGATGAGGACACCGTCGTTTCGCTCATTCGAGGCGCCGCCAAGCGAGTGACGATCGCCAAGCGCACCGTGGCCGAGGTGCTGGCAAGTGCCCCGGGACACCTCACCACCGATGAGATCACTCTCGCAGTGCAACAACGCCTGCCCGACGTCAGCCCCTCGACGGTGTATCGGATCTTGGAGGAGTTTGAAGAGCTCAACATTGTCGTGCACGCCCACCTGGGCCAGCACGCCGCGGTCTACCACTTGGCGGGCGCCGTGCACGGCCACTTGACGTGCGAGGACTGTCACGCGACCTTCGAGATTCCCGCCGCCCACTTTGACCCGCTGAGCAAGAAACTGCTCACGACGTACGGCTTTCGCCTTGATCGACACCACGTCGCGCTGTCGGGCACGTGCGAAACGTGTCAGGCCGTACGTCACGCCACGATCGCTACTCGCTCCGACTAAGCGCCGTACGTCAGGGCCTCATGAATATCGCGCGATTCTTACTGGACGCTTAGCGCCCGCGCGGACCCGTTAACTAGATTGGATACTTCATGATAAAAATCGACCATCTCACGAAGCGCTACGGAAAGACGCTCGCGGTGGACGACTTAGACTTCGAGGTGCGTCCGGGCGTCATCACCGGCTTTCTTGGGCCCAACGGCTCGGGCAAATCCACGACCATGCGCATCATCCTTGGTCTCGATCACCCCACCAAGGGCAGCGCCACCATCGAAGGCAAACGTTACGGCGAACTGCGCGACCCCCTGCACGAGGTGGGTGCACTACTCGACGCCAAGGCGATCCATCCGGGACGTAGCGCGCGCAATCATCTTCGCGCACTGGCCGCGTCGAACCGGATTCCCTTCTCGCGTGTCGACGAGGTGCTCGAGTTCTCCGGCATCGGCTCCGTCGCGGATAAAAAGGTCGGCGACTACTCCTTGGGCATGAGTCAGCGACTGGGCATCGCGGGCGCGCTACTGGGCGATCCGGGCGTGCTGTTGTTCGACGAACCGGTGAACGGACTCGACCCGGAGGGCATTCGATGGATCCGAGAGTTCTTTCGTTCGCTGGCCAACGAGGGCCGCACCGTCTTCGTCTCCTCGCACCTCATGAGTGAGATGGCCCTCAGCGCCGATCAGATCATCGTGATCGGTCGGGGCAAATTCATCACGCAAGGATCGGTCGACGCGCTCACGGCCTCGGCGAAAGGTACCGTCTTCGTGCGCGGAGCGAACCATCCACAACTCTTGGCCGCGCTCCGATCCCACCACGGTGTCGTCAGCGAAGTAAACGACGAAGGACTAAGCGTCAGCGACTTGACTTCCGAGCAGATCGGTCAGATCGCCTTTGACGCGGGCGTCGCACTCTATGAGCTCACGCCCCAACGCGCCTCGCTCGAAGAGGTGTACATGGACCTCACGGCCGACGCCGTGGAGTACGGATCCACGGGGGCGCGCCATGAGTAGCGACGTCACGCTCGGTTCAACCATTCGATCCGAATGGATCAAATTTCGCACGGTGCGCTCGACCATCATGGGCGTCGTCATCACCTTCGTCCTAACGATTGGCCTGGGCGCGCTGATCACCACGGCGGTGCGCGCGCACTGGCCCACGATGGACCCCGCCCGTCAACTCACCTTCGATCCGGTGTTCGCGAGCCTGAGCGGAATACTCTTCGCCCAGTTTGCGGTCGGTGTAATCGGCACCCTCTTTATCACCAGCGAATACTCCTCGGGTTCGATTCGCACCACCCTAACGGCGATCCCGAACCGACTAGAACTCGTTTGGGGCAAGTTGGTCGTGCTCGTCGCGTCGATGTTCGTGGTCACCGAGATTGCGTGTTTCATCACGTTCTTGATGGGTCAGGCGATCTTTTCTGGTGTCGTGCCAACGGCGTCGCTGAGCAACGGCGCCGTGCTTCGCACGGTGATCCTGGCCGGGGTCTACCTCACGTTGCTCTCGGTGCTGGGTTTTTCTTTGGGGCTCATCTTGCGCCAAAGCGCGGCGTGCATCAGTGTCTTTACCTCGCTCTTGTTGATCCTGCCGATCATTGCCTTTCTCTTACCTCAGAGCTGGCAGAACGATATCTCGAAATACGAGCCGAGCGAGTTGGGACACGCCATGATTTCGGTCACGGCCCAGTCCAACGACTTCGGATCGTGGACGGCGTTAGTCATCTTGAGCATCTACGTCGCGGTCGTGTTCAGCGTGGGCACGACGATGTTGATCCGCCGCGACGCCTGAGCCGTGCGCGCCACGTTCTAGGGTGTCGCCATGGATCTGAGCGAGGCGCTGCGAACCACCGGCTCGGTGCGAGAGTTCACGGCGCAACCGGTCCACGACGCCCTCCTCTACGAAATTCTCGACGAGGCCCGATTCGCACCCTCGGGCGGTAATCGCCAGGCCTGGCGCGTGATCGTGGTTCACGACGCCGTGCAACGGCGAGCCATCAGCGCGGCCTATCTCGAGGCCTGGCACGACTACGTGGCGCACCTGCTCGCCGGAGTGATCCCCTTCTCGCCATTGGCCAGCGAGGAAGATCGCGCGGCGGCAAAGGGCCAACGGTCGGCCGCGCTGGCCAGGTCACGCCCCGACGGCTTCGCCGAAACGTTGGGTGAGGTACCGGTGATGCTCGTGGTCTGTGTCGATCTGGGTGTGCTCGCCGCGACCGATCGCGATCTCGATCGATACCACTTCGCCGGAGGCGCGTCGATCTATCCCTTCGTGTGGAACATCCTCCTGGCCGCGAGGAGCCGCGGACTCGGCGGCGTCATGACCACCGTGGCGACTCGCAACGAACCCCGACTCGCCGAGATACTGGACCTGCCCTCGAACTACGCCGTGGCGAGCGTGGTCGCGCTGGGGTACCCGCAACGTCGCCACACCAAACTGACTCGAAAGGCAGTAAGTGAGTTCACGACGTTGGACACGTTCGGCGGCGCAACCTTTAGCGCCTAAGTACCATCGCGGTCGAAAATCTCGTTCGTGTCTTGGCCGAGCGCGCGCGGACCTCGACGAATGGTCGGACGTCGTCCGTCGATTCTCAGCGGCGTGCGCATGCTCTTCGTCTCGCCCGCAGACGCACTCATGGTGCCCACGAAGTCGCCCTGGGCGATCTGGTCTTGGGCGAACGCTTGGGCCACATTCAGGATCGGGGCGTAAGGCACGCCCGACTTGGTCAGTGTCGCCGTCCAGTACTCGCTGGTGTGGGTAAGAAAGACACGATTCAAGGCGCGAAGGAGCTCGTCTCGGTGCGCGACGCGCCCGGCGTTGGTGAACCACTGGGGGTTGTCATTCAACGTCGGGTCCGAAAGTACCTGGAGGAGCTTGGTGTACTGAGCGTCGGTGCCCACCGCCAGCAGGACAAAACCGTCGGCGGTGGTGACCGGACCGTAGGGCGCGATGCTGGGATGGTCGTTGCCCAGTCGGGCGGGGTTCACGCCCGTCGAGAGGAACCCCTGGGCCTGGTTGACCAGCGCGCTCATGGTCGATTCGAGCAGAGGTACTTCAAAGTGGCGCCCCGCTCGCCCCCGTGATCTCTCGAAGAGGCCCGTGACGAGGGCGACGGCCGCGTAGAGCCCAGTCACCACGTCGGCCACTGGCGCGCCGACTTTTCCCGGCGGCCCCTGGGGCTCACCGGTGACGCCCATGAGGCCAGAGCGCGCTTGGGCCAACAGATCAAAGGAAGGCTCATCGGCGAGCGGTCCCCCGCCTGCCGCGGGCGTGATGCTGATCCATACGCACTCGGGGTTGCGCTCGCGGAGTCGCTCGATGCCGAGCGCACGAAACTGGCTCGGCAGAAAGTTTTCCACCACCGCGTCGGCGGATTCGACGAGTCGCGCGACGTCAGCGAAATCTCTCTCGTCTTTCAGGTCGGCCACAACGTTTCTCCGGTGGCGATTCACCGCCACGTAGTACGTCGCGTCATCACCAAATCTCGGCGGCGCCAAGGAACGAACCGGATCGCCGGAAGGTCCTTCCACCTTGATTATGTCGGCGCCCAGGTCACCCGCAATCATCGTGCACAGCGGTCCCGCTAATACCCTTGAAAGATCCAAGACGCGCACCCCTTCGAGCGGTAGGCCGGTGCCGACGTTGGTCGGATCGAACTCCCAGGTCATCAGAGAACCTTTGAGAGGAAGCTTTTCAGCCGTTCGGACTTGGGTGCGCTCAAGATCTCTCGGGGATGGCCCGACTCTTCAATGACGCCAACGTCCAAGAAGTACAGCGTGTTAGCTACTTCTCGGGCAAAGTTCATCTCGTGGGTCACCACGATCATCGTCATACCGCTGAGGGCGAGGTCCTTCATTACGTCAAGGACTTCACCCACCAGTTCTGGGTCGAGCGCGGAGGTTGGCTCGTCGAAGAGCATCAATTTCGGCTCCATCGCCAAGGCTCGCGCAATTGCCACGCGTTGCTGTTGACCGCCCGAGAGTTGGCTGGGGTAGTTTTTCTCTTTATTATCGAGGCCGACGCGCGCCAGGAGCTCACGCGCTCTGGCCCGAGCGTCAACTAGTTCAACGCCCTTCACCTTCACTTGGCCAATCGTGATGTTGTCCAAGACCGTCAAGTGTTGAAAGAGATTGAAACGCTGAAACACCATGCCGATGCGAGAGCGCTCGGCGCAGATCTGCTTGTCATTTCGTTCATAGAGCTTGCCACCGCGCGCCTCGTAGCCGACCAAATCACCGTCCACTCGAAGTTCGCCGGCGTCGTGTTTCTCAAGGTGGTTGATGCATCGAAGCAGCGTGCTCTTTCCCGAGCCGGAGGGACCAATGAGACAGGTGACTTCTCCGCGCTCGACGGCAAGATTTACACCCCTCAACACCTCGACGCCTCCGTACGATTTATGTACATCGTGAACTTCGACCATTGGATTGCTCATCGCGAGGCTCCCAATACGCCCCGTGGCGTTCGAACCTTCGAAAGAATTCCCGCGACGTCGCGACGAAGCCGCTGTATGGGCGTTGGGGGCGGTGTGCGCAACGCTCCCTTAGCGAATCGACGTTCCAGGTAGTACTGACCAATTGAGAGAACGGTAGTTACCACTATGTACCACAGACTGGCGACGAGGAGCAGCGGCATGATGAGGTAGTTGTTCGCATAAATATTTGTCGCGGCGCCCAACAGTTCAACGACGCCGATCACACTCACCAGAGAGGTTGTTTTGAGCATCGATATGACCTCGTTACCGGTGGGCGGAATTATGACCCTCATCGCCTGGGGCAGCACTACAAAACGTAAGGTCTGTCGACGAGTCATGCCAATTGACGAGGCAGCTTCCGTTTGGCCCTCGTCGACTGAAATCAAACCCGCACGAGCAATTTCGGACATGTATGCCGCTTCGTTCAACCCAAGAGCGACCAAGCCAGCGATAAACGGCGTGAAGACGGACACGGTGCTGAAATGAAAGAACGTCAGGTTCGTAAAGGGAATGCCAAAGCTAATTACTGGATAGAGAATCGAAATGAAGTACCAAACCGTTATCTGAACCAAGACTGGCGTACCGCGAAAAAACCAGGTGTAGGTCCAGGCGGTCGAGGAAAGTAGTCGATTCGTTGATAGTCGCATGACGGCAATCGTCACTCCCAGAATCACGCCGACCAACATTGACAGGACCGTCAGCTCAAGCGTGGTCAGTAGACCGTGAAGAATCTCCGACGTAAAAAAATATCGCCCCACGATGTCCCAACTGAAGCGCCATTCGGTTATTTGATGACACTTTCGCACACCGTTGACCAAATGACAGGCGTACTGGCCGGTCGGCAACTTAGAGAACAGCGTGTGGACCAGCATCGCGATCAAGACGGCAGCGATCGCCGCCGCGATCCACTGCCCGACGTGACGAACGGGGACGACCTTTACGGTGGCGTCCCCGTTCGTGGTCATATTCGTATGTGAATTAGTGACTCTTAGGAAATGGCTCCATTGAGCACAATCTTGCTTGAGCTCAGTGCTCCGGCCGTGACGCCGTACTTGGCCAGAATCGCGTGATAGGTCCCGTTGGCGATCAACGTCTTTACCGCGGCTTCAATGGCCCGGGCAAGCGCCGCCCCTGCGGTGGTCTTAGGCGTGGCAAATCCATAGGGTGCCACGTTCACCGCACTGCCGAGCAGCTTGAACTTTCCTTTGCTGATAGCCACGATGTGACCCGCGACCTGGCTATCGACGAAACCAACATCGGCTTGGCCCGACAACACGGCCAAATTGGCGGAAGTCTGTGTTGGGTATCCCGTGACTTTCACTTTCTTGCCAGCGGGGCACGCCTTCGACGCATTGGTAGCGTCCTTCTGCTCCGTGGTGTCCGTCTCCACTGCCACCTTCAACCCACAAAAGCTCTTGAAGCCTTTAAAGGCAACCTTCGAGCTCGACTTCGCGTAGACGCCTTCTCCCGCTTGGAAATAGTCAACAAAATTAACTTGCAACTCTCGCGACTTGTTATCCGTGAATGACGAGTTTCCTATTTGGTACCGCCCGGACTTGATGCCGGCGAGGATGCTGGAAAAAGTTACGGCGTTCTCGTTGATCTTGATACCTAGAGTCTTGGCGATCGCCTTCATAAGGTCGATGTCAAAGCCCACCATCGTGGTGCCGACCATCGATTCGTCGGGCGCGTAGGTGGCGTCCGTGGCGACCTGGAGGGTCGAACTCTTATACGACGACGGCACCAACTTGGCGTCGGTGGCGTTGTAAGTCCCTTTCGTCGAGGCGGCCCCGGCGATCGCGGTCGAAGCCACCATCAGCGAGCCAATTCCCACCATGACGAGTACCTGACGTACCCGTGAAATCCGCTGCATGAAATCTCCCTAAATGTTCTGTTCCGCCGTGCGCGGCGTCAGGCCTCTATTGATACCAGAAAACGGCGCTTGACGAGCGGCGGGCGCCGAGGGGGCGTTTAGGCGTGCACCGGCGCGGAGCGCGATTCGGGCGCCCCGGCCTTTGATAAGTGCGTGAACACAAGCACCGCAACCACCAACGCCGAGCTCGCTGCCACGAAGCGTCCACGGTGTAGTCCCTGCACGAAGGCGTTGGGCACTTGGGTGTCGAGGGCACCGTGCAAAGACGCGGAAAGGTTCGCCACTCTGGCCTGGGCGGTCTGCGTCGACTTCGCCGCCGATCGCGACGCCACGTTTGAACTACTGCGGGCGACCCTACGAAGCGGTTTCCACGAAGGGCGCCAGACGGAGACCGCTCGGCCAGTAGCCGAGACGCTCGGGCGACAAGAGCATGTCGGTCAGATCGTGACGAACGTGCGATTGACGCCAGACCAACTGTTGTTGCGCCGCGTTCAGCACACGCTCCACGTCCAGGCACTCGGTACGCCACGTTGGATCGGCAACAAGGTCGAAACACCGGTACGAGCCATCGCCGAACTGCACGTAGGCGACATCGTCACTCACCGACACCGCAAGATTGCGTCGAGCGAGCGCGTGGCTCGAGGGCCGGAGCGAAGACACGCCTAGTAAGAAATATCGACTGTCCCATTCGTAGTGTGCGGCGTCGCGCCAGTCGATCTCGGTGCGGTCAAAGAGCGGCGCCAACGATTGCCCGTCACACTGCACCGGTTCTTCCACGCCCAGCGCGTTGGCCAGCGTGGACAGCAGGTCCACGTTTTCGGTGAAGTAGTGAATGGACGATCCCCCGACGGCCCGAGGATCGCGCCAGATTCCAATGATGTGGTAACTCTGAGGGAAGAATCCCAATTTTTCGATCAGTCCGTGATCGCCGAGCTGATCACCGTGGTCTGAAGTGACCACGACGAGTGTCTCGCCCCACTCGCCACGCTCTTCAATCGCACGAACCACTCGTCCCAACTGCGCGTCGACCTCTGAGATCATGCCGTAGTACTGAGCAATCAGATACCTCATCGCGCCCTCGTCCGTCGGGGCGGCGGCGGCCTTCCATTTAAGGGCCGCCTCGTGCAGTGGATGACGCTGGCCGCTCTCGACCGGAGCGATGGGCATCGTGACGTCGGCGGGGTCGTACATTCTCGAGTACTCGCCCGCCGCGGCGTAGGGCGGGTGCGGGCGCAGGTAGCTGAGGTGGGCGAACCAGCCGCTCTCTTGAACCTTGAGCCATTCGAGAAAGCGGGTCGTCAAGAAACCACTCAACGAATCCTCCGCCGGTCGCTCCGGTTCTCCTCGTAGCGGACCCGCCCAACCGCTCTCTACGTCATAGCCCTTGGCTCGCAAGTACTGCACCCAACCGGCCTGGCTCTCGGGCAGGTACAGCCCCACCGAAAAACCCGGCAAGATCCCGTCGTAGTAATCAAGACGGGGATCGTCCACGCCGTTGGCCCGGTACGGGTCTAGACCTTGATCGGTGTAGCCAAAGAGCGTCGGGTCAAAACCCGCCCGACGAGCCACCAAGGCGAGATTGTCAAAGCCGCTCGCCAAGGGTGTGCCGTTGGCCACCACCCGATTGTTCATCTGGTACATGCCGGTGTAGAGCGCGGCGCGCCCGGGCGAACACGGCGCGGCCTGGGAGAAGTGTCGTTCAAGGCGTACGCCCTCAGCGGCCACGCGATCGAGCGTTGGGCTTCGGACCAGCGGATGACCGGCCGCACCATAGGCGTCGCCTCGAAACTGATCGAGGGTAACAAAAAGCACGTTCACGACACTTTGTCCTCCACCAGGCGGTGCAAGTGGGTCGCGAGATCGTCCACGACCTCCAAGGCCTCGGGCACTACACCGCCCATCTCCAAAAATCCGTGCACCATGCCCTTGGCCTCGAGTAACTCTACGGGCACACCGCAGTGCCTTAGCAGCCCCGCGTACGCCACCGCCTCGTCACGCAGAGGATCACACTGCGCCACGATCACCACCGCCGGCGCGGCACCGGAGAGATCGAGGCGAAGGAGCGGCGTCACGCGTGGATCGGTATGGTCGCCGTACTGCCCCAGGTACTGACGGTAGTCGTAGCGAAGGAATTCAAGGTCGAGGAGGTACCCCGTGGCGAAGCGATGCGCCGATTCGGTCATCAGTTCGGGGCCTAACGTCGGATAGATCAATACTTGGGCCGCGAGGACGACTCCCTCGTCGTGCAGTTGGGCGGCGGCCACGGTGGCGAGGTTGGCGCCAGCGGATTCACCCATGACGATGAGGCGAGAGTTTGCCGCGCCGAACTCGCCTCGATGCTCCGCGACGTAACGAATCGCGTCCATCGCGTCGTTCAATCCCGCCGGAAAGGGGTGTTCGGGCGCGAGGCGGTAGTCGATCGCCAAAAACCGCATCTTGGTGTCCCACGCCAAACGACGACAGAGCCACTCGTGCGTGTCGAGGTCTCCCGTGACGAAGCTGCCGCCATGAAAATAGATCACCAGAGCCTGGGACTCTTCACTCATTGGCACGTACAAGCGTGCACGAATCGATCGATCGTCGAGTTCGATCGTGCGCTCCTCTTGGCTCTTCATTTGCGCCATCGTGCCTTGAAGGGCGAACGCCTCATCGCGAAAGACCCGACGACGCTCTTCGATGCTCACGCTCGACGGATGCGCGGGAGGTTGTTCGCGCGCTTGGCGCAGAATCGGCTCAAAGGCTGAATGGACCACGGGCACCTCCTGGGCCAACACTAGGCAATGCCCAAATCGAGGTCCCGTCGCCGCGGGCTCTCCAAAGTGTAAGGAGGACTTTGTGGAGCGGACGACCGGGCTCGAACCGGCGACCTCGACCTTGGCAAGGTCGCGCTCTACCAACTGAGCTACGTCCGCGTGGTGGTGCAATTGTAGCCGACGTTGAGCGACAAACGCCGACCGACTAACCCGGCGTCGAGGCGACGAGCGACTTGGCCTCTTCGAACATATAGTCACGCAGCGTGGCCATGTCGTTCATCCGATCGGCACAGCCAAAGAGTCCGAACTCCAAGTACTGCTCGAAGCCAAGTACCGTCACGTTGAGTGAAAACGCACCGAAGAGCGGTCCCACCGGCGCGGCCGAGGCGACGCGGTGACCACTGAACCACAGGGGCACGGGTGGACCGGGGACCGACGAGATCATCAGATTTGCCATCGGTAAGTGATCGAAGAGTCCAAAGGCCGAGATGAGTTTGGCGCCCAGCGAGATCAGCGTCGGACCGAGCACGCGGGGCAGGTCCTGGAAAATCTTCGCGCGGTGTTCGCGTTGTTCGCCAAGCGTCTTGTTGGCGTCACTCGAAATCGCGCGCAGACGTTCTTCGGGGTCTTCGATATCGGTGTGCAGGGCCACCAGCATGCCCGAAATCTGATTGCCCAAATTCGCGGTGTCACCCGCACCGCGCACGTTGATCGGCACAAAGGCGATGAGATCTCGTTTGAGGATCTCCCCGCGGACCTCGAGCAACCGGCGTAGCGCGCCGCTCGTGGTCGCCATCACAAAGTCCGTGACGCTCGCACCTCGGGCCTTCGCCGCGCGCTTTACGTCCGCGAGCGGCACACGCGTGCGGTGGAACGTTTTCTCGATCCCCGCCGCCCCGTTTAGCGACGTGCGCCTCGCTTCAAAGATTGAGGGTTGGTCCGGCGTGGCGTGTCGACGGCCCCGCACCGCGATCACCTGGATCAACGCGCGCACAATCTCATAAAGGCGACTCCCCCACGATCGGAGATTGTCGACGACGAGTTGGGGACGCTGGCGCACTCGCCCGATACCTTGACGCAAGAGCCCCAGTGAGGTCGTGACCGTGGGCTCTTCATCAACCAGTTCAACGATGGGTTCGGGCGCCCGCACTTCGGGTGAGATATCAAAGAGATTGGCGAAGGTCTCGGCCCCCGAAACGCCGTCGGCGAGCGCGTGGTGCACCTTAAGCGCCAGCGCCGCTCGACCGTCCTCGAGTCCTTCGATCACGAGCAGTTGCCAAAGCGGACGCTGCGCGGAGAGCGGGCGCGAGAAAAACTCCGAGATCAGCGCGTCAAATTGGACCGGCGAACCGGGCGACGGAACGACCACGCGCACCACGTGACGGTGGAGATCGAACTTCTCGTCGTGGATCAAAATCGGCCAGGTCATGTCCAAGGGCGCGCGCACGACGCGTTGCGTTAAGACCGGAATCTCGTGGAGCCTCGCGGCAACGTTGGCCCGCATGAGTTCGAACCGCTCCTTGGGATCGGCCACGTCACCAAAGTCGAGTTCGATGACGGCGCCGATGTTCATCGCCGTGCCGGGCGTTTCAAGGAGGAGGAACGCGCTGTCGAGGGGATCGAGAAACTTCGTCATCGGCCGCTGCTACCAAAACCGCCCGCGCCGCGAGCGGCGCTCGGCAGTTCCTCCACGACCTGAAAGTGCGAGGTGTCAAGGGGCAACACCACGAGTTGGGCGATGCGATCCCCCGGCTTGACGTGATAGTCGTGGTCGGCGTCTAAGTTCACGAGCGCGACCTTTAACTCTCCGCGATAGCCCGAATCGATCAGGCCCGGTGCGTTCGCCAACGTCACGCCGTGCTTGGTGGCCAATCCACTTCGTGGCAAGACGAAGCCTCCGTGACCTACGGGGATCGCGATGGCGAGACCCGTGGCAATCAAAGCCCGTCCGCCACCGGCCTTCAACGTACAGGGCTCCACCGCCACCAGATCACAACCCGCGTCGCCTTCGTTGGCGTAACGGGGCATCACGGCGTCGGGGCGCAGCACCTTGATGAAGATTTCCATTCCCGGAAGGCTACTCACGGCCCGAGACACGATTCAGTAGTGTCGCACTGTGCTGGTGTGGATGGATTTAGAGATGACGGGACTAGAACCACAACGCCACGTGATCGTCGAGATCGCCACACTGCTCACCGACGATCACCTCAACATCATCGCCGAAGGCCCCGATCTCGTCATTCACGCCTCACCCGAGCAACTCGCCCAGATGGGTCCTTTCGTGACCGAGATGCACACCACTTCGGGCCTCTTACCCGAGATCATCGCGTCTGAGGTCACGGTGGCCCAAGCGGAGGCGCAGACTCTCAAGTTTTTAAAAGCCCACATCGCCGAACCACGTTCGGTGCCACTGTGTGGAAACTCGATCGGTACCGACCGGCGATTCCTCCAGGAGTACATGCCCGAACTCGAATCGTTCTTGCACTACCGCAACGTGGACGTGTCGACCATTAAAGAGCTGGCCCGGCGCTGGCAACCCGACGTCGTCGCCGCGCTACCCGAGAAGGCGTCCACGCATCGCGCCATCGATGACATTCGAGAATCCATCAGCGAACTCACGCACTATCGGGCCAACCTGTTTCGACCCCTCGACGAGACCAAGTAATCTCAACCGCCATGGCCCAAGCCCCGCTCTCGCTTGTCGAGGCGACCGCACAATTGACGTCGGCCGGTCAGATGTTCGAAACCGAACGCGCGGTCGTCGACGGCGTCGAGATGAGGGTGTGGAAACACGCGCCGACAACACTGCGCCAAATCCTCGAACTCTCGTTGAACCACGCCTCGCGGGACTTCCTCATCTACGAAGGCCGTCGCCACACCTTTGACGAGCACTATCGAATCGCGGCCACCCTCGCGAGACGAGTGATCGAACTCGGCGTGCACAAGGGCGACCGGATCGCCGTGGCCGCGCGCAACTCGCCCGAATGGGTCATGAGCTTTTGGGGGGCAATGATTTCGGGCGCGGTGGTCGTGCCCCTTAATGCCTGGTGGACGACGGACGAGTTAATTTACGGACTGAGTGACTCGGGTACGACCGTCCTTTTCGTCGATGAGGAACGTCTCGAGCGGGTTCGGCCCCGCTTTGAGGAACTCGACTTCCTCACTACCGTCGTCGTCTTCAGCGACAGCCCGACCCGACCGGCCGATCTTGGAGCACCGCGCGCGCGCCCGCACGTCGTGGGATTCGAGGAGTTTCTCGGCGAGGTCGACCCGAGCGCGACGCCGCCCGACGTCGAAATCTCGCCCGACGACGAGGCCACGATGTTCTACACCTCGGGCACGACGGGACACCCCAAGGGAGCCCTTGGCACGCACCGCAACGCCACCACCAACATCATGAACCTGTTCTTTCGGGGCCAGATCGCGGCGTTACGAGCCGGCGCCGACGACGTGGCCCCCACCGGGGACGTCGTGCAGAGTTCGAACCTGCTCAACGTCCCGCTCTTTCACGCGACCGGGTGCTTGGCGGTCATGACCACCAGCACCGCCGCCGGCGCCAAAATCGTGATGATGCACCACTTTGACGCCGGACTCGCTCTCCATCTCATCGAAGACGAACGGATCACCGCGATCGGTGGCGTGCCCACGATCGCGATGCAGATCCTGGACCATCCGGACTTCGCGCAGTTCGACACCTCGAGTGTCACCAACGTCTCCTACGGCGGCGCGCCCGCGCCCCCCGAGCTGGTGAAGAGGATCTGCGCGGCCTTCTCGGTCGGTCAGCCCGGCAACGGCTACGGACTTACCGAAACCTCCGCGGGCGTCTGTTTCAACGCGGGGCCCGACTACGTCGCCAAGCCCAATAGTTGCGGACCGGTCGTGCCGACCTGTGAGGTGGCGATCGTGCCCGAGGAGTTCAGCGGCGACGAGCCCACCGACGATCTTCCCCGGGGCCCCGACGTGGTCGGTGAGCTTTGGGTCAAGGGGCCCAACGTCGTTCGGGGCTACTGGAATAAGCCCGAGGCCACGGCCAAGTCCTTCACGAAGGGCTGGCTGCACACCGGGGACATCGCGCGAATCGACGACGAAGGATATGTCTACATCGTGGATCGCGCCAAGGACATGATCATCCGCGGTGGCGAGAACGTCTACTCGGTGATCGTCGAAGCGGCTCTCTTCGAACACCCCGACGTTGCCGACTGCGCCGTGGTCGGCGTGCCCCACCCCACCCTCGGGGAAGAAGTCGCGGCGGTCATCGTGCTGCGACCGGGTCGGGTCGTGGAGGCCGAGGAGTTCTCGCGTCACGTGGCCACCCGCTTGGCGCGCTTTGAGGTACCGACCAAGGTGATCTTTCGTTCCACGGCGCTGCCGCGAAACCCCCAGGGGAAGGTCCTCAAGCGCGAACTGCGCGATTCCCTACTCGAGCCGATTGACCCGACGTCGCCCCCGTCCTAACGGGCCCGGGAGCGTTGCTCCTTGGCCCGGTAACGCCACGAGCCGGCCACTCGAAAGATGACCGACTCGCCGTGAAGTCGTCTTACTTGTTGGGCTGAGGTGTGAAGCGCAAGTAATCCTTGACCTTGCGAAAGCCCTTGGGAAACTTCGCCTTCGCGTCCTCGTCGGAGACCGACGGCGCGATGATGACGTCCTCGCCGTCCTTCCAGTCGATCGGCGTGGACACCGGATATTTGGCGCTCAACTGCAGCGAGTCCAGCACGCGCACGATCTCGTCGACGTTGCGCCCCGTCGAGGCCGGGTAGGTCAAGGTCAACTTCACCTTCTTGGCCGGATCGACGATAAAGACGCTGCGCACCGTCATCGTGTCGCTGGCGTTGGGGTGAATCATGTCGTAGAGGTCCGCCACCTTGTGATCCTCGTCACCGATGATCGGAAAGTTCAACTCGGCGCCCTGGGTCTCGCTGATATCGCTCTTCCAGCGCTGGTGCGATTCGACGTTGTCGACCGAGACCGCAATCAATTTGGTGTCGCGCTTGTCAAACTCCGCCCTGCGCGCCGCAAAGGCCCCCAGTTCGGTGGTGCACACCGGCGTGAAGTCCTTGGGGTGAGAGAAGAGAATGCCCCAGCCGTCGCCGAGGTAGTCGTAAAAGTTCAACGGTCCTTCGGTGGTGTCCGCAGTAAAATCGGGGGCCGCGTCGCCCAATCGAATTGACATTATTGCTCCTTGTGTGAGGTGTCAGTCGCTCGACCGCACTTCGACACCTTAGCGGCTGGACCCAAATTCTCGCAAACAACTAGTGGATTTGTAGAGTATTGGGCCCCCCGGCCCAGCGGACCCTGTGACACTAGAAGGGTGACAATCAATACCACGCCCGTCGTGGCGGCCTTTGACCTTGACGGCACGCTCAGCAATGGCGGGAGCGTCTTGAAGTGGCTGCGCGACGTGGCCGGTACATGGCCCACTTATTTGGCCACGCTCCGACTCGCCGGCCCGATCTTCGTGGGCGCCTTGAGGAGTGGCCCGTGGGCCGACCGCGCGAAAGAGCGCCTCTTTCAGCGTCTGTTGGGCGGTCGTGACGCGATCGAGGTCGCCGACACGTCGAAGCGCTTCGCGGTCGCGCACTTCAAATCGCACGGCCGTCAACGCCTACTCGAACGCCTCACGTGGCACCTTCGCCAGGGCCACGACGTCGTGATCGTCTCGGCGTCGCCGCAGATCTACGTCGACATCGTGGCCCAGGAGCTTGGCGCGGCCGCGGGGCTCGGCACCCGACTGGCGGTGGACCCACGCGGCGCACTCACGGGTAGTTATCTCGGCAAGAACTGCCGAGGCGAAGAGAAAATGCGCCGGCTGAGCGAGTGGATTGAAGCGCGCCACTACGCGGGGGCGCCTCTGGTCTACGCCTACGGCAACTCGAGAGGCGACCGCGCGATGTTGCGCGCCGCGGGGCGTCCTTACAACGTCGGACGACTAGGTCGACTCGGCACCCTTGGCCACTTTCCTCGACTAAACAGCGAGACGACGGCCCCGGTTACTGCTGGCGAATAGTAGCGCCCAGCTCGACGATGCCGCCCTCTCGTCCGTCGTAGGTCACCTGAATCGACGCGGCCTGCTCGCGCCACGCGATAACCGAATGGCCATGGTGGTCCACGATTCCCACGTTGAGGTCGTACACCCCGTCTAAGAGCGGGATCTGGGCCAAGTCGATGCCGATGACGTTGGCACCCGGCACCAGATTGACCGGCGAGCCCTGCGCGTCACTTCGACTCACGAGCAGGCCGCCACGAGTGAAGACCTCCATCACGAAGTTCCCGCTGTAGGCCGTTCTCGAACTCACGCTGACGTCAAGGTGCAGTGCTGATCCGCTGCGAATCTCAAAGGAACCCGACGGCGTCGTGACGTTGTCGATGCTGATGGAGTCTTGGAGCCGGACGGTGTTGTGCTCGACCACGTCATCGAACAGGTGTTCACGAAAGATTCGTAGTGACTCCTGGGTAGGACCGTCGGCGATCATGTGACCGCCGTCGAGCACGACCGCACGGTCGC
>Ga0307374_10001808_pt1 | contig 39086 bp, 34 predicted proteins | sample OX3MG_FD_202532 | JGI IMG/M metagenome (GOLD analysis project Ga0307374, IMG submission 202532) | Soil microbial communities from Risofladan, Vaasa, Finland - OX-3 | ecosystem: Environmental > Terrestrial > Soil > Coastal area > Acid sulfate soil | place: Finland: Risofladan, Vaasa | collected... | reverse complement strand
CCCCACGTTGGAGTACTGCCAACTTCCCGATGTGCCGTGCCAGTACGACCAGTAGATGTCACCTCCCGACACCACCTGGCCGCATCCGCTGGCCGGAACTCCGTTGAGGGCACAGACGAACGGACTGCCATCGGCGGGAAGGCGAGGGGTCGACACCGCGAACAATGCCTGGAGACCGGTGTCCCCGCTCGGTACGGTTACGCACTTCACGAACGATCCCGCCGACCCACCGAAGTCGATCACAAACGCCACGCTCACGTCGGCGGCGGCGCCGGCGACGTCCCGGAAGGGCAGGAGTGCGTCAGGACCGGCTGACGCCAGCACAGCCGAAGCTGCGCCGGCGAACAGCACGGTGGCCACCAGCCTCCGGGGGGACCGACCGCCGATCATGTCCCGGCGAGCGTCGAGGTGGAGGCGATTCCGACAATGGGGTTGTTGAGCGGCGAGCTGCCGTGGGAGCCGGCGAAGATGGCGTCCCCATAGTTGAGGATCCCGCCGTCAGAGGCCACCAGCCAGTAGCCCAGGCCACTCGGTGTGGCCCCAATGCCCACGACGGGCTTGTTCAGCGGCGAACCGCCATGGGAGCCGAGGAATGCCGCGTCACCGTAGGCGAAGATCCCGCCGTCGGAGGCGGCCAGCCAATAGCCCATACCGTCGGGAGTGGCGGCCAGGCCCACGACGGGCTTGTTGAGGGGCGAACCGCCGTGGGAGCCCTGGAAGACGGCGTCGCCGTAGGCGAAGATCCCGCCGTCGGAGGCCACCAGCCAGTAGCCCAGGCCACTCGGCGTGGCCGCCATGCCCACGATTGGCTTGTTGAGCGGCGACCCGCCGTGGGAGCCCTGGAAGGCTGCGTCGCCGTAGGCGAAGATCCCGCCGTCGGAGGCCACCAGCCAGTAGCCCATACCGTCGGGCGTGGCCGCCATGCCCACGATGGGCTTGTTGAGCGGAGACCCGCCGTGGGATCCGGCGAAGAGGGCGTTCCCGTAGTTGAAGATCCCGCCGTCCGATGCGGCCAGCCAGTAGCCCTTGCCGTCCGGCGTAGCCGCCAGGCCCACAATGGGCTTGTTGAGCGGCGAGCTGCCGTGGGATCCCAGAAACGCGGCGTTCCCGTAGTTGAAGATCCCGCCGTCGGAGGAGGCCAGCCAGTAGCCCTTGCCCCCCGAGTTGGCCACGAGGGGAATGGCCACACCGGCCAAGGCCGGCACCGCCTGATAGGTGGCGAGCAGGTTGGGGGTCGTGCTTCCGGTAAAGAAGAACGCACCGGAACCGGCCCCCGAGCCGATCTGGAAGCCGAGCAGCGAGGACACCGGGGTCGAGCTCCCCTTGGCGAACTGACTGGCCAACGGCGATTGGCCGAGGGCTACCAACGCCTGCACGACGAGGGCCGTGGAGTCGGGATCGGTGGATCCGGGTGTGGTCACGGTGTTGGGGAAGAAGCTCCACCCTCCGTCACTGTCCTGCCCACCCCCGAGGAAGGCCAGCGCGCTGGCGGCATGGGTCGGGTCGAGCGCGTGCTGGGCCTCGAGCCCCTGGATGGCCAGTGCCGTCGAGTTGGTGTCCGGTCCGCTGAAGCTGGCCGGATCGCCGCTGCAAGGGTTGAGGAGGGTGATCAGGCTGGTCCACCCGCCGTCGGGGCACTGCTGGCCGGTCAGCCAGGCATCGGCCAGCGTCTGGCCGGTGACACCTGCGGCCGCCAACGCCGCGAGGGACAGACCCTGGCGGAATGCGCCGTCGAAGGAGGCGTCCTGTATGCCGAACAGTCCCGCATTCGGTCCCGACAGCTGCTCGGTGGCGAGCAAGCGCGCCACCAAGTCCGATCCACCGAACGATCGAGGGTCGATGCCCAATGCGTGGGCATCGAGAATGAGTATCGACAGTTGGCCCGGTCCGTCACTTCCGCTGACGGTGACGTACTGGTTGATATGGGTCTCGAGGTAGACGAGCGCGGCGTTGGCAGCCGGTAGATCCACGCCGGCGCTGGCCAGGGCCAGCACGGTGTTGGCCGTGGCCACCAGATCCGGTTGCCCCGGTGTCGACGAGGCCACGAAACCACCGGACGTGAGCTGGGAGGCGAGCCACCGTGCCCCCTGCTGCGCCGACGGCGCGTTGGGGAAGGACGGCGGGGCAGCGACGGACGGCCTGGGAGTGGCGCCGGCTACCGACGGTCCCGCGGCGATAGCGATCAGCAGGCTCACTCCGAGAGTGGCCGATGCCAACAGACGATTGATGGGCATGGGGTGGTTCCTCACTTCCGGGCAACGACCCGGAAGCCAAAGACACCTCGCGGGGCCCGTGACCGACCGAGTCCCTGCCGCAATTCTCGACGGGCATGGACTCAACCAAGCAGTGCCTCGGTATCCCGGCTCGTGACGTGCAGTTGCGTCACCTACGGTTGCGGACCAGCGCCGGACTCTGACCGGCTTCCCCGAGGACCTACCTCTGTTGTGGTGGTCGACGTTACCAGGGCCCGGGCGGAGGGGCCCAGCCTCAGGTGACGACCGACCCCATGCGCCCCGTCCCGGCGATACGAAGTGACCGGAGCACCTCGCGATAGGCCCGCCACGGGCTCTGCTCGGCATAGGCGATCCGGCGCTCGACACAGAAGGGACGGACCAGCTCCCGGGCTCGCCTCAGGTTGGCCCGGGGCATGGTGGGAAACAGATGGTGTTCGATCTGGGTGTCGAGCCCCCCGAACATGAACCCGGTGAACGATCGACCGGACAGGTTGCGCGATGTCATCACCTGCCGGCGCAGGAAGCCCAGCTCGTCGCCCTCGGTCAGGATGGGCATGCCGACATGGTTGGTGATGAAGCTGACGCCAAGGTAAAAGCCGAACAGCGCCTGCGAGACGGCGATGAACATCACCGCTCGCAGCGGCGAGAGGATCAGGAACGGCCCGACGAAGAAGATGGCTCCATGTGCGGCCAACAGGACGGCCTCGATGAGGACGGCCCCGCCGCTACGGCGGAACAGCGAGACGGCACTGGCCACGTGCAGGTTGAGCGCCTCGAGGAAGAGGAGGGGCAGGAGCAGGACGACTTGGGCCCTGGCGAACATCCGCATGAACCAGCCCCGACTGCCGGCCTGTTCCGCGGTGTAGACCAGGGCGCCGGGCACCAGGTCGGGGTCCTTGTCCGGGCGATTGGTGTGGGCGTGGTGCCGATTGTGTTTGGTGAGCCACCACCCGAAGCTGAATCCGGTGAACAGATTGGCCACGACCAGGCCGATGACGTCGTTGCCTCGTCTGCCTCTGCAGATCTGACGGTGCCCGGCGTCGTGGCCGATGAATCCCATCTGGGTGAGGACGAAGGCCAGGGCCGCCGCCGTCACCAGGTTCCACCAGCTATCGCCGATCGACACCGCCAAGCCGCCCAGCACGCACAGGGCGCCGACCGATGTGGCGATCTTCGCCGTGTAGTAGCCGCGGCGCCGGATGAGCAGTCCACCGGCGCGGACCTTGCGGGACAGCTCGGCGAAGTCTTCGCGGCTCGAGGCCGTCGGGACTGGGACCTCATACGTCGTCATGGTGAGTCTCTCGGTCAGTGCCCTGAGGCAGATGCGGTGCGAGGACCGGCCGGTAGAGCCGAACCCCACAGGTGGGAATCAGGATTCCGACGACCGCACAACGGTGGCGACCGGGAAACCCGTCCATCGAATAGACCGAGAGGCGGAGCTTCGCATCGTCAATCCAAGCCGAAGGTGACATGGCCACTCTATGCCGAAGTGGCCCCCGGGTCAGCGGCACGCTGAATCCGCTGGTCGCCGGGCCGCCCTTCGGGCCGCCTCCCCGAGCTGTCGGCGTCAACGGTGGGCCTACCTGCCGGTGGAGTCGGTGGTCCGCTTGGAGGGCAGCAAGGCCACCAGGATCAGGGCGATGAGCCAGAAGAAGAACCCCAGGATGACCCAGCCCACGGCGTGACGTCCCTTGCGCTTGGCGATGTTGTAGATCCATACCATCACCAGAATCCACAGCACGAAGCCGATGACCGACCCGAATGCCCGCACACCGGTGCCGACCGCCAACATCGCCGCATCGAGTGCCGATGTCACCAGAACCTGCTCGGACGCAACATGCTGCAAGCGTACAAGCCCGTCGTATGGTCGGTCGTTGCGCCACCCGAGTAGTGGTGGCAGGTACGATGCCGGCATGTCTCCGGGAGGTTTGGCGCGCTCGTGGCACGACCGGTACTTCGTGGCGCCGGTTCGGCGGATCGTGGCCCAAGAGCTCGACGTTGCCTCGGAACGGATGGCAACGGCGTTCGAGGAGGCGAATCAAGACCTTCGACGAATACTCGGGGATATGGCTGACGCCGAGGACCAGGTGGCCGAGTCCATCGGCCGGACCCTCACCAGGCTGGGAGCGGAGATCGAGCTCCTGCAGTCCGAGCTCCACCACATCGGTCGGACTGAGCCGGATCTGCCCCATTGACTCCTGCGCCAGGTGGCGGCCCGGTGATGCTCGATCTCCAGGCTGCGCAGAGCGCCTCCTACCGCGAGCGCGGGGTGGCCCGCTACGCACTCGATTACACCTTGGCACTGGCGCACACCACGCCGGAGCTGCTCGGGAAGGTGCTCGTGCGCTCCGACCGCTCCCCGATCCCCGAACTCCAACCTCTGGTGGACCGGGGCGTGGCCACCACGTCACCGGATTGGTCCGGTACGGGCGGGATCTTCCACGCCTTGTCGCCCTTCGACATCGCCACACCCGTCCGTGAAGTCTGGCCCCGCCAGGCCTCACGGACCGGGAGGCGGCTGGTGGTCACGGTCTACGACCTCATTCCCGAGCTGTTTGCCGACACCTATCTGGTCGACCCGGGCATCCGCCGACGGTACCGGGCCCGCCGTGAGTTGGTGCGAGCGGCAGACCACGTCATGACGCTGTCACAGTCCGCGGCGGACGACGTGGTCGACCACCTCGGTGTACCCGATGACCGGGTGAGCGTCGTGGGCGCGGCGTGTTCTGATGTGTTCCGGCCGGAGGATGGACGAGCCGGTGGCCGACAAGGCGCCGCGACGCACGTTCCCGGACTTGGTCGGCGCTACGTCGTCTACAACGGCGGCGTCGAGTTTCGCAAGAACATGGAGGGGTTGATCAGGGCGTTCGCCCGACTGCCGGTTCCGGTTCGGGAGGGCCGCCAACTGGTCGTGGTCTGCCGGCTCGAACCCTCCGAGCGTCACCACTACGAGGTCATCGGACGCCAGGCTGGCCTGGGCGATCAGCTTCTGCTCCCCGGCCAGGTGTCCGACCCCACACTGGTGCAGCTCTACCGCGGCGCCGAGTTGGTCGTGTTCCCATCGTTGTACGAGGGATACGGGCTACCGGTGGCCGAGGCCATGGCCTGCGGGGCCCCGGTGGTGGCGTCGGGAAACTCCTCGTTGGTCGAGCTGGTCTCTCCCGAGGCCACGTTCGACCCCACCGATGCCGACGACCTGGCTCGCGCCATCGAGCGAGGCCTGGTGGACCAGCCCTTTCGGGACCGGCTACTCCGCTGGTCGGCTCGACCCCGCCCGAGCTGGAACGATGTGGCCGAACGGGCCGGAGCGGTCTACCGTCGACTTGACACCGGGCAGGGCCGCCGACCCCGCCGCCCCGCCGCGTGGCGCCGCCGACCCCTGATCGCCCTCGTCACGCCCTGGCCGCCGGCGATGGCCGGCGTGGCCTCGTACTCCCGCCGCCTGGCCCGGGCGCTCTCGGTTCACGTCGAGGTCGATGTGTTCATCGACGGCGGGCGCCCGGACGGGTTCGACCCCACCGACGGGCTCGATTCCTATCTGGCCTCGTCGCTCCTGCATGTGGAGGCCAGCAGGGGTGGCTACGACGCCATCGTGGCCTGCATCGGGAACAGCGAGCACCACGCCATGGCGCTCAAGCTGATGCGGCTCGACAAGCTGCAGGCTGTCGTGCTGGCCCACGATGTGCGACTGACCGGGTTGTACCGCCATGGTGCAGCCCGGGGCGCCGTTCCCGAGGGTATGGCTGCCGTACTCTCGACGATGTACCCACAGGCCACCGCGGACTGGATCACCGAGGGATGGGTGCAGCCCGCCGATGCCGAGGCACACGAGGTGTTCATGGCCGGCGAGCTGGTGGCCCTGTCGCAGCGGTTCCTCGTGACGTCCGAGTTCGCGGCGGAGGTGGCCAGACTCGACGCCCGCCCCGAGCATCGCGGCAAGGTACAGGTCTGTCCCTTCTCCTATCCGGACGTGGTTCGAAGGCCCCCGCCCGCTGAGGAGCCCGGACTGATCTGCAGCTTCGGACTGGTCAACGAAGTCAAGCAGCCCTGGTTGCTGCTCGAGTCCTTCGCGCTCCTCCACCACACCGATCCCACCGCCAGGCTGGTCTTCGTCGGACCGGTCGACACCTCCTTGCTCGAGCACTACGGACAGGTTGCCACCGGCCTGGGCATCGCGGGAGCGACCACATTCACCGGTACCGTCGACGACCTGACCTATGAGCGTTGGCTCTCCCGGGCGTCGGTGGCGGTGCAGTTGCGGGCCAGCTCCAACGGTGAGACGTCGGCGGCGGTCGCCGACTGCCTGTGCCACGGGGTGGTCACCGTGGTCACCGACGCCGGACCCGCCGGCCAGCTGCCCGACTTCGTGGAGAAGGTACCGGTCGATGCGACGCCGGAACGGCTGGCCGAGGCCATCAGGCCTCTGTTGGACCAGCACCGGCTGCGGGAACGACGGAGCGAGCAGGGCCTCGAATTCGTCGCCGCTAGAGGATTCGACCGGGGAGCAGAGGATCTGCTCGAGGCGATCGCCTTACAACCGTCCGAGGATCGACAGCGGATCACCGCGTGAGCCGCTCGGTGGTGGTGGTCTCGCTGCGGGCGGGTGATTGGTTGACCGAGTGCCTGCAGTCGGTGCGGGAGCAGGCCGACGATCTGGTCGTGGTGGACAATGGTTCTCCCGACGCCGAGGTAGCCGCGGTCGGACGACAGTTCGGCGCGACGGTTGTACGCAATCGGGTGAACCAGGGGTTCACCGGTGGCGTCAATCAGGGGATCGGTCGGTCCCGTGGAGACGTCGTGGCTCTGCTCAACGACGACGCCGTCGCGGAGCCGTCCTGGTTGGCGGTTGCCGAATCAACCCTGGCGGATCCGACCGTGGCCGCCGTCACTCCGAAGATCCTGCTCTCGGGGTGGTTCGGGCAGCTCACGCCGGCCGAGGAGGCCTGGGACGCGTCACCGGACCCACGCATCTTGGGCCGAAGGCTCTTCTCGGTGCGCTACCACGACGAGGAACTGCTCGAGCAGTTGGTGGGACCGGGAGTCCACGCCATCGAGACGGGGACCGAGGACGGCCGTCCGGTGCGGTGGAGGTGGACTCGTCCGGGCAAGCCGTACTTCGTTCCGTTGGCGGTCCCGAGACCGCCCGAGGGAGTCACGATCAACGGCGAGGAGTCGGTCACGCCCGGGGCGGTCTGTCGATTGATCAACAACGCCGGGCTGTTCCTCCGGTCCGACGGCTACTCGGGCGACCACGGCCTCGGGTCTCCTGATGACGGACGTTGGGACCATCCACGCGAGACGTTCGGTGTCACCGGCACGGCCATGGCGGCGCGTTCGGACGTCTTCCGCACGGTCGGACCGTTCGCCCCACCATTCTTCGCCTACTACGAGGACACCGATTGGAGCTGGCGGGCGCGACGCCGGGGCATGCGGCTCGTCTATACCCCGTCGACCTCGATCCATCATCGACGATCCGTGACCTCGGCCCAGACCCTCGGAGGCAGGGTCCGCATCTTGAGCGAACGGAACCGGCTCCTCTGTCTGGTGCGCAATGCTCCCGGTGACGTGATGGCGAACGCCGTGAGGCGGCGGATCGTCGATGGTCCCGACCATGGGATCCGTCGCGGCATGGTGCGGAAGCTGCCGTGGGCCCTCGCCACCAGGTTCCAGCTGGCCCGTGGCGCGTCCCTCACTGCCGCTGAGGTATGGGAGCGATGGGCCGGCTCGGACATCGAATGGGACGATGGGCCGTGCGCACCCGAGGAGCATCATGCCGGCTAGTCCCCCGTACCTCCCCGACAGCACCAAGGCGCGCCGCCGGGTCGCCGATCAGCTCCATGCCGCCATCGAGGCCATCGTGTCCGAACGACGTCGCCGGGGGAAGCTCGAACCCGGGCTGGAGGATCAGCTCGACGCCCATGGACGCACCATGGTGGCCATGCGCTCCGGTCCGGGGGGCCAGCGGTTCTCGCCCCCTTCCGCGGTTACCCGGCTCCATCGGCTGCTCGCTCGCCTTCGAATGCCGGTACAGCATGATGACGGCGGGGAGCAGGCCACCCTGCGGATTCTCTTCGTCGTCCAACGGTACGGCGCCGAGGTGGCCGGCGGAGCCGAGCTGCTCTGCCGAGAGTTCGCCACCCGCTTGGCGAGTCGGGGCCACCGGGTGGAGGTGCTGACCAGTCGGGCACAGAGCGCCCACGACTGGGCCAATGTCTACCCACCGGGCCACTCGGAGATCGACGGCGTGAGCGTGCACCGGCTGGGCGTACGTGAGCCCCGTGACACGGCGGCGTTCGAATCGGCGAGCGTGGACGTCCTGTGGAGTGGCCGGTTGGTTCCCGACTCCGAACAGCACGCGTGGAGGAGGTTGCAGGGGCCGGACCTACCCGAGCTCGAGCCGTGGTTGCGCAGGAGGGCTGGCGAGTTCGACGTCGTCGTTCACTTCGGGTATCTCTACTCGCCCACCTGGGCCGGGCTTCCGATCACCTCGGCGGTGGGGCCGACGGTGCTGCACGCAACGGCCCACGATGAGCCGGCCTTCTGGCTCCCGGTGTTCGATGACATGTTCACCCTCCCCACGCAGTACGCGTGGTCCACCGACGAGGAACGTGACCTTCTGGTGCGTCGGGGTGCGCCCCGGTCCGGCTCCGTCATCGGGATCGGCGTCGATCTCGAGTCCCGCGGTGATCCGGAACGCTTCCGTGCCGGGACGGCATTCGGGGATCGGCCCTATCTGGTGTTCGTGGGCCGCGTGGAGGCCGGAAAGGGATCCGAGGAGCTGATCCAGTTCTTCGAGGCGTACAAGGGTCGGCACCCCGGACCCTTGGCGCTCGTCTTCGTCGGTCCCGCCGAGGACCACCGGACCCATCCCGACATCCACTACACCGGGTACGTCGACGACCAGACCCGAACCGATGTGATCGCCGGGGCCATCGCCCTCGTCCAACCCTCCTTCTTCGAGAGCTTCTCGATGGTCCTCACCGAAGCCTGGGCCCAGCGACGCCCGGTACTGGCTCAAGGTCGTACCGAGGTACTGATGGGACAGGTGCGACGGAGCGCAGGGGGGCTCTACTACCGCGGCTACGGCGAGTTCGAGGCGGCGCTCGATCTCCTCACGAGCCGGCCCGATCTGGCCACTCGACTGGGAGCGTTCGGCCGTTCGTTCGTCGAACGGGAGTACCGGTGGGACATCGTGCTCTCCCGCTACGAGCGACTGCTTCGCCACGCCGTCACCTCGGCCAGCGCCTCGAGGGCCGGCTGACTCCAGCACACCGACCCTGGCGAGACTCCCCCGCGTGAGCGCAGGCTCAAGTGAGCGCAGGCGGTTGTCGATAGAGAGGGTGTGCCTGCTGCCACGTTCCTTGCCCCTGCAGATGCCAGCAACCACGCCCGTGCGGCGCACGGGGTGCGTTCGACTCGAGCGCTGTGCCTGTGTCTGGCCATGGCGATCGCCATGGCGATCGGGTTCGCCTCGCCGTCCCGAGCGGGAGCCGCATCCATACGCGTCCCGGCCGGGGAGAACCTGAGCCAGATCGCGCACACCTACGGAACGACGGTGACAGCACTGGCCGGCGCCAATGGCATTGCCGATCCGAATGTCATCGTGGCCGGCACCGTTCTCCGGATCCCCACCGAAACCGCAGTCACTTCGGCACCGGTCGCCGCGGGCGGCGCGACCAAGGTGGTCGTGGCATCCGGTGACAGCCTCTGGACCATCGCCACCCGCTACGGCATCACGATGAACGCGCTGGCCCGGTCCAACGGGATCACGCTGACCTCCAATCTGCTGATCGGGACCACGCTGTCCGTGCCCGCCCGGCCTGCCGCTCCGAATTCCGGGGCGGGTGGTACAGCCACGGTGATGTACGAGGGACAATCGATACCGGTCGCCCTGGCGGCGTTCCCGAGCCGGCTGAGCCTGCTACCGGTCTTCCAGAAGTGGGCGGATGCGTTCGGCGTGCCCGCGTCGTTGCTCGAAGGGACCAGCTGGTGGGAGTCCGGATGGCAGATGTCCGTCGTGTCCTCGACGGGCGCCATGGGGATCGGTCAGCTCGAGCCCTCTACGGTGGCCACCCTCCGCATCCTCCTCGGGAACCCACTCCTCAGCGCGGCCAACACTTCGGACAACATCGAGATGGCGGCGGCCTATCTCCATCAGCTCCTCGGCCAGACCAGCGGGAACCAGGGGCTCGCCCTCGCCGGCTACTACCAGGGGCTGTCATCGGTCCGGCAACGTGGCCTGCTCCCGTCGACAGCGCTGTACGTGCATGGCGTCCTCGCAACCACCACGCTGTTCTGAAGCCGGGGTGCCCGGGCCCGGTCACTCGACCAGGAATCCGCCTGACTGATGTCGCCACAGCCGACCGTACATGCCGCCCGCATCGACGAGTTGGCGGTGATTGCCCTCCTCAACGATCCTCCCGCCGTCCAACACCACGATCCGGTCCATGTGGGCGATGGTGGAGAGGCGATGGGCGATGACCAGGGCTGTGGCGTGTTCCATGAGGCGCCAGAGTGCCTCCTGCACCAGGTGCTCCGACTCGGAGTCGAGCGCGGAGGTCGCCTCGTCCAACACCAAGATCGACGTGCGCTTGGCCATGGCCTGGGCGATGGCGACCCGCTGTCGTTGACCACCGGACAGCTTCAGACCCCGCTCCCCCACGACCGTGTCGTACCGGTCCGGCAGGTCGCAGACGAACTCTTCGACGTGCGCGGCCTTGCCCACGGTGTGCACCACGTCGTAGTCCACCGAGGCAGGGCCCGGACGATCGCCGTCACCGTCATCGTGCCCGCCCATGCCGTAGCAGATGTTTTCGGCAATCGTCCGGTGCAGGAGCTGTGGGTCCTGAGGAACGTAGGAGATGTGGCGGCGCAGGGAGGCCAGCGTGACGTCCGTGATGTTCTGGCCGTCGACCAGTATCCGGCCATGGTCCACGTCCATGAAGCGGAGGAGCAGCTTGGAGAGGCTGGACTTCCCCGAGCCCGAAGGCCCGACCAGCGCCACATGCTCGCCGGGAGTCACCGACAGCGTCAGGTCCTCGAACAGGCGGGCACCGGGCCGATAGCCGAAATCGACCTGGCAGAACTCCAACCTCCCGCGCGTCACCTGGAGGTCCCGAGCCTCCGGACTGTCGGTGATCTCGACCTCCACTCCGGCGATCGCGGTGAACTTGGCCGCCCGGCCCAAGGAACGGGTGAACACCCGCAGGTGCTCGAACGACTGCTGCAGGTTGAGGGCCACCTGGGCCGAGTAATAGAGGATGAGATAGAGCGCGGCCGTCGACGCCCAGTGGTGCACGGCCATGGTCGTCCCCGCCACGAGGGCGAGGAGTGTACCCACCACGATGGACGCCTCCAGCTGCAGCTGGGTTCGCATGAAGATGGAACGGGCCCGCAAGTCGGCGCTGACCGACTGCTGCATCAGCTCCTCGACCCGGGCGCGTTCCTGAGTCTCCGCCGCCGCCGTCCGGACCGCCATCAGGTTTGTCACGGTGTCGGCCACGACTCCGGTGGCTCTCGAGTGAAGGTCCTCGAACTGCTGCGAGGCCGTCCGGACCAGCCTCAGGCGTCGGGACAGCACCATCACGAAACCGGCCACCATCACCAGCAACGCCAGGGCGGCGGGCCACGCCGCCACGGCCAGCACCACCAGTGCGGACGAGACCACCACCGCCACGGGAAGCAGGCCCCACGACGCAACGTCGACCATCTCGACGAACGCCCACGAGAAGTTGCTCAACGATGAGATGACCTCCCCGGCCGGGTGGTCCATGTGCCATCGGTAGCTCAACTTCAACAGGTGTTCGTAGCCGCTGTTGAGCCCGGTGGCGAACGACCGCACGCAGGCACCCCATTCGAGCCAACCGGCGATCCGCCAGAACGCGATGGCGACGAGCCCGGCGATCCCGTACGCAAGGAGGGGAGGACCGAACGTGTGCCACTCGCCAGCGATCGAACGCGACGGGAGGGATGCGACACGGCTGAGAATGGTGGCGAAGATCAGGGGGCAGATGACGTCCGCCACCACGACCGCGGCCACCATCACCACCCATGAGGTGATGAGCTGGCGCTTCTGGCCCGCGATCTGCTGCCAACAGAACGCGACGGTCTCCTGCGTCGAAGCAGATGGGAATTCAGAGAGCTCAGCCACGAGACGATCCTTGCAACGAGGTGTGCCCGGGATGCTGCGTGGGAGCGGTTCCCCACGCGGTTCTCGACCAGGGCTACGGAATGAACGAAACGGCGGGCATCATCGATGCCCGTGGGTCAGTGCGACTGACCAGGGACCCGAGTCCGACGAGGCACACCGGCCTCATCGGGTATCCCACGAGCGACCTCGACCATCGCGGTCCGGCCGACCCTCTGCATGGCGCGAACCACGGGGGTACCGGACGTCGAGGCAACACCTGCGCCTGTCATATGCGTTCCGGCCATCTGTACCACGCTCCATCGAATCTCAGCCCGTCGGCTCCAGTCGGAGCCGAGCCCGACACGGGGGCAAGGCCGCCAGCCTAACCCACGGTCGACGGGACAGCGACAGCCATCGAGTCACCCGGGCGATTCGCAGAGCCGGTCACACCCCGCCGGACCGGAGCGAGCGGCCCGATCGGGTGTTGTCGCCGTGTTGAGGACTGAAGTACTTTGGTCGAGACGATCGCCACCACGAAGGACTCGAAGGGTGTCAGCCCGCGTCCCTGGAGTGAGAGACAACCTGGTCGGCACTCTGATGGTTGCCGAGTTCGCGGCAGCTGACCTTGCCGTCCGCCACCGCGCTGGCGTCGGAGTCGTCGGAGAACGATCCGCCGACGTTGTGGAGGCTCCGACATCGGCCGCCACGGTGCCCGTGACGCGGACGGAGCAGACCGGATCGTTCGCGGACTGTTAGCCGCGGTGTTGACGCCAGTAGGGCCGATCCTGCCGTCGCTTCTCGATCAGGATGAACACCGAGCCCCACGGGTCGTGGAACCACGTCGTCCTGAGGCCGGCAACGTCAGCGATCCCCGACGTGAGAAAGGTCACGCCTCGTCCTTCGAGCTCCCGTCTGGTGCGGTCGATATCCTCACACACCAACCCCAGATGCGTGAGGCCCGGGTGGGTGACAACCGGACGAACCCCCTGGTCGAAGGCGATGCCGACCTTGGGGTATTCGATCAGCTCCAGTACGTGGTCGTCGTCCCCGAGACCGACGATGGCCGCCTTGACCACCACCGGGCTCGGGAGCAGCTCTCCCATGTCGCGTGCGATGGCATCGCCGGCCATCTCATAGGGAGGAGACAGCACCCGGAGCCCGACGATTTCCGAGTACCAACGCACCGCCTCCTCGACGTCATCGACGCACACGGCGGCATGGGCGAAACCCGAGAACATTCCGTCAGCGTAGGTCCAGGCCCTGTGATCCGCGCTCCACTCGATTTGGGGCAGGATGGAGGATGGCACACGATCGCAAATTCCGTTTCGCCGCCCAGTTGAGCACCACACCGGAAGGAACTGCCGGGGCCTGGGCAGACCAAGCTCGGCGCGCTGAGGATCTCGGCTATTCCACGCTCTTCATGCCCGACCACTTCGGTGATCAGTTGGCGCCGATGCCGGCGCTGGCGGCCGTGGCAGCTGCCACCACAACGCTCCGCATGGGCTCGCTGGTCTTCGGGAACGACTACAGACACCCCGTCATGCTGGCCAAGGAGGCGGCCACCCTCGATGTCCTCAGCGGGGGTCGGTTCGAGCTCAGCCTCGGGGCCGGATGGATGCGAACCGACTACGACGAGGCGGGGATCACCTACGACACTCCACGGGTTCGGGTGGAGCGATTCGAAGAGGCGGTCCAAGTCCTTCAGGGGCTCCTCCGGACCGACGGGGCCTTCTCCTTCGAGGGCAGCTACTACCAGGTCCGAGAGCACTCCCTCCTCCCCCGTCCAGTGCAACAACCCGGACCGCCCCTGATCATCGGCGGTGGCGGTAAGCGTGTGCTCTCCTTCGCGGCGCGCCACGCCGACATCGTCAGTATCAACGTCAACCTCCGCGAAGGGACCGGTGGACCGGAGACGGCACCCAACGCGTCGCCCGAGCGCACTCGGGAGAAGGTGGCGTGGGTGAAGGATGCTGCAGGCGCCCGGTTCGAGGATCTCGAGCTCAATGCGCTCATCGGGTTCGTCATGATCACCGACGACGCGACCTCCATGGCCGACGCCATGGCACCCCACTTCGGCATCGACCCTGCTGACGCGCTCCACGTCCCTCTGGCCCTCCTCGGCACGCTCGATGACATGGCCGAGGAGCTCAAGTGGCGCCGTGAGGAGTACGGCATCTCCTACTGGTCCATCGAAGCCGACAACTGGGAGGCCTTGGGCCCGATGGTCTCCAAGCTGTCCGGTACCTGACACCGCCGGGTCAGTCCGTTCAGAACACCTCGGCGAAGAGGTCGAGCATCGCCCGCCACGAACGCTCGTCGGCTTTCCGGTCGTACTTGAGGGCCGGATTGCTGCCGTCGGCGGCAGGATTGGTGAAGCTGTGCACCGCTCCGCCGTAGAGGTGCATCTGCCAGTCGACGCCCCCGGCACGCATCTCCGCCTCGAACGCCTGGCGCTGGTCGGGGGGAATGACCGGATCGTCGGCCCCGATGCAGACCAGCACCTTGGCCTTGATCTGCCCAGCGTCCTCCGGTCGAGTGGTCGACAGACCGGAGTGGAGCCCGACGACGGCCTGGAGCTCGGCGCCGCTCCGTGCCAGCTCCAACGAGAGCGTGCCGCCGAAGCAGTACCCGACAGCGGCTACCTTGCCGGCATCGGCATACTCAGACGTCAAGAGGGCGTCCATGCCGGCTCGGGCCAACCCACGGGCGAGAAGCGGGTCGCCAGCCAGCGCGCCGAATCGGGCGCCGATCTGCTCGGGGGGCAGCTGTGTCCCACCGCCGTAGTAGTCGAGGGCGAAAGCCGCGTAGCCCAGCGCCGCCAGCCTGCGAGCCGTCCGCTTGGGGTGTTCCCCGAGGCCGGATGCGTCATGCGAGATCAGGACCGCTGGACGCGTTCCGGATCGAGTCTCGTCGACGGCCAACATGCCGACCAGGTGCAGGTCTTCGTGGACGTACTCGATATCGACGGTTTGCATGGGTCCTCCTGGTCGCAGTCCGTTCGAACCCACCCGACGGCTCACTCGATTCCGGTCCGAAACCGGCATCGTAACGCCGGGCCTCCACCATCCGCCGTGTTCAGCGGCCGGACTCGCAGATCGGTGATCGTGACGTCGAGGGCGTTAGCATGCCACCCATGTCCTCGGCCGGCCAACGAATCACGCCGCTGCCGAGGGACGAGTGGGACGACCGGCTCCTCCGACTGCTGGCCGCATCCCCCGGTGGCACCGACGAGCCGGAGCTCTCAGCGGCCGCTCAGGTCGAGCAGATCGCCGGCTGATCGTGGAGGATCGAATCACGCCGGTGGTCTACCTCGAGATGACCGACAGATCGGCTGATGACTACGCCGCTGAACGTGTACCCGAGGTGCTCGCCCTCGAAGGAGCCCAACGAGCGAGCTGGTGGGCGAACTGCGTGCCCAACCGGTCCGACCTGCCCCGGACCATGCCCGAGTTCACCGTGTTGGGACTGTACGAAGCCGATGAGCGATTTCTGATGCACGATCATTCTGACCGTCCCGACGACATCACCGGGTTGTGCTTTGAGCACTACCGACGCCCGGGCCAGGGGACCATCGCCGCCGGGCCCTCCCTCGGCCTCGAGTTGGTGCTCATCAGTCCCCGCTCCCCCGAAGAAGCCCAGGCGTTGAGGGATTGGGGCGATTTCGTCCACATTCGTGACATCGCCGCCGCCGCTCCGGAACACTTCACGATGATCACGCCCTACGAGAACTGCGCGGCGGGCTCACCACGTTTCCTGCACCTGTACGAGCTCGACACGGACGATCCCGAGCCGGCCTTTCGCCAGATGACACCCACCACCATGGCCCGCGCCGGTGCTCCCGCAACCCATCCGCCGAAGGAGTGGCGCGGCCATGAGGCGTTGGTCATCGACTACGTCAACACCTTCCGGCGCCTCGGCACGCGAGACAGTCGACTGTAGGAGGCGGTTCACCGGAGCACCCGATCGATGCCACAGCGCGTGACGGGCTACGGCTCTCCCCACTGCCAGACGGCGGATCCCCAGGCCATCCCCGACCCGAATCCAGCGAACAGGATCAGGTCTCCCGGCTGCAACCGCCCCCGTTCGACAGCATCGACCAGGGTCAGCGGGATCGAGGCTGACGACGTGTTGCCGGTCCGCTCGATGATCGAGGCGATCCGATCGGGGCTCAGGCCGAGTCGGGCGGCAACCGACTCGAAAATCCGTGAGTTGGCCTGGTGCGGCACGAAGAGGTCGATATCCGAGGGCTTGACCCCGGCACGGTCCATCGACTGGCGAGCGGACTCGACGGTCATCCGCACGGCATTCCGGAACACCTCCGGTCCCTTCATGGTCATCCCCGATCCGTGCTCGGCATAGAAGAGGTCGGCCAGCGTTCCATCGACGCCCAAGTTCCACCCGAGGAGCGAGCCGGGTCCGTCGACGGCTTCGACGACCACGGCGGCCGCACCGTCTCCGAACAAGAATGCAGAGGATCGATCGGACCAATTGACAGCCCGCGTCATGGTTTCCGAGCCGATCAGGAGCACCCGGTCGACGCCGGCGGCGATCAGTCCGGCCGTGGTGATCAGGCCGTACATGAACCCGGCACACACCGCATTGAGGTCCATGGCGCCGCTGCTGATCCCGAGCTCGGCGGCAACCACGGCCGAGGTGGCGGGCATCTGCTTGTCCGGTGTGGCCGTGCACAGCACGAGCATCCCGATGTCATCGGGATGCACGCCACCGGTCGCCAGTGCGCCCCGTGCGGCCCGGACCGCCAGCTCGCCGGTCGTGCCGATCGACCCTGGTCCCGACGACTCACTCCTGTCCGGAGCGAACGGGCCGGCCGCAGCTCGGCGGAATCGGATTCCGGAGCGTTCGACGATCCAGTCGTCGGAGGTGTCCAACAATGACGAGATCTCGTCGTTGCTCACCACCCGATCGGGAAGGGCAACGCCCCAACCGCTGATGGTGCAACCTGTACCGGACGTCAACGTTTCAGTGTCAGCATCTACTGTTCCCGAAGGTCTGACCAGAACGCGTTCGCTCGTGGCATTGCCTGGGGCCAGAATAGGCGTCTTTGGTTATTACTCGTGGGTCACCGGTGGGTGCCGTCGAACGGCATTCGATGAGCAGCCACCGTTCACCATGTGACAATCTGGATCGGGTGGTTCCCGTGTGAGCACGATGCCCGCAACTGCTGGATATCACCACCAAGGAGCCTGCATGTCCACCCCGCAATCGCTGGCCACCGAGGACAATCCGCTGGACTTCGATCCCTTCAGCTCCACCTTCTTCGATGATCCCACTGCGATCTACCGTCGGTTGCGGAACGAGGCCCCGGTCTATTTCAATGAGCGCTACGGGTTTTGGGCACTGTCCCGGTGGGAAGACGTGGCCTCGGCCCACAAGGATGTCGCCGCCTTCTCCAGCAGCTACGGGACGGATCTCCATCACCTGAGTGACCCTGAGCGGATCCCGTTCAGGATGATCATCTTCATGGATCCACCCGAGCACGACCAGATGCGCTCGCTGGTCAGCCGGGTCTTCACTCCCCGGGCCGTGAGCCAACTCGGACCCATGGTACGACGGGTCGTCAGTGGGTTCGCCGATGCCATCGGCACTGCGGACTCCTTCGACCTGGTCCACGAGTGGGCGGCTCCGTTTCCGGTCGAGGTCATTTCGGAGATGTTGGGTGTTCCGGCCGGTGATCGCCAACAGATCCGCCATTGGATCGACATCATGTTGCACCGCGAGGTCGGCAGCATCCATCCGTCGCCGGAGGCCGAGTCCGCCTCGCTCGAAGCGGGCCTGTACATGTTCAATCTGGTGCAGGACCATCGCCGGCATCCGGCCGACGACATGATCACCAAGCTCATCGAGGCCGAGGTCGATCGGGGCGACGGCGTGATGACGCGCCTCGAGGACGACGAGATCGCCGGGTTCCTGTCCCTGCTCGCCGGAGCCGGAGCCGAGACGGTGACCAAGCTGGTGGGGAACGCGGCCGTGCTCTTCTCGAGGAATCCCGAGCAGTGGCAACTGGTCATCGAACAGCCGGACGCCATCCCCGGGGCTGTCGAGGAGATCCTTCGCTACCTGCCGCCGGCCCAGTACAACGGCCGGTACATGCTGGAGGACCGTACGATCCGGGGTGTCACGATACCGGCCGGCCAGCCGGTCCTCCTGCTGGCCGGCGCGGCCACCAGGGACGAGCGGGCATTCGACGATCCGGATCGATTCGACATCACCCGACCGCCGGCCCTGGCCCTCGGGTTCGGCTACGGGGTCCACAGCTGCCTGGGTGCGGCCCTGGCCCGCATGGAGAGCCGGATCGCCATCGCCGAGATTGCGAAGCGCTGGCCCCGCTATCGGGTCGTCGAGGACGGTCTGCGGCGGGTCACGATGAGCAACGTGGCGGGCTACTCGAACGTGCCCATCCACACTGGCTCGTGATGGACGATGCACGCAGCGGAAGCCAGGTGAGCGAGCGGATCCTCGACGGGATCAGGGTCGTCGACTGCTCAGAGGGGATCGCCGGACCGGTGGCATCCCTCCTCCTGGCCGAGGCCGGCGCTGACGTGGTGAAGGTCGAGCGACCCGGCGGGGACTCCACCCGCGGATCGCCGGCCTTCCTGACCTGGAACCGGAGCAAACGCAGTGTGCTCCTCGACCTCGAATCCGAGGAGGGTGTGGTCCATCTCCACCGGCTCCTGGCTGACGCCGATGTTCTGATCCACGGCTTCGGGCCGGCGACCGCGGAACGGATGGGCCTGGATGACAAGGCCCTGACCGACTCCTATCCGGACTTGATCATTGCCGCCGTGTTGGCGTGGCCCGCAGGCCATCCGAGCGCCGAAGGCGCCATCGACGACCTTCTGGTGGGCTCGCTCCTCGGCCTGTGCGACGAACAGCAGGGCCATCGCGACGGACCGGTATTCCTACGCTTCCCCATCGGCAGTTGGTGTGCGGCCTACCTGGCCACCATCGGGATACTCGCCCGGCTCATCCAGCGCCGACGGGGCGGTGCATCGGGAGGCCCGGTCCACACCAGCGTGGCCCAGGGTGCGCTGCTCCCGACCATGATGCACTGGGCGCGAGCGGAACGACCCGGTCCCATGTTCGAGTTCGGGCTGCCAAAGGACCTCCACCCCTCACTCTTCGAGTGCGGCGACGGTGTCTGGGTCCATCTCATGCGGTGCGCCGATTCGGACTCACCGCTCATGCGTCGGGCGTTGGCTGACCTGGGAACCGAGGGCGTGGTCCTGGCCAACCAAGCGTTCTCGGGTCTCGCCATGCCCGGCTACCCCAACTTCGGAGCCAACCAGAAGGTCTTCATCACTCGCCCCAGCCACGAGTGGCTGGAGGACTTCTGGTCGCACGACATCCCGGCACAGCCGGCGGGGCGATTCGGGGCCATTCTGGCTGACGGGCAGGCCCGCCTGAACGGCTACGTCACCGAGGTCAACGACCCGGAGCGCGGCATGATGATCCAGGCCGGGACACCGTTCTCGACGGAGCCGCCATCTCGGGTGACCCGTCCGGCTCCCCGGCTCGGCCAGCACACCGACGAGGTGCTCGGCGAATGGTCGGCGTCACCGTCACCGTCGCCGCCGCGGTCCGCGCCGCCGGGCGACCGGGTGCGCTCACCACTCGAGGGGATTCGAGTGCTCGACCTCGGAAACTTTCTCGCCGGCCCCCTGAGCCCGATGCTGTTGGCCGATCTGGGCGCCGACGTCGTCAAGATCGAAGCCATCGGTGGTGACAAGATGCGCCCGATCCAGCGGGTCTTTGCCTCCTGTCAGCGAGGGAAGCGGGGAGTCGCGCTCGACCTCAAGTCGCCTGCTGCCCGCCCGGCCCTCGAGGCCCTCGTCCGTTGGGCCGACGTGGTGCATCACAATCTCCGGATGCCGGCGGCCCGTCGACTGGGAATCGACTACGACGCCATCCGAGCCATCAATCCCGAGATCATCTACTGCCATGCCAGCTCGTACGGGCCCGAGGGGGATCGGGCTGACTGGCCCGGTTACGACCAGTTGTTCCAGGCCTGTGCCGGGTGGGAAGTCCTCGGAGGCGGCGACGGCAACGACCCCATGTGGTTCCGGTTCGGGTTCATGGACCACCTCTGCGCCATGGGGTCGACCGTGGCCACACTGCTGGCCGTGCTGCACCGCGATCGGACGGGACACGGGCAGCAGGTGACCGGGTCGCTGCTCGGTGGAGGTGTGCTCACCAACGGCGAGACCTACCTCGACGAGCACGGGGAGCCGGCTCCGGTGGCCACCGTGGACCGTCAGCAGATGGGCACGTCCCCCGGTCATCGGCTCTACCGTCTGGCCGACGGATGGATCGCACTGGGCGTCCGGTCCGAGCAGGAGCTCACCGCGGCCTGCTCACTACTCGGAGCCCCGACGCCGGACGACATCGAGGACGTGCTCACGGATGCGGCTTGCCAGCCGACGCTCGAAGCTCTGCGTGCGGCGGGCGTGTCCTGCGAACCGGTTCGACTCGATCAGGGCGAGGCGTTCCTCGACGACCCCCTTGTCCGCTCCCTCGACCTCGTGGCGTCGTACCCTCATGCCGAGTGGGGCACACTCGAGCAGGTGGGCGCATTCTGGAGCCTCGGCGACCTCGAGCTGAGGTTGGACCGCGCCCCGCCGGCCCTGGGACAGCACACCGTCGAGGTGCTCACCGAAGTGGGGATGGATGCGAGCGACGTCGACGCCCTGCTGGCCGGATCCGTCCTCGTCCAGTCCGAGGGCGTGCCGGCTTGAGTGGCCCCGCCCCCTTCTCAGCGAGCGGAGGTGAGCAGGAAACAGCCACCGGGGGTCCCGCCGCCGGTGCTCACCACCGCGATCTCGGCCCCGTCGACCTGTCGGTCTCCCCCATCACCACGTAGCTGCACGACGGCCTCGTGGATGAAGCCGTAGCCGTGGGTCCGGCCGGCTGACAGCTGACCCCCGAACGTATTGAGCGGTAGCTCACCTCCGAGTGCGATCCGCTGGGGATCAGCCAGAAAGTCGCCGGCTTCTCCGATCCCACAGAAGCCGAGGGCCTCGATCCAACTCAGGCAGTTGAACGTGAACCCGTCGTAGAGCTCGGCCACGTCCACGTCCGTTGGTCGGAGGGACGATCTCGACCACAGGTGGGCGGCCGGTCCCATGGTCTGCGGTTCGTGGCTCAATGTCCCCTGGTCCCAGCTGACCCGGTCGATGATCTGGGTGCCGACCGAGTCCACCAGCACCGGGGGACGACGTAGATCACGGCTCACGTCGGCGGCAGACACCACGATGGCGATCGCACCGTCGCAGGGCACATCGCAGTCGTACAGCCCGAACGGGCTGGTGATCGTACGCGCCCCGAAATAGTCATCGAGGGTCAGCGGCTCCCGGTAGATGGCATCGGGATTCAGTCCGGCATTGCGGCGGGCATTGATCGCGATCGTGGCCAGGGCCGACCGCGTGGTGCCGTACCGGTGAAAGTGATTCGACGCGTTCATCGCGATCCAGTTGGCCGCACTCGTCGCCCCGTACGGGAGGCGCCACGACATGAAGTCCCCGTCGACCCGGCTACCACCTGGGCCCGATGGAGGCGGATTCTGTCGCAGTCGTTCGGTCCAGGTCGACTCCCACACTGTGCGGAAGCAGAGCACGTGACGGCACAGCCCGGCCGCCACCGCCAGCATGGCGGCCACGACCGACCCGCCCTGACCGGGGGTTTCGGAGCTGCTGTTGAACCACGTCGGTCGGAGGCGGAGGCACTCCTCGAGGGCGGTGATACCACCTTCGGAGTGCCCTCCGGCGGCCGCACCCCCCGGGTAGGTCGAGAGACCATCGATGTCCGCCATGGCCAGGCCGGCATCATCCACCGCCTTCCGGCAGGCTTCGACCGTGAGGCTCAGCGGATCCACGCCGAGCCGTCGACCGATCCGCGACATCCCGATACCGGTCAGCGCCACCCGGTCCTCGAACTTCTCGGCGCTCACCATCGGCCGGACGTGGTCGGAGGCGGTCTCGTCCGGTGGCACCGGGCCTTCGCTCGAGTCGTCACGTCGGCGGGTGAAGACCGGGAGCCACACGTCCTCGTGGTGCTCGAAGCGCACCTCGACCCGGAGCCCGACGGCGACATCGGTCGGGGGCACATCCACCAGGTTGGTGGTGAGCCGCACTCGGGAATCCTCATCGATCGCCACGATGGCCACGACGTAGGGAGGCGGGAACGCCGGGCTCCACGTGTGCTCGTTCACGGTGAAGCCGACCACGACCCCGGTCCCCGCCACCGGGTGCGGGGCAAGATCGTCAGAGCCGCAGGTTCGACACACGGGCCCGGGGGGGTGCTGCAGGGAGTCGCATACCGAGCATCGGCGAAAACGCAGGATGCCTTCAGCGCCCGAACTCCAGAAGAATTGGTTCTCCGGCGTGATCTTCGGCAGGGGGCGGGTCACGTCGAGCACTCCGCCGGCACACGCAGCGATCGGATCACCGGGCCACGGCGGAATTCGACCGGCACCTCAGAGCCATCCATGACACTCCCCTCTTTTTCGGGTCCTGACCATACCCGACGTCTCGCGCCACACAGCCAGATGGGAATCCGCGGCACCGGTTGGCATCGATGGCCCGGCTACCCCTCGGCAAGCTCCTCGACGAGAACGGTGACGTCGCCGAGCGACCGGAGTGTGTCGTTCAGGTGCGTGCATGACGACCTGCCGGTCAACTCTCGTCTGACCCGAGTTCGAAGTTCGGTGATGGGCATACCGGCCAACCGATCGGCGCTGGCCAGCGCGCCCGGGCACTCCATCCACGGCAGCACCCGGGCCTCAGCCACAACATCGACGACCCGACCGCCGGCGATGTCGGCGCGACCCGTGACCGAGTACTCGTGGACAACCGATTCGACACCTGCGTCGTCAATATGGCTGTCACGGAAGTGGACATCGAGGTGGTGTGCGGTTTCCGGGTCGACGGGAGCCACGACGTCAAGGCGACGGCGACGGCGCATGGCATGAGGCATGAGCGGCTCGATGGCGTGCCAACCGAGTTGATCATCGGAGCGCTCGAGGACCGGGGCCAACGGTCCCATCGGCACAGGGATGACACCGGTCGAACGGATGGACGCCATCATGGTGGCGTCGTGGGCCCAACCGGCACAGAGGTCGTCCTGGGCGAGCAGGATCCGGGCCGTATCGGGTGTCTCTGCGTTGGACGCATCCGGGGGGCTCGATCGGTCGAGCGCCCTGGCGCGCTGCACGGCGTAGCCCGAGACCAGGGTGGCACCCGGCAGGTCGTCCAACAGGAGGTGGAGCAAGGTGCCGGCATCCCGTTCCTCGGGCACGATCTGGGCGACCTTCGAGCGGAAGCCCGGTCCGACCAGGCATCCGAGAAGGCCCTCCAACTCCGGCCGGGCTGGTGTGGCCACGATCGAACGCAATGTCTGGTGCCGGCCGTCGATTCGGGCCCGAAGCTCGACTTCGCCGACCACCGTCGATGTGCCGTCGAGCGCTGTCCGCAGATCTCGCGCACGCGCTGACACCGCCACATCGCCCCGCAAGCCGTCGGGCCTTGCCGAGTCGATGTTCGACGTTCGACGGATTGAGCCGGCCCGGCGCTCGATGGTGACAGGGACCGGGTCATGAGGGCCGGCTGCTTCAGGGAGAAACAGCATCAGCCAACCGCTCGGTGACCGCACACCCGGATGATCGGCAGGCTCACTACCCGTTCCCCTCGCACTCGTGCCCGACGGTCGGGCGGGTCCTGCCTGCACGATACCGTCCCGTCGACGGCGAAGACGCTCACTGATCCCCTCACGCCGACTGTCAGCTGTAGTGCCACTGGCGAGCCGGTTCCATGCCCGCTGGCCACTCCATGCATTGGACATCGAACCAGATCGGCAGAAGGTACTTCACATAGAAGGCGTGCACGGTGAGCGTAGGGCCGACGAGGTCCTCGTACTCCTTGAGACGAAGTCGGTCGTCCCCTTCTTGAAACCGCCGGCAATTGGCCAACACGGAGTCGACCTCGCCGCGGGTGTCCATCAGCAGTCCGAGGTGGTCGTAGCCCGGCGAGGCCATCGGCTCCTTGCCTTCGGCCAACAGGATGAACTGGCCATCGTCCGGTCGGAGGAGATGGCATGACTGTCCGACCACTTCGGTGTCGAGGGCATCCCAGCCGAGCACTTCGCAGTAGAACGCGTCCACATCGTCCCGGAAGCCCTGGGTGAGGGCACCCCGCGGGAAGGAGAGCTCCATATGGTTGAATCGCATCCTGCTCATCGTGCGCTCCTCATGGATCGGGTGTTCGGCACAGTTCGGGTGAGGCCAGGCTAACGAGGGGTCACTCGCCGGTGAGCGGTCCCACGACGTGCTCGGCCAGATACTCGATCTGCTCCTCGCCCGGGTCGAAGAGCGAGAAGTAGGAGATGCCCGCCTGTTCCCGCCAGTGGCGAAGTCGGTCGCGCACCTCACCTCCGGTGCCACAGAGATAGAGCGAGGAATCGGCCATCTCGTCCGCGGTGACGTCGGCGGTGGCCGCCTCCGTTGCGATCGCCGACTTGGGGTCGTCGCTGACCATGACCCGCGACACCATGGTGTTCAGCTCGATGGTGTTCGGATCTCGGCCCGCCATTTCGGCGCCGGCACGCACCCACCTCCCCTTGTCGGCCATCCGCTCGAGGCTGGAATCGGCCAGTGATGCTGAGGGTGACCATTCGCCGGAGCGCTGTGTGGGGATCATGGAGACGGTGTCGGCGATGCGGCCACCCATCCGGAGCAGGGTCCGGCCTCCTCCGCCGATGAGAAGACGCGGTCGGACCGGCTCCGTGGCAGCCATCGGCGAATCCACCACGCGGTAGAAGTGCCCGTCCATCGTGGTCGACGGTTCGGACCAGAGACGTTGCATGAGCTCGACCGATTCCTCCAACCGTGCCAGGCGGGTTGCTGCCGGCTCAAACGCGCGGCCGGCGGCAGCGAAGTTGGCAGAGACATACCCGGCGCCCAGGCCCAGCTCGAATCGACCGGCGGACATGCAGTCGAGCGTGGCGGTCGACTTGGCCGTGAGCACCGGGTCTCGCAGCGGGGTGTCGAGCACCAGGGTTCCGACGCCGATCCGTTGCGTCACCGCGGCGATCGCCGACAGCGCCGCCAGGGGCTCCCACTGAGGTACCACCAGATGATCGGTCAGGGTGATAGTCGAGAAACCGAGCTCCTCGTAGCGACGCACACGCGCTCGCCAATCTTCGGTGGGGAGGCTCCACAGGTGAATGCCGAACCGGAACGGAAGGGTCACGCTGGCATGCTACCGACGGTGTCCCGTTGAGATCGCGTCGCCGATGGACCGCGACGCGGATGTCTCCGGCGCGTCCACAACATGACCGCCGCTCCGACCATGAACAGCACGGTGGCCAAGAAGAACGAGTTACCCCCCAGCAACTGCCATCCGTGCTCGTGCAGCTCACGATCGGCGCCGTTGGGCACCTTCCAGATCGGCGCCCACCAGAACAGGCCCACCCCGGCCACCGCCCAGATCCGCCCACCGGGCGGACGATCCGGGGCCCAGGCCAGCCAGATGACGATCGGTACCGCCCAGACGAAATGGTGCGCCCAGGTGATCGGTGACGCCAGCAGACCTGTGGTGGCGCAGAGAAGCACTCCCAGATAGTTCGACGAAGACCGGTAGGCCCAGGTGGCCAGGGCCACACCGGCCACGACCACCACGGCACTTGCCGCCGTCGTCAGTCCAGTCGACACCACCCGATGGTCGAGGCGATCGGTCACGGCCCGGAGACTCTGATTGCTGATGTAGAACACCCCGCCCACTCGCTTGGCATCGGTGGCATACCTCGTCCAGTACGACCACGAGACGCGGGGATCGGTGGCGGCGGCCGCGGCCGAGCACACTGCGAAGGTACCGAGCGATATCCACGCGGCCCGGGTCTGGCGGGTGACGAAGAGGTAGGGGACGAACACCAGCGGGACCAGTTTGACGGCCGCGGCGATACCAACCAACACGCCACGGGGCAGCGTCCGTCCCCCGACTCGCAGGTGGGCGGTGAGATCACCCAGCACCATGGCAGCCAACACGATGTTGACCTGTCCGAAGGCGAAGGTCAGGCTCACCGGCTCGATCCGGTAGGCCGGAGCCATGAGCACCAGCGACCACATGATCAGCCGCGGCCGAGCCAGTTCGGGTCGGGCGGCCCGAAGGGCCAGCACCACGAGAACGAACAGCGCCACCACATTGACGATCGCCCAGATGACCTGGGCGACTCGCTCCGGCACAGCCGACTCGGGGGCGAAGGCCAAGGCCGCGAACGGAGGGTAGGTGAAGGGAAGGTGCGGGGGGTTGGGAAGAGAAGTCGTATAGAGCCGACCATCGACGAGGTTCCGCCCCCCGAGCAGATAGACAGCGATGTCCAGCTGGAGTTTGCCGACCGCCTGGCTGACACCCCAGACCGTCGCCAGACAGGCCGAGACGATCCCGATGATCCACAGGGCTGGCGCCCACTTCGCCACGTCGACGTGGGTCCGGGACGGCGAATCCGGGGGTGCGAGGGCTGGGGGCATCCGTGCCGATGGTAGACGCGGCCGGTCTCCGACCGGTTCCCACGAATGCGCCGTCACGTCAGGGGCGGGGCACCATCAATGGGGATCGGAGATCGAGGCCGGCGACGGCTCCAACCACGATGGTGGACGGGGGATCGAGCACATGATCCGAGACCGCACCGAGTTCCGTCCTCACGACGGCTTGCTGGGCCGTCGTGGCCCAGCGGATGATCGCCACCGGGGTCGAGGGCGGCAATCCCCCTGCAATCAGGCGTTCGGCGATGGTCTGGATCCGCCCCACACCCATCATGATGACGAGGGTCGAACCGGTGGCGGCGAGCGCCTCCCAATCGACAGTCGTGGCGGTGCTGGGATCCTCATGGCCGGTGACCACCGTGAACGAAAGCGCCTGGTTTCGCATGGTGACGGGTATCCCAGCCGAGGACGGACTGGCGATGGCCGCCGACACGCCCGGCACGACCTCGAACGGAACCCCCGCCGACAGGAGGGCAGCCGCCTCTTCGCCGCCTCGCCCGAACACGTACGGGTCGCCTCCCTTCAAGCGGACGACTGTCTGTCCGGTTCGCCCATGTTCGATCAGCAGGTCATTGATCTGCTCCTGCGGGACAGGGTTCGATCCGGCAGCCTTCCCGACGTCGATGCGAAGCGACTGGGCCGGCACGTGGTCGAGCATGGCTGCGGTGATGAGACGGTCGTACACGACGACCTGGGCGACGGACAACAGCTTGGCGGCACGGATAGTCAGCAGGTCTGGGTCGCCGGGTCCGGCTCCGACAAGATGAACCGTCATGAATGGCCCCCGTCCACACCCCGTGCTGGAGCGGACCAACCGTTGCACAATCCCGAGTCCTCGTGGTCTACAACGTCTGGCCGGATGGTGATCCGATCACCTGCCAATCGCATCGACGCAGCCATGACTCGTACCTCCTCGAACGCACGCTCAGCACCCCTTAGGATCGGACCCGGGCCCGGATCTCACGGTGGAGATGACCACGTCAGACAGTACTGCGGACCACGAACGGCTCGGACCTGCTCCCGTTGCGAGTGAACGTCTGCGATTCCGCTGCCACGGCATGGGATACCAACTCCCCCGCCCAGCGTCGTCTCGCCGAGGCCGACGTCTCGCCGAGTCAGGTCTCGGGTCCTGCCAGCCCCAACCGCTCGGTAACGCCATGGTCTCGACCGGCGGTGTACCCCCCGTCCACCGGGAGAGCGTGACCGGTGATGAACGAGGCGTCGTCGGACAACAAGAACGTGGCTGCCGCGGCGACTTCGTCAGGTCGCCCGAACCGACGGAGTTTGTGCTCGGCCATGGCACGGGCCTTTCCGGCCTCGAGACCCGGTCCTTCATAGACACGCTGCATCATCGGGGTGTCGATGAAGCCCGGGCACACGGCATTGACCCTGATACCTCGCCCGGCGTAGTCGATGGCCATGCTCTTCGTGAGGAGGACCACACCGCCTTTGGAGGCGCTGTAGACGCTGCCACCGGCCGTGCCCTCGAGCCCTTCGATGCTGGCAATGGTGACGACGGATCCTCGAGACCCTTCCACCCTCGGCTGTTCCAGCATCGTAGCGATGACGTGCTTGGCCACCAGGTAGGTTCCGGTCAGGTTCACCTTGAGGACGCGGTCCCATTCCTGAGTCGGGAGCATATGCACTGCGCCGCCACTGGCCACACCGGCCGAGTGGACGACGCCGTCCACCCGACCCCCGAAGCGGGCCGCACCGGCCACGAGCTCGACCACCGATTCCTCGTCTGACACGTCCACCCGGTGGAATTCCCAGGCTTCAGTTGAGGCAGATCGTCCAGCCCCGTCGGAGGGCCCGATATCGGGCTCGACCAGGTCGGCGCCTACCACCCGAGCCCCTTCGCCGATCAGGCGGTTGGCGCACGCCCATCCGATGCCCGACGCCGCCCCGGTCACGACGATGCACTTTCCCTCGAGCCCGTTCATGGTTCTCCGTTCACCGTTACACCCCGTTCCCTGCCGTGTTGCGATCAAGCGCCGCCTCTCCGTTAGGGGCGGAAGACGACCTTGATGGCATGCGATCTGTTCCGATCGATCGCCGTCTCGACTGCACCGCGGTACTCCTCGAGGGAAAATTCGTGGGTGATCACGACCTTGTGGGGCAGCAGTCCGGCGGCGAGTATGTCGAGGGCGCGGTCGACGGAGTGACGATCGGGGCCTCCGGCCAAACCCGGAGCGCTGCCCGAGTCCACCGAATGGTCGATCGAGCCGACCAACGCAGCCTCCTTGTACCAGACCGGCGTGAGGTCGACCTCGCTGATGCCGGCTGCTCCGAGCAGAAGTACGGTGCCGCGGTGGGCAACCGCCCGGAGCGCCTCGGTGACGGAATGGGGCGAACCGACGGCCTCGACGACGTAGGGGAAGCCCCCCATCAACATGACGTGGGCCTTCCGGCCGATCACCCGGGCGTCAACAAGACTGGCCAGCTCCTCGTAGTGCGCATTGTTGAGGTCGGTCCTCACTACATGATCGGCACCACAGGACGATGCCGCCTCCGCCTGGTGGGCGTGACGAGCCAGGACCGTAACGGGGCAGTTGGGAAAGAGGCCCTTGAGCGCGGCCACTGCGGCGAGGCCGATGATTCCGGCACCAACCACCAGTACGGATTGACCGTCGGTGGGTGGTGCGCGAAGCAGTCCGTGACATGCGATGGAGACGGGCTCGTGCAGGCATGCAGCGGACTCCGGGACCGCCTCGGGGATCGGGTGCAGCATCGAGGCGTGGGCCACCACCTGCTCACTCCAGCCCCCTCCGAGGTTCGAGGTGAATCCGAGCGTACGTCCGCTGCTGACAATCCTGCTGTCGAGATTGAGGCACGACGATGTCCATCCACGCGCACAGTTGAGGCACGGTGGATCGATCCCACGAGGCAGACATGGAATGCACGGGTCGACGACCACACGCGTCCCCGGTGCCAATGGACACTCTTGTCCCGCCTCGACGACATGTCCGCCTATCTCGTGGCCCAGTATGAATGGAAATGAGCCCATCGAGGCGAGTGCCGGTGATGGTCCCGTGTTGTGGGCGAACAGATGGAGGTCACTGCCGCAGATCCCCCCACTGGTCACCGCCACACGGGCCCATGCCGCCCCGGGTAGGTCGGGTTCGGGAACATCGACGAGCGACGCGGGGAAGGCCGGATCAGCCATGTCGAATTGGATGGCGCGCACCGGGCCAGCGTACGCGTATTTCCGAACCCGGACCGTGGCACCGGGCCGGGCGCGGACCTGGTCCCTGACCTAGGATCCCGAATCGTGCGGGTGCCGGACGCCAGTCTCGAAGAGGTGCATGACCACGGATTCAGCCTCATCGAAGGGTTCCTGCATCCTGATGAGCTGCGCGCCGCTCAAGAGGCCCTCTGGCTGCACTACCCGAAACCAGAGGACTACTTCTCCGATCCGTCGAAGTATCCCGAACTCGCCGGAGACCAATTCGGTGGAGTGCAGGAGTTCCCGTACCGATCGTGGGACCTCAACCACCTGGCCTTCCACCCCGATCTTGTCGACGCCGCTGAGCGGTACCTCGGCTCCGCCGACCTGCATCTGTACAAGGTCGAGCTCTGGGCGAAGTACGGCGGGGCAGCGAACTACGACCAACCCCTGCACCGTGACTACGGCAGTCACAGTCTGGTGGTCCCCCGCGTCGACGGCTCCTACCAGCAACTCACCTCGTTCATCTTCCTGTCCGACGTCACCGAAGACGACGGGCCCACGCGCATCGTCCCATTCGACCAGGGCAGCGACGTGCCGTTCACACCGTTGTATATCGAATTCGGCATGCTGGCCGACCGCGAGGTCCCTGCAGTCGGGCCGGCCGGAAGCCTGCTGATCTACCGGACCGATATCCTGCACCGCGGTTCGGACATGACCGGAGTCGGATCCTCTCGATTCTCCTTGTTGGCGGACTACCAGATCAGGGGAACGACCTGGGGCGGAAAGATGTCGTGGCCCAAGCAGTCCCCACAACGGTGGGCCAAGTTGATCCCTCAGTGCTCGATCCGGGAGCGTGACCTCTTCGGCTTTCCGAGACCCGGCCACCCCTACTGGAACGAGCAGTCACTGAGGGACACCGCCCTTCGCTACCCCGGGATGAACGTCGAACCGTACCGGAGCGCCGATTCGTGGCCTTCAGTTCCCACCGGATGAGGAAGTTCGATTCCGACCTGTCCTTGTACTGAGACGACGTCACCGCCATCGGGATGGCCAATGTCTTGCAGCAGCGTGGCAAGGTTCGGATCCTGGGTGTCATGTCCGATATCCGAAACCCGGTGGCGGCTGCGGCCATCGACGCCATCGACAGTGCCTATGGCCATCGTCCATCCCGGTTGGGGCGGTCGCCGACAGTGACGCCAACACCGCGCCGCACGGCTACAGCGACGTCTTGGCCGGCCGGCTCCCGCACTCGATCCAAAGGAGCGATGACGCCAGCGGTGCCGTCTCCCTGTACCGTCACCTGCTGGCCGGTCAGGGGAGCTCACTCGACGGTCGATCATTGGTGGCCACCAAGGTGTCGTGGACCGTGATCGAGGATGGGCTGTTCCCCAACGGTGTGTCGGTGGCACTCACCAACACCAAGCTGGATGTGGCATCGGCGAGGGCAGTCGTGGGCGGGACGGGTTGCCCACTCCCATCGCCTGGGTCGACGGGTTCACCGGTATCCGGACCAGGGTCGGAGGTCCCTCTGCACAGCAACGCCTCCCGACAATCCCATGCGCATCGCGTACCAGGCCCTGTTCGGCCGCGGACCGCCCGGGGACGGGGACTGGGACTGGGACGGACCCACCATGCTGTACGCCATCGGCGGCCGCCAGGGCGTGTTTTCGGAACTGGGCCGAGGTGGCAGCGCGGTCATCACCACGCAGGGTGGGTTGTCGTGGAAGACCCATTCCCATCGTCCCCACGACGTCTATGTCCACGTGGTGGATCAACAGGCTCTCAATCAACGAATCGACGGGATCATTGCGGCTCCGTGATGTCGGTGCTGAGCCAAGGATCGAGAAGCGCTCACACGGGGAGGAATTCCTCGAGTGACGGCAGGAACCACTCGGCGATCACCATGATCGGCCATCCCTCGGCGTCGACACGGTAGGTCCGAGCCAGCAAGCAGCCGCTCGCCGCATCGGGATCTGAGGGAACGGAGACGAAGCGTCGGTCCGACCCGGTCAGGATCTGGCGGGTGACACTGATCCCTTCCTCGACGAGCAGGCGACCGATGGGGTCAGGGCCGGAGTCAAGCCGCTCCCGAAACCTGACGGACAGGCGGCCCGGGACGAGCAGGGTCTCTGCGTACACATAGGGGGTGCCTGATCGTCGACCCTGCAGCACTGCGGTCCGGCGGAGCAACGGGTCGCCTTCCGCAACTTGAAGCGCGTTCGATGGGTCGGCCCGCGCCGCCTCGTGACGGCGTCGGTGAGCATCGACCGGCTCGCCCACGAGGTGCTCCAAAAACGCAGTCACCGTTCCAGGCGTCCGGTCGAGCACCGTCTCCAGATCCGTTGAGGCGACCACGGACACCATTGAATCGCGAACCGGAGCCGGGTGGGCGCCCGACGAAGTCAGGGGCGCATCATCACCTTGACGCAGTCGGCGCTTCGAGCTGCCGCGGCCGCGTACGCGTGCGGAGCCTCGGTCAGCGGGTACCGGTGGGTGAAGACACCGTCAGTCGGCAGACGGCCGTTCACGACCAAGGGGACCAGCTCCTTCCAGGTCTGGTGCACCGGAGCCGTGGTCATGCGTAGGGTCAGGTTGCGGAACAGGCTCGTGAGGACCGGCAAGGGGTACGGCTCAAGGTTGTGCACGCCAACCACCGACACCGTGCCACCCGGTCGGACGCAGGTCAAGGCGTCGGAGAGCGTCGCATCAAGCGCCACGGCATCGATGACCGCGTCCGCTCCTCTCCCGCTGGTGGCCTCCATGACGGCGTCTACCGTCGGCCCCTCGATCGGGATCGCGCCCGTTTGGGCAGCCCGGGACCGGCGGCCGGCTACCGGGTCCGCGACCAGCACCCGACCGGCCCCGAGCACGAATGCCGAGCGAACCGCGCAGAGCCCGACGGCGCCCAGGCCCAGGACGACCACCGTGCCTCCGGCGGGGATGTCAGCCCGCTTGGCACCGATCCAACCCGTGTTGAGATTGTCGGTGAGCAGCAGGGCCGCCTCGTCGTCCACCCCATCGGGGATGAGTAGGAGCTGAAAGTCCGCAGCCGGTACGGCCACCATCGAGGCTTGGCCTCCTCCCAACAACCCGGCGCCGAACACCTGGGGTCCCTCGATGCAGGTCACCGGGTCACCGGTGGCACAGCCGTCGCAGTGCCCACAGCCGGTGACCGATGCGACCAGCACCCGGTCACCGGGCCGGTACCGGCGTACATCGACACCAGCATCGAGGACGGTGCCGATGAATTCGTGGCCCACGGGGAACCCGTCCCCGACCGGGATGTCCCCGTCGTAGAAATGGAGGTCCGAGCCACAGATCGCGGTGGCCTCGACCTCGACGATCACGCCCTCGGCACCGGGTAGCACCGGATCGGGCGCCTCCACCACCCCGACGCGGCCCGGACCATCGATCACGACCTGGCGCACTGGGTCCCCCTACGATCGCTTGGTAGACACAATCTCGATGTTGTGTACTATGACATGCCTCGCGGCTGCGCGACAACCGCGTAGAGGGAGGACCCACGACATGCGCAATCCGCACGCCGGCGAGCCGTTCGATACGTCCGACGACGAGATCGCCGAAGCGCTCCTGGACGTCAGCATCCCGACGCTGATGCTGTCGCTGGTCCACATGGCAGGTGATCCCGAGCTCATCCGCGGTCCGCTCAAGCCAGCCGGCTTGTTCCTCAACGAGGTGCAGGGCTACATGACCGAAGAGGACAAGGCCGCAGTACGGGCGGTCGCCTTGGAGGTCATCCGCGACTACCGCGAGCGGGGCTGCCCCGAGCCGGTGCCGATCTCAGCCGAGCTGCTGCACGAGATGATGAGCTGGCTCGTCTGTGAGGACGTACCCACCGAGTACGTCCCCATGCTCATGGAGGAGATGGAGCTCGACGGGGCCGACGCTCGTCGCATCAGTCCGCCCGCCGGCGGAGTCCGTGCCGACTTCCCCGTCGTCATCATCGGGTGCGGCCAGTCGGGACTGCTGGCCGGCATACGGCTCAAGGAGGCCGGCATACCGTTCACCATCGTCGAGAAGAATGCCGGTGTCGGAGGAACCTGGTGGGAGAATTCCTACCCCGGGGCACGGGTCGACGTCGGCAACCACTTCTACTGCTACAGCTTCGAGCCGAGTGATGCGTGGACCGAATTCTTCGCGCAACAACCGGAGCTCCAGTCGTACTTCGAGTCGGTGATGACCAAGCACGGCATCGAGACCGACGTGCGCTGGGAGACCGAAGTGCTGGGGGCCACGTGGGACGAGGACAGCGGCACGTGGTCTGTTCGGGTCCGGACGGAGGACGGCAGGGAGGAATCGCTCGTCGCCCGGGCTGTGATCTCCGCTGTCGGCCAGCTGAATCGCCCGTACCTCCCCGAAATTCCCGGACAGGAGGTCTTCGCCGGACCGGCGTTCCATTCGGCGCGCTGGGACCATTCGGTGAACCTCGCCGGAAGGCGGGTCGTCATGATCGGCGCCGGAGCGAGCGGATTCCAGATCGCTCCCACCATCGCCCCCGATGTGGAGCACCTGACCGTGTTCCAGCGCACTGCGCAGTGGATGTTCCCCAACCCGAACTACCACGCCGCCGTAGGACCCGGCGTGCGATGGGCGTTGCGGCACCTGCCCTTCTACGGGCGCTGGTACCGCTTTCTCATTCTCTGGCCTGGATGCGACAAGGGCCTCGAGGCCGCCCGCGTCGATCCCGACTACCCCGAGCCGCAGCGGGCCGTCAGCGAGATGAACGAGCTCACCCGGCAGATGTTCACCGACTGGATCATGAGCCAGGTGGGAGACGACCCCCACCTGATCGCCAAGGTCATCCCCGACTACCCGGCCACCGGCAAGCGCACGCTCCAGGACAACGGCAGTTGGCTACGGACCCTGACCCGCGACAATGTTGACCTTGTTCGCACCGCCATCGACCACATCGAGTCCAACGCCGTCGTCACCGCCGACGGCGAGCGCTATCAGGCAGACGTGATCATCTACGCCACCGGCTTTCAGGCCAACCGCGTGTTGTGGCCGATGGAGATCTCCGGTCGCGACGGAATCGACCTCCGCTCGATGTGGGGTGAACGGCCGGCCGCGTACCTGGGGATCACGGTGCCGGGATTCCCCAATCTCTTCTGTATGTACGGGCCCGGCACGAACCTGGCCCATGGAGGGAGTCTTATCTTCCATTCCGAGTGCCAGATGCGATACATCACCCAATGCCTGGAGGAGCTCATCGTCGGCGGTCACCGCTCGATGGAGCCGCTGCAGGCGAAGTATGACGAATGGCACGAGCGAACGCAGCGGGAGATCAAGAAACTGGTCTGGTCGCAGCCGTCGGTCAAGCACTCGTTCTTCAAGAACGCCGACGGGGAGATCCACGTCCTGAGTCCCTGGCGCCTCGTGGACTACTGGACCTGGACGAAAGAGCCCGACATGGGTGACTTCGTGCTGCGGTGAGCACCTCGTTCGATGTCGCCCGCGTCGGCACCAGGGACCGACTGCTGGCCGCCACCGAGCGGTGCCTCCGGCGATCCGGCATCCGCCGGACGACAATGATCGAGATCGCCTCCGAAGCCGGACTGTCCCGGGCGTCGCTCTACAAGTACTTTCCGGACAAGGCCTCGCTCGTGGTTGCTGCGCTGGCCCGGACCGACGAGGCATTCTGGGCCGATGCCCACACCCGGATCTCCAGAACCCAGGGCATCGCGGCTCAGGTGGCCGAGGCGGTGCAGATGTCCCGGGAGCACCAACCCGGAGCACTCCTCCTCCAGCTGAAGGCCGAGGAGCCGGAGGCGTTCGCAGAGACGGTCGGGACCGGTCTGGCCGAGATGATGCCGGGTATGGCGGTGTTCTGGCACTCCTACCTCGAGGCCGCTCGTTCTGGCCACGAGGTGCGGGCCGACCTCGACGTCGTTCGGGCGGGCGAGTGGGTCATGCGGATGGTGCTGTCACTGATCACCGTGCCCGGCGAGGTGGTCGACCTGGACGACCCGGCGAGCATCCGGCGCTTCGTGGACGAATTCCTCGTAGCCGGCCTGCGCTGATCAAGGAGCTCCGCACGACGACTGCCCGGGCTGGCCAATCTGGTGCAGATGGCGCCTCGGGGAGGTTATGCGTTCGTCGCCGTCAACGTGCCGGCATACGTGACCTCACCCACCGGTGAGTCGGGGGGCATTCCGAACACTGGTGCAACAGGTGCCACCGACCCATCATTCTTGTCCTCTGAACCAAGCGTGAACGCACCGATCAGGGTCTGGAGATGCGCGGCCAGCTTGGCCAACTCGACAGCAGCTTGCTGGGCACTTGCCGCGCCTTGCGACGTGGACTGAGCCGCCGTCGCGACGCCGTCAACGTTGTTGGCTATCTCCTCCGAGCCAACAGCGGCGGCAGACACCGATCGCGAGATCTCGCTGGTCGTCGCCGTCTGCTCCTCGACGGCGGCGGCAATATTCGATTGGAAGTCGGACACTTTGGCGACGGTGCCCGAGATCTCGGTGATGGCCGCCACCGCACTTGCCGTGTCGGCCTGCATGGCCGCAACCTGGGACGAGATATCCGTCGTCGCACGGGCCGTCTTTCGGGCCAGCTCCTTGACCTCGTTGGCGACCACGGCGAATCCCTTGCCCGCCTCCCCCGCCCGGGCTGCTTCAATCGTGGCATTGAGCGCCAAGAGGTTCGTCTGCTCGGCGATCGAGGAGATGAGCTCGATCACCGTCCCGATCTTGTCCGAGGACTCCATCAGGTTGGTGACGCTGGCACTGGAGGACCGCGCCTTGGCCAGCGATTCGGCCGCCGCCGTCGCCGCTTCGCTGGCGCTCTTGGCAATCTCACGGATGGATTCGCCCATCTCATTGGTTCCGACGGCCACGGAACCAACACTGGAGGACACCTGTTCGGCAGCGGTGGAGACGGCACCTGCTTGGGTGGAGGTCTCCTCGGCGTTGGCTCCCATCTGCGAGCTGACCGCGGCCAGCTCCTCCGACGAGGCGCCAACCGTGACTGCCGAGTCGCGGATGGCCAGCAGCGTGGATTGCGTTCTATCGAGGGTGAGGTTCAGCGTTGTCGCGAGACGTCCGACCTCGTCGTCGGAGTCCACGACGAGCCTTGGCATCAGGTCACCCTGAGACACGGTCTTGAGAACCCCGACGGTTCGCCTGAGCCGCCGAGTCAGGGATCCGATGACCCAGAATGCGAGGATCGCAGCCAACCCAAGTCCGATCGTGTTCACCACGATGATCGTGAGCCGCCCCGAATTGTAACGGGCGGCGGCCGATTGGGCATCGGATTGGGCATTGGCGGTCTGCAAGGCCTGCAGCCGACTCGAGTCACTGAGGGCCTTGGCGATGATCTGATCGGCTCTCTGGCCCAGTATCTGTTCCAACGCTGTCAGGCTGCCGGCATGGACCTGCGAGAGCGAGGTCGGGTCCGCCAGCTGACCCAACAAACTGAACTGGTGTGAGATGTCCGCCGCCAGTGCCGCGTCCTCCGGTGGGAGTCCGCTGCCGACGACCGTGGCCATGTCGCTGTTGAAGGCCTTGTCGCCACTGGCGATGGAGGCCTGCGTGGGGATCGGGGTACCCGGCACATAGGTGACCTTCAGCACGTCAATCTGGGATTGGTACAGCCGGTCCGTGGCGTCGTGGAGCGCTGCGCCGCGCAGCACGTTGCCATGGTAGAGCTCCGATGAGATCGCATTCAGACGACCAAGCTGGTTGACGGCGACGATACCCACGGTTATCGAAATGAGCATCACGAAAGCCACGACCAGGGCCATCTTGATACTGAACCGAACACTGCGAATTCGGAAGGCGATTCTGTGTCTGAGGTTCTGGTTCTCCATGTGGGTCCTTCACGGGAGGATCCCTGCCGACCGGATGCGGGTGGATCCGGCTCGACTGGAACTCGTCCTACTCTCTCCATCGACGTTGCGAACCCCCAACTTGAGCTGCGGACATGGCGAGGACAAATCCCTTGCCTGGCACATTTCCTCCTTCATCTCGACCACCCTTCACCCGATAAGACGGTAGGGATCATGCCCGGCCCCAAACCGGGGCTGGGCTGAACCGAAGGTGGTCATGACACGAGCCAGTGGGGATCCGGCGTGAGCGAGGATGACGAGATCGTCCAGGCGTTTCTCGAGGAGAGTCGCGAGAATCTGGACCGACTCGATCGCGACCTCGTCGCTCTCGAGGCCACGCCTGGGGATCCCGAACTCCTGGCCAGCGTCTTCCGGACGGTTCACACCATCAAGGGGACCTGTGGTTTCCTGGGTTTCAGCCGGCTGGAATCGCTGGCCCACGTGGGCGAAAGCCTCCTCGGAGCGCTTCGAGACGGTGAGCTGGCAATGGACGCGGCGATCACCACCTCGCTCCTCCAGTTGATCGATGCACTCCGTGCGGCCATGGACCGGATCCAGTCGACTGGGGCCGAGGGCGGCGATGAACACAGCGACGTCATTGCGGATCTCAAGCGCCACCTTCCTGCGAACGGTCCACAGCAAGCGACGCCCACCGCAGACCCAGTCCGGGTCGAGCCGGTGCCCGAGTCACCGCATCCTGCGCCCTCCGATGCCGTAGCAGAGGAAGACCGTCCACCGGCAGACCAAGTGAATTCGCCCATTGCACCGGAGCCTGTTCCAGCGTTGGCATCGACCGTCGAGACATCGGTGCGAATCGATGTCACCGTACTCGACAGACTGTTGGACCTCGTCGGCGAGCTGGTTCTGGCCAGCAGCCAGGTCAACGAGCTCGCCAAGGATCCGCCCGACGGTCCGTTAGCAGTTCCCTGCCGGCAACTTCGCCTGGTGACCGACGAACTCCAGGACTGTGTGATGGAGGCTCGTCTGCAGCCGGTTGGCTTGGTGATCGGCAAATTCCGCAGGATCGCCCGTGACCTCGCAACGTCAATGGGCAAGCAGGTAGTGGTCGAATTCGAAGGCGAAGATGTCGGTGTCGACAAGGCAGTCAATGAAGCGCTCAAGGATCCACTCCTTCACCTGGTCCGCAA
>Ga0307374_10001805_pt1 | contig 39113 bp, 38 predicted proteins | sample OX3MG_FD_202532 | JGI IMG/M metagenome (GOLD analysis project Ga0307374, IMG submission 202532) | Soil microbial communities from Risofladan, Vaasa, Finland - OX-3 | ecosystem: Environmental > Terrestrial > Soil > Coastal area > Acid sulfate soil | place: Finland: Risofladan, Vaasa | collected... | reverse complement strand
TAGTTTTCTTCCCAGCGAGGGACGCTCGGCGCGCAGCTGCTCGCGAATCACCACGAAGCGGCGCGGACGATCCCAGCCCAACAGCTGCAGAGAAAACTCACCCACAGCGTAATGTTCGTCGAGGGCGGGTAGCTCGCCTTGGGATTGTGCTTCTTCTACTGCCGGGAGACATGCTCCCTCGTGTACAGCGAGACTATCATCGGTAACCTCTCAAGGCTTAATACCGATGAGCGGAGAGGATTCGGATTATCCCAACTACAAAACGTAGCCGAAAACGTAGCCGGGTATATTCGGACAACCCTGACCGTCTAAGTCCCTTGTTATATTACTATTAATATATTGGCGGAGAGGGGGGGATTCGAACCCCCGGTAGGGCTTTTGGCCCTACAACGGTTTAGCAAACCGCCGCCTTCAGCCTCTCGGCCACCTCTCCGCAGTCAAACAACAGGTTGGCGCACAGTATAACATTATCGGCCTCTGCGGATTGGTACCGTTTTCGATCGAGCGTCTACGCTCATCGTTCCGCCGCGCCGCAAGGGATGAAAGGCAATAACTCTTTTCTACCCTTTGCGAGCGCCTTTACGCAAATTTCAGCCCCCAAGCAGTTTTGGAAAAACAGTGAACAGACCGAAGCCAAGGCCGGCACAAACCAAAAGAACGGTCACGGCAATACCGGCAAAATTTCCCCAGAAGCCGTTCGCATGTTCGCCCATCAAGTCGCGATCATTCACGAGCAAAAGTAAAAACGCCAGAGCCGGCGGCATGGCGAGAACCGCAATGACGTTGACCGTCAAGATGATGAACTCGAGCGGCGCGTGGGGAATCAGCACGAGGGCCGCCGCCGCGCTCGCGGAGCCTAGCAAAAAAAGATAGAACGGCCACGCTTCCCGAAACGGCCGGTTCAAGCTGTGCGCCGTGCCGAGCACTTCTCCAAACGCGTAGGCGGAAGAAGTCGATATGGCAATTGCCGCAACGATGCCTGCCTCAAAAATTCCTAGCGCGAAAAGAGATGCGCCCAAATGGCCGATCCATGGCTCAAGCGCCTGTGCGAATTGCGCGCTTTGAAAATCCGCGGCGCTGATGCCGTGATGAAACAGCGGCGCGGTGGCGAGAATCGCGGCAACCGCAAATGCTGCCGCGAGCAGTGCCCCTAAAATCGTGTCGGCACGGCCGGCGGAAATGTCGCGCGGCTGCATCCCTTTGTCTACAACGGCGCTCTGCTGGAAGAAAATCATCCACGGAGTGACGGTTGCGCCCAACGTCGCCAGTACAAGCAACACAATTTCGTTTTTGTCGCCACCGGGAAGTGGCGTCCACGTGAGCAACGCGTGGCCAACCTGCGCCCACGCGGGATGCGCGAGGAGCGCGGCGGGAATAAAAAGCCCGTTGAAAATGGCGAGGCCGAGCGTGATGCGCTCCCAAGTCCAATAGCGCCCCGTGGTGATGGCGCCGAGAACCAGGATGAGGGCGGCACCCACGGCGATGGACGGGCGAACGCCAAAAAAACCGAGGCCGGCGCGCACGCCGATGAATTCCGTGACAAGTGTGAGGAAATTTCCGAGGACCAAGTCCCCCATGGAGAAAAATCCCCAGAATTTCCCGAAACGGTCGAAAATCAGCTCGGCATGACCGCGATGGGTTACCGCGCCCAAGCGCACGGTCATTTCCTGAACGACCAGGCCGATCACAAATGTGAAAATGACGAAGGGAATGAAAAAGCCCACGCCGAAGCGCGCGCCGGTAGCAGAATAGGAAAGCATGCTTGGCGCGTCGTTTTCGCCGAGAAAAACCAGGACGCCGGGACCGATCAGGAGCCAAAGCAGGCTCAGACCGCCAAGCGATTTCCAACCGCGGCCTTTCCAGCGCGCGCGGGCGACGCGCCAGCGATCGCGGGCGCGGTCACGATCTTCATGGGTGAGCAGGCCGATCAGTTCGCGAGCGACGGATGAAGTGCTGGCGGATTCCGTGGTGGGTTGTGCGGGCGGATACGCGGAAGTGTCTTGGTTGTCCTTCGGTCCAGCCATGAGTTAACCGTGTTGAACTAAAAACATAAACTACACTTAACTTCAATGGACGTCAACGATTTCCCGTTGCGGGGTGTCAAATGATGAAAAATCGCCGGCGCCGCGGCGGTCGACGTTCGGAAGTTCTGCTATAGTAAGCGGAGACGCGGGGAGGATTCGATGAGCGAAGCGCCGAAGCCGCAACAGCAGCAAGTGCAAATCAAGGCCGACGAAAAGGAAATGGTCGGACAATACACGAATCTGGCGATGATTCATCATAATGCGGAAGAGTTCACGCTGAACTTCATTTATATTTTTCCGAACGTTCCGCAAGGGAAGCTGGTGAGCAGCGTCATTCTGAGTCCCGGCCATGCGAAGCGGCTGCTGCGCGCGTTGGGCGAAAACATTACGCGGTATGAAACGCAGTTCGGAACGATCCCGGAAGGGCCGGCCATGCCTGATCCGAATGTGGGGTTCGTGCAGTAGGTCGGAATTGAAATGTAAGGCAAAGCAGATTCCTCGTCGCAGCCGCCTGGCAGCGGTAGACAGACCGCGGCGTGCTTACGCGCGCTGGGTTTTCGGGCGACGACGGACTAGGATGCCGATGCGAGAACCCACTGGCCCTCGAGTTCAAGGAACTCGACGCCGATTGCGTATCCCGCAGGCGAAGGCTCGCAATAGGCGACGCGGGCGAGCGAGCGGAAACCCTCCGATGGAGAAAGTACGCAGATGCTCTCGCCGATGCGCCAACGCCTGACGCTGCGAACGCAGGCGCCGCGGAAACTAACATTTTCCGTGAATGTAGACTCCAGGCCAGGCATGAACGTGTTCCCGGAGATGCGCACGCCGACTTGCATGGGTAGGCGCGCCTCGCAGCGCTCTACCTGGTAATTCTTCGCTTTCCTCTTTCCTCCGATTGCCATTCTCCAACCCCCTGTTTGCCCCGAGAATTGCCCAGCGAACTTTCCCCATTCCCCGCACTGCGGTTTTCTTTCATTGCGTAGAGCGCGTTATCGGCTGAATGCAGCAGCTTTTCGATGGTCAGGCCGTCGCGAGGATAGACGGCGACGCCCGCGCTCACGGAAATGCGCGGCTCGATGCCGTCCTCGATCAGGCGTTTGCGGATGCGGTGCGCGACTTGAATGGCGACAGCTTCCTCGGCTTCGGGAAGCACAAGAGCGAATTCGTCGCCGCCGTATCGCGCGGCAGTGTCCATGCCGCGGCAGTGATAGCGAAGAACGTTGGCGAGGCGCTTCAGCGCCTGGCTGCCGACCAAGTGGCCGTGCTTGTCATTTATTTTTTTTAGGTCGTCGAGATCGAGAAGCAACACGGCGAATCCCCGATCGGTGCGGTTAGCGCGCTGGAGCTCCACTTCCATGACTTCGAGCAAATGGCGATAGTTGGCAAGGCCCGTCAAAGGATCGCTGATGGCAAGGCGGCTGACTTGATCAAAGAGGCGCGCGTTGTCGAGCAGCGCGCCAGCCAAAACGATGGCGTAGCCGATAGCTTCGAAGAGTTGCGCGGCGCCGGAAGCCGCGTCGAAGCGCATGGACGACTGGCTCATGGACAGATGACAAGCCACATTTGCCGTGCAGAAAAGGAACAGCGCGCGTCCGAGAAAAGAATCCAGGCGATCCGGACGCTTCCAAAATCCCATCGCGGCGACGAAATAAATGGCGGCGGGCAATAAATCCCAGGGGCGTGGGATGAAGGCATGGGGATAAATTTTGGGGGCCGTGGGAAAAGCGAAAAATACAACGCTGGTGAAATATGAAACGGCGCCGACAATCAGCAGCGCCCAGGCGATTTCCTTGTTGGGCTCGCGAGAGAGAGGGATGCTGCGGTCTACAAGGAGCGCCGCGACCAGCAGGACGGCGAGCAGTGTGCGGCTGACCATCCAGGAAAGTGGGACGGTGAGAAAGGGACCGCCAGCCAAATTAGGGGCGAGATTCGCGCCCATCTCGATCAGCCCGGCTAGGCCGAAGCCGAACGCGAGGATGAGCGTGATGCGGTCATGCATTCCGCGAAAGCGCACGAGTGCGTTGGCGGCAAAAGTGAATGCTAGGACGCTTCCGGCAAGTTGTAGATAACGCTCGAGAAGCGGATCGGGTGAGAAATGGGAATGGCGAAGCGACCACAGAAGCGTGGCGAAAGCGGCGCCCACAAAAAGCCATGCGACGCCCCACTTGACACGCGTAATTGATCTTCCGAAGCCGACTGGCCTTTGCAATGGCCCCCCAAGATACACAAGTCCCTGCCCAGATAGCAGTTAGAGCAACCGTCTGGCCGTTTATGGTGCCGTTCGAGATTGTTGCAACTGTCTCATTCTATGTAGCTTAATTTAAATCACTTTGAGGGCATTTGCCAACTTCACGGCGATATACCTGTCAAGGGGTAGAATTGTTACCGAGTAAAACGCGCGGGTGCGGCTGTGGATTTCCACCCAAACTGTGGAAAATTGGCGGGACGGGCGTAGTGGGTAGCGGGAAAGCCCCGATTACATCTTCGGAGGCGGAATGGGCGGAAGCTCCTTGGCTTCGACGGAGCTTTCGAAGGCACATTGCTTGTGGGAACCATCGCAAAATGGCTTATTGGCGGAATGGCCGCAGCGGCACAGCGAGACGGCGGTGCGGCCGTTGAGGCCGAAGACGCGCCCTTGCGAATCGACAATCTCGAAATCGCCTTCGATGCGAATCGAGCCATGATCTTTGATTAAGATTTTGGTCCCCGCCATTTTGTTTGTCCCTCGATTACGGTCGGCGCTTCTCAGTATTTCGGCATGGACGGATCGACTTCGTCAGACCACGCTAGGATTCCGCCCTTCAAATTCCAAATGTTGCGGAAGCCTGCTTTGGTCAAAAACTCGACGGCTTCGGCCGAGCGCTTGCCACTTCTGCAGTGTGCCACTATCTCGCGAGAGCTGTCCAGTTCGCTGACGCGCTTGGGAAGTTCACCGAGCGGGATGAGATGCCCGTTCAAATTGCAGATCTTATATTCGTGAGGCTCGCGAACGTCGAGAACGTAAAGATCGTCGCCGCGGTCAAGGCGCTGCTTGAGCTGCTTCGGAGTAATTTCCGGCACGGCGGCGGTGATCTGGGCGGGCGCTTCTTCGCCACGAATGCCGCAGAACTCGGCGTAGTCGATAAGTTTTGTCACGGTAGGACGCTCGCCGCACACCGGGCATTCGGGATTCTTGCGCAGTTTCAATTCGCGGAAGCGCATTCCGAGCGCGTCGAAGAGGAGCAGACGGCCAACGAGCGGCTCACCGCTGCCGAGAATGAGCTTGATTGTTTCCATGGCTTGAATGCAGCCGATGATGCCGGGCAGCACGCCGAGTACCCCGCCTTCGGCGCATGACGGCACAAGTCCTGGCGGAGGCGGCTCGGGATAGAGGCAGCGATAGCACGGCCCTCCGGGATAGCCGAAAATGCTGGCTTGGCCTTCGAAGCGAAAAATCGAGCCGTAGACGTTGGGCTTGCCGAGCAGCACGCAGGCATCGTTGACCAGATAGCGGGTGGGGAAATTATCCGTGCCGTCGACGACAATGTCGTAGTCGCGCAGGATGTCCAGAGCGTTTTCACTGGTAAGGCGCGTCTCGAAGGCGTCAATTTGAATTTCAGGATTGAGATTCCCGAGGCGCTCGCGCGCGGCTTCGAGCTTCTTGCGGCCCACGTCGCTGGTGCCGAAAATAACCTGCCGCTGCAAGTTCGTGAAATCCACCGTGTCGAAATCGACGATGCCCAGGCGGCCGACGCCCGCGGCCGCCAGATACAGTCCGAGCGGCGCGCCGAGTCCGCCCGAGCCGACCATCAAAACTTTGGCGCGTTTCAGCTTGAGCTGACCGTCCATGCCGACTTCCGGCATGATCAAGTGGCGGCTGTAACGCAGAACTTCTTGTTTGCTCAACGCCGGTTCGCCAGCGGGAGCCGGTGCGGGTTGCGTCAATCGCGTAGCCATGTTCGCTGTCCTTTGGAGTTTATTCCGCGCCGCCCGCGATGGAGGGCACGATGCTGATGGTGTCACCCGGCTGCACGGCGGTTTTTTCCTTCTGCAAATAACGAATGTCCTCGTCGTTAACGTAGACGTTGACGAAACTGCGCAAACGGCCATCGTCGGAGTAAAGATGTTTTTTTAAATCGCCGAATTGCAACGTGAGCGCGCTCAGCGCTTCGCCGACGGTGCCGGCTTCGAGGTTCACGCTCTCCTGCTTGGCGGCGAATTGCCGGAGCGGCGTGGGGATCATTACTTTCACAGGCATGAGCATTGTCTCCTTAGAACGTTCCACGATTCCGAATTTTCCAAACCGCGACTCCGTCTACGCGGGCGTCCCTGTTATGTATTCGATGCCTTCTTCGGCGTACGAGGCGCGATTGTCGTCCAGGCGCCAGGAACGCATTTCCTGCGGCTCGCCGTTTTCGACGCGAAAAATAATGTAGCTGTACCACGGCCACGCGTGCTCGCGGTCGAATTCGCTCGGACGCGCCGGAGAATCCGGATGCGAATGATACCAGCCGATCAGCTCCCGGCCGTTCGCGGCCGCTTCTTTCTCCGCTAAGCGCACATCGTCTGAAGTAATCTCGAAGCGATTGCGCGGCGAATCGTCTCGCTGATTGACGAGCGGGACGAGGCCGAGAACCGTGCGATCCGCTCCCGCGTCATGCCCCAGCAACGCCCCGCAGCATTCGTTCGGATAATCGCGCGCGCCGTGGGCTTGAATTTGTTCGAAGAACTGCTGCTTCAGTATCAGCATGCGATCCTATTCTTCGCCTTCCTCGTTCCAGAAGCGCTCGCTCAGATAACGCTCGCCCGAGTCGGGGAAAATCGTGACGATTACGGCGTTCTCATCGCGACCGAGATTTTGCGCGATTTTGCGACATGCGCACAGCGCCGCTCCCGAACTGACGCCGGCAAGCAATCCACTTTCGCGCGCGAAACGCCGCACCATCGCAAAGGCGTCCTCAGTGCGCACGTGGAGATTCGCGTCCGCAACCGAAGGATCGTAAATTGCGGGAACCATCGCCGTGGCCATGTGCTTCAGGCCTTCGAGACCGTGAAATGGTTCGTCAGGCTGGACGCTGACGGCGCGAATCGCGGGATTCAGTTCCTTGAGCCGCCGCGTGACGCCCATGAAAGTACCGCTGGTGCCGAGGCCCGCGACAAAATGAGTGACCCTGCCGTTTGTCTGCGTCCAAATTTCGGGCGCGGTGGTTTCGTAATGCGCGCGCGGATTGGCGGGATTGCTGTACTGGTCCGTGTAAAAATATTTAACGGAATTTTCGCTGGCGATTTCTCGGACACGGCGAATCGCGCCGTCGGAGCCGTCTTCGCCGGGCGTCAAGATGACGTTTGCGCCGAGTGCGCGCAGTGTGGCAAGGCGTTCAAGCGAAGCGCTCGCGGGGATGCAAAGCGTCACGGAGTAGCCGAGCGCGGCTCCCATCATCGCCAGTGCGATGCCCGTGTTTCCGCTCGTTGCGTCGAGAATCGTCTGGCCCGGGCGCAGAGCGCCTGTGCGCTCGCCTTCGCGAATCATGAAGAGGGCTGCGCGGTCCTTCACCGAGCCGCCGGGGTTGGCCCATTCCGCCTTGGCGTAAAATTCCACATTGGGGAATTCGGGGTTCAGGCTATCGAGGCGCAGCAGCGGCGTATTGCCGACCAAGTCGGCCAGGCTCGTACCCAGCGGTTTCGCCGCGCGATACGCTTCTTCTTCCTCGATAATCGGCCTTGAAGCCACGTTCCTCGTCTTTAGCCTGTGGAAATGGCGCCCATGCAGCGCCAAGTCATCTCAGGCGTATTGGATGCAGGAAGGAAGCCCAAATATCCATGAGCTTAGCAAAAATACCCGCAGCTTAGTAGGGAATGGCGAAGGCTCAGTCCCAAATAAAGCCCTCTGTCCCATTGTCCTGGCCCAACTCGTATGAATCGATTTGGAATCCTTCCGGAAGGTCGACGAACCCTGGTTTGCGGGTGCCCCATGCGCGGTTTGCGAGCGTGGGGCCGTTTCCGAACCGTCGCTTTCCCGAGCCCTTGCACGTCTCGCAACTTCTGAAAAATTCGCGCTAGGCCGCGGAGGCGACGCGGGCAGTGACGGCTTCGATCTGGCGGAGGTGATTGATGTCGTGGCCGGCCATTGTTTCGACCAGTTCTTTGTATGGCATTTCGCCGCGTTCGGGATGCGTGACGCGCTTCGTGACCGCTTCAGGCTTCAGCGCGCCGACGAACACGATATTCCAGCGGCGCAGGGAGGAAAAAACGGCGAGCGCGGAGGGCGCGTCGTACGTCGCGTAAACTTTGGCCCATTTGTCCTGGTCGAATGGCTGGATGACGTGATGGTCTTCGGCGAGCGCCTGGCGCAGGCGATACGCGAAGACGATTTCGCAATCCGCCAAATGGCAGATGATTTCGCGGACGCTCCACTTGCCGGGCGCCGGCGGCTGCTCCGCGCGTTCCGGACCCAGCGTGCGAATGGCGGAAGCGAGTTGGCCGGCCGTCGCGGCGATCACTTGCCGGGGATCGCGGTCTCCCAAATGCGACGCGTAAGGATTCATGAACAAAACCCTAACACATGACGGTTTGACTCTCAAGAACGAGCAGCGCTGATTGTGCGGCGCGGCCCCGCGGGGAATTCGCGCGGATTTTTTTGGCTTTACAAGGCTGCATGGAAATACTTACTCTAGTGGGGTCATGTGGTATGTGAACGGGAAATTCCCGGCGAAGAAAATCGAAGCGGCGCTGCCGCAGTTTGGATTCACGGTGCGGAGCTCCGGCGGAGTGGCGCGCGTCGAAAAATACAACTGCGGTGCGGAATTCCGCAAGGCGCCCAACGGCGAGTATCAAATGACCGAGCTTCCCGCGATCATGAAGATGGGGCAGTTCACGCAACTCTGGGACGCCGGGTATCAAAAATTTCTGATCACCAAGGACAAAAGCAAGCTGCCCGTAATCGTTAGCGAGCTTGGCGACCTGCGGAAATTCAATGAGGAGCTGCGCTCGGCGCTCGGCGTGCCGACGTATTACAACGAAGCGCTCGGCTCGACCTGCGCCTACACCGTCTATGATCGCGTGAAGGGGCGGATGGGCGACGTGCCGGACGAAACGGTGGGCGCGCATTCCGTGGACGAAGAAGAATAGTTATCCCGCAAGCGCGTATCGAGGGTTCAGGCGCGCATTGACCGAGATGCCTTCCCCTGCTCAGTCTGAAAAAGCAAAACTGCTTCTCTCCTCGCATCATGGACCTCGCATTCTTGTGCTTCCGAACGCGTGGGATGTGGCCAGCGCGCGGATTTTCGAAGACGCAGGCTTCCCGGCCATGGCCACGACCAGTTCCGGCATTGCCAATTCCCTGGGATATCCCGATGGGCAAGTGATTCCCCGAGACGAAATGCTCGAAGTAGTGGCGCGGATCGTTCGAGCCGTTTCCGTGCCGGTGTCGGCGGATATGGAGGCGGGTTACGGGGAAACGCCCAACGATATGGCTGCGACCGCTCGCGCCGCGATTGAGGCGGGAGCCGTCGGATTGAACCTGGAGGATGCAATAGGCGAAGGATCGGGCGAGCTGTTTGAGACAGCGTTGCAGAAGGAAAAAATTCGCGCAATGATCGACGCCGGGAAGAAAATGGGCGTAGAGCTGGTGCTAAACGCACGCACGGATATTTATCTCGAAGGGATTGGCAACGCTTCGACGCGGGCGGAACGGACCATCGAACGCCTGAATGCGTATCGCGAAGCTGGCGCGTCGTGCTTATTTGCCCCGGGCGTGCAGGACGCGGCGACCATCGCGCAATTAGTACGCGGCGTGCGCGGGCCGTTGAATATTTTGGGGCGGGCGGGAACGCCGCCGGCGCGCGAACTGGAAAAGCTGGGCGTTGCGCGCGTGAGCGTCGGCGGCGGGCCAATGCGCGTGACGATGGCAGTCGTTTCACGCATCGCGAAACAGCTTCGCGACGTGGGAGATTTCACGGCTGCGTTTGGAGAGGCGATGCCATTCGGGGAAGCGAACCGCCTGATGCGGAAGCGTTAAAAAAACCGAGTCAGTCCTCGCCGATGTCTTCGTGCCAGACGGCGGGATTGTTTTGAATGTAAGCCGCCAGCATGTCCACGCAATCCTGATTTGCCAAATCGAAAACCGCAGCGCCGTTTCCCCGCAGCCAATCAAGGCCGCCGCTGAAGTTCACCGATTCGCCCACGACAACCGTTCCGATGCGGAATTGGCGAATCAGGCCGCTGCAATACCAGCACGGCGCGAGCGTGGTGACCATGATTTTGTCGCGATAGCCGCGCTGGCGGCCCGCTTTGCGAAACGCATCCGTTTCTGCGTGCATTGCAGGATCGTTTTCCTGAATGCGCCGGTTGTGGCCCCGTCCAAGAAGCTTTCCCTCACGATCGAAAAGCGCCGCTCCGACGGGTATGCCGCCCTCCGCCAGGCCGAGACGCGCCTCGGCGATTGCGATTTCGAGCAGCGCGCGATGCATGGACTCCCAGGCCACGGACGCGCGTATCAGAGATTCCGCAGAAAAAATTGAGTGATGCGCTCGAAAAGCTGGATGCGCGCGGGACGATCCGCGATGGGGTGGCCGCGTCCGGGGAAAATCATCAGAGCGGCGGGATATTTCCCTGCGGCAATAAAACCATTGAGCATCTCAGCGGTGTTCGCAAAATGAACATTGTCGTCGCCGGTGCCGTGAACTTCCATGAGTTTGGTGTGCAGATGCGATGCGTACGTAACGGGTGACGAATCCTTGTAGCCTTCGGGATTTTCCTGCGGCGTACCCATGTAGCGCTCGGTATAAATCGTGTCGTAGAGCTTCCAGTCGGTGACGGGCGCAACGGAGACAGCAGCCTTGAAAGCATTGGGCGCGTTGAGAATGGAGTAGAGGGTCATGTAGCCGCCGTAACTCCAGCCCCAAATGCCGATGCGCGAAGGGTCGACGAACGGTTGCGATTTGAGCCAGCGCACGCCCGCGAGTTGATCCTGCAATTCGATTTTGCCGAAGTGATGGTAAACGGGCGTTTCGAAAACGTGGCCGCGTCCATACGAGCCACGATTATCGACCGTGAAAATAATGTAGCCCTTCTCGGCCATCAGTTCGTGCCACAGAAGATTAATGCCGCCCCAGGAATTGCGGACAAGCTGTGCGTGCGGACCGCCATAAACATTGATAAGCACGGGATACTTATGCGACGAATCGAAATTGCGCGGGAGAATCATCATGGCGTTCAGTGGCGTGCCGTCATCGGCCTTGACGGTGAAAAATTTCACTGGCGACAGGTCGTAATCGGCGAGCTCGGCGACTTTATTTTCGTCGAGGACGCCGACGCGTGTGCCATCGATGCGATCGAGTTCCTGACGCGGCGGAGTCATTGCCGTGGAAAACGTGTCGACGAAGTACGGGGCATCCGGCGACATGGCAACCGAGTTGGCACCATCGCCGCGCGTGACGCGCGTGAGGCTCTTGTCGGCGAGCGAGAGGCGATAAAGCTGCGTTTCGGTTACGTTGTCTTTGTTCGTGACGAAATAAACGTAGCCGCGCGCTTCATCGACGGCGAGTCCATTCTCGCCGCCGGGACCGAAGCCGGAGATGTCCGAAATTTGCCAGTTGCCGCTCGTGAGCTGCGCGAGCTGCTTGCCCTCGATGCTGTAGAGATAGAGATGGCGGTAGCCGCTGCGTTCGCTGGACCACAGGAATTTTGAGCCGTCAGAGAAAAAGTAGAGGTCTTCGCTGAGATTGATCCAGTATTTGTCGGTCTCCGTGAGAATTATTTTCGAAGCGCCGCTGGAGGCATCGGCGAAAAGCAAATCGAGGCGCTTTTGCGAGCGACTCAGACGCTGAATGGCGAGTCGCCGGGAATTGGGCAGCCACTTCACGCGCGGCAGATAAATGTTGGTGTTGGATCCCGTATCCATCCACGTGGTGTCGCCGCCGTTCACGGAAATCACGCCGACGCGAAGGATGGGATTCGGGCTGCCCGCTTGCGGATAGCGCGTGGTCAAGGTTTCGCCGGTCATCGATGCCATATCAATGATCGGGTAAGGCGTAACGGGGCTTTCGTCGAATTGCAAATAGGCGATGCGTTTTGAATCGGGCGACCACCAATACGCCGTGCCGAGATCGAGCTCCTCGGGATAAACCCAATCGACCTGACCTTTGCGCAGCGATTCTTTTCCGCCGGTCGTGACGGCGTGCGATTGGCCGGAGGCGACGTTGACGGCCCAAATGTTGTAATCGCGCGTGAAGCTGACCCACTGGCCGTCAGGAGAAAATTTCGGGTCGCCGATTGCCTGCTCGCCGCTGACGAGATGTTTGACGGCAGTCGTTTCCGTGTTGAATAGTACCAGATTTCCGCCGCCAATAAAGAGAAGGGATTTGCCATCGGGCGACCATAAATATTTTGCAGCGATGGCGCGGCCGAAGCCCGTGCGCTGCGCGACCTGTTTTTTTTGTCGGGGCATCAGCGATGCGAGTTTTTGCGCGCTGACAAGGACGGTCGTCTTGCCGGTGGCCGCGTTGACGACGACGAGGTCCGCGTCTTCGTGGGCTTGTGCAGAGGGGCGAAAATAGCTGAGGCGTTTGCCGCCGGGAACCCACTCGATGCCGCGCAGAGTTTGGCCTCCGAGACTCGGAGAGCTATAAAGGCGCTCGACCGTCAAATCTTTTGCGGCGGGCCGTGCGGAGGATTGGGCGCGAGCGACAGCGGGAATCGGAATCAGCGCGGCGCAGAATAGCGCGGCGACGGATGAGATTTTTGTGGCGGACGCGTTTGCAAAAGGGCGCATCAATGCCTCCTGAGGAAAGCGCGCCATTCTATCCTGTGCCGCGGGATTGCGAAATGGGATTTCGGGCGCGGTTTCGTTTTTGGAGTTTGCGGTACGGAATTTACTTCAGGGGTGCGTAATAGCGCGCGCCGGCGCAGGCGCGGCAGAACGTGCGTCCATCAACGACGATTTCGCGCTTGAAGTTGATCCCTTCGCCGCACTTTTCGCAGACGATACGAGGGGCTTTGTAGCCGGGCAAATCCTCGGGGCGAATTTCGACGCGCACGGATTGCCTTTCGAAAAGATCATCGTCGGGAAGGGCGCGATAGGCTTTTTGCTGTGCCTGCTCTTTGTCGAGTTCGGGAAACATGGCGCGTGCGCGGTCTTTGGAATCCTGGCGCGCCACAACGCGCACGGCGCGGCCCGTTGGCAAGTCGACGAACGTGGCGGCCATTTTTCCCCAGTCGAAGAATTTCAGACTGCGCTTGCCGAGGCGGCAGCCGGTGACGAGCGCGATGGCGTCAGTGGCGCAACGGTCGATTTCGACGTAGGTGACGAAGCGTTTGCGCTCCAGCGATGGATCTTCGATTCCCAATTCGCGCAGGCCGAGCATCGCCATGCGCACGCCGAGCACTTGGCCGGCGCAGAGGTGGCCGTGCGCTTGTGCGGCAAGATCGAGATATTCGTCGAGGGTTTTCATGGGAGGCTGTGCATGCATAATACGGCGCGTACTAGCCGAGGGATAGGAAAACTTTGTGCGGGCTACACGGCCCGTTCGGGATGCGGCGGCGAGGAAGCAGAGAGCGCGTGGCACCTTCGGCGCTGAATGGTGAATGCCGCGATGGTGACGGCGATGCCCAAGGCGAAGAGGAAGCCATCGCGCACTAAGGTCCATGCGTCGAGCTTTTCATTTGGGCCGAAGCAGCCGCAGTTGATCGTGAGATGCAATGCGTAGGAACGAATCACGACTGCGTAAAAAAGAGCAAGCAACAGCGTGGACGCGAGTGAGACGTAGCGCAGCGCGAAGCCGGCGAGAAGCAGTACGCCGAGTCCGAGTTCAGTCCAGGGCAGCGCGTGCGCGAACGGGCTGACGGCTCGCGGCGGGAGAAGCTGGTACGAATCCACCTGCATGGCGAAGAACGTCATAGACAGGCCCAGGGATGTAGGGGTGATTTTCAAGGAAGCAAGCGACCACGGCACGGCATTTTGCGGGCGTAATTTCCCGTACGCAGCCGCGAGAAACACGACGGCAAGCGCCAGACGCCCAAGCTGCAGCAGAAGGCGGCCCGCACTCCAACGGGAAGATAACGTCATATCCGGTTATTCCTGACTCAAAAGCCGATCGAAGAATTGCCGAAGAATTGGCCAGGAAATAGCGCCCTGCATAGGCGGATATTGCTGTCCGTGAGCGGAAATCAAAATCGTCGGTGTCCCACGCACGGGGAGTAGCTCGCCCTCGGCCAAATCGCGCTGGATGCCGGTGTCGACCGCGCAGCCCTTAATTTCGTTCTGCGAGTTGCTTTCGCAGCCTTGCATCAAACGCTCGACGCGTTTGAATTCTGCCGGCGTGAGGGCGGCCTGCACAATGGGCCTGATAATTCCCTTGGGATTCTCGGTTCCGTACTCCGACCATGCCATTTGATTGTCGAAGAGGGTACGTTCGACAGCCTCAAATTTTCCGATGCGCGCCGCTGCATCTACCCAGCGCGCAGCTTGGCGGGAATACAGGTGGATCGTCAATGGGAAGTCACGGTGAACCAGGTACACCTTGCCCGACGCAACATAGTCGTCAATCAGCGGCCGCAACGTTTGCTCGTACAGCTTGCCGCACACTGGACATTCGTAATCGTCATAAACGATCATCTTGATCGGGGCCTTGGGATTGCCCAGCGACTTCTCGGCTGAGAGCCGCTCCCACTCGGCGGTTGTTTGCGCCACGGTCGGCGCAACGCACAGCGCTAGGCAGGAGCACACAACCAGCGCGGCAGCGACAGAGGTTAAGATTCGCATCGGATGCCCATTCGAAATTCTACTGTTCCAGCGATAAGAGCGCGTCATGGATTATTTTTGGCTTAGAATTTGGTCGAGAAACTGCTTCATCAAAGGCCAGGAGATCACGCCCGCTGCCGGCGGATACGATTGGCCATGAGCTGAAACAATGAATGTGGGGGTCTGAGTGACGGGAATCAACTGCCCCGCCGCGATGTCATGTTGAATTCCCGCGTCCACGGCGCAGCCCTTCAGTTCGTCGTGCGAGTCGCTGATGCAGCCTTGCATTAATCGTTGCACGCGCTTGAACTCGGCGGGCGTCAGCGCCGCCTGAACAAATTTTTCCATGCTTCCGTCGAGAGTTCCGTTTTCAGTCCACGCTCCCTGATTGTCGTACAGGGCGCGATCGACGGCCTCAAAGTGGCCGATGCGCGCCGCTGCGTTGGCCCAGCGCGCCGCTTCGCGAGAGTACTTGTGCATCGGCAGAGGAAAATCGTGGTGAACCAGGTAGACTTTGCCGGACGCCACATAGTCGTCGATCAACGGCCGGAGCGTTCCTTCGTAAAAGTGGCCGCAGGCGGGGCATTCGTAATCGCTGAAAACGTCGATCCTGATTGGCGCGCTTGGCGAGCCGAGCGATTTCTCCGCCGAGAGGCGTTTCCAGTCCGCCGGAGTCTGCGCTGTGGCTGAAGGCGCCCGTAGAGCAAATACGAAGAGCAGAGATGCCGCAGCAGCCCCCAGTGCCAGGATTCGAAGCGCAGTCCGATTCAAGGTTTCCTCCCGTCGCAATGCAAATCGATTGGGCATTCTAGCGCGATTCACGCGCCACCGATGGCGTAAATCAGCCCATCTGTCGCCAAACAGCAACCCGTGAGTGTGCTTGGTGTACTTCGTGCACTTAGATTCAGATGCCAAGCGAGGGCGTTTGGTTCGACTGAGCCGACGAAGTAGCCAGCACCTTTGCAGCATTCTGGTGACCTCTATTGAATGTTTTTGTTGAAAGATAATGGCTAAGTGACTTTGAAACAAGCGAATGCACGCATTCAACAAACTTGACAATCGCATGCTCAATGTGTAGAATACGCATCGCAGTGGGCACTAGGCAATTGTTAGCATTTGTGGACGCACTTATTCTACGCCGAACGTGAGGAGGGGTTGCAGCGATGAGCAAAATCATAGGAATCGACCTGGGGACAACGAACTCGGTGGTCGCGGTGATGCAGGGTGGCGAGCCGGCCGTCATTCCCAACCAGGAAGGCGCACGGACGACGCCGTCCGTGGTGGGGATCACGAAATCAGGCGAGCGCTTGGTGGGGCAAGTAGCCAAGCGCCAATCGATCACGAATCCCGAAAACACGGTTTACTCAATTAAACGCTTCATGGGCCGGCGATATGACGAAGTCGGCGAAGAGCTGAAGCGCGTGCCGTACAAGATCGTACGCGGCCCGCACGACGACGTGCGCGTGGAGATTTCTGGCAAGGTGTACAGCCCCCCCGAAATATCGGCGATGATTTTGCAAAAGTTGAAGTCGGCCGCGGAAGATTTTCTGGGCGAGAAAGTGACGAAGGCCGTCATCACTGTGCCGGCGTATTTCAATGACGCGCAGCGGCAAGCCACGAAGCAGGCCGGAGAAATTGCGGGGCTTGAAGTGTTGCGCATCATCAACGAGCCGACCGCGGCAGCGCTGGCGTACGGACTCGACAAGAAGAAAGACGAGACGATTGCCGTATACGATTTGGGCGGTGGCACCTTCGACATTTCCATTCTGGAAGTGGGCGAAGGCGTCGTGGAAGTGAAGTCGACGAATGGCGATACGCATTTGGGCGGCGATGACATTGACCAGCGGATCGTGGACTGGATGATTGCCGAATTCAAAAAAGAGCAGGGCATCGATCTCAGCAAGGATCGCATGGCCATCCAGCGGCTGAAGGAAGCGGCGGAAAAGGCGAAGGTCGAGTTGTCCCAGTTGGTTGAAACGGAAATCAATCTGCCGTTCGTTACAGCAAACGAATCCGGGCCGAAGCATATGCAACTGAAGCTGACGCGCGCGAAACTCGAACAACTGATGGAAGATTTGCTGCAGCGCACGGTAGGTCCGGTGAAGCAGGCGCTTTCGGATGCGGGCGTCACGCCGGACAAGATTGACGAAGTGGTGCTGGTTGGCGGCTCGACGCGTATTCCGCGCGTTGTGGACATCGTAAAGAATTTGTTCAACGGGAAAGAACCGCATAAGGGCGTGAATCCGGATGAAGTGGTTGCGGTAGGCGCGGCGATTCAGGGCGGCGTGCTCGGCGGCGAGGTGAAGGATATTTTGCTGTTGGACGTGACGCCGCTGTCGCTTGGCGTGGAAACCATGGGCGGCGTGATGACGGTGCTGATCCCGCGCAACACAACGATTCCCACGCGCAAAGCGGAGATGTTTTCCACCGCCGCGGACAATCAGACTTCGGTCGAGATCCACGTGTTGCAGGGCGAACGGCCGGTTGCCAGCGGGAACCGCACGCTCGGGAAATTCCACCTGATCGGGTTGCCTCCGGCTCCGCGCGGAATGCCGCAAGTCGAGGTGACATTTGACATCGACGCGAACGGCATTTTGAACGTGTCCGCAAAGGACATGGCAACAAACAAGGAGCAGAAGATCACGATAACGGCTTCGTCCGGCCTGAGCAAGGAAGAAGCCGAGAAGATGCGCAAGGAAGCGGAGTCACACTCGGACGAGGACAAGGCGAAAATCGCCGAGGCCGAGGCGCGCAACCGCTGCGACAATCTGGTCTATCAGACGGAAAAGCTGATCCGCGAAAACCGCGACAAGCTCGCCGAAGCGGACGTGAAGGCCGCGGAAGAAGCGGTGGAAGCGGCGAAGCGCGCCTTGGCGGAGGGTGGAGCGGAGCGGCTCAACCAAGCGGCGGAAGAATTGACCAAGGCTTCGCACAAGCTCGCCGAAGCGATGTACCGAGCGACGTCGGCTGCAGGCGCGGCGGCGGGCGGACAGGGCGCGCCGGGTGCGTCTCCAGATGGAAATGCGGGCACGAATTCCGGGACGTCTGGCGCTTCCTCGAGCGGTTCGGGCGGTCAAGGTGACGTCGTTGACGCCGAGTTTGTCGACGTCGACGAATCGAAGAAGCCGAATTAACGTTGGCGCGGCGCTCCGGCCGAAAGGCGTGCCGGAGCATCGCCCGTACAAATGACTCCGCACGAACGTGCGAGAGACAGGGGAAAGTTTGGACACAACCGCGGGAATCAAGCGAGCCGGACCGCCGCAAGCGGTGCAGAAAGTCCGTGAAAATTATTATTTAGTGCAGGTGATGCTTACGGCGTCCCCTTCGGCGGACTGGCGGCGGATGTTCTACGAAACGAAGCACGACGCGGCGGCGGAATTTCATCCGCGATCCGTCGAGATTTCGGGCGCGCTGATGCGCTTCCGCACGGAGCCGGCGACCGTCGAGCAGAGAATCGGAATGATCGATCGCTGGGTGGCGCACGCAAACGAAAAAGAAGCGGCCATGGGCAATCGCAATGACGATCAACGCCGCAAGCGCGAAGAACTGGCGCGCGAGGCCGAAGAGCTTGGCGAATGGAACGTGCGCTGGGCGAAACTGTAACAGGCGACGGAATAGCGAAGCGAAATCAGGTTAAGACCAAGGAATTGGATCCGTGAGGACGCCAGGCCCGAATGGCAACGACGACCAAACAGGATTACTACGAACTGCTGGGAGTGGGGCGCAAGGCGCCGCTCAAGGAAATCCGGCAGGCCTACCGCAAACTCGCGCGTAAATATCATCCCGACCTGAACCCCGGCGATAAATCCTCGGAAGAAAAATTCAAGCAGATACAGGAAGCGTACGAGACGCTCTCTGACGCGAAGAAGCGGCAGATGTATGACCAGTTCGGTTTCAACACTCCGAATTATGGCGGAGCGCCGGGTGGTGCGGGCGCAGGGGCTGGCGCGCCGGAAGATGTTCATTTTGATTTTGGCGGATTCGATTTTGGCGGCGCGGGCGGCACGAGTTTTCGCGATTTATTCAGCCAAGTGTTTCGCGGCGCGAACGCGTCGCAGGCGGCGAATCAGGCCGAGCCGGGAAGCGACCTGGAATATCAGATCGACATTTCATTCGCGGAAGCGATGCACGGCGTGGTGAAGAAGATCACGATCACGCGCCTGGACGTTTGCCCCACCTGCCGCGGGACGGGCGCAACGCCAGGTACGGGCCAGCAAGTTTGCCCCGCGTGCGGCGGCTCGGGACAGGTGACGCAAGTGAGCGGCGGGATGCGGTTCCAGATTGCGTGCTCCCGCTGCGGCGGCTCGGGGAGGCTGCGAACGGTTTGCCGGACGTGCGGCGGCGAGGGGCGCGTGCGGCGTTCGGACACAATCGATTTTCGCATTCCGCCCGGCGCGCAGACGGGATCGCGCTTTCGCGTTCCGGGCCGCGGCAATGCTGGGACACTCGGCGCTCCGGCGGGAGATTTATATGTGATCACGCGCGTGGAGGCGCATCCGTTTTTTGAGCGGCGTGGCGATGACCTGTATACCGTCGTGCCGGTGACGGTGACGGAAGCGGCGCTGGGAGCGAAAATCGAAGTGCCTACGATTGATGGCCGCGCGCAGGTGCGCATTCCGCCGGGAACGAACAGTGGGAAAGTCCTGCGGTTGCGCGAAAAGGGAGCGCCTTCGGTGCGGCGAGCGGGGCGCCGCGGCGATCAGCTTGTTGAGGTGCGGATCGTTGCGCCGCGGCCAGAGGATGAACGCGTGCGTCAATTGCTGCGCGATTTGGCGAAGCACGACCAGGAAGATCCACGCAAAGAAATCTTTTCGCGCGCGACGGTATGACAGTTCAAGGAGTACCGCGAATGGTACGGCCGAGAAAAAAGGCGAAAGCGGGATACATGATCAGCGCCGTCGCGGAGCTTTACAAATTGCATCCGCAGACGCTGCGGCTTTACGAGCGCGTTGGGCTGCTGACGCCGTCGCGTTCGCAGGGAAACACGCGGTTATACACGGATCAGGACCTGGAACGGTTGGAAGTGATTCTGACGCTGACGCGGGACCTGGGCGTGAACCTAGCGGGAATCGAAATCATCCTCAACATGCGCGATAAAATGTCCGAGATGCAGCAGCAGATGGAAGCGTTCATCGGATTCGTGCGCGGCGAGCTGGCAAAAGGTTTCGGCGCCGAAGACCGGCGCGTTGTGCGCACTGCGATTGTGCGCGCCATGCCCCCCAAAGCCATTCGCGTCGAAAGGTAATTCTCGCCGGAATCAACGGCTGCTTTCCCTGGACTTTCGCTCAATCAATCGCTTGGTCATGATGACGACGCCGAAAATCTGCGTCCATTCGGAGACCACATTGCCAACGACTTGTCCCCACTTACTGCCGGCATCCATTTTCGCGAAGAGCGCTACCCAGCCGAGGCCCGTGACGATCAGAAAGATGCTCAAGGAATGGTCGCGGAGCAATTCGAGCGCAGGCCGGAGAAGGGTTTTTGGAAGGCGGCGGCTTTCGGCCGAACCTTTCTCATACAAAAACTTTGTAGCAAACAGCATCACGACCAGGCCGGACCAGTCCGCGATTGCATTCCCGAAGAACGAGCCGACATGAGTGGCGGGATTCGACACCGTGTAAAGACAAATCCACAGAATGAGAATGCTGGTCGAGACAATGCTCAGCGAGTGGGGATAAAACCAGCGCTGCTTGAGTCTGCCAGATTTAAGCATGGTCGATTCTCCCGAGCGAACAGTGCGATTGGCCATGATCCAATTAGCACAGAATAATCCCAGCGCGTGAGTCGAAATTACGGATAACTTGCGAGTGCTTTCCAGCGCGCGGCTAAATTATGCTTCGGGTTCGATAACTTAAGGAATGTCGATGCGGGCGAATGCTCCAAGCGGAAGCGGGGGTAACCCCGCTGGCGATTAAGCCTGGGGCCAGGGGTCGGCGGGGACGATATCGGGATCGTCAAACATGTTTTCGCTGGTGATATTCTCGATCGGAGCATCACCTTCGGCGCGAGGAGCAAGTTTCTTCTGCGCGCGACGTTCTGCCTTCATGCGCTGCTTTTCCTGGCGCTTCATTTCTTTTTGACGTTTCTGAAATGTGGATTTCGATCGTGTAGCCATCGAGGCTCCTTGAATTTGTGATGCCGTTCTCGGCGGTCCGTTGTCCCCCAGGACACGGTAAAGCCGCGTTGAGCGGAAGGCGCGCCCTTCTTTAAGATTCAACCGCCGGCGATACGCCCTTCGTTGCGCTCAGGACAAGCTGGCGCTACGAGGCGCGTCAGACCCCATCCACCCCTACCAGCGCGGCTCGCGCGGCTGGCGCGCGGCTTCGCGATAATCTTCGTTCGAAAAACGCTCGCGATTGCCGCTACGATTCCCACCGCCACCGCTGCTGCTGCGCCCCGGGCCGCCGTGTTCCGGAGCGCGGCCTTCACCCTTAGGGCGCGCTTCGTTTACTTTCAAATTGCGCCCGCCGACGTCCTTGCCGTCGAGGCCTGCGATCGCCTTGGCCGCCTCCGCGTCATTGGGCATTTCGACGAAAGCGAATCCGCGGGCGCGACCGGTTTCCCGATCCATCGCCAAATGGACGCGCGTGACCGCTCCAAACGGCGCGAACAGCGCGCGCAAATCTGCTTCCGTCGTCTGGAAACTCATGTTGCCGACAAACAGGTTCTTCATGCTCCCAAATCTCCTCTGTCTTGGATCGAAAACGTAATGCGCAAGCGACGCGGCCCAGGTGCTGCGAATCGCCACGAGGAAAACGGACGGTCAAGCGAAACAGGCCAAACGACCGGCCAGAACTGTGATGACGCGATCCGGACTTCTTCGAGACGCGCCCATTATAGCACGAAGCGGCCAATCGGGGGTGGGGACTGCCGTATCCACAGTTCGTGAAAGTTTGCACAGGGGATCGGCTTGCGCGAACCGCTTGCTACGCATATCCTTGCGACATGGCGCGCGAAGATTGTCCGAATTGCCGCGGCACGGGCTGGAGAGTTGTCGAGCAGCCGGGGACCATTGGGGAAGCGCGGTCGTTTGAAGCGGCAGAAGGAGCCTCGATTCATGGGGACCCTGCGCGCCGCGGTTCAGCCACAGGCCCCGATGGTGCCGGGGCGAGTAACATCGAGGCGAACGCTCCGCAGAGAGTCTGGGCTGTTCCGTGCGATTGCACCGTGGGTGACCGCCATTCGCGGATTTTGGAGCGCGCGCGGCTGCCCAAGCGCTACCTGCATTGCAATTTCGAGAGCTATGATACGGATCTCGATTATTCCGGCGCCGACGCGGTTACGTGGAACCGCAGCCTCGAACAGGCGAAATTGGTCGTCCAGGGCTTCGCGCGCGATTTTCCCGTTGGCACGGAACACGGGCTGCTGCTGATAGGGACCTGCGGCGTGGGCAAGACGCATCTGGCGGTGGCGGCCCTCGAGGAAATTATTCTGCGCGGGCACAGCGGGCTTTTCTACGATTATCGCGAGCTGCTGAAACAAATTCAGGACAGCTATAACCCGGAAAGCAATTCGACCGAGATGAGCGTGCTCGAGCCGGTTTTGAAAACCGAGGTTCTACTGCTCGATGATCTGGGTTCGTCGAAGCCGTCGCTGTGGGCGCTGGAAACGGTCGGGCATATCCTCAACACACGTTACAACGAGCATCGCGTCACGCTGCTCACCACGAATTTTCTGGATGCGCCCGCGCCGACTCTTTCGGGGCCCGCCTCCGCAGCGGCGCGCGGTTCCCTGGCGCGGCTGGCGACCGCCGAGGATTCGCTGACGGATCGCGTGGGCACGCGGATTCGTTCGCGGCTGTATGAAATGTGCCGCACAGTTGAAATTTGCGCTCCAGATTACCGAAGAGAGATTCGCCACGCCGGCCATTTCCACGCGTAAGCGTTCCTCTCGAAATTCAGACTCAAGGCTCTAAATTCGCGAAATGGCGCTATTTTGTGCGGCAGAGGATGGTGTGTTCGGGGTCGATGACAAGGCGCGCGGGGCGGAAGCGTGCGAAGAAGCGGAATTTTGTGGTGGAACCTGTGGTGATGACGTGGCCGAGCAGCGCCAATTTTCCTTGGGCGCGCGCGGCGTAGATCGGCACGGACTCGGTAAAAACCCGGGGGACATTGTCCTGCTGCAGCGCACCTTCGATTTCAAATCTGTAGCCGCGCGAACGAACTTGATAGCGGATGCTATAGCTGGGAATTCCTGTTTCACGCACCCACTCGCCGAAAAACCATTCCATGGAATGAGCGCCTTCCAAGTCCATCGACGGCGTCATGACGCGCTCGACGTTTGTTTGGAACTGCGCCGTCGAAAGCGTTTGAAAACGATGCTCGATCAAGACTGACCGCAGCAGTTTTTCGAAACGCGCGTCGGGATTTTTCGCTCTTGAGTTGCGCAGCATCGTTCGCAACATGTGGATTACCCACGCACCCTTCTCGTAGATGATGGTGTTGTATGCGCCCGGCGTTTTCGAGGAGTCGAGCCGGTAACCGAAATCGAGCGGGCCGGCCTGCTCAATGGCTGCGTTGGTGCCGGGCGCTTTCGTCAGCAGAGTGTCGCGATATCGCGCGAGCCAGTTCTGCAACGCATGCTTCGCGGGATGGTGCGTATCGTCGTACATCAGTGACAAGTAATCGGCCATCGCCTCTTCCAACCAAACATCGCGGTAGCTGGCTGGGGCCACGACATTGCCCCACCACTGATGAGCCACCTCGTGAAACGGAACGAGCTGTGCAATCTCTTCTTGCGCGCGTTCGGCGACCCCGGCTTGCCGCTGCGCCTCCGGCGGGAGAAAGATGAGCGTCGAAAGGTAAAGCAGGCCCGGCCAGCCCTGGCCAAACGAGCCGGGAATCGGGGAAACATCGAGCTCCGGAAAAGGGAACGGACCATTGATCGTTTCAAAATAGTGAACCGAATCCAGGAGTTTGTCGCCGAGTTGCTTGAGCACGGCGGGCGGATTCGGCATGATCGCCGCGCCGAGACCTTCAGGTCCTGCGAGGGCCCTGGGCAACGTGTTGGGAGGCAATTGGCTGGCGGCGTTGGCTTCCAGGCGCGCGACGATGGCCTGCTCCAGCTCGTGATTCGCGAACATTTCGATGACCGGCTTTGCCGTCACGGTCTGTTCGGCATAATCGCCAAGGTTGAAACCGGCGAGGGCCATGGGCTGCGTGGATCGCCAATGGCCGGTGCGCTGGTTGCCGTCGATCTCGGTATCCGTGCGCTGACCTGTGGCGACCAAGGTCAGCCGTTTCGGCCAGCGAAAATTCAGATCGAACGAAGTGAACCGCTGCGGCCCGGCCAAATGCGGATACCAGCTTCCGCGCGCGCCAACGAAATAAACGTCGTTGCCGTCGTCGCCAATCACGGTGCCTTGATACGAGACTCGCAGACGATATTCCGTGCCGGCGATTGCAGCCACGGGCAAAACGACGAAAAGCAGATCGTTGCCGCGCCGCGCGATTTCCTGGCGGCGGAGGTCTTGATTCTGGAAAAAAGGCAGCGGCTGGCCAGCAGAATCGGTGACATTTGAAACACGAAGAAAGCGCGATAGCTCGAATTCGACGACGCGCTCCCCGGAGCGCAGCGCCTTCCAGTGAATGGTTGTTGTGCCTGTCAGACTCAAGTCGTCAGCGACCGTGGTATCGACTGCGTAATCCAGAGGCAGCGTATTTTCCTGATGAGGCGGCACATTGGGGGCGGCGAAGGAGGTCCAAACGTCGAAGAATGTCGATCCGTTCGCCGCGTGCGGCTGGCCCATCAGGACGGTCTCCGTGTGGCGCTCATCGATCACTACGTCGAACGCGCCTACAGTCGTGGAATTCAACGCTGCATAAAAATAGGGGCGCGGCGCGGCGGAGAGCCAGTCCTGCATAATCCGCAGGGACGAGCCAGGATTGAGTTTCGCCACGATCGGATTCCAATTCTGGACAAAGGAGGGATCGTCCGAGGCGGAGATTTTCTGTTCGGCGAGATCGCGCTGGATTTCTTGCGCGGTGTCATCGTCGAAGCGCAAATAGGCTTGCCAGAAATCGACATCGACAAGGGGTACCTTCAGAAAACGAAGAACTGAGGCGCGCTCCGCTCGAGTGGGAGGAAGGGCGAAGACGCGTCCGCGGCCGATGAATACAGCGCCGGAAACGCGGCCATCGAGAGGGGCGAGAAAGCCAATCACGCCGTCGGTGAATGTGAACGCCACGCCGTCGCGACGCAGCACGAGGTCGTGAACATTGTAGACATGAGTGGCATCCACGGGAAGAGTGCTGAGCGATTGATAGAGTTGCTGCGGCGGTAGCGATGCAATCGCGGTTTGCGAGGAGGGTGGAGAGCTTTGCGGCGGTGCGAGCGCGGGCGCGGAGGTGGCTACAAATAGGATGGCCAACGCGAGAATTGCCGCAGTTCGCAAGGACTTGACTCTAACAATACGGATGCGATGCGGCAAGCGTCCGCGCGTTCGGGAAGAACCCATCTTGGGATGATGCGGAATCGGGAGTCCAGGTCGAAGAACAGCCTAACTTTTAATCGGCTAGCCCACTGAAAAGATTGGCTGGGAGGCCTGGACTCGAACCAGGATAATCAGATCCAGAATCTGATGTACTGCCAATTGTACGACCTCCCATCCGGCCATTCACAAAAATAGGGCCGCGGGCACGGCCCTGCATACTACTTTATTGGCGAACGTTGCTTTCGTCAACCGCTCCGCGAGCTTAACCGAGTGCGACGTCGCCAGTCGAGTTTGCTTTTGGGCATTGTCGCGTTGGCTCGTTGACCGAAATAATTTCTTGGACCGAGGCGCAGGTACCTGTTCGCAGGGACAGTGTTCTGAAAAAAAAGTCCAGTACTATTGCCTTCGCTCGCGCCTCCCGGGAAAATCACAAATAGAGGGTAGAGCGCGATGGCCACGATTACCACGGAACTCCCTATTTCCCCGGCAGGATTGAAATCCAAGTCAGGCAGCGACGCGCTGGAAGCCGAGGCGATTGGGCTGGACGTCTCCGTTCGGATTCACGGCTCGCAAGTGGCCGCCGTGGTGCTCGAATCGACCGAGCACGTGGAACCTTTCGAGGAAGACACGAGCACGATGATCGTTTTCCCGCGCGGCGCCGTCGTCAAACTGCGCGCCCGCGTGCGCACTGGCCATGCCATTGTTCTTACAAACCTGGCGACGAAGCAGACCGCGCTATGCCGCATCATTCAGGTCAACACGGCGCCAAACATCGCGCACTACGTGAAACTCGAATTCATTCAGCCGACGCCGGGATTCTGGGGCGTTCATTTTCCGTCCGACCCGCTGCCTTCGGCGCGGCCACAGGAAATTCCAGCGCCGGTTTCCGCGCACGCTACGCCGGCCGCGGTCCCCGATAGATTCGCCGAACTGGCCGCGCAAATGAAGCCTGCGCAGCCCCCGCAAATCGCCTCTCGGCCTGCGGTGCCCGCTGCGCCTGTTTTGCACGCTGCTCCATCCGCGGAAACACAGCCTGTTGCTGTCAAGCCTCAGGCCCCAGGAGTTATGAAATCAACCTTGCCCCCAGAGCTTCCGCTCTCCATTCCGTCGCCGGGATATGGCAGTGCGCGACATGGGCAAGAGGAAAATATCGTATCGCTAGCGTCATCTTCTTTTTCCGCCGAACGAACGGCGGCGAACCAGACTAAATTCGTGCCGCCATCGCCAAAAGCGAAGAGCAAACGCGAACGTCGCGCCGCCACGGTTGAACCGCCGATTTTCGACGCGCTGACCACGCAGGAAGAAGTTTTCCCGCGTGAAGAGCCGGCGACGCATGGGGATTCGGAGGGTTACGCCAACGCAGGAGCATCGCGAAAGGCAATCAGCGGGGTCGACTACTCGTCTCTTCTGCAACCAGCCTCCCCGGCGAAACAACGCTCGTCCACACTATTGTTCGCCGCAGCGGCCGTTGTGGTTCTCGCGTTTGTGGCCGCGGGCGCAATGTACGTGCGCCGCAATCTGGGCTACGCAACGCGAACGGCGAGCGAGGTGCCAGCGTCCGTGTCTTCGCAGCCGGCGTCGCAACCCGCAGCCGTGACCCCCAGCCCCGTGGAGACATCGTCTGTCTTAACCCCTTCGTCGACATCAGAACAGCCGCCACACAGCGCTGCCATCGCCAAGCCTTCTCCGGCCACGCCCGAGAATCCGATCACTGCGGAGCCTGTACGCGATACGCAGAAGGGCAGCGCTTCGACCAGCCATCCGATTATTTCCACTGGCACTGCGGATATTTATGCCGGCGATTTGAGGGCGCGTCCGCAAATCACGCGGCGCGCTGCGGCTCATGTGACCGCTCCGATGCCTAATGTTACTGCCCCGGCGTCGATGGATATTCCGGCGTCTGCTGGCGGGAACGCGCTCGGCTCGCTTGTTTCTGGCGGCGCGCGTTCCAGTCTCGTCGCTCCCGCACCTCCGAAACCCGCTCTGGCACAGGGTGGAAATGTTCAGCTTCCGAGATTGATTTCGTCTGTCGCGCCCGTGTATCCGCAACTTGCAACAGCGAATCACGTGGAAGGCGACGTCAAGATTCAGGCACAAATCAGCGCCTCCGGCAGAGTCACTTCAACGAAAGTAATTTCCGGGCCTATCCTTTTGCGTGGCGCCGCAATAGACGCTGTCCGCAAGTGGAAATATTCACCGGCAATCCTCGACGGCAAACCGATTGCCACGCAGTACGCCGTAACCGTCCGCTTCCACCTCAACCAGTAATCTAGGGCCGTTCGCTGTAACGAAGCGCCGGGCGGCCTGTAGGCTTTTCGCCTCAACGCATGCAGGCAGGTTCTAGCTAAGTTTCACGACCTGTGGCAATCTGTATGCATGGGAAACAAGAACGCACGAAAGCGCGAAAAGAAGAAGCCCAAGCAGAACAAACCAAAGCGCGGGGATTTCACTCAGCCCGCTCCGCGCATCGCCAGAGAAGTTCCGGGAAAAGAGTAGCCTCGCCGTCCCGATTTGCTGCTGCGGCGATTCCCACCCTCTCAGATCATCCACCAGTGTGGCGCGTCACGCCAAACTCCGGCGCAGTTTTGTCCAGCCGCATATGAAATTTGTTGCGGACGCTACCCGGCGGGAACAAGACGCTTGTTGCGAATGTAATACTGCGAGCCGCGCCATTCGATGCGGCGTTTGAAGAAGCTCGTCAGCCAGACAGTGAAGGCGAAGGCATCGCGCAGCGGCACGAGGTACATTTTCTTTCGCAATATCGGATCGCGAACGCCCCACACGCCGACGGTCCAGGCCATTGCCCCGCGCAGCACAACGTATCCAGCCAGATAAAACACAGCCACGGGCCACGATGGCGCAATCGCCGCGGCGAGAATCGCCCACGGCAATCCGTGCGTGAAAATCAGCGAGAAGTGCCCCCACGGCTGCGAATGCTTCATCGTCAGCGTCCAGCGAACCTGATGCCGGAAGCATTGCCGCCATGTTTGCATGGGGAAAACGGTGAATACGGGAAACGTGGTGACTTCCACACGATAGCCCAACGCATGAATGCGATGCCCCAGCTCGTAATCGTCCGAAAAATGATCCACGAGCGCCTCAAATCCGCCAATTTCGGCCAAATGTTTTTTTGTGGTGGCCATTGTCGCGCCCAGAGTGAAATCCACGCCGCCCAATTGCCACGCCGACAGCACGCCTGCATCGAAATCCGATGTATTGCCCAGCGCTTCCATTTCGGAAACGAGCGTTCCATCCGTGATTCCGCGATACAGGCACGTCACCGCGCCAACTTTTGGATCGGCGAAGGGCGCGGCGACCGCGTACAAATATCCCGGTGCCACGCGAATATCGCTGTCGCTGATAATCAGGATGTCGTGCTTCGCCTCGCGCACCATGCGGCACAGCTTGTTCACTTTGTCGCCCGTGCCCAATTGCTCCGCGCCGATGAGTAGCCGGATTTTGCATCGCGGGAAATCGCGGATAAGCTTTTCGACGACCGGAATGGCCGGATCCGTGTCTTCGGTGACGCCGAAAACGATTTCGAATTCGGGATATTCCTGCTGGCAGAAGCTGGCGTAATTTTCGTACGCTTCGCGGTCCAAGCCGCGCACGGGTTTCAAGACGCTGACTGGAGGAGCAAAATCCTTCGAGATTGGCGGTCGGTTGCGGAAAAATCTTCGCGCGGCGGTGATGGCCAGCAAGTAGTAGCCGAAAGGCCCCAACGCGAGCGCCAGCAGCGACCATCGCAGGACTTCATGCCACATTACTTGTCCTTACCTTGTTCCTTAGCCGACGCAGACCAGCAGGACTCCGAGGCAAACGAGCGCGACGCCGATCCAGCGCCGGGCTTCGACGCGCTCGCCCAGCAGGAACTTACCGCCCAGAGCGCCCAAGACGTAGCTCAACGCCGTGACAGGGACGACGAAGCTCACGTTTTCCCACGACAGCAGCATTAGCAGCGAGAAAAACGAAAGGGCCATCAGGCTGATGCCGAACCACATCCATCCGCAGCGAAATGCCCGCAGAATCACGCGCGCCAAATGATGGGGATAAAAGCTCTGCACCTCGCCGATGCGCTTCATCGTATGCGTGACGGCCAGCTCGCCACCCGTCCCGGCGAAGATAACAATAAAAAGAGACACTGCGTCGCGACCGGTCATCCTTCCTCCGTCGTTCGCGGCGGAGTTCCGCCCACCAGCAGCACACCGACGCAAATCACAAGCACGCCGACCCACCGCATCCGGGGGATCACTTCGCCGAGGAGCAGATAACCCAGCACGGCCACGAACAAATATCCCATCGCCGACGCCGGCTGCACGTAGCTGTAATCCGCCCAGGAAAGCACCAGTAGGTACGCGATGAAAAATAGCAGCAGCGACGAAATTCCAAGCCAAATTGGGCCCGAATGAAATGTCCGGTCGAATGTGGCGAGCAGCGCTTCAGGTCGCCAGTTCGATACGGCTCCGACTTGCTTCATGCCCTTGCGCAGCAACACATCGCCCAACGGCCCAAAAATAGCCATCAGGCCGATCAGACAGATCGTCTTGCCGTGCAGGCGGTGGGGAAGTTTCATGCGCCTTGGGTTTCGGTCGGGAATTCCGTGCTCGGATGCGGCGGAACGGTCGTCACGGATACGGAGGGCGGCTGCTGTTTCGCGGTTCCTTTCGTATTCTTGGCGTATTTCCAGCGCTCGGCGCGCAATCGCATGAACGAAACCGCTTCGTGGTACAGCCGCTTGCGTTCGTGCGCGTCCCAGAGCGCCTCGCGAACAATTCGCCACGCGACGCGCGGACGGAAATAGTAGGAATCGTAGAACCGGTTCACCGCTTCCATCATCTCCTCGCGTTTCAAGCCCGGATATTCGAGGTGCGGAAGCTGGTGGCCGCCGGAATCGGTAAGCGCTTCGGTGGCAAGGAATCCATTCGCGGAAGCCAAATTATAAAGTTCCGTGCCCGGATAGGCGTGCGCCATCGAAACTTGAATCGTTTCCGAATCCAGCTCTCGAGCGAAATCCATTGTCTTTTGAATCGTTTCCTTCGTCTCGCCGGGCAGTCCGATGATGAAATCGCCGTGCACGCGAATGCCGACCTTCTTGCAGTTCGCCGCGAAGGTGCGCGCCATCTCAATGGTGGCGCCCTTCTTGATATTTTTCAGGATTTGCGGGTCGCCGGATTCAAAGCCGACGATGAACAGCCGCGCGCCGGCGTCCGCCATCGCCGCGAGAGTTTCGTAGTCGCTATGGACACGCGCCGTGCATGACCACTGGAATCCCACGGGCTTGAAGCGCTTGCAGAGCTCCAGCACGCGGTCTTTGCGAATATTAAATGTGTCGTCGTCGAAGAAAAATTCCTTCGCCTGCGGGAACAGGCGATGCGCCTGCTCGAATTCGCGAGCGACGCTGTCGACCGACCGCACGCGCCATGTGTGGCCGGAAAGCGTCTGCGGCCAAAGACAGAACGTGCATTGCGCGGGGCAGCCCCGCGTGGTGTAAAACGAAACGAAAGGATGGAGAAGGAACGGCACGCTGTAGCGCTCAATCGTCAAATCGCGCTTGTAAACGTCAGTAGCGAAGGGCAGCTCGTCGAGTTCCGCGGTATGCAGCGGCGCGCGAGTCGCGTTGTGAACTACTTGGCCGTCCTTTATGTAACTGGCATTCGCGATTTCGCTGAGGGGCTTTCCGTTCGCGAAATCCGTGACGGCGTAATCGAATTCGCCGCGCACGATGAAATCGAGGTCCGCGCTCGCCAGCAGACTTTCCTCCGGCTTGATCTGCACATGCGGACCCACAAATGCCACTTTCAGCCCAGGATTCATTTCCTTCATTTTCCGGACCAGCTTCAGGTCGCTCTGGAAACCCACCGTCGACGTGAATAGCACCAGGAATTCGTAATCTTTCGAAATCGCGATGGTTTGCTGCGGCGTCACTTTGTGCGGCGGGGCATCGAGCAGCCGGCTTCCCGGCAACATGCCCGCAGGATAAGTCAGCCAAACCGGGTACCAATATGACTCAATCTCGCGTGTGGCCGGCCATCGAGAGCCAGCGCCGCCATCGAAATTCTCAAAACTGGGCGGGTTGAGCAACAGTGTTTTCATTACCGACGGCATTCAATATCCTCCTAATTCGGATTCCTGGTACGGAACGGCTATTCGACGAGGGCGCACCCGTGTGAAAACAAATCATACTACGCGGCTTCGTACCGAGGGAACAGTAAAGCTGCGAATTGTTCCCTCAGTGGAACATCTGCGTAAGCTGGCCTGTCGCTTGCAACAGGTCAAGCTGGGCCTTCTCGCGCGAAAGATTTGCGTCGAGAAATGCCAGCCACTTCTCGTTTTCGAGCACCCTGGCCTGTTCGAGATCCCGCAGCGTGGCTCGTCCCTGATTGAATTTCACTTGAGCGTCCTGAAGCTGCTCCTGCGCAAGCCGCAAATCGAGCTGCGCGACGTTCGTGCCCGCATCCATTTCCCGCAGCGTCCGGACTTTCTGCTCAGCGCCGATACGCACCGTGCGCTTCGCGCTGGACAATTCGAGATCCGCTTCGTTCAACTGGCTGTGCGCCAGCGCTGCGGCGGCCGAAGTATGGGCGCTAAAGATCGGAATCGTGATTTGCACTCCGGCGTTGACATTGTTCCTCTGAAAATGGTTGAAAAATAAAGCATAGTTGTTGAACTTGCTCAGCACGCTATATTGCCCAACCAGGGAAATCGTGGGCCAGTAAGCGCCCTTCGCACCCTTCAGAATATGCTCCCGCGCGGTCCGTTCATTTTCCGCTTCCCGGATCGCGCGGCTGTGATCAAGCGCGTCGGTCACTACGTTGGATGCAGGTTCGGCCGCCTGGGAAGCTAGTACTTCGTCGGAAGATACCTCGATGGGCTGATCGGGCGGCAGGCCGGCCATGTCCCGAATCTGGTCGGAAAGGATTTCGTCGCGGCTCTCGTATTGTACGACCCGCTGGGCCGTCTTTGCCAATTCCAATTCATCCTCGGTGAGCGCGACGGGCAGTTCAAGGCCGGCCGTGGCGCGCTGCCGCGTAACGTCCAGAATTTTTTGCTCGCTTTCGCGCTCGCCGCGCAGCAGCTCGAGCGAATGGCGTACGTCGGCAAGCTCCAAGTACGCTGAAGCCGCGCGCACCATCACGGTGTCGCGCATGTTCTGATATTCCAGCTCCTGATTCTTCGCGAGGTCCTCATCCGCGCGCAATTGTCCGCGCTTCACCGGATCGAACAGGGCCTGGGTGTACGACATCTCGAATACCGCTGGTGGTCCGCCCCCGGGAGTTTGCGGAAAGCCATTCGTATAGGCCGCTCCCGAGCCAGTATAAAGATTGGGGCGGAATTCCGCGCGGTCGACTCCCGTGATTTTCTGCGCGACGGTGTACCTCACGCGCGCCAGCGCTAAATCGGGGCTGTGTTCAAGCGCGAGGTTCACCACCTGGTCAAGCGTCAGGATGCCGGGCTCGGCTTGCGATCCTGCCGCTGATTGCTGTGCCGTTGTCTGCGCCGCCGTCGCCGCATGAATCGCGGTTCCGGCCTGCGTTTGCAGCTTGAGCGGCGGTTGGGCTTGCTGCGCCAGCGCCGGAGCTGCCAGCAGCACGCTACAAATCGTTGTCAAGATTACTGTCTGTGTTGCGGCCAAGGAAAAAGCATTTATTTTTATTTTATTCATAGTGCAGCGATTCCACCGGTTGAAGTTTTGCCGCCTTGCTGGCGGGTAGATAGCCAAAGAATATCCCTGTAGCGCACGATACAACAAACGCGAGCACCACGGAAGGCCACGAAATCGGAATGGTGATTCCGGAGGAGACGGGGAAGAGTTGGACAATCGCAGTGATGAAAAACGGAATGATCACCGCTACGCCGATGCCTACAAGCGCGCCTGCTCCGCTGATAATGGTCGCTTCGGTTAAAAATTGATAAAGAATCTCCTGGCGCCGCGCCCCAACGGCTTTTCGAATTCCGATCTCTCGCGTGCGCTCCGTCACGCTGACGAGCATGATGTTCATGATCCCAATGCCGCTGATCACCAGTGCGATCATGGCAATCAGCAGCAGCACAATCGTCAGCGCCAGCGAGATATGCTTCGCGGTCTCCAGAATGGACGACAAGTTCAGCACGCTATATTCCGCCTCTGGACGGTGCCGTGCTTTCAAAATTTCCGCCATTTCCTGCGTTACCAGTTCGACGTCCTGCGGGCTGTCCGCCTGCGCGTAAAAGGTCCGTATGGAACTCTCGCCCGTGTAATATCGAATCAGCGGGAAGGGCACGAGTACGGAATCGGTGGCAATTTCCGTTTGCCCGAACGTCTGCACGCGTTCTCGGAAAACGCCGATCACGGTAAAGCTCAAATCGCCCACGTGGATATTTCGCCCCACGGGATCGTCATACGGGAACGCGACCTTTGCCATGTGCTCGGTGAGCAGGCACACCTTGCTGCTGCTGGTGAAATCGCCATCGTCGAAATACCGGCCGCTTACAATCAAAAAATTACGGATTTGCTGGAATCCCTGCGTCACGCCCACCAGACTTACCGGGCGCGCGGCGCCGCCTGCCACCACGGTCATGGCGATGTCGTGCGAGCCTGCGACTTGCGTAACCTGCGGAATCCCCTGTTTCACGGCTTCGAGGTCGGCCATGGAAATTTGGTCTTCCACCGGGGGCGCTTTGCCGATGCCGGAGTCGACCAGCGAGGCATAGACGATGTTCGAGCCTACGGCTTCAATTTGGCTAATGATGAAGCGCTTTCCAGCCAGCGCGACCGTGACGACAAGCACGATACACGCGCTGCCGATGACTACGCCCAGCATTGTAAGCATCGCGCGCAATTTATTCGCGCGCAGCGAATCCATCGCTAAATTCCAGGTTTCTTCCCAAACCACGTTTCAGCCTTTTCCCGATGCGGCTTGCGTTGCACCCACTATGGCAAATCCGAATTCCGCGATGGCCAATATACCTTGACGCCGCATGTACCCGCCATTACGATGCGCATAGGGAGCTTTGGGGACGCCTGAAATTCTTCCGGCGACGCTCTTTCGTAAAGCCCGAAAAACCGAGGAAAGCCGGAGAAGCTTGCAGCAGAGCAGAATGCCCGGACAAAATGATTGAAGGCAAACGCATCGCTGTCGTCATGCCCGCGTATAACGCGGAGAAAACGCTCGAAGCTACCGTCCGCGACCTTCCCGACGCCGTTGACATTAGAATTCTGGTGGACGATTCGAGCAGCGATCGCACCGTCCATCTGGCCCGCGAGCTCGGCCTTCGGGTATTCGTGCACGACCGCAACTACGGATACGGTCGTAACCAGCAAACCTGCTATCGCGAAGCTCTCGCCGCCGGTGCCGATATCGTTGTGATGCTCCACCCGGATTATCAGTACAGCCCCGCCGTGTTGCCGTCCCTCGCGGGGCTCGTCGCGTGCGGCAATTGCGATGTGGCGCTTGGCTCGCGCATTTTGGGCGGCGGAGCGCGGCGGGGTGGAATGCCACTTTACAAATACGTTTCCAACCGGCTGCTCACGGCGTTTGAAAATTTGCTGCTGGGCGCGAAGCTATCGGAATATCACACGGGCTACCGCGCGTTCAGTCGGGAAGTGCTGCTGGCGCTGCCGCTGCTCGAGAATTCAGACGATTTCATTTTCGACAATGAGGTGCTGGCGCAAGTTTTATTTTTCGGCTTTCGCATCGGAGAGATTTCCTGCCCGGCGCGCTATTTCGAGGAAGCCTCGTCGATCAATTTCCGGCGGAGCGTCCGCTATGGTTTCGGCGTCCTGGGCACTTCGTTCAAATTCCCTCTGCAGAAACTGGGCATCATGCACTTCCGCATCTTCAAGGAAACTGGCCGGAAGCTCGACCTCAATTATTATTCGAACGACGTTCCTGAACCCGCGCCGGCCCGCGTGTAGGATGCCGCCGTCGCGAAGCTGATTCCTTTGCCATGACGAATTACCGGCGCAAACATACAGTTCTCCGACGGCGCCCGGACGCGAAGATGACAAAGATAAGTTGCCGGTGTATCGGATGAAAACGGCGTGAAGCGGAAAGACGCTGCTCTTCTGCTGCTACTGACGTTTGCGGCGGTGCTGATTCATGGCTATCATCCGCGGGCCGAAGACGCGGAAATTTACGTTTCGGGCATCGTCAAAATCCTCCATCCGGCGTACTACCCATTTGGCCGGGAATTTTTCGAAGCAAACTCCCATCTGACCCTCTTCCCGAATTTGATCGCGTGGACTGTGCGCTTGACGCACCTTTCCTTTGATTGGACGCTGTTCGTCTGGCATTTCGTTTCGATTTTTCTGTTTCTTCTCGCCTGCTGGCGAATTGCCGAGAAATGCTTTCCCACTGCGCCGGGCCGTTGGTGCGCCGTGGCGATGGTCGCGGCGCTGCTCACCTTGCCCGTGGCGGGCACGGCTCTTTACCTCTTCGATCAGTATCTGAATCCTCGTGATCTTTCGATTTTTTCGACGCTGTTCGCCATTGACGCCGCGATAGAGAAAAAACATTTGCGCATGGCGGCCTGGCTCATCTTCACCGCGATCATTCACCCTCTGATGGCCGTGTTTAGCGTCGCCTTCATTCTCCTCTTGGCCTTCGTCGACCGAATCAAGCCCGCCACCGCGACCTCTTCCGTTGCTTTTTTTCCTCTCGACTTCCTTTTCAAGCACCCTTCGCCGGCTTACTGGCAAACGCTTCGAAGTCATCGCTATTATTACCTGTTGCGTTGGGAATGGTTTGAGTGGTTGGGCATCGTGGGTCCGCTCGCGCTTTTGTGGTGGTTCTCTTGTATCGCCCGTCGAAGCGGCCGATTGCCTTTTGCGCGGCTTGCCCGAGCCGTATTTTTCTTCGGACTATTTTTTTTCCTTGCAGCCCTGGTCGTCACCATTCCGCGGCAATTCGAAATCCTCGATCTCTACCAGCCTATGCGCAGCCTGCAACTCGTCTACGTCTTCCTCGTCATTTTTTCCGGCGGCCTGCTGGGCGAATCGCTTCTGAAGAACAAACCATTGCGCTGGCTGCTGCTGTTCATTCCCGTTTCTGCCGCGATGTGCTTCGCGCAGTTCCAACTATTTCCAGGCACTCGGCATGTCGAGTGGCCCGGCATGGCGCCGACAAATCCGTGGGAGCAGGCATTTGTGTGGGTTCGCGGAAACACGCCCGTGGATGCGATCTTCGCGCTCGATCCAAATTACATGGCTTTGCCGGGAGAAGATAACGAAGGCTTCCGCGCCATCGCCGAACGCAGCCGCCTCGCCGACGCCAATAAGGATTGGAGCGTCTCGGCGCTGTATCCCGGGCTATCGCTGGCCGAGGATTGTCTGGCGCAAACTCGCGCCGCGAGCGGCTGGAAAAACTTTGGCATCGTTGATTTCGAACGGCTGAAAAAAACCTACGGAGTGAACTGGGTGGTGCTCCAACAGCCGGGCGTCGCCGGTTTGACTTGCCCTTACCAGAATCGCGCCGTTCTCGTTTGTCGGGTGAATTGACTTCGCGGGATTTGCTGGCAGCGCTTCGGAAGCTAATCGGGATGGCGACGGATTAGCCAGCGAAACTTTGGGTTCCGTCGCGTAAAAGTGGAAAAATGTTCGCGGCAAATTATCAGGCAGGCCGCTGCAATTTTCCTTATGTTCCGTGTGCCAACTGATTCAAATAACGCCTAATCGCGCCTTGCCACGGTGGTAGACGCGCGATTCCTTGGCGCTTCAAGCTAGCATTTTCTAGCTGTGAATTCGTTGGGCGCGGAGCCGGGCGTTTCGTTTCCTCGCTCGAAATCGGAATCACGGCGACATCGGCGAATCCCGCCTGACACAAAATTTCCTCCGTGTAAGCGACTCGCGTTGTGAAGCCCTGGTTCGTCAGGTGATAGACGCCATGCGCGCCACGCTCGAGAATTTGCTCAATACCAAGCGCCGCGTCGAACGTGTACGTGGGCGCGAGCCGCTGGTCCTTGACGATTCGCAGCGGCTGGCCTTTGCGGCCCAACTCGGCCACCAGCGAAACGAAATTTTTGCGATAGGGTCCGAATACTCCACAAATGCGCACAATCCACGAACGCTCCAGATTTTTCTGAACTTCCTGTTCGCCTTCCAGCTTGCTCCGCCCATAAACGCTCAATGGCCGCGGCTCGTCGTCCTCCGTATACGGCTCGCGCTTTTCGCCGTCGAAAACGTAATCGGTGCTGATGTGCATCATCGGAACTCCAAACTGCTTGCAGGCAACCGCGACATTTCGCGGGCCTTCGGTATTCACGCGAAACGCCAGCTCTGCCTGGCTCTCGCATGCGTCCACGTCGGTGAATGCCGCCGCGTTGATCACCGCGTCCGGCTGCGCCGCTTCGATCGCGCCCGCAATCCCCGCTGCATCCGTGATATCCGCTGCGGCGTGGCCCGCTGCCGAAATTTCGTGGCGCGGCGCAAGCACTTCCGCCAGCGCCCGGGCGAGCATCCCATCTTTTCCAGTGATAAAAATTCTCAAGTTGGATTTAGCGCCTTATTGAAAAACTCCACTCGCTGTCATTCCGACGAGCAACCGCGAGGAGGAATCTGCATTTTCCTTGTGTTTTTGTACTCCGCGGCTCCCTGGCAGCGCCGGAGATGGCAACCTAGAGGACCTTTTCAAGCTGCTAGAGCTGCGCGAGCGTCGCCCGGCGCTTTACGTAGAATTTTTCGTAGTACGCCTGATATTCCCCGCTCTTGGCTTCCTGCACCCAATCGGAATGCGTGCGGTACCAATCAACGGTATGTTTCAGCCCCGCATCGAGATCCACCCGCGATTCCCAGCCAAGCTCGCGCCGGATTTTCGAGTCGTCGAGCGCGTAGCGCCGGTCGTGTCCCGGGCGATCCTGCACGAATTCGATCAGCCCGTCTGGCGCATTGAGCAGTTTCAGCAAGCTGCGGACGATTCCGATATTCGGCACCGGGCGTCCCGAGCCAATATTGTAAATTTCCCCGATGCGCCCTTTTTCCAGTACGGCATCCAGGGCGCGGCAATGGTCGTCCACGAAAATCCAGTCGCGCTCGTTCAATCCGTCCCCATAAACCGGCAGTTTCTTTCCGTCGAGCGCGTTGGAAATCATCAGCGGAATCAGTTTTTCCGGGAACTGATACGGCCCGTAATTATTTGTGCAGCGGGTGATCAACGCGGGAAATTTGTGCGTCTGCACGTAACTGCGCACCAGCAAATCGGAAGCCGCCTTGCTCGCCGCATACGGACTGTTCGGCGCCAGTTGCGATTCTTCCGTCGCCGATTCCTTCGGCGCCATGCTGCCATACACTTCATCCGTGCTGACGTGCAGAAAACGCGGAATCTTCCTCTTCCGCGCTGCCTCCACCATCACCAGCGTCCCTTCCACATTCGTGCGGACGAACTCCCGCGCCGCGGCGATGCTGCGATCCACGTGGCTTTCCGCAGCGAAGTGCGCCACGGCGTCAAATGGCTCATCCAGAAGCTTCTCGACGGCGTCCGCGTCGCAAATATCGCCCCGCACGAATTTGTAATTTGGCTGGGAGTCGATATCGGCGAGATTTTGCAGATTCCCGGCGTAAGTCAGCTTGTCGAAGTTCACCACTTCCGCGCCCGGATGCGCGCTCAGAAAATAACGGATGAAATTTGAGCCGATGAAACCCGCGCCGCCCGTGACCAGAAGTTTCATCGTTCGTTTCTCAGGGATTTATCCTTGTTTGAGGTCCCAATTATACGGAATGCTCGGATCATTGTACGCGATGCGGAACTCATCTGGTTTGTCGTGATGATACGCCTCGGTGGGACAATTGATGACGATCGCTTCCGTTTCGCTGATGCATTTGAAGCCGTGATACACCACATTCGGAATCTGCACCAGAATTGGATTGTTCTCGCCCAGGAAAAATTCGTTCACTTCCTTGTACGTCGCCGATTTTTCGCGCGCGTCGTAGAGCACCAGCTTGATCATGCCCTTCACGGTGCAGAAG